>Ga0247741_1001947_pt1 | contig 11492 bp, 10 predicted proteins | sample UWRJL213509R2_FD_180945 | JGI IMG/M metagenome (GOLD analysis project Ga0247741, IMG submission 180945) | Plant litter microbial communities from Arlington Agricultural Research Station in Wisconsin, United States - UWRJ-L213-509R-2 | ecosystem: Environmental > Terrestrial > Plant litter >...
TTCAAGCGGAGTACAGAAGTCTACTGAAAGATGAGTTACCGCTTGAGAAACTAGAAGTGTTTCCTCCGATTCAATGAAGGAATACGGATGGATCATGCGTTGGCGTGTCATGTCCAGGTGCCAGAACGTAAACAGAGCGTCGAAGAGAACCACTTTCGAGATCTGATCATCTGCTGAGGTCGAAAAGGACGTGTCAGGTATGGCGCTCAAGTGTAGCTTCTCCTGTTAGTCTGACCGGTTCTGTGCGTATTTTTGTTTCCCACAAATGTAAGGAGAACTAGAGATGGAGATAGCGATGTGAAACTTGACGAGAAACACTTCTTTTGGATATCCTCCAGCTAATAGTGACCGCCAGCGAGATTCAATCTCGATCATAGCGTGTGCATCATGATTCAAAATCTTTCCTTATTTCCTAGATGGCTCCTTGGGTTGGACATGGGCTGCAGGATTTTCTAGGCCATCTTTTATACGAAACTTACAGCCTTGGTTCTCCCAATGACTGCCCACATTCGATGAGTTGGCAACTGAGTGAACCTTGTATTATTAATAGCACGCCAGTCCAGCGTGGTTGAGAAGGGAGTACTGGTTTTGATTCAAATAAGCTACTGTTACCTTCTAGACAGAAATTGGGCGGTTACTCAAATATATGTCATATCTCTCACGCTCAAGGTGCTGGTAAATCTATCACCCATCGTTACAATCGCAATCGTACTGCGAGGTAAACTTCTCGACTGGAGTGGATGCAGATTCAGTCGTTGACGCGACGTGAGAAGTTTCGTTGCGATCGCAATTGATTGCTATCGCATATAGGCGGCTAATGTACATGATCCTTTCCGCATTTCCTGCAAGAAAGTAAACCAAATACGATCTCAGGTACTTGGGCAGATTTGTTCATACGCTGGGTCACTGGATGCTCGGGGCCTGATCAACGCCAAGAGACACATATTGGAAAGCCATGCACGAGCAGCATCGACAGTAATGATCGTAATCTATTCAAGTTCTCCATGGCCGGATCAGTCTTAAGCAAGGTTATATCCACATTCATCCCAGTAGCCATGTGATATGAGGAAACATCAGTTTTCTATTGCCCAGCGGAGAATACATAATTGCGTTTGGCTAAAGCTACCCAGGAAGATGTCGTTAGTCAAGAAGGATCTAAAGACTGGATCCCAGGAAGTATATCGCACTGCTTTTGGGTAGATGGGATGAATGAGGCATGTTGATATATTTGCCGATTGTGGGCATATATGTCTCAAGCTCAGATCTGGTGGGTTCAGGACGACGAATCTCCTAAAGGTATCGCGATACCACATAGTCGTGTCCGTCCGTGGGATGAGGTGGTATGTAAATAGGTATTGGATTCTAGACAGGCCCGGGGTCTTGAGGAAACCCGTTATAAGCACATATAAGCACAAAAACGGAACCTGATGCACAGTAGGAACGTTAAACAGCGCATTGATGTAACGAACCGTCATGATTATGTGTAGGAAGGGCTTCCACATAAGCAGAGGAATCCAAATTTGCAAGCCATTCTGATGACTGAGCAGCTTCAGATCGGTAGAACTCTACTCTCAGCCAAATGTCGTGAGGTTTCAAACCACATTCACACCTCAAGTTTGTGCGAGATCAACCTTGAGATACAGACTTTAGCCCTTCGAATTCGTCAGAGATTGAATATGCATGCGTGCCAGTGAAGGGGGCAACCGAAATAAGAATATCAGGAAGTAAACGAATCTTTGAATAAGAAATTGGTTTCCAGACTCCCAGAATTGACAGAGAGGCGGCTTTCTGTGCTCGAGCGGTGATTTGGAGGGCCAAGGGGCAATTGGGGCGCAACCAGCAAGCAGCGCGACTTTAGCACTAACAAACTCGAAGTTGTTTGCTATCCTTAGTTAGTATCGCCTTGAGACAGTAGCCAAGAGCAAGAGGGTATGAGGTATAAAGCGGGGTTTTAGACAGCAACAGCTCAATCTAGACCTTCTGAGCACACTTTGTACAGCAGAGATCCCAAACCTGAGTGGAAGGTTGAACTCAGAACTGGCGCCGCTGGCCTTGCTGTGACGATTACGTAATACTGTTCACTCGCTGGCTTTGTTCACGACCCCGCTGTTGCCAACGACCACCAACATTGCGCTCACCGTACACAGCGCTCACGACATATATCCAATGCCTATAAAACACCTCGAGAGTGAGATATGATGCTTTTTAACCTCATTCACAGCAGCATCACTGGCTAATTACTGCCATAAATTTATAGACTACCTATTCGAACGAAAGCATCTGCAAACTCTTTCGCTCTCTGCTTTATCGGATTCACGCCTGGGTATCGATGCATCGTACTACCTGCAACTCCTAACCGACAATCCACCTTCTCGTGAGCCTTTGCTGGCTGCAACGGGCGGGTTGCCTTTAGCGCTCACCCAGCGAATTGAATCTGACCTACGTGCTCTCGAAAAACTACGCATCAAACCCGTGTTCGTATTCCCTGGTCTACTCCCGAACAAACGCTGGAAGCAACACCAGCACGTGGAGCATGTGGACGCATGCCGCGACCGCCGCGACGCATGGACGAAATATGAACAAGGACAGGAAGAGGCAGCTACAAAGCTCTTCGAAGGCCGGAGCAGCTTTGCCCAATGGGATCTCTGGCGAATGGTGCTGCGAATCTTTAGGCATAGGAATGTTGAGTTTCTCATCGCGCCGTATGTTGCTTGGGCGCAGGTGAGTGTGTTTTAGCTCTATCCACGCGTATTCTGACATGCACATAACCCCTGTCTCTCAACTCATAAATTTAACAGTTGATATATCTTCAACGTCACCACAAATCGTACATCCATGCGATTTTTGGGCCTACAGATACTTTGCTGTACCCTGGTGTGGACAAGTTGATCACCGCTCTCGATTTGACTTCTCCGAACCCAACCTTCCAATATACGTCGAAGCGTAACTTCTTGCAGGAGCTTGCAGTGTCAGAAGATCAATTCTTAGACATTGGCATTCTTGTCGGTTTCGATCACTCTCCTCCTTTCCCTCCGACTGTCCATGAGCAAGCCCTAAAAGCAACCGTCGATATGGTCAAATACTATAAATCCGGTCACGCGGCCGTGTCTGCATTTTCTGAGCATCCTGCAGTGAAGACGATCCAATACTCCGACCATTATGCACGCACGCGCTCGATGATTAAGTATTCCTTGATTCTATCTTCGGAGGGTCAAGTCGTGCCTCTGCCACTGGCAATCTCGACTCCAGCAGGACAAGGGCATCCCAATCACCACCCGCACCACCCAACAGCTGCCGACATTCCGTCCGACCTTCACGAGATATTCACGAATCGTCTGCCTGATGAGATATACTACTATCTCTCTCGGGGCCTACTTGGTCCACAAGCTCTCGTATGGCTCACGAGCGGACAAATCGTGGAAAACCCACCATTGGACAACGGAGAAACCACTGAATATAAGCGCTTCGTGAAGGAGGTGATTACGGACGGTCAGACCGGACCGAGGGCTACCGCATTGGCACTGGTCAGCAGCGTTGCTCACAGCTTCTGGGCAAACAAGAAAGTGCAAGGGTCCTTCTGGTTCGAACAGCCGAACAATCACCCCCAAAAGTTCGTGCAACACAACTCGCCTCAGACAGCACAGCTCGCCGAACGAGTCACCGGGTGGAATGTCACGTATTCTATCGTCGAGGAAGAACTTAGGAGGCAAAATGTGAGTGTCTATCTTCCTCTAACCAGATCCAAAAGCAGCCTCGATGGGCCATCCAGCTGACCAGTGCGAAAGCGATCGACGCGAAGCGCATGATCGCATATTCTCACTCGCTCTCATTCGTCGTTATTCTCAGCTGACCGATTTTCGCACATAGTCATCCACCATCGATTTTGCTCTATGTTTAGGAGCGACAAGTTCGGAGCGTCTTGCTACACGTACCAAGATTAAGAATACGTCCCCTGCCCCCCTTGAGAAAAAGGACGAAGTCGTCGCCAATGTGATCTGGCGATTCCTGGAATTGCGAGGGTGAGTGTCTTTCGATGACATCTGTATTTTAGTTCTTTGCCCATCACATGGTTGTCGCTTGTCCTTGGAGAATTGTGGATGTGAATCTGTAGATTTGTACGCCGCTGCATGCTGTTTACTGGCCAACTGCCATACTTTCTTCAGCTCGCTTCCTTTCGCGATCCGAACCTTTCGATCTGATGCCATGTACTGAAACCTTACAGATTTCTTCTGAATACCCATACGCATTCACCGTTGGCCCGCGCCATGTACAGTGCCATCAAGCTGGCGCGTGTGAATGACAAGTTCCAGGACCCTTTATACCTCTTCTTGGAGCTCGTTCGCGCTGGAGTCATGCACGGTAATCTGTGGTCTTCTCGTGCTTTCAGTGGTGGCCCCAGTTTCGGAACTGGTAAGTCAACACGTTCTCTATTCCTTTTGTTTGAGTTTTCAAGCTTGGACTTGTCACGTTTTTCTTCTTTGATGACTGGCCATTGATTTTATTGTGGAAGTGGTGCGTTTTGTCTATGCCATTTCCTACTATCTGGCTTTTCTCTTCGTTTCGTGTCGGAAGCCTCGTACCTCTGCTTTCAATAGAGACGCGGGGGTGGTTAAGAACGAGGGTCTCCTTGTTTATTATTCTTCTCGTTCTCTCACGCGGTCCCATGCTTTCATTCAATCTGGACCTTTCCATTCAATTGATTTACGCGAGGGCGCCTGGAGCGTTAGCACTCCTAATGCAAACACGAGCTGTCATTTCTTATTCTGGATCCCCCTTTCCTCCTTCACTTGCTCTTAAGTCATTTCTATTCTTGTCCAAGCTCTTGAACGACCGCGAATCAAATGATATGCTAACAAACTCAACTCCATTTAGATGAGGAAAAAACCAGCATGCTTTTGGTTATGCGAGTGTTGAGTATCGTCCCCCTGAACTTCAAGGCCCAACCATGGTCCGCCCCTCTATCGCGCGAACTGTTGGTTTTCAATTCGTTCGTGCGGTCACTGACTAGGGCTTTGCGCACTCTTCTTGAGGTGACCTCACTGAATATGCTCCTTCGGAATGATGCCCGCCGCGCGCGGGATGACCTTCTCGATATTGCTTTGTCGCTTCCTTTCCAGACGGAAGTCAACACTGGATTTGGTATCCTTGCCAAGGTGTATCTCGACGCCCTTACCCACATCAACGGTGGCCAGCGAGTGAAGGATAAAAATGCCGCTGGTGTGGATGTGAAGAAGGAAATGGCGCTTGAGCTTTGCGAGGAAACTTTCCCTGGGGTCAAGAACCCCAAGCAGGAAGTTGAACGAGGGTTCAGATTTTGGGATATCGTAAGTTACCGGTTCTTCTTGATCGATGTTACTTTGAATGCCGAACTCATCATTACGTTATCATTTAGGCGCTGGCTGCGATAAGGCAGCTGCAAAACGACAACTCGGTCCTCCGCGAGTTGATCGACCAATTCGAGGAAGCGGAAGCTTGGCTTGCCCCTATGCGCCCGTAAATGATGGTCAAAACCTCATCAGAATAAACTCCAAAGTGATTTCGTTGTGTCGTTTGTCAATCGATCTGCTATCTAGCTTAATGGTTTCTTCTCGCACATCACGTTCTACTTACACATTCTTTCTCCTTTTCCACGTTACCCATCTCCTTCCCTGTTGTTTTACATGAATCGACTTTGGAATACTTTCCTTGCCGTACATGCTCGCTTTGGTTTTGTCACGTCGACATGGAGCGTTGTCCTACGTATGCATGGGCTTCATGGTGTTGTATCAAATTTCAACACCTGTGCTGTGTTCTATGATGTGGTGTTGTAACTGTACATCCCTACATCCGGATGAAAAATTGGGTCCCAGACCTTAGGATTCGAGCTCTAGACATCAACTTCAAAGATCTCCCCAGCCTAAAGGAGCTGTGCGGAAAATCTTTGGGCATTTTGCGTAAGCGATGATAATATCTGGCCTCTGTCACCCAAGGCAACGTATCTCTTTTACAAAGTCCAGTGAAGTCTTTAGGTGACCACTGGCGCCGACAATGGCACGGCGGACATCTAACTGTCAAGTCGGCTCGCGAGCCGTCATGTCAAGTAATACAGACGTTACCGGCAGGTTAGGTGTCAAGTGCTTGCCGGTCACATTTATTACCGTCACACATATTTTCTTTTGCTTTTCTAGAGGACAAACTACGCGTTCCCGATGCTAATATCTCACCATCAGTTGTTTCTGGTCCCTAATTAACTATAATAGCTCTATAATTCTGTCACTTCTTCCGGCTTGCTTGATGAGGTATCAAAAACCGTGTGCTAGATGCCCAGATGGTGCGTGGCTCGATCTCCGTGCTAGATAAAGATGAAAAGACAAGAGATGGTGTAAATACATTTAGGGTGATATATTACCTGTCTTTGAAATTTCTTCCTATTTTTTTAAGACGGTGAACGGCTTGAAAATCGAAATTGTGGCCTCGGTGTGACATATTGTCACTTATAACCTCCGACTTGACAAGTCACTTGACATGACAGGAGGCGGCCCGACTTGACAGTTAGATGTCCGCCGTGTGGACAGACGATCGATCAATTATCTTGGTAGTGATGCTGGTGATGCATGATCATCAATCAGATTACCCTTTTCAGGCTTACGGACCGCGACCTTCCCGTTTCGGATATTTTCACCCCCACTATGAAACGTACGGCAGCGTACTTAACATTTTAATCTTAGATCCTCGCTCAAACTTCCTTCAAGCTATATTCTATCCTCGATTGTCGCTTTTGTCATTTCTGGTTGTTTCTTATCAATATATTGGTGAAAAAGTCTCTCTCGGAACTTGCTTGATGGAACCTGTACAGAAGAATGAAATGCTCCCGATGGGTAAGAAAGGGCTGATTGCGGTGGTGTCGTGGGCAAAATGGTCCTCGTCGTCTATCCGTGGCAATGGGTCTGCACTTTTTGATAGGAAGTATAAGTAATGTGCGGGCGGGTAGCGCGTGAATGTCGGCGTGCTCGACTTGAGTGCATGGGGGTACGTGTTGAATATGTAGTCGTTTTGACATCAGACATAGATACTAATAGTCAGAGGCAATGATCGTAACTTAACCACTGAGCTTCATAGCCATACAAGGTACATGAGGATCGGTATCCTTGTACCTCCCAAAACATATCAAACCATCCTTATGATCATCTTCTCATCATGCCAATTTTCTTTCTCGGACATTATACATACTTGCGCTGAGGGACAGGCATCAGGGAGGAAAAGCCAATCAGCCGCTCCGAAGGTACAGCGCTGAATACTCAATGAATGGGGCAAGTTGGATGTACTTTGGCGAACACATTGGCCTCGACGGTCAGTTGACCTTGAAGGTTTCTGCATATGTATTGCGCAGCGTCCGTGTGAAAATTCAAGCTCATAAACACTCTCGCGCCCCAGGATTGAGTTAGATACGACAAACGCCCGCCCACCACGAGATATCAGACAGAGAAAGCATCTCACACGACACGCACGTTCAATCGGAAACTGATCAATCGATGATCGTATAACATTTCTTCCGGATGTTCGAAATTTGGAAGACTAGCAACCCTATAGGTCCAGGGAAATTGTTGTAGCGCATTGGACCCTTTAGTATTCCTCATGGGCCAGAAGACTACGTCTCCGAGACGGGCACATATGGACATCGGGCAGGACTCGGGGGAAAAGCGACAACGGAGACGATAACAAGTAACACATCCCGTAATAAACACTAATGAACAGTGCTATGGGGATATTATTAACAAGAGACGGAAGCGGAGAACGGGAATACTGGCAGGGTGAGCATCTCTGAGAAAGGTGCGACTCGGATTCACGAGAGAACCGTAGCGAGTCGAACCTGAGTGATCATCATGAACAGAGTGGCCGAGCTCAGTGTATCAGGGTCTGCAGCAGTGATTTTTTGACAGACGGGGTTGGGGGTGGATACTCTGCGTCCAAAGCGTATCTAGACAGTATTGCCACGCAAGTTCTATTGAACTCTGACAGGTTTATAACCTACCGGAGCGCGTTGTACACACGTCAGGATCACGAGCTTCAGGTGTGGGCCTCGAAGTTGACCTGGATCTCGCTGGCGACAGAAATATCGTCCCCCGTTGGTCGAGTCTTCGCCATCCCGTAACTGACGCGCTAGTTGATGAAAAGCGCTGCACAAAGGTTATCTAGCAGATAAAAGCATAATCAAGGGATGCCAGTGGCTCTACGTCCAACTGAAAGCATGATCCCAAAAAATATGTTATACCAAAGCCGTAAATGCGCAGATGCTGCAAGAAATAGGCACTTACGGACCACGCACTCCGGAATATCCATCTGACATGGGCAAGCCACTAGCAGTACGGAACTGGGGGTGGATTCCCGTCGCCTTGTGGTCGAGCGTGTCTTTATAGTTGATCACCGTTCCTGCTTACTTTTTGCAGGTTCGACCCACCTCAGGTTTAAGATCTAAGTTTGAGTGGGAAATCGAAGTTCATTGGGCAGAGCTCGACATCATAAAGGCGTCATTTATGTTATCATTATGCTCCAAAGACCTGATAAACCGTTTTGTTTTGAACGCGCTTGTCGCTTCAGTTGAGAATTTAAGCGCCCACACGACTATTTATGCGCTTTGTATTGTTGGATTCAAGAAAGGGCCAAGGCAACCGCTGAACTTACCAAGAATATATATTGTTATCGCTATCGACGAACGCGTGAGCAACCACGCAGGACACGACGTGATGCTGAATAAACAATGGATAGGTCATGGTTGACCATAACGTAAGTCTCAAGCACGAGCGCTAACCCTGAGCGTGCGTAGATTCGCTTTTGTCCGACCAATCACTTCTACATGGCAGAGAACACCATGGGGTTCAGGTCTGCATCTGACATCCATAGGGTCCAAAATGCCTGTCAACACCGAGGCGCAGTGGGCCATGTATAACGCAACTCTTGAGGGCCACAGCGTATATGGGAGTCCAGTATGTAAAATGTATGTAAAGATATGTCGACAGCGATAGAGGACTTCAAACCGGCATCGGGGTGTGGATGTGGGGTTGACGGTGCAATGCGTGTGCTTCACAGGTGTGGCTTGAAGCGAGAAGCGGGATTCGGATGACGATGCGTAGGTTCCGAGCTTGATACCAGCCTGGTGACGTCTGAGTCCTGGATATTGGATAATGCGACCGACGCGACTTGTCCAAATTTAGGCGCCCGCCCCTCGCGAGTGGCGCATCATTGCGATCAACTTGATATATCTAATTGCAGGACGCTTGTCACTGTAAAAGATATCTTGAAGGCCACTGGGATAATCCAGCCACTGAATGATAGCCAAGGCTGCCACCTCAATACGAGCTCGGCAATATATCTTTAGTGCCTGGTCCTGAGTCGTGAATATTAAACGTATCAGATCATCAGTGTGTCGCACAGCCAGCGCTGGCACCATCCACGGCCGCCTCGCCATTCAAAACATTCAAATCCACCGATCAAGCTATCTTACCTGACGAGGAAATCGTGGATCACTTGATAGCAGTGACAACAGTGGCAGCATGCTCAAATTTCAATGATTGGGTTGGACAACTGGGGCTGGACGAGATTGACAGTAGAAAGCGCATGTACTTACTTCATGTATCGTGTATGGCGTTCAAGTTGAGATATTATTTCAAGTATTACCGTAAGGGATGAATGACGGTGCCTAATTTTGTTTGACGCGCCTCAAAGCGAGGCTAGATACCTTGAACATCGAACTCCCTGAACATCTTCTATCTCGTCTTTCAGGAGTGACCTTACCCCTAAGTTACTTCTCACCACCCTGAATTTCGGAGGCTAGAGAACCCTCAATCCTTCAGTCTTCAGGTGCCTTAGTTTATCTATTACAACTGGAACCGGGTCCGAGCCTGCGCACTTCGCATGGAGGGACCAAAAGACTTGAAGCTGAACACATGTCCATATCTTTGTTCTCGACAAAGGGAAAGAAATATTCAGCACTTGTCAGACCGTGCGTATACAGGTGAACTATCAACTTACCGGATTTTCTCATGCTCTGTGTAAGACCGGCCGGCAGGCAATCGATCATTACCATCATGAGCTCGAACGCCTGCTAAATATGTTTTCTACGAAAACACCGGCGTCCTGCCCTTATAATGCGTTCTTCTTGCTTCCAATCATCCCTTTGTTACTGGATTGATTAAGATCGTCCCCTTAAATCTTTAGACTTGGACTCGTGAGCGTGGTCAGCATCATATGTTGTAAAATTCACGGTGACCCGCGATGCGTGAGCCTGCATTTGAATCGACGGATGCCACGAAACCTGAATGGATGAGAGATTCCGAGCCCGAGAGATGTTCTCGTCTATGTCACTGTGACAATGTAAATTGAAGTCCGTGGGTTTAGCGAGAAGAATTCGAAGCACACGACCTCTGCAATTTGCTCAGTCTAAAAGTCTGAAGCTCTGAAGCCCGAAGCCTATAGCCTAAGGGTTCATACAATAGGTGTACATGTCAATGTGTGTGTACGCCTCGGACTGTTGATAGGTTGCAAGCACTTTTGATCCTCGCGGATCCGGAGTCCGGGAGGCCAGGTGGGTTACTACCTACCTACTTTATGTATTCGTACAGTAGTCTCGCACCATACAGTGTACATTGTATGTAAAGTATAGGTAAAGATAACCCATGGTAGCCTTGCCTGCACCATCACAGTGCATGAGAGCCTGAGCCTGAGGGAAGCAGGTGCACATGTACTTGAATCATGGCACCAAGTGGTCCAGCACTGATTCTGAAGATTGAACCCTACTCCGGCGTCTTTGCTTCCCTAGGTGCATCACGGTTGTAATTGGTGGGAAAGAGGATATGAGGGACTCGGAGTGGAGTGGTTGTCGTTCAATCACCCGGTGTGGGTTTTGGTGACACGGAACGATCATAGTGGGGAAAAGAGGGAAACTCAATGGCGCGTCGGTTCCGAGGCCGTTGCAGTGAGGCTTGAAGGCGTACTTACTGCACCGGGTGACTGTCAATCGGTTGCAGTAGAATGCATCCAACTTGGAAAACTTGACGGTGCCTGTGCATGGGTATGTAGTGCGAATTTTTCCTCTCATCGCTAGCTTAGGACCAAGACACGAGAAAACACATATATTCAATTCCAAATGTCCGAAAAAAATTCTGTATATAGGACACATCTGATTCTAAGCGTCGACTCTAACACCTGAACAAAGAAGAGCTTGCTGGAATCCGGTAGAAACAAAACTCCTCCAGTTTGAACGGCAGACTGAATTTGAATTCTATTTGATCCATCACCTGGGTAGCTTGGTAGAGAAGTTTCTAACTTCCGTTGAACATACCTCATATCTACTGTCTAAATCAACAGTAACTTCCGAGCCTCGTGTGACAGACACGCCACACCTTGCCCACGCGAAGCCCTTGGGGAACTGTCCAACGAGGGAAAACGCGCCGCCACCGGATGGCGTTCACGCTAGATGCTTCAATACCGATTCACTTGGCAAGTTGCGTTGACTG
>Ga0247741_1001948_pt1 | contig 11492 bp, 13 predicted proteins | sample UWRJL213509R2_FD_180945 | JGI IMG/M metagenome (GOLD analysis project Ga0247741, IMG submission 180945) | Plant litter microbial communities from Arlington Agricultural Research Station in Wisconsin, United States - UWRJ-L213-509R-2 | ecosystem: Environmental > Terrestrial > Plant litter >...
TCCAACGTCCAATCTCGGCCAACCTCTCCACCTCCCTGCTATGCAGTAGCACACGCCCATCCTACTCGCATCTCTCCTGACCAAGGGCCAAGATCAGGCACTTGACCGATTTTCTCTCAAACTGGGCTCGACTCGGTCGATCCCTCGGAGCGTTATCCTAAGCTGGTCACCTTTGGACCAGTTCCGGCGCATCCCCCCTCAGTTCATGGTACGGCGTCCTCACATGAACACTCTCTTTCGCGCTGGCTATCGTGGCCCACCTTTTCTCCCCCGCATATGCTTCTGGCGTCACCAGGAGCACCAGAAATCATCCATATGCCTTTAGCGACATCGTATACATTCAACAGACCACCACGCACCGTACCCGATTCCCGGCAAGACCCGCCGATCGGAGTGAGCTTCAACAGTGGATTTGCCGGCCTCTATCGTTGGATTCATGTCTCGGGAGGTCAGGCGCCCGTGTGGGCGGTCAGGATGCAGGCTGGTGGTTGTGGTGTTTGTAGTGAAGGGCGTCTCTGACGACCATCGCTAGTGGAAGGAGGAATTCATATTCGTCAACGACGCTGGATCATTTCGTCGACAACTTGCGAGAGAGGCGCTACCAGAAGTAGGGGCATCTATAACCCCATCTCCGACGCCAAAGTCCTATTACCAGCGCTTCAGCCTCTGGTACACCAACGTCCGCATCCTTGGCCCAAATACAAGCCAGAATCCATGAGGTCCCTCCTTCGCATTCACACACTCGCAGTCAAGGCGCTTCTTCCTCTAGCTTGCTCAAAATCGACTCGACCACCAATTCCTTCGTGATATGATTCATCCGACGAGTCGTCTTGGAATCTTCTCCTGGATGAAGAGTGAAACTCTCCGGCGGAATTAATGCAGGCAATAACCATAGCATGTTCGCATCGACGCGTCCATCCACAGAAACATTCAACGCCTCTCTCGACAAGTAGCGGCCTCGGCATCACTTCAAAAGTACGAGGATCCTCAACTCTTTGCTATCATATCGCGACACCGCCTTCAACGTCTGTTTTACTGCTGGAGATGCTTGATTGATTGTGACGGACTTCGAGATTCAAACTTCTCAAACCTCGATCAGTGTCACTTGCGCACCATTGTTGTCACTCGTATTTCTACTTCCACCTTCCCAAAAGCGCTCGCCCTTCTCCTCTCCTGGCAAACCCGATGTGAAGTTGAACTTACACAAACGCTATGCTGGAAAATGACGTTTGCACGAAAAACGACTGTCGGCGGGAGGAGGTCAAATTAGTCGAAGCAGAGCCGTGGGTGGCTTTTACGTGAGTGCGTCATAAAGCACTTTCAAGCTCGTCTCCTATCTCTTATTCTGCTCACCAGAGTGCTGCTCATGTGCAATTTCATTCGCAAGTTGATTCTCCGTCATAAACCGGAATGGCGCCTTTGTGGTGACTACGTGGTGCAAGGAGGAGACGCAGAGGAGTTGATCTGCGAAATATGTTCTGTGGTCATAAATCGGGTTTAAAGTCAATTTGTCGCCAGGCGACTGTTTCTTTCCGGCACATACTTACTATAGTCTATCATCAATCGACTGTCATTTGTTGATCATAAGGTCTGTAAAAGAGACTAACTATAGTCGCCGGAGGACATTGGTGTTTTTCGATACCCGCCCACCCGCACCTTATCTGTATAATTGTATTTAACACGTCCTAGGTCTAAGGTAGCCCTAACTGTTCATGAAATCTCTATTTTGCAGAGGGATATATAAATCCCGTATTCACTGTCTCTCAATCTAATTCACCACGCGCTTGAACCCTATGGCCATGTCCGAGTCGGTTCCTACCGATACCCCGACAACCTCCCATGTGGTTTTAGTCATTGACCTGCCTATAATGGGTCGGGGGGTATGTCTTGTTAGGCGGTGGGATCATCGCCCCGGTGAAAGATTTAGATGCCCCGAGGTTTCACACTTTACTATAGTAGTCGAGTACTTGTACTTTACTTTGTAGTTAGGACGTGGGTGTGTTCCTACGGGCCGGTCGTTCCTATAGAGGGACCTCCCCGGTAATCAATCCTTCCTTCCTTCCTTCCTTCCCTATCAGATAACCAATCATAATAATGTTCTTTTGTCTCTAGCTGCGTCACAATTCCCCATAAAAGTGCTCTGAGTTCCAGTCCAATGCCTCCGCCTTTCCTCCCCCTCGTTCACCATCGTCAGATCCTTCACCGTCACGAATCACCAGCAGCCTACAATTTCTTACAACACTCTGACGACACGGTTCCTGAGGTCATAATCCAATGCTACTTCCAAGCCACACCCGTCTCTGGTCTTCGATTCTTACCGTCGCTTCCGTCGTTGCTAGAGCCTCAGATTTGAAGGGAAATTTTGCTTGCTACGTGATCCTTACTGTATCCTCTTTTCTCCCTTCTGATCTGGACTTCTAAACTGGACTTGCGTGGACAAAATCGAGTGGCTGGACTGGAGCAGCACGTCTTTGTCTCTACCTGTGTACCTGCCACCACTTTTGATCGCATCCTGTGGATCTGTTTTCTCAATCACTTACAAAAGTATTCAAGTACGTGTATCTGCTCCAGCTCTTCCAGTCGGTGCCACAGCATACGTACGAAATCCATATATGCACACAAGTCACTCGCCTCGCTTCGCTCTGGCGACCCACTTTCATAATTAGTAGCCAACAACATTTGGCTAATGCAGAATCTTTACTTGTGAAGGTGGTGAAACTCAATAGTACGGTATTTCCTAATCCACACCAACGGTTGCGATTTGCAAAGTTGATGACCGTTGTGTGACAACCGGCGGAAGTTCTACGAGTGAGAACTTGACGGGTAAGCACGAATTCAGCGGGCCGAGATGGGCGCTTATACCCCATTCTCGAACGGCACGGTGACAGATTCGAGCAGGCGGCCACAGACCGCATTGAATGTCGTATAGAGGGGGTATTGTGTGTTGAGGTGTCATCCGTACACAGAAGACCTGGTCATCAGATAGATCAGCTCAGAAATAGAGAAGCAGTTCGGAGACAAATAATCTATTGAACCGCTCACGAGAAAAGTAAAGGCCTGAATAAGGCCACACAAAATTTGGCCATCTGCATCCAGTCGTAGTTTTCTAAGATTGCGACCGAGATTCTTACATGGGACGAATTCGTGATCATGAACTGCGCCTACAGCCTTTGTATTGGGCAGTGTCAGAGGAGGTGGCGTCGGTGTGGCCGGTGAAAAAACGAACGTTGCAATATTTCGGCCATAAGTATTAGCACATGCTGAGTAGAAAGATGTTAGCACTTACGGCTGTTCTTCCGCGGTGGTGTTCGCGCTTTAAGTTCCAGGCCCAACTCTTAGGGGTTCGGGTTAATGTCCTGCAGCCCGGAGCAGCTGAGAGGCAGGATGGAAGGTCGAAGAAGATAGGAAATTAAACTGATGTTGAAACAACCGATTTATATGGATTCTGGAACATCTGTTTCAGTTTCAAAAACAACGAGTAAGGCTGGGCGCTAAAACATTTTCGAGCAAACATGTGCATACGAAAGTTCGTCATCTGGATATAGTATTTGTAATATTCTGTCAAAATGAAATGCTACTTATGTTTGATATCGCTCGTGTCGAAAGTAAAACTCACGTTGCAAGTGGTATTAGCTTGAAAGCTGAGACAGAATGTTACTGCCGACTGCTATTATTGTGCAAGCCGTTCCGTTTTTTCCTTTTTTTGCTCAACAATAAGCTTTACATTCATTTAAACACCCCAAATCTGGGTCTTGAGTGACTCAATAACAGGTTGTATCTTGCTTTTGTTTAGCCCCCTTCTGGGCGGTCCCAACTTTTTATCTTTTGTGCATTTCGGTCACGTATTGAATGTATGAAACTTGATACTTTCTCTTTATCTTTATGACCCTCCGACCGCTCAACTCTGGCCACAACACTGCCGCTTTTGTGAGCAACGGACAACCTTTTAGTACCTGTGCTCATGTTAGGTCGCGGCCCATATGTGAAAAATGACATAGCGGCAGGAGACTGTGAGTCGTTGATAACCGGAGTAAGCACCTTCATAATTCATTATTCCATCTCGGATGATAGTTATCAGAACACTTATGTTCCAAATAAGTCAGTTGACAGTCGTCGAGGCAAATGAGGCGCCGAAGCGGAGCGAGGCGGTATATCTTGTAGTTAAGAATCAGATCGACTGAAAGTCTCTTGTACGCAAGTTAGTGCGACGGGTGGTGCAAGTATCGTCTACCGTAGACGTGAGAGTGAATCCTAATTTGGGGAAACGGGGTGTAAGAGTGAATGTGCGAGTGAATGTGCAAGGCGGGTTTGTGTTCGATAAAGAAAAAAGGGCGTCGGTTCGTGCGTTCGAGGTGCGTTTGTCGGGGTCTAACTTCTTGTCCTGTGAACTTGGTTGAACTTGGTAGTTCCTCGTGCTTCGTGCTGGAGAGTGAAAGCCATATATTCACTAAAATTTCCTACGGTAAATCGGAACATTTTATACCTATGGGAAGCTAGACTTTAGGGTATAAAACCTCACAAGCTAGCGGTGAAAGGGTTCTACGAGCAATAGATAAAGTGGTAAGTGAGTCTATGTGATAAAATGATGGAAGGTACCCTTAATGGCTGAGCGCGTGGAACACACACAGGTAGTTCAACCACGCACGCGCTCATCTCCTAGGTAGTATCATTTATTGCTCATTATTTCCGTAGTTTTATTATTCTTGACTCTGACTCGGTTTTCTACTCCTATACCATTTTATTTACTATAAAAACCTCGTTTGCACTGCATTTTCGGGCCTCACAGAATCTTGGTCGATTATGACCATTAACTTGGAAATGACTTAGGTCATCCGTTATGTGTGTTGCTAAGATGACAGTAAAATTTTTAGAGAGTTCATGAATTTCTAGGGCGTGTATATTAGATTCTGTTTGGTTCAAGAGTTATTAGTGGGCAACAATAGATAGTTTGTGTGGAACCACGGGGAGTCTAATGAAAAGCGCATGAGTGGGCATGAGCATCGTCCGGATCTGAGGCGCGTTCAAGTTTTGTCGATGTATTAGTATGAATAGTGAAAGGAGGTGATGAAAGTAAATTGGGAGGGCTGTAAATGTCCATTGACGCTTGAGTTTGTCGATTCGGCAAATTCCAGGTGCGGCGGCATTCACCGACCCTGCAGTTGTGTAACGTGATCAGTCTCCTTACTCGCAGCGTCCTTGAACTTTCCTAGACTCGATGTAAATGGTGCTGCTAGTCGACCCCTGTAATAACTTAAACTGTTGTAGATCTGTGTTTTAACGAATATTCTTTACGCAGCTTTCGCTACGCTGGAAATCATTGCAAGGGAAACGAAGTTGGAGGTTCGAAGACTGTGCTTAGGCTTGTCATTCACGACATCTAAACAGGCGGTTGTTGGGTAGGTCGAGCTCTGTTCTATATTTGCTTAATCATATGTCCTGACCGATCGGTACAGTAACAGCGTAGATAGGTGAGCACTAAACACTCTGCCAGTGCTCGTGCGCCGTGCGGCCTTACTCATCCATCTTCCTCATATGTGCCGACCTTCCTAGGCGCCAACCCGTTCAATGCAACTATTACCGCAGCACTAGCACCCCTGATATTTGGTGTCCTGGGCTCAATAGACGGCTGTTGCTCCTCGTTTTGTAGCTCCCAACGACGTCGACAGTCTTGCATTCCTCTCTTGCGTTCTATGTGGCATACCTTTTGCGCTATCTGGTGAGATACAGAGTACCGACTAACAACTCAAGAACAGCGTGTGTTCCCAACAGCTCGTGAACGCGGGTCTGAGTTTCATAGCGCAAGGCCAAAGGGGATTTTATTTCGCAATATGGTTGCAGAGCACATATGCCAGTCTAGTGGATTTAATTGAGCGGCTACCACAATTCGTTATCAAGACGTGTGGATATATTACATAGATATCGCTGGAGGGATAAAGGGTTAGACGTTAGAGTTTGGGAGGTGACCGTGTGGAAGTTGCCGCTGCACATTGCCATTGCATATTTCCCACGGCACATCAATGGACTCGGCCGCCTCTGCACTCCCACGTCTTTGCTCTGTTTTCCAAGGACAACCCTTTTCGCTCAGGCCACGTCTCTACTCTCATCGGATTCCAGCACCATCGTATCTTCGATTATCGCATCCATAGCTTCAAGACTTTGTCAATTCCGCGTCTACGTAGGTCCAACTTTAAGAACATGATGTTGTCAGGAAATTTCTAACCTACTGTTACTTCCCTAGAGCATAGTCATCTCAGTTGGTTTATCCTCTGAAACTCCTGAAGCATAGGCCGACTTGGATCCCAGTTGCGCCATATCATAACCCTTCCTTCCTTCGTGCGCCATCGCCTCGGCTCTGTTCATGGCACTCTTCCACTATCACCAGCGCCGAACCTTGCCCTCAATTTAGTGTCCCCCGTATACTCTGGCTGCATTTTCACCGAGTTACCAGCCCAGAAATAGCCCTTGGTCATCCATCTGTTCAAGCGTACGCATTGGCCCAGCTCTATGTCCTGGCCGGAATGAGAACCAACATCTCATACCTTCAAGTTCTCTGGCACCAACCATTCCCTTAAACCGCGCATGGTTCGCCAACACGTTTACCTGCTTGCGCCCAATGTATACAGGCTTCCCGTCATGAGGCCATTCCTTCTCTCCTTGGGCACCTGCATCTCAGGAAACGAATGTCGCGCCAATAGTTTCATCAGCTCTCATGGTCAGCCCTTCCGCCGATACAAGCAGTTTCACCAACGCTAAGAAATCCCCTCCTTCGGCAGCGTCGATCATGTCAACCTTGTCTTCATCTCGATGACGTACTCGTTTTACGAAGGAACGCATGATTGGAGTGGATGTCAGGTTTTAACCCATCTACTTCGTCATCAGATGACCGTGAGGCGGTCGGGAGGGAGGCGTGTCAGGATGTAGGCTGGTGATACGGAGGACGCAGAGGAGCCTCTCGATGAGGATCGATGGATTTAGTATTTGCAACACAGCACTCCTCGAACTCGAGCGCCCTGGACGCCCAACCCATGTTGTGTTAGTAATCGCCCCCTATGAACAGGCTCAGCCATCGCTCAAAATCTCTGCTCATCGCCACCATAAACACCATTCCCGATGCCAGCATCATAGTGTGCGAAGGTCCCAATCTCGAGCCCAGCTTTGGCCAATTCTTAGTCGCTCCGCCTCTCTAATTCTACCCAAAAGCGTGCGCTAATCCAAGCTGCGGTCCCATTCCCTTCTCAATCAAGAACCTCTGCCAGATCATACCTCTTCCCACGTCTCATCGATCATACTTGTCAGTCAAGCCAGCCAAGCCATCCTCCCCGTGCACCTTCGTTAGTGGCACCTCCGGGCACCCACTTCGTCTTACTCCACTCCTCTCATCTTCTCGACTTCGAGCACACTCGCGACATGTCGCCCCGTCGGTTGTTGCGCCAATGATCAGGGACAGCAGAAAACTGGTCGCGTATTCGACCCTCTTATTATAATCATTATTATCATACCACAATTCTGGGCAAATAAATCTCGACGACTGGCAATACCAACGCCAGCATCGATCTTCGTTGAAAACGCTCTCAATCTCGGTCGACCTTGAGAGAATATTGTCGTCATTCTTTTACATACGGCCGACTTGCCTCATCCTTTCCGATACGCATCTCACCTTGAGCTCAGATTTGCTCCGACTCTCATGGAATTTAGCACGTATGCATACTTATCTTATATCTTCCACCCGAATTTTCCTGAGGAGCCGTCCTGGCTACATCAACGAGACTCTGCTGGAGCTTTAGAGCGAGATTAATGCTCATGTAGACCGGGGATTCGATACGATTGGGTACATCCCTCGCTACGAGCTACTATCTTCGCGTATTTTCATGTAACCTCCATATCCGTGACGATCATCGAGTAGGGATATTTGCTCACCGTTCAATTTCACAAGATTGGCACCTCCCTCAGCCCCATTTATGTCGATGTTGACTGAGAGATTCGGGACACCTGTATTCTTGAGGCACCCATCCGTAACGGCAAAATAAAGGGACTTCAGTTCTGGACGATCGCTTAGTAGCTTACTGTTATCTCATTTTTCGAGGGCATGAGCCGTTGCGCAAACGTGGGTTATTTATCGCGAAAATTGGCAGCGTTGAGTTTAGCGTAGAGAGATCTGAAGATAGTCCCAATGAAGGTGTATTAATTCCAAAAGATTCGATTGACGATATGGAGCTGAAAGGCACAAAAAAGAATAAAAGCGCGCTGAACAAGAGCAAGAGAACAACCTTGCATTGTTTCAGCACCTGGTATCCTTTTGGCGTTCAAACGTCGAGCAAAGTCCGTAAAGGACCGAAAGGTTCACCATAAGGATAAGCATTAATTACGTTGTTCCGTGTCTGAAGCTAATTACTTGCAACACGAGTTCTCCTTGGACCCCATCTGTAAATGATATCAAACATAAGTAGTCTATCATGCTGACCAAAGAAGACACTTTTGTAGGCGATGGAGCCCTTGAACCAAAGAGCTGTCATGGAAGGTACACATGTTAAGCTGAGACTGACCTTACTTTTCTAATCGAGGCGTTCACGTTTCAAATGTGTGGTCGCGTCAAAATATATGACCTCTGTCCTTCTCATGCCGATTCGAGTGGTTCATGGACTCTCACTCGCCGTCAACCAGACGATCATATTGTCTAACACATCTTGGACGTATATTAGAGGGATATGCCAGAGTGGGCACGGGCGACGCTTTGGCATCCTTTTTCACAATTTCCCTGCCGTCATCCACCTCAATTATGTGGGAAACTGAATCGACCATCAAGATGCTTGAGGCGGATGGCATGAATTTGGGATTCCACCCCAAGGATAGTGTGTCCGCACTCAAAGATAGCCGTTGCCCATGAATGAACCAAGTCTTACACGGTATTCGCCGGACATACTGCTTTTAAAATTAACTTCGATAATAGCTGGGATGTGCCTTGGCCTTCCCAAAGTCACCTCTGTATCGCCCCAACCCTCGTGGATGAAACTTTCGGATAGATTTGACTGCACATCATTCACGCAGCTTTTCAAGAACTTAATGGCATATCTGCGGCGCTCTGTTAGAGTTACATATCTACAGTGTCAGGGCCACATACTTCACGGTAGGTACTACTGCACAGAGTGTCCTAGGAAATGGTTGAAAAGGCATAATTACATTGGATCTCGACTCGAACAACACAATGGGCTTCCACAAAGACGGAAAGAACCATAAATTCACTGTACGTTCCCATCCTGGGGAGCTATACAACAGAATCATACATCACGGTCAATAAATTCGAAGAGGCTGTTGAATTTCCAAGACAAAAGTAACGGGCATTTATACTGCACGGGTTCCTCGATATGGCCCATAACGATGATCACTAAGTTAGGAAGATTCATGTAATTGCTTCAAGATTGGTCAATCCATACTCATTCATCCGTCATTACTTGCATATGGGGACCATCTGCGCCGGATGCATCACATTGAATCAGCTCTAAATAACTTAAACCGTATCCAATGTCAATTTTTTCCTCAGTAGTTCATCGCGAGGCGTTTCATTATATACTCTCGAGCCTAGATATGGGTTATGACTTGTCAAATCGATTCACAGGCGATTAGGATCAACACACCGATATTGGAGGATACATCTTAGGGTTTTTTTCCGACCAAGTCCCAGGGATGCAGTCAACAACAGTCGACAAGTCCTATTAAACTTAGAGTAAGCAACACACCATATCAAGTCTATGTTGGACACAAACCGCGCCACAGAACTGTCGTTTGCCCATGATTCTGTCATTGAACTCGATATGGCGGATGGAATTAAGACTTACGTATGGAATTGAGTACCTTGCAGGTATCATAGTTGGAAATTTGTCGTTCGATCTTGCCAAGGTTGCGGGGCTGCGAACGCGGTGAATAGTACTTTTGATGGTATTATTTGACCCTAAACGTTTGTTATTTCTCAGTCCCAATTTGCGAAGGCTAACGTCTGTAAGCTCACATCTCATTAAAAAATCCCCAGCATTTACTACGATAGAGCCGGGAATTGGGGGGACGGGCTGAGGGGAAGGTTAAGATTATATCAACAGTCAAGCCGAAATCGGATAAACTCGTCACTATATGCAACGCACAATAAAGCTTCCTGGGTTGTGTGGATCTTCAACTTCTAGACCACCGACTTCATCTTGCATGAGTATCTAGCCGAGATGAATATTAATGGCCGTGGTAAGGTCGGGTAATAAGATCAGCTCTTACGGTTAACGAGCAGAAATCAGAGTGACCGGGGATTCTGCTCGCGTTCAAATCGTTCATAATGTCGGCGGGGATACTACGATGGGAGAAGCGTTCAGTGAAACGTAGCTACTGTGAATTTGATGACTCTGATACCTTGGGTAATGCAATAGTCGCAGCTGGTTGTCTGCGTTGTGGTGGAAGTGGAGAAAGTAATCCTCCCCCAAATTGAAACCTGTTGCAAGTGCCTTGAGAATTTGTTTTTCTGTCTCGTAACAAACCTAAGAGGTCGTCAGATGCCTCGAATATCGCAGTGGGTTGAAAATGCCGTATGAATAACGAGCGCTAGTTGAGGTGCACAACCCACCCAATAAAATTCTAGACAAGCTTCTTTAAATCCCGGAAGAATGCCATCTGGAAACCAGATGTTTGGCATCTCGTTATTGTCCTCCCTTCCAACCTCGAAGCTCTCCTTGACATGTCCTGGTATTTCAGAGTCTACTCGAGGGCTTTCACCAGCATCTTTGGAATCATTCAATCCAACGTGCTTCACCTTCTCTCTCCCAGGAGCTGAGTACCCTGACAGAGAATTGACAAGTAAGTGGGATGAGGAATCAAAGATACGTTCTTCGTACCTCTGTGATGGGTCCCAGATTCGGGGTGAGGGGCCAGTTGCTTGACCTCCATTGACTGCGAGAACAATTCCTTTGACTAAAAATCATCTTGAGCATCATTAATACGTAGACGTCGCGAGAAACATCAATACGCACGACTTGGAACATTTTTGTTATTTTCCTGGTCGGTAAGCCATGATTTATCAAATATACGAAACCGATAGATTTTAAGGATTCCAGTATTGCATTTGCCACATTCTTCTTGTCGGATCCGTCGAGAAATGGAGCGAAGTCGATGACATCAATGGTTGAACCAGCCATAAGGTATTAGGTATGTGGATTGACTGACTCAGAGATGCGGATTGAAGGAGATAGCGTAAAAGGTGCCTTTCAGGTGGTGGATCCCTTTATATCGGCGAGAAACGGCTGCCATCGCATCTAAATGTAAACATGGTCTGCTGACAACCAAGTCAGATAACTCGGCTCAAGCGGCTCCGGCCTCTGATATATTTGGTAAATACAGTATTTGACCGGTCACTTGTACACCACCGCTCACTTGTACAGTAGCTATTTTTTCAACACCTGCGCAACGCACTGTAAAAATTATGGTTACTCCGTGTCAATACATCTTATTCACATTTATGA
>Ga0247741_1001949_pt1 | contig 11491 bp, 6 predicted proteins | sample UWRJL213509R2_FD_180945 | JGI IMG/M metagenome (GOLD analysis project Ga0247741, IMG submission 180945) | Plant litter microbial communities from Arlington Agricultural Research Station in Wisconsin, United States - UWRJ-L213-509R-2 | ecosystem: Environmental > Terrestrial > Plant litter >...
TGGCTACAACAGCCATGGTTTCGATTTCATGACGCTCGGCGTCCGCGTTCCGGCGGTGGTCGTGTCGCCGCTGGTGGCGGCCGGCTCGGTCGACAGCACCGTGTTCGATCATGCTTCGATACCCAGGCTGCTTGAGGATCTGTGGGGCTTGAATCCGCTGACCGACCGTGATGCGAACGCGGCGTCCCCGCTGTCCGGCCTGTCGCTCGCCGCGCCACGCACCGACCGGGTCGTGCTGCCCGCGCCGCAGCCGCCGCTGCACGCCGCAAGCGTTCCGCTGACTCAGGCCCAACGCTCGGTTATGCTGGCACGGCCGCTCCCCGAATCCGGCAATCTGGCCGGGGCACTGGCCAACCTCCGCAAAGCAGATGTGGAGCTTTCCGGCGGGACTCCCCCGGAACTCGCCGCCATCGCGGCCCGCCACGCGACCGTAAGGACGCGCGGCGATGCGGAGGCTTACGCCGCCGAAGTCCTTGCCAAGGCGCGCATGGTGCAACGGCAGCGCGAGTTGGCGCGGAGAGGCGTGGTCTAAAGGGGGCCGCCCCGCAGTTGACCCAGCCCTGAAATCACATTGCATGCACTTTGTCGAGCATGCATGCAAACGCCGCGCCTTGGAGGAGGATCGGCATGTCGCGTCGCTGGATTGCCGGTCTATGCCTGAGCTTCGCGGGGTTCGACGACGCGCCCCTCCGCGCCCAGGAAACACCGGCCCGCGACACGACAACCCCCGACATGACGGCTCCGGTCACCGACACCGCCGACAGCGGCCGCATCACCACCTGGCCGCCCGCCTTCTTCGCCGAGTTCCAGCCGACCAACGCGCTCGACATGATCCTGCGCATCCCGGGCTTCACTTACGAACGCGGCGACACCGGCCAGCGCGGCCTGTCCGGCGCGAGCGGCAATATCCTGATCGACGGCCAGCGCCCCTCGACCAAATCGCTCGCGCTCGACGACATATTGCGCCGCATCGCCGTCGAGGATGTGACGCGCATTGAGGTGATCCGGGGCAGCGCGCCGGGCGTCGACATGCAGGGCCGCCCGATCGTCGCCAACATCATCCGCAGGGCAGGGGGCACCTCCTCAGTTGCGGTCGAGCTGATGACCAAATTCTACGGCGACCATGCCCCCGCGCGCATCGCCCGGATCGAAGGATCGCGCTCCCGCGGGGCGTTGTCGCTCGAAGGCGCGATCCAGTATCGCGATGAAAAGGACCAGGGCGCGTCCGGCACTGGTCATCTGATGCGCCGCGACCGCAACGGCGTGCCGACCAGCTTCGGGCAGTTCGAGGCAGCATGGGATCGCCGGCTGCTCGCCGGCAACGGCGCGGCGGAATATCGAACCGGCCCGAATTTCTTCCGCCTGAGCCTGAGTGGTGAACTCAGCCATGAGGACCGGCGGGATATCTCGATGCTATCCGACACGGCGGGCACCCGTTTCGACGAACGGGTCATCACCGGCTTCCAGAGCAACGAGTTCGCTGCCAGCCTCGATTACGAGCGCGCATTCGGGAATGCGCTCACGCTGCGCCTGCTCGCGCTCGAAAGCCGCGAGCATGACAAGAGCAGCTCGACCTCGACTGGCCTCTCCCCCGCCCAGGTCTCGACCGAGGACGCGCTCGCCGGCGAATCCATCGTCCGCGCCGCCGTGACCTGGCTCCCCGCCGAAACCCTCACCCTGGACGGCAGCGTGGAGCGCGCCTTCAACTTCCTCGACGCGGAAAACACGCTCGAACGCGGCGGGGTACCGGTCGTCCTGCCCTCGGCCAATGTCCGCGTGGAAGAGCGCCGCGTCGAGGCGCAGATGTCCGCCCGGTGGCAGGCTTGGGCCGCGGGCACACTCGAGGCGAACCTGGCTTATGAGACCTCGACCATCGCGCAACAGGGCGATGCCGACAGCTCGCTCACCTTGCGCTACTGGAAGCCCCGGCTGAACGCGACGATCGCGCCGTTCAAAGACTGGGAAGTGCGGCTGCGTGCCGAACGCACTGTCAGCCAGCTCGATTTCGAGGATTATGCCAGCACGGCCTCGCTCGACACCGGCACCGTCAATGCCGGCAATCCGGATCTCGTGCCGGAACAGGCCTGGGTGTTCGAGGCGGCGATCGAGCATCATTTCTGGTCGCGCGGCGCGCTGACCCTCACCGCCAGCCACGCCGCGATAAGCAATGCCATCGATCTGGTCCCGATCGGCGGCCGCTTCGACGCGCCCGGGAATATCGGCAGTGGCACAAGGCAGGAGGCCAAGGCCTCACTCACCCTTCCGCTCGACCGCCTCGGCGCGCCCGGCACTCTGATCCGCTTCAACGGCGCGCTGCGCTGGTCGCGCGTCACCGATCCGGTGACTCTGGCGACTCGCCGCATCTCCAATCAGCGCCCGACAGGCGGCGACGTCTCGCTGATCAAGGAACTGCCCGCGCTCAAATCGGTGTTCACCGCGGACTTCTTCTTCGGCTGGAAGGAACGCTCCTACCGCATCAACGAGATCCGCACGGAGAGTTCCTCGAACGATCCGCTCGCCAAGATCTATTGGGACTGGACGCCCCGCCCGGGCACCTCGCTCCGCCTCCAGGTCGAGAACATCGCCTTCCGCCAACGCAGCCGCGACCGTATCCGGTTCGACGGGCCACGCGGCGCAGGTCAGGTATCCGGGTTCGAGCAGCGGACGGCGGTGCTCGACCCGTTCTTCATGATGCGGCTGCGCAAGAGTTTTTGACCGCGCGTGTCATTGCGGCGTCAGCGTCGCCATGCCGTGGAGATAATGAAGCGCGGTGTGGCCTTCATGGCCTGAGTCAGTCTCGACATAGAGCCACAGCCGCCCGCTCGCATCGCTGGTGGCGACCACGCCGGCCGCGTCAGTCAGCAGCCCGGCCTTCACGGTGACCGCTTCCCCCGACTTGCCGCCCGTGCGCCGCACGGAAGCGTCGACGCCAGCTCGTTCAGATTGACGCTGTGCATCACAAGCGCCGTCGGAGCCACGTCTCAGACATCCAGCTGCTTCACCGCCTCGTTCCAGCTGCGGATATTGTCCCGCGCTTCCTGCACGAAGGCGGAGCGGCGCACGATCCCGAGGAACAGGTCGGCGATCCATTTGCCCGGGCGCTTCAGCGGCCGCTCGAACTGGATCAGCAGCACCACACGCGTGCCCGCGGTGTCGTTCCACACCTCATGATCATAGGTGTCGTCGAACACCAGGGTCTCGCCCTCCGCCCAGCGCACCACCCGGTCGCCCACCCGCATGCGCACATCGCCGTCGCGCGGCACGATCAGACCCAGATGACAGGTGATGAGCCCCTTGGTCACGCCGCGATGCGCGGGGATGTGCGTGCCTGGCGCCAGGATCGAGAAGAAAGCGCTGTTGAGGTGCGGGATCCGCGCGACGATCGCGGCGGTCTTCGGGCATTGCGCCAGATTGTCCTCGATCGGGTAGCTATATCCCCACAGGAAGAACGACCGCCACATGTTCACCGCCGCGATCGCGCGATGGTCGGGGGAGATGGTAGCGAGGCTCGGCGAGGCTTCGCCCTGCAGCGCGACGGCGATCGCTTCGTCGCGGATATCGGCCCAATGGTCGCGCAGCATCGCCGTCCAGGCGAAGGCGCGCATGTCGAGCACCGGTTCGTTGGAGACGAGTGAGGAGGAAGCGATCAGCCGGTCGAACAGCCCCCGCAGATGCTTGCCATATTTGATGATCAGCGGCCGGTTGCGTTCTGCCGCCAGTGTTGGCTTCGGGCTCGGCACGCCAGAGATCGCGGCGAGATCGGGGATTCGTGAACCATGCGGGCGTGTTGTGCCCGATTTGCGCCACAAAGCGCTCGCGTCCGCTTTCGTATCGACGCTCATCTACACCTACGCCTCCGTACACTACTGGCGCCGCCACGGCCCGGAAAAGCCAAGGATGCGGCACGGTCGATCTTTCGCCCGAACAATGGGACATATGAACCGTTATCGGCCGTCTTCGTCCAAATCGTGGCGACGGCGTGGTGTTTCACGGCAGGTTCAGCTTGCCGACACCAACGCTGGTCGCGGCTTGATTACGCCGCTAGGATCGATTCCATGCATTTACCTCCGCGCGCGCTGCGCTTGTCGCTTATCGCCTCGCTGCTGCTCGGCCTGTCGCCGACGGCAAATGGCCAGACCATCCCGGCCGCTACGGGCTCCACCAATATCGCGAGCCGCGAGGCGTGGCTCTACAAGGGCAGCGACATCGTGCCCGACGCCGCCTGGCGTTTCGGCACGCTGACCAACGGCCTGCGCTATGCCGTGCGCAAGAACGGCGTGCCACCAGGCCAGGTCTCGGTCCGCGTGCGGATCGACGCGGGTTCGTTGATGGAACAGGATAGCGAACTCGGTTATGCCCATCTGATCGAGCATCTCTCCTTTCGCGGCTCGGAATTCGTGCCGGACGGCGATACCAAGAAGGTGTGGCAGCGGCTCGGCGCCACCTTCGGCTCGGACAGCAACGCGCAGACCACGCCGACCCAGACGGTCTACAAGCTCGATCTGCCCAACGCGTCCGAGGCGACTCTCGACGAAGCGATGAAGATCCTCGCCGGCATGGTCGACAAGCCGAACATCACCGCGGCCGGGCTGGCGGCCGAGCGCCCCGCCGTGCTCGCCGAGCAACGCGAGCAGCCCGGGCCGCAGGTCCGGCTGTCCGACGCGATGAACGCCGCCTTCTTCGCCGGCCAGCCCTTTGCCGACCGCTCGCCGATCGGCCACACCAAGGAACTGGAGGCGGCCACCGCGGAAACGGTCAAGGCGTTCCACGATCGCTGGTACCGGCCGGAACGCGCCGTGGTCGTTGTCTCGGGCGATCTCGATCCTGCCCTGTTCGAACGCCTCGTCGCCAAATATTTCGGCGCGTGGCGCGGCACTGGCCCCGCGCCGGCCGAGCCCGATTTCGGCGTGCCCGATGCGAAGCAGCCGACGACCAAGGCGATCGTCGAGCCCGGTCTGCCGACCATGGCGATGATCGCGGTGCTGCGCCCGTGGAAATTCAATGCCGACACGGTGATCTTCAACCAGAACCGCCTGGTCGACATGGTCGCGCTCGCCGTGATCAACCGTCGGCTCGAAACGCGCGCCAGGGCAGGGGGCAGCTATGTCTCGGCCAGGGTCGGCCTCGACGATCCGGCGCGTTCGGCCAATGTCACCTTCGTCCAGGTCGCGCCGGTCGGCGACGATTGGGAAGCGGCCTTGAAGGACGTGCGCGCGGTGATCGCCGATGCGCAGTCCTCGCCTCCGTCCCAGGCCGAAATCGACCGCGAGCTCGCCGAACAGGGCATCGCCTATAAGACGATGGTCGATACCGCGCGCGCCGATGCCGGCAGCAAGCTGGCCGACGACATGGTCCAGGCCGTCGACATCCGTGAGACCACGACCAGCGCCGCAGTGATCAACAACGTGTTCCTCGACGCGCGGCGCAAGGGCATGTTCTCGCCTGCGCGGATCCTCGCCTCGACCAAGAAGATCTTCGAGGGTACCGCGACCCGAGCGCTGGTCAGCGCCCAGAAGCCGGAAGAGGGTGCCGCGACGAAGCTCGCCGCCGTGCTTAGCGCCGATGTGAAGGGCGTCTCCGGCATCCGCAGTGCTCAGGCCGCGGTCAATTTCTCTAAACTGCCCAAGCTCGGGCCTCCGGGAAAGATCGTCAGCCGCCGAAAGATTTCGGAGTTCGGGCTCGAACAGGTCCAGTTCGCCAACGGCGTCCGGCTGATGGTCTATTCTACGTCCTCGGAGGATGACCGCGTCTATGTCCGCGTGCGCTTCGGCAGGGGCTTCAACGCGCTGCCGGCTGATCGGGAAAGCCCCGCCTGGGCGGCCGAGTTCGCGCTGATTGCGGGAGGTATCGGTAAGCTGAAGCAGGGCGATATCGACGCGATGGCCGCTGGCCGGCGTATCGGCCTCGACTTCGATGTCGATGACGACGCGTTCCAGTTCGCCGCCATGACGTCACCGCGGGACCTAGCCGACCAGCTCCGCCTGATGGCGGCCAAGCTAGCTGCCCCGGCCTGGGACCCGAGCCCGCTCGCCCGCGCCAAGGTCGCGGTGCTGGCCAATTATGCCGGGCTCGAATCGTCGCCCGACGGCGTGCTTGCGCGCGACCTCGACGGCTTGCTCCGCGCGGGCGATCCACGCTGGGGCACCCCGACCCGCGACGAGATCCGTAACACCACGCCCGAGGCGTTCCGCGCCTTGTGGGAGCCGTTGCTCGCCACCGGCCCGATCGAAGTCCAGGTATTCGGCGACATCGGCACCGAAAAGGCGGTCGACGCGGTGGCCCGCAGCATCGGCGCCCTCAAACCGCGTACTGATGATGCGCGACCCGTACCGCCGGTGCGCTTCCCCGAACATAACGTCACGCCGGTGCTCCGCACGCATGACGGCCCGGAGAACCAGGCGGCGGCAGTCATCGCCTGGCCGACCGGCGGCGGGGTCGAGGGCATTGCCGAAAGCCGTCGTCTCGACGTGCTGGCCGCGATCTTCAGCGACCGCCTGTTCGATCGGCTGCGTTCGGAAGCTGGCGCGAGTTACAGCCCCAACGTCTCGAGCAGCTGGCCGATCGGCCTGCCCAGCGGCGGCCGGCTGATGGCGGTCGGCCAGGTGGCGCCGTCCAATCTCCCGCTATTTTTCAAGCTGTCGCGTGAGATCGCCGCCGACCTGGTCGCGAACCCGGTCAGCGACGACGAACTGCGCCGCACGATCGGGCCGATGATCGAAGTGCTCAAGCGCCAGTCGACCGGCAACCAGTTCTGGATGCTCAACCTCGAAGGCGCCACCTACGACCCTCGCCGCATCGCCGCCTTCCGCAGCGTGCTCAGCGACATCTCGACGCTGACATCGGCGCAGTTGCAGGAAACGGCGAAGAAATATCTGCGACCCGACACCGATTGGACGATGGAAGTGCTGCCGAAGTCTGTGGCCGGGACCATCGCTTCCGCGAAGTAAATCCCGAACTCCCTCTCCCATCGGGAGAGGGAAGGGTGAGCGTGATAGGTAGAGCTCAAGTCACCCTCATCCGGCGCTTCGCGCCACCTTCTCCCGGAGGGAGAAGGGTTGGAGCGTCGATTCAACTCCCGGCCGGCGTATGCCAAACCCCGGCCGAGCCTAGCCCTTGTACAAGGCGTCCAGCCGCGGCCCGTAAACCTCCTTCAGCACATGCCGCCGGATCTTCAGCGACGGCGTCAGCTGTTCGTTTTCGATCGTGAAGTGCTGATCGGCCAGGATGAAACGCCGCACGCGTTCGATCACCGACAGGTCCTTGTTGACCCTTTCGACCGCCGCGCCGATCGCGGTGCGATAGCTGCTATTCTCCGCCAGTCGCGAAAAATCGCAGGCATCGCCGTTCCTGGCGCACCATTCCTGAGTCCATTCCGGATCGGGGACCAGAACGGCGACCATATATGGCTTTCGGTCCCCATAAATCATCGCCTGGACGATCTCGGGCTGGAGGGTCAGCATTCCCTCCACCTTTTGCGGCGCGACATTGTCGCCCTTGTCGTTGACGATGATGTCCTTCTTGCGATCGGTGATCTTGATCCGCCCCTTATCGTCGATCAGCCCGATATCGCCGGTGTGCAGCCAGCCATCCTTCAGCACCCGCGCGGTCTCTGCCTCGTTGCGCCAGTAACCGTGCATGACCAGTTCGCCGCGTACCAGGATCTCGCCGTCCTCGGCGATGCGCACTTCGGTGTTCACCAGTGGCGGCCCGACCGTGTCCATGCGCAGGCCCACCGAGGGCCGGTTGCACGAAATGACCGGCGCGGCCTCGGTCTGGCCGTAGCCCTGCAGGAATGTCAGCCCGAGCGACTGAAAGAAGATGCCGACCTCGGGTGTCAGCGGCGCGCCGCCTGACACCATCGCCTTGATCCGCCCGCCGAAGCGCTTCTGGATCTTTGGCTTGAGCGTTGTCTTGAGGAACAGATTCATCGGCTGGTCGAGCAGCCCCATTCGGCCCTCATATTCCTTGGCGCCGATCTCCTGCGCCTTGGCGAGCAGATAGCTGGAGAATTTGCCCTGTTTCTCGACCGTTTTGGAGATTCGCGTGCGCAACACCTCGAACAGCCGTGGCACCACGACCATGATGGTCGGCCGAACCTCCTCGATATTGGAGGCGAGCTTGTCGAGACCTTCGGCATAATAGATCTCGGCACCGAGACCGATCGGGAAATGCTGCCCGCCGCTGTGCTCATAGGCATGGGAAAGCGGCAGGAAGGACAGGAACACTTCGTCGTCCCAGCCGAAATCCTCGCTGATCACCGTGCAACAGCCATTGACGTTGTGCAGGATGGCGCCGTGGTGCTGCATCACCCCGCGCGGGGCGCCGCCGGTGCCGCTCGTGTAGATGATGCACGCCGTGTCCTCGCGCGTCGCGGCGCTGACGATCTGCGACGGGTCGGTCTGGTGGTCCGCGATCAGCCTGGACCAGTTGTAGACGTCGAGCGATCCCGACTGGCCGAGCCGGATGTCTTCCATGCCGATGATGATCTTGGCATTGTCCGCGCGGATCGCTGCCGGCAACAGGGTTTTCGCCAGCTTCGCGGTCGAGACGATCACGGCCTTGGCGCCGGAATTCTCGATGATGTGCGTGTGGTCGCGTTCGGTATTGGTGGTGTAGGTGGGCACCGTGATGCAGCCCGCCGCCATGATGGCGAGATCGCTGACGCACCATTCCGGCCGGTTTTCCGCGACCAGCATCACCCGGTCGCCCGGCTGGAGCCCGATCGCCTTCAGCGCGGTGGCGAGGCTCGCGACCTTTTCGGCGGTCTCGCGCCAACTGGCCGATACCCATCGGTTGCCGGCCTTGTGCCACAGGAACGGCTTGTCGCCCTTCTCGCGCGCGCGCGCGAGGAACATGGTGACCAGGTTGGGAAAATGTTCGAGCGTTCGCATGGTCTCTCCCGGGGAGGGGGCGCGCCGTGTTCGGCTACGCCACTAAGTTTTTCAGGGCAGGTCGCTCAACGCTGTACCGACACTCCTTGGATCCGCTGCGCCAACCCAGCCCTTGGCGGTGCGCTCCGCAGCGTTCGCCTTCAGGCCCAGGCTGGATATCACGACCTGATGGCCAAGCTTTTCGAGCGGCTCTTTCATCGGCTCGAGCGACGTGCCCTTTTCGAGGATCAACGTCCGCCCGCTGAAATAGATCAGCCCCTGGCCGATCGATTCCTGCGCGCTCATGCCCCAGTCGAGGTGCGCGATGATCGCCTTGGCGACCTGCATGATGATCGTCTTGCCGCCCGCCGCGCCGACGGTGAAGACCGGCTTGCCCTTCGCGTCATAGACGATGGTTGGCGCCATCGACGACAACGGGCGCTTGCCGCCCTGGACGCGGTTGGCGACCGGCGCGCCGTTCTTCTCCGGCGCAAGGCTGAAATCGGTCAACTCGTTGTTGAGGATGAAGCCGTTCGCCATCAATTGGCTGCCGAACGGTCCCTCCACGGTCGAGGTCATGCCGACGATATCGCCATTCCTGTCGACCGCGATGAAATGGGTGGTGCCGTGCACTTCGTTCTGGACGACTGAGGTACGCGCTTGCGCACCCGGGGGCGTGCCGGCCTCATAGACGGGCAGGGTCGCGGTGGTGGAGATCAGCTTCGACCGCTGGGCAAGATAGGCCCGGTCAATCAGGCCCTTTACTGGAACCTGCACGAAATCGGTGTCGCCGAGATATTTCTCCCGGTCGGCATAGGCCAGTTCCATCGCCTCGCCGATCAGATGCCAGGCGACGGGCGAGTTCACCCCCATCTTTTTCAGGTCGAACCGCTGCAGCATGCCCAGGATCTGCAGCACCGTCACCGCGCCCGAAGAGGGTGGGCCCATGCCGCATATCTTGTAGGTCCGGTAGAAGCCGCAGACCGGCGGCCGCTCCTTCGCCTGATAGGCCGCCAGATCGGCGAGGGTCATGTCGCTGGCGCTGACCGTGGTGCCGGTCGTCGTGGCGATGATCGCCCTGGCATTTTCGCCGGCGTAGAATGCCTCGGGGCCCTCGTCGGCGATCCGGCGCAGGATCGCGGCGAGCGCGGGATTCTTCATCGTCGAGCCAACCGCCGGCGCCTCGCCGTCAACGGTATATTGCTTCGCGACTTCCGGAAACCTGCCCCAGATCTGCGCCATGCCGGCGACCCGGTCGCTCAGTGGCTTGCTGACCAGATAACCGTCCTCGGCCAGCTTGATCGCGGGCGCGAACAGTGCCTTCCACGGCAGCTTGCCCCATTTCTGATGTGCCAGCGCCATCAGCCGGATATTGCCGGGCACGCCGACCGACCTGCCGCCCTGAAAGGCCTGGCTGAACGGAACCGGCTTGCCGTCGGCGCCGAGGAAGCGCTGCGGTGTCGCGGCGGCCGGTGCCTTTTCGCGGCCGTCGATCGTGTCCATCTTCCCGGTCTTGCCGTCATGATGGACGAAGAAGCCGCCGCCGCCGATGCCGCTTGATTGCGGTTCGACCACGGTCAGCGCCAGCATCATCGCCATCGCCGCATCGGTTGCGCTGCCGCCCTGGTGCAATATCTGTTGCCCGGCCGCGCTCGCGCGCGGATCGGCGGAGGTGACGACCCCCTGGGCCGACGCGATAGGTGCATAAACGAGGACGACGAGCGCAAACAGGAGCTTCTTCATGGCCCTGTGGTAGCGGTGACTATCGCTACGTCAACCGGCCCCGATGGCATCGGCGACATGATCATACCCATCTTGTTTCAGCAGCCGCGACAGCCCGCGCGCGATCCGGCGCGGCAGGCCCGGGCCTTCATAGACCAGCGCGGTATAAAGCTGCACCAGGCTGGCGCCGGCGCGGATGCGGGCATAGGCCTCCTCGGCGCTGCCGATTCCCCCAACCGAGATCAGCGGCAGCGCGGCGGCCGTCGCCTTGCGGAAATCGGCCAGCCGCTCGCGGGCGAGCAGCGCGAGCGGTGCGCCGGAGAGGCCGCCGGTCTCCCCCGCATGGCCCGACTTCAGCACCGGGCGCGAGATCGTCGTGTTGCTGACGATCAGTCCGTCGATATGATGGTCGATCGCCGCGCGCGCGATCTCGTCGATCGCCAGGGGTTCGAGGTCGGGCGCGACCTTCAGGAACAGGGGGGGGCGCCGGGTCTGCACGCGCCGCGCCTCGTCGGCCGCGGCGAGCAGTTCGGACAGCGCCGCGCCGTGCTGCAAGTCCCGCAGCCCCGGCGTGTTCGGGGAGCTGATGTTGATCGTGACATAGTCCGCGATCCGCGCGGCCTTCTCCACGCCGTTCCGATAGTCGGCGATGCGATCGGTCGCATCCTTGTTCGCGCCGACGTTGATGCCCAGCGCGCCGCGGCGCTTCGCGGCGACGGCGCGAGGCAGCGCCGCCTCGAGTCCGCCATTGTTGAATCCCATGCGGTTGATCACCGCGCGGTCTTCCTGCAGCCGGAACAGGCGTGGGCGCGGGTTGCCGGCCTGGGGCAGGGGGGTGAGGGTGCCGATCTCGACCGCACCCAGGCCCAGCCCGAAGAATCCGTCGATCGCCCGTCCAT
>Ga0247741_1001950_pt1 | contig 11485 bp, 15 predicted proteins | sample UWRJL213509R2_FD_180945 | JGI IMG/M metagenome (GOLD analysis project Ga0247741, IMG submission 180945) | Plant litter microbial communities from Arlington Agricultural Research Station in Wisconsin, United States - UWRJ-L213-509R-2 | ecosystem: Environmental > Terrestrial > Plant litter >...
TGGATTTTACGACGGATCCACCACTCTGAGGTCGCCCGTACCAGGCGAATCTCCTCCAACGGAACATCTTCTTTCACTTCTTCGAGATCTCACCTCCGTTGAAGAACTCGAACTGTTTGTTTCGCTCTTCCGTGACGCCTGTCTACCCAGGCTCCCTACCGCCCGTAATACTTACACTAGTCAGCTACATCAACCTTGGTGAGGCGGAAAACTGGACCGAGCTGAGTTTCAAATTATGCCTCCAAAGAAGGAAGGTTTTTCGCTCAATTTTGATGTGACATCAAATTTCCGCCTGGAACCCCAGTGAAAAGAACGACTCCCCTAAAGGGGGACTCGTAACCAGCATCTTCTTCACCATTCAAGTTAATGCCCGTTCAAACATCTGGAATGGAAAAAATGTAGCTTTATTGTACTAAGGTACACAATGTATTGATTCGTTGTCATTGAATAATACCTGGGGAGCAGCGCTGTAGTCAATACCACTTATTAAATCGTCAAAACTTCTCCAGGACTGGCCAAATACACCGTCGGCTCAGGCAAGAAAACGTCGAGACTGTTGTAATCCAACCTATATACCATGACGGACTCTCGAACACCATACTTTCTTTTACGCGTAGCGTACTCCCCAGGTTTGAGGGTCTGTGATCTTGTCGCCTCCGAATTGACCTGTACGCCAGCGTTATTCGATATGCGCACCTGAATCTTGTCGCCACTCTGATTCACCACGTAAACGGTATCGTCATCCTTGGCAACGATGGGCGATCGAGGGAGAATGCGTGTACGAGAGAGACGCAGTGAGAGGGCGACAAGGGCAAGAGTGGGGTTTACCTCTGGTGAATAGGGGAACACGGAGAGGTCGCAGACGTATATTCCCTTGTGACCACGGAGTTTGAGGTCGGCTTCGACGCAGTAAGGTGTTCCTGGGCGCCCCGGCATGGGAATTGTCCCCAGTTCGTGCGCGACTCCACCAAGTCCGAGAGGCTTGAAAAAAATTTCGTCTTCATCTTTCTCCGTTCCAAGGATTTCGATGGACAGGGATTTCTGCAGAACCTGCATCGCTTCCTTCGTGACATTTCGGAGTTCTGCGACGTGTGGGTGGGTATTTCTGAATGGAGGGTCGCGGTGCATGGTAACAATGGGCTCGCCGTCGGCATCGAGCACGATGGTGTTTCTGGTATTCAAAGGCGCAGGTCGGATAAAGGCAGCAATAAACTTTGGGAAGCTATCGTTGCGGCGAATCTTGTTAGGCAAAAAGCTTCGAGGAAGGAAGGAGTCAGCATCGATGGAAAAGTTGGCCAAGGCGATATCGCCATTAGCAACATCTTGTCCGACACGAACATAGGATTGGATCTTCATTGGTCCGATTTTCTCTCTGTCGTCCGGATTCAGATAACGAAAAGTGTAGACTTTCGCAAAGATGTCGTGGTCTGTGAGATGGAGACCGCCGTTACTTTCGAGGAAGTTCTTCTTGTCGCTGCGTAAGAGGATGGCGGGGGATTGGACGCTGCCGGCGGCAAGGATAATGTTGGAAGTTCGGAGGACCTTGCCATTGGTATCGTTCGTCTTGAGCTTTATCTCGGTCTCGACGCCGTCTTCATCCCGAACTACCACACCTGCTCCTTGGTAGAAGTCGTCAGCGGCCCAGATGATCCGACGAACCTCGGAGCGGAGTATTATGCTCCAGTTTTGGTGCTCCTCCAAGACACCATGTTTCCGACGCTTGCTCATCGCGATCTCGAGAAGCTTGTCGATTGTACTGTATGCGCCGCGAGCGAAGTCAAAGTTCTGCTTGTCACGGAACTCGGAAGCGATACGACCCCACTGCCACTGGCAATTTCGGGTGTTCCTGAAGTTGTTTTTGATATTGAGACGTTCCATGAGGTTTTGATGAGCTGGGGTAGTGATCGGCAACGAAAGTCCAATCAAATCCTCGGCTTCCCTGTACCAAGTTCGAATAAGCTCGTCGTGCAGCTCGGTTTTGGGAGCGAACTGAGCAGCGAGGATTTCGTCGTGTACACGAGGGGAGAAAAGACCCCAAGCAGCGCTGCGACCCCCAAGATTGTACATGGGGCCACCGTTCCAGTCCTGGACATTGGAGTCGGAAGAGAATTTGTAGTTCTTGCGGAAGAGAGAGAAGAAAGTGTCGTTCTGCTGTCCACGATCTTCGTCGAAGCCGGTGGGGCGAGATGCATTCAGGCAGTGTGAATGGAAAGGAAGATCGCCCCTTTCGATTACGAGGACGCTCTTGGCATTTTCTCCAAGTCTGGAGTTGGTCTCATAGAGGTCTCCAGCAATGACGCCGCCTCCAATACCTGTGCCAATGACGATAATGTCATATGTCTTCTCTGCCGCTTTCTGTGGTGTGAGAGTGAAGAAAAGGTGTTCGTATGAAGGGCGTGTAGTTGGTTGAGGCGGATGATTCGTGGGAGGCGGACGATGCGTGGGAGGCGGATGATGTGTGGGAGGCGGATGCGTGGGAGGTTCAGTTGTAGGAGCTCCTGTCGTAGCAGGTCCCGTCGTAGTCGGTTCTATATCGAGAGGTTCGAACACCCAGCATTGGTGGAAGGCCCTCTAACAAACATCGATCAGAAGCAAATATAAGCGTTGGGTTAATACCCACTGCTTCATATGTCTGGAAATGAACAAGTTTCGGGAACCGGGCATAGGAACCTGAGGCTTGATCACAGCACTCCAAGACGTCTGAATTATCTTCGGTAGAAATTCTTAGAAGAATTAGGAGTAGCCACCGTTATAAAAACGATACTGACCTTGAATATGAGCCACAAGAATCCTTTATGATCTTCCAAATTGCAGAGGCATTGGGCCTTCCAACGACTTGGGTTCGATAGTTACAAGTCTTTCCGTGATTTTGAAATGCAATATCCTTTATCATGCTGATACTTGCATTCATATTCGAATCCTTGTAGACAGGTTCTATGGTAAAAGCATCCGTCTGATCCGGAACAGGGGTGATCAACCACTTTGAAGGGGTGGATTAGCACTGCGAAGGGACTCTCAATTGACTGACTTACCTCCAATAGACTGGCGGTATGACTGCTCGTTGGTACGGCGTCTAGCTGGATCCATCCTGGATTACGCTGGTTGAGAGGGACATACTTCCAGTATCCATCTCTGTTATTTTGGTAGATCTTCACTCGATAGGTACCGCGCGTTGTCGGCTGAGGTTGTGAAGACATCGGAAAGGTGGAGAACGCAGAGGAGATTCTCTAGTGAAACTAAAAAGCACGTCCTCTGATCTATATGTTGATTGAGGTTTGGGACTCTGTTTAGTCACCAGATCCGTGAAATTCTAGAACTGCTGAAGAGATCGAAAGTAAATGTGACACGCCATGGGGATCCGTACTTCACGTCGTGTCGGAAACAAGAACTTGTATGGCACTGCCGTGGAGCCGAAACAAGATCTTACGATTCGATCTCCGCTTTATTGTACGATTGAAGCCATCCGACTTCGAAATCTAATTGATGGCTGATAGAAAGTTTCAAGAAAGAGTGCCCTGTGATCTGTGTATTTCGGGTGGTCGAATAGCTCGACCTGGAGCTGAACAGCTCAACTCCCCTTGGTTCGGATCCCAGTCATGCTCAGCTCGTCTAGTTGATAGACTCTGCAGTCAGATTCATAAACATGTCGAGATCCGCGACATATTCCTGCACTTTCCACTTCCACTCTCGTCTACCATGTCCAGCGATCCAGCCCGATCGTACAGATACCTTCAGAGGCGTTCCATCATCCCCATCAACCTCCAGGCAAAACTCCAGGAAGAGACTGCGCATCGCAGGTCTCAAGAAGCATTCTACTCCCCGTTAACATATCAAGAGGCGAGTCCTCGTATTTTTTATTTCATGCAGCAAACACCAATTAATTAGTTAGGTCGAGCTACTAGAAAAAAACGTCCAAGGCGATGTTTTTGTCATGTTCCCAAAGGCAAGCGGTCGAATCACGAGCTCCATGGTGGTCTGATTGTTTTCTTATATGTAGAGGTTTGAGCGCTTCAGCTTCTTCACCATCACCGACGAAACGGAATTTCGGAAGAACCTTGAAGCATTTCGTGGTCGCATCACCTCTGCGAAGGACACCATTGAGGACATCCAGAAAATACACGACAAATCTGAAGACTGCAAGAACATTGTCTCAACTCAGATCGCATTCAGTAAGGCTGGGCTTAAATACCTTGGTGTGCGCGATGAAATTGGCGACCCCCATTTCGATGAAGGGCCTATGCGAGACGAGAAATTCATTCTTGGCGATAGGTCTGACTGGGACCCGGTCTTTGAAAAAGCTAAAGACAATGCGGGCGTCCATGGCGTCATCCTGGTCACGGCTAAGGGTGACTCTCCAACACTGCCTTCGTGATTTCAAGTGTGGACTGATAACACCTTTTAGTGGAGGATACCTGCAAGACTCAGACCGAAGAAATCATTGATATGTTCCGCGACTCTATCGAGGGAAATCCCATTGTGATGGACGGGCATGTGCGTGAAGGCGAGACTGAATTTTTCGGTTATAGGGATGGTATATCGCAGCCAGCTCTCAAGTAAGTGATAATATAAGGGTTAAAATATTCTTACACGTCAATTCTCAGAGGTATCTGCATACCTCATCGTGGCCAAATAGTTGTCAACCCGGGTGTTATTATCATGGGATACCCAGGTGACCCCAACCGCAACCGTCCACGGTTTACCAAGGATGGGTCGTTTATGGTGTTTCGTAAATTAGAGCAAGCCGTGCTCGCGTTTGACGATTATGTGGACAACAACTACAAGAGTATCCGCCGCGATGAACCTGGAGATGGCACGTTCCTCAACCGTCAGCAAAGGAAAGACTTGTTTAGCGCGAGGCTGATAGGACGATTTAAAAGTGTATGTCGTTCAACACAATTCCCTTGGTATTTGCTCAAAACGAGTGAAAAGGGTGCCCCTCTGGCCTTGACGCCTTATCGCGACGACTTTCAGTTTACTCATCCAGAGAAAATCAACGACTTCGACTTCACAAGGGGTATTAACGGCCGACCTCCTAATTGTCCCTTTGCGGCACACATCCGAAAAGTGGTGCCTCGCAACCTAGAACCACTCGTACAGAAAGAGTATCTTGACTCCTCAATGATTGTACGCTCTGGGATTCCTTATGGTCCTGAGGTTCGCTTTTTTTTTGTGTTTGGTACGTCAATTAATATACTATTCGCAGGTCACTAAAGAGGAGCGGGACGCCTGGATGAATATCACGGATCCAAACGATAAATACAAGAGTAATCGTGGACTTCTCTTCGTGTGCTATCAGTCTTCTATCGAAAATGGATTCTTCCGACAGACTGTCGAGTATGCGAACAACGACTTCTTCCCCATGACGAGTATCATCCCTACGAAACATGGTAAGCTGCCTCGCTAATTCCTACTTTGAACCTGCCAAAAGTAACTTATGTATTTATATATTATAGGCCAGGATCCCATCCTCGGAGGTCCCCCTGAGTTTATCCACGGTTCTGCTGACATTAAAGGTCAAGGTGCGATGAGAGCGCTCATCACCAACGAGGAGACCGGTAGGCTTTATGAAGTCACTGGTTTCGCAAAGGCGGTGGATCAAGCTGGCGAGTGTCATGTTTTATTGATTTTTAAAAAAAAATCTAAACTCGAAGATGAATAAATGCAGGCACATCGGAAAAAATAACTGGCACGGCGGCTATTTCTGGTGAAGGCGAAGTGACACTAGTTCTCAGCGATGGCGGTAGGCAATATCAACTAGCAGGCGTGGCAAAAGATGCGGATAACTCTGCACAAGAGTCTAAGCAGGATTTCTTTGTGACCTCGCGTGGAGGAGAGTACTTCTTTGTTCCAAGCATTGACGTAGTGAGGCGTCTGGCGAGGAACGAGCCGTTACCACACTAGGTGGTTGATTTCCTTGATGCTGATCTGAGAAACCGAAAGAAATGTACCCTTGATAAATCTGTAATTCCAAGCTCATACTTTGCTTACTCACGCTTCACTATATGTGGTATTGTCCTTCTTAAGGCAACGTGTTAACGAGACGCCAATTAGCACTATATCTCGTCAGCAGCTGCCGCCACGACCGGTAGCGATCTCTCGAGCCGAATTCTGGTATTCGAGCTGGTTCATAAGCCTGACAACTATCAAAGCTGGGTATGGAAAATGACCGAGCCTACATAGTGGTATGAAAAGACAAGGTTCGAGAAGACCAGGAAAAGAAAGTTGACATACTGACACACGCAGCTGATGGTGATGGTCAAGTCGCCTTCGGCTATTAATCTTGCAGCCACAGTGAAATAGAAGGTACCTTGGACAACGATGATTGGTGGAGTACGTAGTGCCGCTCAATTCTTAACGAGTCATGTTAAATCAGATCAGAGCGCGGTCAGAACGGTTGTCTCCCAAAAGCGGTCAGGTAAATTTCATACTCCGACATCTGGTACTAAGTATGGGCGTCGTTCGTTCGGAAATGGTACTTAGTCGCTGTTTTCTACACTCCCTCCAACTGGTTATGATTATTACTGAGCAAATTCAGACACTTTCCAATAACGCATGTAGGCAATATGGTGTCTATCTTCGTGTTGTAAATTGAGTCTTGCTCTCATTTTTATTTATTTCCGTTCGTCTCTGCGTGTGACGCATTTCATAGCTGTTCAATTTGGTACATCTATCCGCCATGGCGTTGATATCCTGTCAATGCATTTCAGCCCCAAGCGTCTCAATTTCTCCCACAACGTTATTGGTTTTCATGTCCCAATTTGCCTTGAGACAACTAATTTGTCTTTAAACCAGTGGTATTAGTTGTGTGATCAATCGGGGCAAGTACTACATATATCGTGCTAGCGCTACATTGTTTACGCGCGGCGTTGTGGGCTTAAGTTGGGACTGAGTGCGATTTGGACATTAACACAGCCACGTCAGGCAAAGGCTTCGGAGAAAAGCGGAGCACCCCTCTTTTATAAATAAATTGCTCACTGTTCAACCGCTCCTCCAAAAAGGGGTGGACTTTACGAAGCGATTCCAGCTGATCTCTTCGATCGTGAGCATCTTTGAAGCGGGGTATTTACCCTCTATACCCACCACGATCTTTGAGCAGCCAGGTCCCCGGAAACGCATGTTATCTGAGCATCTCAGAAGGAGATATTGCGACAGGTTTCAAGAAGTCATGTGCTTGATTTTTCCATGTCAACTCATACGGTAGAATCGAATCATCGATGGACCTTTCCCCTGTATCAAAATTTAAATTGATCCGAGAAAACAGATCCGGGTACAGCGACCCAGAAACGATGTGCATTATGCCCACATGAGGGACCAGTGAAGTGTCTTCCACTTATAGAGAGGAGTTAAGTATCGTTTCTTAATCATTCTCAGAGATTCTATGTGCACATCAGAAGGGGTCAACAGGAAAGATTGCTTTATGGTTCAACAAATTTTAAGTCTTATCTGCTCCCGTCATTATTAGGAAACAATTCGGGAGTTCTAATAATCGACTCGCGTTCGTGCTAGAGTGCCCCTGAGACCTCAAATAGTTTGGTCCCCACAGTGCCACACTCTCGCGACTTCATTCCCGCTCACCATGTCCAAATATTTCGACAGGCGTGCGATTGTTCCTCAAGTCACGGTAAATAGCTTTATACCTTTTCTCTTTACTACTTTCCTAAGACAACCAACATCAATCATGTTTTGTATTGTTACATAGGCGAGTCATTTTGCACAACGACCTAGCCTCATGCTAACTGCTTGAGAAGGCAGATCCAACTGGACCTGATCTACCTGACATTCAAGGCGACGTGTATTACATGTTTCCAAAGGCAAGCATTGTTCTGCTGCATCATATGGACATATAATAATTTCTGTTGTTGCATGACAGAAATTCGAACAGTTCATCTTTTTCACCATCTTTAATCAGATCCAGTTTCGTCAGAACCTAGGAGTATACCGCTCTCGGATTACCTCTTCTGCACAAACCATACAAAACATCAGAAATATCAGTAACAAAGTAGCCGGAAGTGATGACCTCGTTTCAACTCAAATCGCATTCAGCAGGGCCGGGCTAACGTATCTAGGTGTGCGCGACAACATAGGGGACCCTCATTTTGATCAAGGTTCAATGAGAAAGGAAAAAGATCTCCTGGGTGACCTAGCCGAGTATGACCGCGTTTTCGATGAAGGAAAAATTCATGGTGTTATACTTGTCACAGCTAAGAGTGGGTAGATTTCTTTTGATACGACCAAATTGGCGATTCACACCTCATAGACAAAGATACATGCCAGGCAGAAGCAGATACTATCGGAAACTTGTTCAGTCGTTCCGTGAAGATTGAGGAGACAATTGAAGGTCGCGTTCGCTCAGACAGGACAGAACATTTCGGATTCAGGGATGGCATATCGCAACCCGCCCTCAGGTAAGCCGGAGTCTATGTATTTATGTGTTCAATCCTCTCATGCGTCCATGTACAGGGGGCTCTGCAAACCCCATAATGGCCAACGTATCGTTAAGCCCGGAGTTATCATAATGGGGTACCCAGGGGACCCTGTATTCGACAAACCCGACTCGATCCAGCGTCCCAGGTTTACGAAGAATGGCACGTTCATGGTATTCCGAAAATTAGAGCAAGATGTCTGTGGTTTCGAAAAATACGTCGACGAGAATCGGGGAAGTGATAACAGGGAACTGTTTGCTGCCAAGATGGTCGGGAGGTTCAAAAGCGTAGGTTGTAAAATACGATCATCACCTCCCTTCTAAAAAGACTTTTTTCAAGGGTGCTCCACTTGCCTTAACGCCCCGTGACGACTGGACCTTCACCTCTCCGAGCAAGGTCAACGACTTTGATTACAGGTCTCAAAGGCAATCCGATGCGTGCCCTTTCACTGCACACACTCGTCAGAATGCACCTCGCACCCTGGATCCGCTGATCTCGAAAGAGTTTTTGGATGGTTCAGCGATAGTACGCGCTGGAATTCCTTATGGTGACAATGTCAGCACACATTGTCAATATAATATACTGTAACTGACATCTAAGGATGCAGATCACGCAAAACGAGTGCAACCAGTGGATGAGTGGGCCTCACCAGAGAAGCAAGATGCCGAAGCGCGGCCTACTTTTTGTCAGTTACCAGTCGTGCATCAGTATGGGCTTCTTTCTCCTGGCCACGGGTTTTGCAAACAACGAGTTCTTCCCCACTGAAAAGGCGCTCCGCAGAAAATACGGTGCGCTGGGACTGTTTAGGATTTCGGACATATCTATCTGACATACTTTGACAGGGCAAGACCCAATCCTGGGTGGAGCGCAGCCCATTGTACGGGGAGCTGCTCCAATTGTTTCGGGGGGAAGAGACGTCGAAGCAACGCTCACCAATGAGGAAGGTACAAAATATCAAATTACGGGCCTCCTGGAACCTTTGAATGCTCGTGAGTCGCCTCCCAGGCCTCTCATCCGACCTCAATTTGAACTTCTATGTCCAGAGAAAACTATTGTTCAGGGCAAAGCTCCGATTAGAAACGAAGGTACGGTTGCCCTAGAGCTTGAGAACGATGGGAAGAAGTATCAGGTATTCGGATTTGCAAGAGAGGTACCAAGCAATAATGTGGCGTCGCACACGCACGATCCTTTTGTCATTCCTCGTGGCGGGGAATACTTCTTCGTCCCAAGCATTAGCACTATTGTATCTTGGGCTGCAGGTAGAGCTTGAGACATACTCGATATTGCAGCTGCAGTGCTTGATTGAATCTCATACTCCGTGTTCGCTGTGCCGCAATTTTTTTCTGAGTTCTTAAGACCCGTAAGTGGCAGAAACCTGAGTCTGAAGCCGCTATGTTCTAAGGAATGAACAATCAGTTCGATGTATAGTCTACAAATTTACCATCTTGAAGATTTGATGTGCATGCAGTATCTGTAACTCACGGCTGGCGGCCGACTATTTAAGAGGGCCGTAAATCGTCGTTAAATGTACATGCACTGTTTAAATAAAAAAGTATTGTTAGTAAAAGTGACAATTAGTAATTGTTTATACGGGTTATAAAGTGCCAGAAATTGTACTATAAATGTATAATTTGGCCCGAGTTTGACAACCATTAAAATATGTCAATTGCTGAGCGCACAATAGTATCTTTTGTTTAATATTTGCCAGGCTGAATTTCTCCAAATTTATACCGGATTTAGTCGACATTTACTTATTGTTTAATTGTTCTCTAAACCCATCATTTATCAACTCTTTGAATGTATTGTGCACTTACGTGTGCAAGTATGCGGGTTTCAGCCACTCTCACTGTAACACACTTATGTGTGCACATAAGTGCGCAAGTCAGCGCGCAATACATTTAATGGGCTTGTAAAATGATGGGTTTAAACAATAGGTAAAGTTCGACTAAATCTAGTATAAATTTGGATAAATTCAGCCCAGCAAATACTAAACAAAAGATGCTATTATGCACTCAGCAATTGACATATTTTATATGGTTGTTAAACTTGCGGCAAACTATACATTCATAGTACAATTTCTGGCACTTTATAGCCCATATAAATAATTACTAATTGTTACTTTTACTAACAATACTTTTTTAAACAGTACATGTACATTTAGCAACGGTTTACGGCCCTCTTAAATAGTTGGCTGCCAGCCGTGACTAACACTAGTAGCAAGGAATCTTAAACGACATAAAAGAATGTGACATTATAATATTCTATTCTATCTGATAGGAAGAGAGGATCTACCAGCGGTGGGTTGCTCGTAAATGAAGGAACAACTTTACAACGCCACATAGAAGCATCACACCTTGTAAGTCTGACAGTAGTTTTTGATATGCACATACTCATTCATCAATGCAGGCCAAGCCTGATTCATGGGTAACAAAAAATGATATTGCATCGAAGCTTCCAAAGGCTGTCAAACGAGCAAAGGAGCAAGCGGCTGCTGCAGATTGGAGCAAGCAGTCATCCATCAAGCCTCATCTTCAAACTGGCCCACCTCCGAAAGAGCGCGTTATTCAATATAGTGATACACTCTTTTGAGATGCAGCCATTGAGTGGCTTGTTGCAACCGATCAAGTACGTAGCACTTTCTTAAAGCCTGATGTACATTATGTGTAGTGTTGCATCAGGAAAAACACTTTTGCTCAAAGAGACTCCAGGGATGACTCAGGAGTGTCTTGGGATGCTTAGGATGCTCAGGGCATCAGGAAAATAACTTTAGCAATCAAATGTACTTAGGTTACGAGTCCCCCTTTAGGGGAGTCGTTCTTTTCACCGGGGTTGCGTGCTGAAATTTGATGTCACATCAAAATTGAGCGAAAAACCTTCCATATTTGGAGGCACATTTTAAAACTCAGCTCAGTCCCTCCAGCTTCTCCATTTACCGTTCGTGTTCCCTACTGCCGAGGACCTTGTGAAATGTAAGTATCTTCCTATTACTACTACCTATAGGATTCTTTAGCTAACATTTCCGAAGGCGCACTTATTTTCAACTGCAGCTCTGCTTTTGACGT
>Ga0247741_1001951_pt1 | contig 11485 bp, 6 predicted proteins | sample UWRJL213509R2_FD_180945 | JGI IMG/M metagenome (GOLD analysis project Ga0247741, IMG submission 180945) | Plant litter microbial communities from Arlington Agricultural Research Station in Wisconsin, United States - UWRJ-L213-509R-2 | ecosystem: Environmental > Terrestrial > Plant litter >...
GACCCTGTCCCATAGCCGGTCACCGATCGCGCCCAGCGCGAGCGTCAGGCTGAACACCTTGGAGATGCTCTGGATCGAGAAGGGCTCATCGGCATCACCCGCCTTGTGGCTGGTGCCGTCGGCCTCGATCACGGCGATGCCGAACCTGGCCGGATCGATTTCGGCAAGGCCCGGGATATAATCGGCCACGGTGCCGCGGTCGGGCGCGTCCGCCATCTCGGCCGCGATATCGGCGACGATCGTTTCGAGGGAAGCCATCAGGCGTTGTTAGCGAGCCCGGCCCGCATAATCACGCAGCTTCAGTCGAACTCGACCGTCAGCGATTCAGCAAAGGCGCCGTTCTTGCGCAGCTTGCCCGCCGCACCCGGCGCCCGGCGCAGATTCTGTCGCTTCAGCAGCGGCTTCAGCATCAGGTGGAGCGTCGCATTGTTGATGTGAATGCCGAAGCACTGATGCAGGTCATAGCCGAAGTGGATATATTCGTGCGGCAGCCGGCGCGGGTTGAACCGTTCCGGATCGGGCACGCGGCGCCCGTCGCGCATGCCTGAAGCGAAGGCAGCGAGTACGGTCGAGCCCGCAGGGACGAGCTTCTGGTGCTTGGTGCCTTTGGCGATCGTCCAGTCCTGCAAGGCGATCCGCGGCAGGCCGGGCGCGAGCGGATCGAAGCGCATTGCCTCCCGCACATAGCCGGCCAGCAGCGCATCATCGCCAGCGCGCGCCGCCGCCTGGGCGCCGCCGAGCGCATCGGGCCGGCGCAGCAATTGCTCCATCGCCTGCGGCACGACCATCGGCGGCTGGGGCGGCCCGCCGACGATAAAGCCCATCAGCGCCGTGCGGATCTGCGCATCGCTATAGTTGGGCTCGCCGGCCTGTTGCAGCGTCAGGCAGCGGCCGAGCACATCATGGGTGCCGGGTTTGGCGCGGCGCAGCTCGATCTGGTTCTGGATATGGGCGCGGAGCGCCGGGGCGATCACTTCGACCTCCGCGACCAGCGGCGCGTCGCTGGCCACGAACTGATATTCGAAAAGCCGTGTGCCCCAGACGCGCAGGTCGCCGCCCGGCGGCTCCGGCACCCCGAGATAATCGGCGAGGAAATCGAAGGTGACCCGCCGGACGAGCGTATCGACCACCTCGAGCCTGCCGCCAGCACCCGCGACGATCGTCTCGGCGCGCGCCTCGACATCAGCGGCCAGGCGCGCGAGGTCGTCGCGGCGCACCACCTTGCGCATCGCCGCGGTATCCGCCTGATATTGCGGGGTGTTCGCCATGCCGAGGAAGAAGGGCTCGCCGCCCATGATGACGTCGAGCTTGTCCTTGTAGGTTACCCCGAACGCCGGGTCGGTCGCGAACACCTCTCGCACGTCATCATAGCGCGTCGCGACATAGGTCTTGCGGAAATGCGGGATCGGCTTCAGCCACCGCAACAGCCGAAAGACGAACGGCATGGCCGCCATCGCCTTGGTCATGAGCCAGCGCTTTAAGCCCTTTGGGCCGGGCCGAAGAACCTCGGTGGAGGACAGGATGCTCATAGCAGCGCCAGATATTGGAGGGCGGGCATGCTCGGCAGGAAGAAATAATCCCCGCCGGCCATGCGAATGAAAGTGTCGACATCGACGATCCGGCGCAGCGGCTTTTCCCGGATCGTCATCTTGCCCTTGGGGCCGATCAGCGGATCGGTCTCGTCGAACAAGGTCGCGAAATTCGGGTTGAGCAGCCAGGTCTGCTGAACGAACTCGAACTGCCGTGCGATATCGGTGTTGAGGCAGATGAACAGCAACCCGCGATCGACCCCGTCCTCCCTGGGCGGCACGCTGATCGTCGACCCATATTTGCGGCCGCGGCGCAGGATGCGGTGGTTATTCGCCGCATCGAGCAGCGTCTGCTTCTGATCGGGCGTGGGCGCGAGACCGTCGCGAGGGTTGGAACGGCGGACATGCGATCCCGCAGGGCAGCCGACACCGTGCAGGTCGCGGTCGTAAAAGCCGAAATCATTTTCCGGCTGGTCATAGGCGTCCGGCGGGAGATACCCGGCCGGGCAGAGCAGATCGCCCTTGGTGTTGCGACCGACCACGCGCTCGGCGAGCCAGGTGGTGGTGACATGGGCCGATCCCGCGGGATCGCGCGCGCGGATATGCGCGGCGTTGTCGCGCATCGATTGCCAGAACGCGACGACGTCCTGCTTCAGCTCGCGCACCACCATGTAGCTGCCGTCGATCCCGAAATCGAGGAACCCCTCCGCCAGCGGGTGCACCGCCAGTCCGGCGGCCTGCCCCTTCGCGTCGTCCGGCACGACGGGGCCGGGCGCCTTTTCGTGATGGCCGTTGGTATGGCCGAACAGGATCTCGCCGAGCGGAACGCCGTTCCAATAGTCGCGCACCGCGGGCGCGCCCGTGCTGAGCACTACCGCGTCATCGTCGAACGGGATGGGTTGCGAAAGGCCGTCGGCGAAGCCGAAATGTTCGCGCGCAATGCCCTTTTCGTCAGGGCGCAGATCGAGCGGCAGGCGGTGGACGACCTGAACATCATGCGGCTTCAGCGCTGCCTCCACCTGCTCGGCCCATGCCTCGGCGCTGTCCTCGTCGCTGTCGTAGAGCAGCAGCAGCGCATGAACGGTGATCGGCGTGACGATCTGTTCCTCACGGTGGCCGGTCGACGTGCTGGCGCGCGACTGGCCTTCCTCGACGCTGGTCAGGGCAGCGCGTTGCCGCGCGTTCGAGCTCCATTTCGGCCCCCCTTCGATGACCGTGCCGAGCCATTCGCCCTTGCGCCGATCGCCGAGGCGCCGGAGCCGGTCCTCCTGGAACATGCCCTCGCGAAACGGCGCGGCGAAGGATTCGAGCGCCGATTTCGGCAGGTTCATCTTCTCGAGGCCCGCATAGGCAAAGGCGATCGCGGTCGCCCGCGCATCGCGGCCATCGGCGTCGGTGACGGGCGCGAGTTCCTGCACCGTCTTCAGCCAGGCGCCGCCGCCCTTCCCCTTCCAGGTGAATTCGAGGAACAGCGCCCGCCCCGTCGGCAGCGACGCGAAGCCGCTGACGACCAGGCCCTGAGTCTGCGTGCAATGCGGCGCCTTCAACTGCCAGCTTGGCGGCTTCTTCCGCGGCGTCCCGCTCACAGGTCGTTGATCCACGCGGACGCCTCCTTCGTGCTGAGCGCCGGCTTGCGCAGGCCGTTGGCGATGCGGTTGTTGCGCTCGACCTGGTCGACGGTCAGGTCGCTATAGGCGCTGTACCAGAAGCGGCTGACCGCCATGGAATGCCGTGCCCAGGCCTTGAACTTGCGGCCATGGCTGGCGCCGTCCTGGATGAGAAAACGGGTCGCGGGGAACCCGACGCCGCACCCCCAGGCAAGGGTCAGGCCGACATGCGCCTTCTCGATGAAATCATCGAGATAGCTTTCCCAGCTCTGGTCGAAATTGCTGAAGAACATCAGCCGGCTGCCATTGTTGACGAACGCCCAGTGCGCGAAATGCACGGTGCGCATGCTGCCGAGATAGCCGCGCACCCCGCTGTTCGGCATCGCGCGAAGCACCAGGCCGAGGCCGTGATGGCCGACATGGACGATAAGGGTGCGCAGCACGCCCGGCTTGATCAGCACGACCGACCCCATGTGATTCTGCGGAATCCAGTCCTCCCGCTGCGCCATCTGGCGCACCGTCTCCTCGTCGATCGGCGGCGCATCCTGCGAGGCATCGCGCCGTTCGAGATAGCGCAGCCAGCACAGGATCAGCAGCACGGAGAAGGGCACGCTGAGCACGCCGAACAAGGTGATGCGCGGTGCATGAGCCTGCGCCTGCGCGAGCGGCAGGCCGGTCATCAGCGAGATGGCGATGGTGATCAGCGGGGCGAGCACGGCGTAGAGCACGCCGCCGACCAGGATCAGCACCAGCGTCTGCGGCTTGAACAGCGCGCTGACCAGGTTGAACTTGCCCGCCGTGTCCGTGCCCGGCAGCGGCTCCCGGATCAGGTAGAGGCGAAAACCGCAATAAAGGATGCCGAAGCCGAGCAGCAGGTAGAAGCGGTTGTCCGGCATCATCGGCGCGAGGATCAGGCCCGGCAGCGCGAGCGCCAGGAAGACCAGCACCGCGAACACCGCCACCTTCAGATAATCGCCGCACCGCGTGACGAACGGCACCCGCGCCGGCGCGCGCTCGGCGAGCCAGGGAAAATTGGGCAGCAGCGCCGCGCGGAGATGGCGGTGGATATCGACCGGGGTCACCTCGCCGCGATAGGGACTCGGGCCCACGCCATTGGCGGTTGCGATTTCGGTGCGAATCGCGCGGAACAGCTCGCCCTCGGCCAGGATCCGGTCGCGGGTCATGCCGCGATTGCCATGGTGATAGACGCTTGGCTCAAGCGACCGCGCCTCGAAATAGGGAGCGACTGGCGCGCGAGAATCGGCGGCCGTCACCGCGTCGTACAGCGGCCCGCACGGATCGAGCGGCCGCTTGCAGCAGCGCAGCATGGCGCGCAGGTCCAGCCCGATCGCTGCCTCGAGCTGGCCCCAGAACACGCTGGACCTGCCGTCGAAATTGGCCTCCAACACGAACAGCGGATCATAATCCTCGCCGGGAAAGACGCTCATCGACAGGAAATGCACCGATGGCACGCCCGCCATGAACCCGGCATAGTCGCCGGCGGCAGCCGTGCTGCCGGCCGAGCCGTTGTCGTGCAGCCGGTCGATCAGCGCGGAGAGCTTGTCCTGGCTCTCCGGCTTGACCTCCAGCGCCACGGACAAAGTCGTTTGTCGCATCCGGCCGCTCCCTATCTTCGCGCCATCGCCCTAGCCCTGACGATACGGCCTCGAAGGACTTGTCCCCACCCGAACGTTTCGCCCCCGATTCGGAAGGATTACTATGTCACAGCTTCCAACGACGCACAGACAAACGCAATAATAGGTCGCATTCTGGATCTATCTCCGCGCCGGATGCCTATCGATTCAACCTGTGTGCGCGCGGCTTTAAGCCAGCCTCCTTCAACTCAAGGAGGGGCCCATGGTCGCCATATCCCGCAACACACGATCGGCGCACTGAGATGCCGACGGTCCCCACAGAGCAGAACCGCGTCGGCATCGCCGGCGTGACCGACACGAAACTCCAGCCCGGCGATTATTCCGGCACCGGCCTGCAGGCAATCGGCGCCGGGATGCGGCAGCTTGGCGGTACGGGCGCGACCATCGCGGGCGAGATGCAGGAGCGGCAGGACCGCGACGACGATCTGGCGGTCAAGAGGGCCTGGAATGCCTATGCCGAGGGCGCGCGCGGCATCCGTGCCGATGCCCTCGGCAAGTTCGACACCGATCCGCAGGGCATGCTCGACAGCATGACGCGGGATTATGGCGGCCTGCTCGACTGGATCCGCAGCGGGCTGAAGAACGAGCGCCAGCGCGGCCGCTTCGACCATGTGATCGCCGAACGCTTCGACTATGACATCTCTGGCGCGCTCGGCAGCGCCGAGCAGGCCATGCGGCGTGGGCAGAACCAGCAAAGCGTGCTGCTCGAACAGAATGCGGCGTACGACGCAGTCGACAATTCGGACAACCCGGCATTGTTCGACAAGCATCTGCAGACCGGCGCTGAGTCGATCGCGAGGCGCGCTATGGCGCGCGGCGATGATCCGGTCGTGATCGAGCGCAGCGTCACTGCCTATGGCTCGGGCATCCGGCGCCGCGTGGTGCAGGGCATGATCGACCACGACCCGGTCGCGGCCGCCAATCGCTACCGCCTGATGCGCGACGATATGACGCCGGCCGATCGACAGGCGACGGAGGAGACGCTGTTCGAGCCGCTCGCCCGCGCGCTGGCGGCGACGGAGGTGGACAAGCTGCTGCTTCCCGAAGAACGGGACGGCACGCTCTCCCTCGACCGGCGCGCGGCGATCACGCAGGGGATCGAGGCCATGCCCTTGACCGAGGCGCTGAAGCGCTACGCCCAGGACGATCTGGACGACCGCGGCTCCCTCCAGACGCGTGCCCGCAAACAGGCGGCCGACGCCGCCCGGGAAACCAGCCTGGCGACGGCCGAGCAGCTCGGACCGGGCTTCATCTCGATCACCCAGATCCCCGCCGCCGTGCGCCGCGATCTCGACGACGCGACCGACCGGGCGTTGCGGAGCCTGGCGCTGGCCAATCTCGATCCGACGCCAGTCGCATCGGGCGGCGAGACGTCGCTGATGATGAACATCATGGCATCCGAGAATCCGGCCGCGTTCGCGAAGGAGGATCTGCGACTGATACGCGGCAAGGTGACGCTGGAGGAATATGACCGACTTGCCAGGTTACAGCGGGGACAGCGCGACTTTCCAAGCGTCGGAAATGCGGCGACGCGACACCGCATCATTGGAATGCTCTCAACTTTCGGTTCAATTGGTATGGTCCGAGCAAATTCCCCGACGGCAGGACATTCTAACGGCATTTTCCGAGCCGACGATAGCGGAACAGGAACTGAGGCGCGCTTCATAAAGATCGGCCAGGACGGCGGCAGCTTCGGCCAGGATCGTGCGGTGGCATGGGAACTGGCGCGCAGACATGGTGACGATCCCGAGAAGGTCCACCGGGATATGCTTGGATTGCCCCGCCGGGAACTTGCCGGCCCTCGCACCCTGACGCCGCTTCACAAGCGCCTGAAGGAATTGGCGGAAAAATATCCCCCGGACCCGGGCACCCGCGAATGGGATACCTCAAAAGCGATCGAATGGAAAACGGTCGGCGGACGCTCGTTCATCTTCGATTTCAAGGACAAATGGGTTCACGGATATCGGCGCGCCATCGTTGCTGCCGCCAAAGAGTTCGACTTGCCGCCTGAGTTGGTGGCTGGCGTGGCTTATAACGAAGTGGGCGGCGATCCATCATGGGCCGACGCTGCTGCGTTTAATATCAGGGGCCGTAAGGAGAAGAGAAGAACATCATTCGGCAGCCTCAGCCTTCAGGTGAGAAGCGCCGCCGACTCTCTGGGATACACGAACCCAGGGTCATGGCAGGATGCTGCCATTATTGGCTCATTGAACAATTCTCAGGAAAATATCTTCATTGCGGCGAAATTTCTCGCAAGGCTGCGCAATATAGACTTCAAGGGGCGCTCTGCAAATTCTCTTTCAAAAGACGACATTGCGATAATTGCGTCACGCTACAATAGAGGACCCGGCCTTTCGCTCGATAAAATCAAACAGGACACTCAATATGGTAGAGCCATAACCAAACGAATAGACCATATCAAAAAACTTCTAAGGTAGCGACCTTTTAGCCGCGGCGTAAAATAATTATATTAGGCATATAACATCTACCTCTGCGTCGAAAAGCCCGACGTGCACCGGATATGGACGGGATAAGCGCGGCACATTCATAATAACTTTCTTGTCGAGCGGTGCTGCCAAGAATATCACGTTGTCGTCGCATTCATCTTGGGCGCCTCCTATGCAATACGAAAAGATTAACGGTATACGTCGCGAGGCACTGGGCGCAACGCTGTTCTATTCCGGCGCCCTGGTGACCATTGTTTCCATATTATTCGCGACGAGAACCTGCACGGACGGAGACCACCGCCCCTTATGGGGTGGCGGACTCGCCCTTGCCTGCTATCTTGCGGGGGCGCTCTTACTGGCAGCCAAGCCGACGAGATGGCATTTCATTCTGCTCATCTCCCCCCTCTTTATCGTTTTCGCCTGGCACACCGGATGGGCGTTTTTCTTTTTTATCGATTATATGGTCGACGGCTGGCCCATTTGCGGAACCCTCACGGGCAGGGAACTGGAGCCTGCCGGCGCCGGTGGCGGCCTGGTCCTGACATGGTGCCTGGCCAGCGCGGTCGCATGGTTGGGCGCCGGCGCGGCCTTCTGTCGGATGACGAAGTAACAATCGAAACGAGTGTGGTGCAAGAAAGGGAGTTGGAAGCACCACAGCCGTCGACTTCCCGGACCGGCCGATCGATTCAAACCTTTCCCACCACCGCTTATCCCACCTCCATAACAGGAGGTGCCGCGTGGCCGCAATCAGTCCGAACGTTTCGAGCGAACCCCAGCTGGGCACCGGCTCGAAAACCGATTTCGCCTTCAATTTCTCGATCGTCGCCGCGACCGATATCGGCGTCTATGTCGATGGGGTCCGCAAGAGCCATCCCTCCGACTACACCGTCATTTTCGGCGATGTTTCCGGCACGGTGACCTTCACCTCGCCGCCGCCCAACGGGGCCGAGATCCTGCTCGTCTCCGAGCCGGACTACCTCCAGACAAGCGAATTTGCCGATCAGGGCGCCTACAACCTCTCGACGGTCAACACGATCAACCGCCGCGCGGCGATCCGTGAGTTAGTGAACAATGATCTGGGTACACGCGCGCTTAAGGTGCCGCGGGGTGAGGGCGGCAGCTTGCTCCCGATTGCGGCACATCGCGCCAACGGACTGATGGGGTTCAATGATGTCGGGGACGCAGCCGTCTATCACGTCGCCGCCAGCTCCCTGGCAACGATCTCGTCTGTTGCTGGGGCAATTGTGGACGTTGCTGCGAACGCAACGAACATCAATAGCGTCGTCGCCAACGCGACCAATATTAACACCGTCGCAGGCAACACAGCAAACATCACGGCTGTAGCAGGCATTGCCGCCAACATTACCACCGTAGCCAGCATCTCTAACGACATCGCGAGCGTGGTAGGCAATACGACGAACGTCAACATTGCTGCGGCAAACATTAACAGCGTGCGCACGGTTGCGACCAATGTTGCCGCAGTTAATCTAACTGCGGCTAACATGGCTGCTGTCCTCGACGCGCCGAACCAAGCCGTCGCTGCGGCTGCGGCCGCAGGCGCCATCGGCACGGCCGCGGGGCTAAAGGACGTAACGCTCGGTTTCACGGAACCGCTTCTTCCGGGCAATGTTGCCTGGCCGGCCGACTCTACGATTTGGGCCTTTACGTCCTCCAGCGCATGCACACTGAAATCAATTTCGACGCAGGTTAATGCCGTCAACTCGGGCGCACTCAATCTCGTGATCGCGACTGGCACGCTACCCGGGCCACTGGCTTTCGTAGCATCGTATCCGCTTGCGACTATTACGACGACCGGCATCAACACATGGGTTGCAGGCTCAGGATGGACAGGCACGATTTCAATGCCAGCCGGTGCCCATGCCCTGTTTAGCCTCCCCTCGGGAGGAGCCGACCTTCAGCAGCAAACAGCGCTGGCCGGGTATACTCGCTATACTAGCAACAGTCCGTTCACGACCGGCAACACGACCTTGTTGGCCAGTGCAAGTATCGCGATCAGAGTTCGCGCCGTCGTCACCACAACAACGCTTCAGGTCCCTCGCGCAGGACTTGTGGATGCAGCCATTGTGACGGCTGCCTCGAACATCGCTCCAGCCGCAGCGCGGGTCCTGAGTCCGAGCATATCGACGGCCTATGGCGCGACGATGACTGAGGTTGGGAACTCGCCCTTCTCAGCGAATCAGGTGGCGACGATCGCTACGGCAACGGCGAACGGAGTGCTTGAAACACTGTCGGTTGATGTGCCTGTAGCGGGCAATGGCGTGATGGACCTGGTCATTTTGAACGGGGCGCTTCCGGTCGTAGAGAAAGTCAGCACGATACCCTTAACGGCAGTAGCGGGGCGCAACGTCTACACGTCCGCTCAATTCGGGACGATTAATCTACTTGCCGGTCAGACGGTTATGTTGGCAACCGCTGCGGGGGGCCCACTTTTCAACCAGATCGTCAAGGCCGGAGCGAGCTTCTATTACGGGCCATATTCTACGATTTCGAGCGGTGCAGGAACGCTGACGCTTGTTCCTGATTTCCAAATCCGCAGTCAGATCACGGTACTGGCCCCGGCGCTAGTGCTCGGAAAACAGAACCTTGGCTCCGAGCTGCAAGGGCTCTCCGATCTCGCGCGCGCGGGCACGCCACTTAGCTTCGCGATATTCCCAACCGGCGGGCAGTCGAACATGCAAGGCGCCAACCCGCAGATTAACCCGGAGGTAATCCCTTCTGGCTGGTGCTACCAGTGGTACAACGGTGCCCTCACGATGGTGACCCGCGATTCCATCGGGAACGCCTCGATCAGTTCCTCGCTGGTGTCGTTCGTCAACCGTTATATCGCGCTGACCGGGGAGGGAGTGATCCTTGTGCCGTCCGCTGTCGGAGGCTCAGGTCTGGCGGTAACCTCGGCTAGTGGCAATTGGTCATCGACGGGGACACTACGCGCGCCGCTTATCGCCAACCTGAATGCGGCGAAGGCTGCGGCAGCCCTGACCGCGTCGTTCACGGCCTCCATCGCAGGCAACGTGATGACCGTAACTGCAGTTGGCTCCGGCACGCTATGTCCAGGCCATATCATCTCGGGGTCAGGTGTCGCGTCGGGCACGGTGATTGTCGCCCAGCTTTCTGGCGTGGCGGGCAGCGCAGGAACCTATACGGTGAGCTATTCAAAGACTGTCATGTCCAACACGATGACGCAGGCGGCGATGGGGACGCGTGTCGCCGGCATCCTGTGGTCTCAAGGGGAGACGGACGCCGACACTATCGACGCGGCCGGAAATGCGCTGACGGGCGGCCTCATGACAGGCGCGAAATACGAAGCCGAGTTCGCATTGCTGAACACCTATTTTCAGGCACAGGCCGGCGGCGGAATCCCTATCATCATGTCGCGCACAGGCTTCAAGAGCACGGGCGACACAGTCGGCTATCAGGCCATCCGCGCAGCGCAAGAAAATCTCGTCCGCGCTAATGCCAACGTCTCCATGGGCTACGTCGGCGCCGTGACTTGGCAGCCCCGTGGCGAGATCCAGTCGACCTATCATGGCACGACGATCGCCTACGCAGAAATGGGTAAGGCAATGGCGACGTGCGCGGCTTACAAGTGCGCGGGTCGCGCCTGATGCTAGCCGCCCAAATCGATACGTCCCGGTTTCGCGCCGCTGGACCGGCCGCGCGACCGACGGCTCGATCTTCGATCCCGCAGCTTTATTATAGCCCACGGCACCAGCAGCACCGCCGCGATGATGAGAATGGCGATCAGCGACATCTGCGCCGGACTAAGCGGAGCGACGCCTTCGCCTGCAGGATTGGCTGGTCCGACCTGAATTGCTCGCCTCCTAGTCCAAAGCCCCATAGAAGGACCCGCACTTTCCACTGTTCACATCGGCTGGCAGTTCTTTGCGTTGGGTGCAGACACCTACCGCAAGGAGAGCTTCCCGTTTCGTCACCCGCACAAACAAGTGCCGCACGTTTCCGAAGTAGAGCTGAAGCGGAGCGTGTAACAGCCATCCGAACATGGAATCCTTATACTCAACCCACCGGACCCGAACAAGATAGGACGCTGCACCTCACCGTAACCCGAGGCGCGGCGTGGTAGGCGCGGCCGAGACTTTACTCGTCGCGGCCGGCGGTGGAGGGGTGACGTTCCTAACCCAATGTTGCGCGGCGTGGATGAAGTCGCGCGGTGACCGCCACAAGGTTGATCGAGCGGTTGACGTGCAACTCGAAGAGCACCGTGACGC
>Ga0247741_1001953_pt1 | contig 11477 bp, 11 predicted proteins | sample UWRJL213509R2_FD_180945 | JGI IMG/M metagenome (GOLD analysis project Ga0247741, IMG submission 180945) | Plant litter microbial communities from Arlington Agricultural Research Station in Wisconsin, United States - UWRJ-L213-509R-2 | ecosystem: Environmental > Terrestrial > Plant litter >...
CTTTATCTATCAAACCTTAGATGGTTGTGACTAATACACTTCATGGTTAGGTGTATCGGCGGTGTGGGTGCTTTTCTCATTGAAACAGGGCATGTATCTCTCGTCATTTCCATTCAGTCTGCCCTCAACAAATTCACCGCTTCTAGATTGACTGTCAGCATGCGGATACCGGACGACGACTTTGACTATACCCTGGAGACTCTGCGTTACATGTTCCTTGATAAACATAATCTGGTGCTTTGGGCACTTCCTCTCTTTCTCGCCATTCTACTCAGGGTGATCACGCACAAGTACAACCATCAGCTCATTTTCCCATTGTGTGAGTGCACCTGTTTGCGTTGGGGTGGATACAGTAACCCATGGCCTCTTCTAGATTTTATCATCATCCCGTTGTTGTTCTATATTGTCGTCGCTGCTGCCAGGCTCAACCTATCGGAGCTTCGGCATACCGGATGGATTTTCGACATGGGCGCATCCGCGCACGAGCCTTGGTATAAATTTTACAGCTATTTCGATTTCGGTAAAATTAGGTACAGCGCTTTGTGGTCGACTATGCCTACCCAGTTTGCGTTGTGAGTGACCAGTTCACTGTTTCTTATCGAGGATTGTAGCTTACCATCTATGAAAGGCTATTTTTCAACATCCTCCACCCACCCTTGAATGTTCCTGCGCTTGGTAGGTCCACTTATACTAGCGGTGCGAGTTGCTGAAGGCCAACTTTCGACAGCCGTGTCTCTCAACAACGATGTGGATACGAATAAGGAACTCGTTGGTCACGGTTATTCAAACCTTCTCTCAGGGCTCATCGGGACAGTGTTAGTCTAATCTTCGGTTTACACTAGAATTGAACACTAATTATCCTCTCTTTAGACCGAACTACCTAGTATATGTGAACACACTCCTGTACGTTTCTTCGTCGTCCGCGCACCATTGGATGCTCACATGACCTTTAGGTTCTATCGCGTTGGAGGAGACAACCGCATCGCAGGTTTCTTGCTTGCCGTTGCGACAGCCATTCTTTTGATCATCGGACCTAGTCCAATTGCATTCCTACGTGAGTGGCGCAACACTCACTATAAATAGTGCGGCGAATCTAACAACGTCGAAAACAGCTGTGATGGTCGTAGGCGCGCTCATCTTCGTCCTCGGGATTGACTTGGTCAAAGAAGCATTATGGGACACCAGGCATCGCGTGACCAGGTCAGAGTACATCACTATCGTCAGTATCATGGTATGCATGACAGTCTGGGACTTCGTGATCGGGGTGCTATTTGGAATTATCGTCAGCTGTACGTCGCGTCTTCCCCGTGTTTAGCCCATTTCGATGATTCTGATTCGGACCATTCATCTCAGGTTTCTTCTTCGTGATCCAAAATTCACAGCTCAAAAGTATCCGCGCAATGTATACCGGCGATCTTGCCATGTCGGCTGTGCGAAGGCCAAGTCTGCAACGTGCGTATATCCGTGATGTTGCAAAACAGACGACCATTCTACGACTGCAAGGTAGCGTTCACCTTCCTTGCCCGCCTAAAGTTGAAGTTTACATGGCCTTTCATAGGCTTCCTTTTCTTCGGAACCATCACCTATGTCGAAGAGACCATTCGATCCATCATCGAAGGTCCTTACTGGGAACACCATCCTGTTCAATTTCTTGTTCTCGACCTGTCCCTTGTAGCGGGTGTTGATATGTCTTCTGCCGAAGCCTTCGTCCGTGTACAGAGGTTGCTTGCAGGTCGATGCGTCACTCTTGTTTTCTGCGGATTCGAGATGGAGTCGCCTATCGGGAAGGCATTAAGGAGCGTGGAGGTTTTGGGGTCTTCTGGCGTGGAATTGTTCTCAACCTTCAATGACGCGATGGAATGTTAGTCATATTCTTGTTCTTATTTCGAACCACGCTTACAGATCGTCTAATAGGGACTGAAAACGCATATCTTCGTGCTTGGTTCAGGTCTCAGAAGATTGAAACTTCGCCTACGTCACTAGGTTGGAAAACCTTTCTTGCTTTCACTTCCAACTGAATTCTGACCTGTTCAATTCAGTAGCGGTTCCGGGACGGCAAGACGCCGATATACAGTATAGCCATCTCATTGGCTCCTTCGTTCGCTCACCCCGGAGGTCTCACCTCCGTGATGCTGGGGAACGGACGATTGCTACAGAGTACTACTCTTCTCCACAACCCGAACTATATGAGGAACCATTCAATACCATATTCAAGGCATTCTCCTCGTACGGAACTCTCGATCCCGTCCTCTTCCAACCCATCCGTGACTATCTCGAGCGAACGACAGCTGTCACTGGCACTGTCCTCTGGCAGCAAGACGATCAACCGGATGGATTATACATTATAGAAGCTGGAGTGTTGCGCGCGTCGTACAGGTTTGCGAACCCTGAGCAGCACTTCGAAGAGTCCATGGTTGCTGGCACTGTTGCGGGAGAGCTTTCAGCCCTTTCGGACGCGCCGAGAAATTGCACCATGGTTGTCGAGCACCCGTCGGTGCTCTGGAAACTCAGTACGCACAACATACAGCGACTGCAGATAGACGAACCGGAGCTTGCCCGAGTCTTTATTCAGCTTGTGTTGAAAGGTGTGATATACGTTCCTTTTACCACGGAATTCGAAAGACTGATTGCCCACCTAGCTGCAAAACTTGATTACGACATCTTGCTCGCTGCAATAGCTTCAAGACAATGAATGAGTAATCGCCAAAAAGAGTGATGAATCAACATTTCTCAACCTACCAAAAGCTCCTCGGAGCACTGCTCGCTAATTTATTCCCTTTTGCATATTCACGATGCACGTGTATCAACCTCTACCTGCTATCTCGCTCTCGAAGGACTTCACGATTACTCAAATCTATGACCTTGTATCGCTTTCATGAATTTCAACCCTAGCATATATGACCAAAACGACATGACTCATTTGGGGCTTCTGATGCGCATTTTTTAACTACATGGATGGACACAATCATGATTTTCGATTATATTGTCAATTGGTTCTACAGCATCTTATACAATGCATGTTGTCTTTGAGAAAGTGTGAACTTCTATTCCCTGGAAAAGTGTGGCAATATACTTATACCCAAAGTGAGCGATCGTGACCGATTGAGCTTGAGCCTGAACGTCCTGAACATCCATCATCTGGACTTACTACCCCAACATTTCTGAGAGGCCATATACATTACATTATGCAATCCAGCCTACTCGAGCCTGCAGATCCCGAAGATAGGTTCCGAGGTCCCGACGAAACGATACCAGCATGGCTAGGCAAGCAGATCCTAGCGGACCTCCTTACACTACCAGCAGACGTAGCAGCGCAAATATTTTACTATGCTTGTCGACCGATTGTTGGGGACCCAAAAAGACGACGCAAACTGACCCCACTAGCTCTGGGAAGAGTCAGTAAAAGCTGGCGGGAGTTTGCATGGTCTACCTCCGTTCTATGGACGGACGTTATCGTGCGAGTGGCAATCGAAACACGCTGCGACTTGCTAGCCGACCTCCTGAACCAATGGTTAGCGCGATCAAAAGGACGACCGCTGGATATTTTCTTCGAAATTCATCATCAATACAATCGGAATCCTCAATTTGTTTTTCCATTGGTTGATGCTCTTCTAAAGACTCACACACAATGGCAACACGTTACCTGGATAGGTGTCGCAGCCACAATCCATCCAATTTGGGCAGCAAGACTTCATAGGTGTATTTCTGAATCCGCCGAGATATCCACCACATTCCCCTTGTTAACCTCAATCGCCATTGACTACATCTTTTGCCAGGCAGCAGTGCCACCTCAATTACAATTCGATTTCACTTCAGCCCCTTCTCTATGCCGAGTTCTCTGCTTAGCCGCCCCGTCGTGCAGCCTGAGCAACATCCGATGCCCTTCCTCCCAGATCACAGAGCTGACAATCTCAAAAGTTTACGACTTGGACAGCTACGATCTCCTCCGGTCGTACCCAAATCTGAGGAAACTAACTTTGGCAGACTTTGCGATACGTGATCATGCCGCTCCACGAGCCGTCGAGAACCATAACCTCAGGTGTCTCTCGATACAATCTATTATCTGGTTCGACGTTGTCCAATTCCTGTCTCATTTGTGCCTTCCACAACTAGAAGCGCTCAATATCTACATCAATAGCGGACCTTGGGATTTCTCGCTCCCTGCCTTTATCGAGTATGCTCAATGTACACTTACGACGCTATCTTTGGAATGTGTCCTGCCTGCAGAGAAGAACATCATCATCATGCTTTCGAGTCTGTCGCTTTCCTCGCTGACCACACTTCATATCCGCGATACCACCCCTACAGGCTTTCAGGACTCAAGTGCATTGGAACCAGGTCTCAGTCAAGCCTTTTTCGACGCACTTAACCCCGGTTTGGAAGACAGAATGGCCTACCTACCCTACCTTGAGATCCTCACATATGATGGGATTCTCGGCGTACGCAACATCAGCTTCCTCTCCGCAGTGTTGATCCGGTCAAGAATGCAAGACACAGAACTCCTGCCCGAAGGCCCGGGCAGTGCAATCGCTGTCTTGCATCAGGTCAAGATCAAAGCAGATCAACCATGTAGCATCGGTGAATGCCTAGATGCCCAACTCGTATGGGAAGTAATATGTGCGATAGAGACTGGTGTTCTCACCTTGATCACTCCAGAAGGGAAACATTGGATATAGGGCTAGCAGTCAGACGTTTGTTGCCAACCTGTATGCTTGGGTACTAGTAGTGCATCCATTCCTTGAAACCTAACCCGACTACCTAGTTTTACAATTGTATACCCATTTGATGATTCGCGCGATTGCACAGCCGGTTTCCGAAATGCTATAAAATGGTTAGCTTCTTGCTTCATATCCAAATGGACACTCGGATGGACGCCGATACTACCTTCCTAGGTGCATCTCTCCATGGTGAGGTTTCCTTATATATCCACACAATCGGATGGGGACGAGGCCAAAGCTCTCCATCACTATCACCCTTTTGACCTAAGCAGAGACAAATACCCTCTCACTGATAATATAATGGTCATGGGTGATGCGTAAGAACCACGTCGAGCATATAGCTGAGTGAGACAGAAATCATATAGTAATGGAAGAAGCATAGCTACTCATTATTCTGACTTACATAAACCCTCGTACCTGGTGATATAAGTCAATCTAAGAAATAAGAGTAGCTGGTATGTGAGTATACGGCTGCACCGAGAATGGATGTAGGCGTCCACTAACATATTCACCGAGTGTGGATATTGCAGATCCTAATGCGTTTGTTCCATCGCCTTCCTACTGCATAGCCCAAGACCGAACACACATTTTCTGGGTTCATCTAGTCTCCCGGAGCCACCTTCCATCGTCTATTCCAACGTCTGCCACTCAAGGGTATCATTCGACTCTTAACGATACTATCGATTTATGTTTGCGGGAACGTGAAGGAATGAAGAGAGGTACGGTTGCCATCCGAGTAAACTCTAACATTGTACCAGCGCTCGCCTTTGACTACTGTCCATGACATGTTGTCACACTGACACAGAACCAGGAAGTGCTGTCAAAGCTGACCTTGGACCTGGTCCTTGAGAAGCAAAATGCAAAGTTTCTAGTGGCTGACGGCTTGACTTGGGCATTCCGGAATCGATCCCGCCGAGTCGCTGCACGGTGAATTTGCGTAGATGTATCATCATGCGACAGGTCACAATTCCTAAAGCAGCATGCATGGGACTGCAAGAGTCCAGATAAGTCACAAATTGAATATCGAAGACATGAGACTCACGGAAGTCCAAACCAAGGAATTTTTGTGGTTCCCTGAGTAAAAAAGTGACAACGGAAACAGCAGTGAAGCACTAGACAAGTCACCTACCACAACCATCAAGTTGTTAAATATGAGTATGCAAGCAACGCTGAAAAAGTAGCGAGTGAGTGAGGAACGAGGAAATTCCAGGAAAGTTTGCAAACCTGAAGAAATACAGGGTGTTTTCTTGGATCAGTACTGCTACAAGTGAGAGACGTCGGTTCAATCGGATCCTTGCCGATATCGAGGTGATACCCTTATACACAGCGAACAAAAATAATATAAACTCAAAAACAGTTGCTGGAAAATACGCGTGAGCTCTGCGGCTGATGAATGGTGGCTCGAGACGCGAAATATGTACGTACGAGGGATCCATAGCGCCCACTCGGTGCCACCGTTAATGACAGGACATCCTGGAAGCGGTAGACGCTCTGCTGAAGCGATTCTTCGGCCGCGTTCGAGTGAATTTACAATCAAGATCCAAAGGAACACGCCGATTGAGGCAAAGAAGAGCGCCAAATTAAACGCAGCGACCTGGGTATGACAGTATATAAGTTGTCAATAGCTTGGAATCAGTCTTGAAAGGGCGAACCTTCTTTGAGCGGTTGAAAAGAGCATAGATCCGAAGCTGCATGACAATCTCGATGGACCACAAGCTGATAGCTCCTGCCATGCGAGTGACTGGGGCTCCCACTAAACACCTAACAGTGTCATGGAATAGAATCAGACGAAACACAGGTCGATAAACAATCGAGCAACATACATGGTATTGGTAGCAACGCCAGGGATTATGAAGGTGTGTATTTGCAGAACGTCAAAGGCCAACAGAAAAATGGTGTAATATCGGATCTTGGGGACGTGAAAGTCAGTTGACCAAGTCCGATTGAAAATATCGACGGAACAATAGGGCATACCCAGAAGAACATGAACGTCGCAAAGCTGCGCTTTTGGCCCTGTAAGAGTGTCGCCGGCGTTGTTAGTAGCTGGTAGTGCAGATACACCTATCACCAGTGACCACAGCTCACCCATACATATCTAACCTGATAAGTGATTAGAATAGCGTGATGAATGGAGCTATACCACGCACCTCGTCCACGAGTGTAATAACTACCAGCTGGTTCAGTATAGTTGATCGAAGCTTGTGTATTGGAACATACAATAATCGTGCAAAACCCATACGAAGGCGACAACTAGAATGCCATCAGTTTAATCTTCTCGACTCTGGATACGACCATTAGGACTCACGGACGACATGGAGTGGAATAAGGTTGGATACTATGTATAGGTGGATAAAGGTCGCCTCGTCCATGTTAGTGTCATTGGGGGTACCAGTGGGCATGGAGATAACCCAGGTTGTGATTGTGCCATGACGACTTGCAAATAAATATATACGCGCACCTATTGACAACTCCGAGTAGCGAATATTGTCCTGATCCGTGTGGGATCCGTGGATGGGCGTATAGACACACGGGATGCGTTACGTGTGTCCAATTTGGCGTCGAAGACTCGTCCGAAAGCTTATCGAAAGGCTGTCGGAGGTTTTTACGTTGAGGATTTGCGTCATCTGTCTGGCATATGCCTAAATGATCGCAAAAAGATAACAGGACTCTATTCTGAAACGCTGTGAGTGACGGGCGGCGCCAACAGCCTTATTTGCTTACTCACTTTGGTAAGTATGATTGAAGTCCATGACAGGTGGATGGGACAAGACGGTGTCAAACCAACGCAGGTGATCCGATAACCTTGGATAAATCTTACACGCATCCAGCTGAAATAGACATCAGTCTGCGCTGCTGCTGGAAATGCAGACTGGGGATGGCCTTAGCACTGAAATTGCATGCCTAGAGTTACCTAGGACTAAGTACCCCGCGAGGAAAAGCTTGATGGCAATAATTGAACGTTTGAACAGCCAGTCAGTCAAGAGTAGCGGTCGCAGAGGAGTGGCCCAAGTCGGGTCGTCGAGGTAAGTGGTTGGGCTGTGCATTGCTGAACGCGTTGCGGTCACCATTCGAGTGGACGAGCTGTGGTTCCAGCATCCAGTTCCCACGAGTAGCAGTGTTTTCTGCAAGCGTCTGAACGAAGCATCAAGACAGGCTCATTGTAAGGCTGAGCGGCAGGTGCGCTGAGATATGGAGCTGGTGGGGGCTTGCCCCGTTCTATGGACGGACGTTATCGTGTGAAACACGCACTCCTGAACCACTGATGGCTAGCGTGATCAAAAGGACTGCTTATTTTCTTGGAAATTCATCATCCAATACGACTGGAATCTTCGATTTGCTTTGCGCTTGGTGGATGCTACTCACGCACAATGGCAACGCGTCACATGGATAGGCATTGTAGCTGCAATTCATCCCGTTTGCTTCATATGTCTATTTCTAAATCTTCCAAAACCCCCCACCCCATTCCCCTTGTTAGCCTCGATCGCCATTGACTACATCTTTGCTAGACAGCAGTGTCGCCTCGACTGCAATTCGACCACACTTGAGCCCCTTTCTACGACCTGAACAGCTATATCCTTCTATCGTACCCAAATCTGAAGCAACTAACTTTGGCGGACTTTGCGATACGTAATCATTTTGCTCCAGGAGTCAACCCTCTAACTTCAAGGTGACGATTTATTATCTGTTTCGACGTTGTCCAACTCCTCTATCATACATATACGCCTTCTACAACTGGAAGGGCTCAATATCCACATCGATAGCGAACTTTGGATTTCTCGCTCCCTGCCTTCATCGAATATGCTCAATGCATGCTTACAACGCTATCTTTGGAATGTGTCCTGCTCGTAGAGAAGAACATAATCATTATGCTTTCGTCCCTATCGCCTTCATCGCTCACCAAGCTTCATATTCGAGATGCCACTCCTGCAGGCTTTGGGGATGAGTACATTGGAACCAAGTTCTAGCCTGAGTCAAGCCTTTTCGACGCACTTGACCCCGGTTTGGAAGATAGAATGACCTACATACCCCACCTCGAGATCCTTACATATGACGGGATCCTCGGTGTACGCAATATCAGTTTCCTCTACACAGTGCTGATTCGCTCAGGAATACAAAACACAGACCTCCCCGCCCGAAGGCCCGGGCAGTGCAATCGATGTCCTTCATCAGATTAGCCGTGTAGCATCAGCGATTGCCTAGATACTCAAATTATATGGGGGGTGATCTGTGCGACAGAGAAATGCGTACTCACCCTTATCAATCAGTCCCGGAGAATGGAAGCATTGGATGTGGGGAGCTTCTTCTCCAGTAGTCAGATTTTTTACTAACCTGCTTGGGTACTACTCCTATTCTGAACGTTCAATGGTATCACACAAGGACATCTATAATATTTACTACCCGAATACCTATTTTTGCAATTGCATAGCCATTTGATGATTCCCGCGATTGCACAGCCGGTATCCTAAACGCTATAAAATGGTCACCTTCTTGCTTCACACCCAAATGGACACTCAGATGGATGTCGATACTACCTTCCTAGGCGCACCTCCTGCATACTATCCTGCGTCAGACTCGTCCAATGACGATGGCTCCTACATTGACCCTCTTCAACTTCCTGACGAAATCGCTGCTCATATCTTCGCCTATGCCTCACAAGTGATCGTCGAAAACGACAGCTTCTCGTTCGCTACCTCACCCCTAGTCTTTGGACACGTTTGCAGAGCGTGGCGTGCTATCGCCTGGTCAAGCTCAGAGTTATGGACGACACCAGTTATCATGATAAGAAAGCTAGATCTATCTCTGGACTTAAGGTTTCTCCCAGAGTGGATAGCCCGCGCTAATGGTCGCCTGTTGGATATATACCTCGACGCCTCTGCCGCCAACAGGGAATTCTTCCTGCGACCACTCCAAACCCAGGAAAGCCGCATCCACGTCAAACAGCGCGATCTGTTGTTGAACTTCCTCGCACACACTTGCACATATTGGCGCACCATTCACCTCAAAGGTCTTCCAAATATGTGGGGGAAGAAATTAGACTTGGCATTGAAATCCAATCCATCCCAAAGTCCTATCTTCCCTGCTCTCCGACATGTCACCATCTCCCACAATAATGTCAAACCTCCCTCAGATACGACCCATGTTCCCATGATCGACTTCACCTCTGCCCCATGTCTACGAAGTGCTGAGTTTGCCTGGGTTGCCAGGTTCGTCGACGTGAGTACCGCCGTTCAAAGTACTCGCATAACCCATCTCTCCCTGGTACACTTACACTCATATGCCTTCCAATGGCGGGAACTCATGGACAACTATCCTAATCTCGTTGAACTGAGTCTCAACGATGTCTCCATGAAGCGTCCGTCACAGCAAGGGCGGATTGAGCATCGGAAACTCAAGAAGCTTTGCCTTGAAGTCGTTTCATGGCAGTCTTTAGCACCGTTGATCCATCCCCTGTCCTTTCATACACTATCGGAACTCTACCTAAAGCTTACAAAGTCCGATCTCGGTTCACTCAGACTCCACTCATTCATCGAGCATTCTGCGCAATCTCTGACAGTTCTGCGACTGGAGTGCTACCTTCCACCGGAAAGCGAGCTAATCGACCTGCTTTACATCATGTCCACTTTAATCGAGGTACACATCAAGGACCTCTCACCTCTTCGCCCACCAGATTTCGACGGATTGAACGTTGACACGCCGGCTCTGAGCCGCGTGTTTTTTGACGTTTTACATCCAGATGACGACCCTACCTATCTCCCCAAATTGGAGGTCCTCTCATTCGAAGGCGCATTGTCGGTCCAGGCAATTGATTTTTTGGAACCTGCCTTGATCCGCGCGCGTGTGCGTCCATCCTCCGAACTTGACGCACCGGTGTCAACTTTGCGCCGATTAACAATCAAAGCCGACCAGTACTCGATGTTGAGCCAATTCTCTATCTCGGAATATTCAGACCCGCAGTATATTTGGGAGGTGATCAGAATGATGGAGTTAGGTATCATGATTCTCGTCAATAAAGATGGAGAAAGCTGGGAATGATCCCTCCGGCCAATTGTTTATAATGTACCGACAAAGCCTTGATCACGACCACGATGACTTCACAAAATCCATGTAATCTACAATGCTATGAATATTCTGGACATTTATTGTACAATATTATGCCAAATGCAAGCATTCATATCCCGTATTATATAAATCTCATGCTTCTACCACTCAAGGTGTATCATTTGACCCCTAAAATATATTATACATTTGTCTTTGAGGGCAATTTGAAGAAAGGAGGAGACGTACAGTTGTCGTCCGAGTAAACTCTAATGTTGTACCAGTGCTCGCCCTTGAATCCTTCAGGTCATATCGTTCTATTTATACAGATCCAGAATATGTTGTCAAAGCCGACCTTGGACTCGGCCCTTGTGAAGCGAAATCCAAAGTTTCTAGTGGCTGACTGCTTGACTTGGGCATTCCGGAATCGGCCTCGTCGAGGCGCTGGACAGTGAATTTGCGTAGATGTATCATCATGCGACAGGTCACAATTCCTAAAGCAGCGTGCATAGGACTTCAAGAATACAGATAAGTCGCAAATTAAATATAAAAGTCAGGCGGCTTACCCTAATCCAAACCAAGGAATTTTTGTGGCGCCCTGAGTAGAAAGTGAATACGAAAATACCAGGGAAGCGCTGTTCAAGTCACCTACCACAACCATCAAGTTACTAAATATAAGTATAAAAGCAACGCTGAAAGAGTAGCTCATGAGCAAGAGATGAG
>Ga0247741_1001954_pt1 | contig 11470 bp, 29 predicted proteins | sample UWRJL213509R2_FD_180945 | JGI IMG/M metagenome (GOLD analysis project Ga0247741, IMG submission 180945) | Plant litter microbial communities from Arlington Agricultural Research Station in Wisconsin, United States - UWRJ-L213-509R-2 | ecosystem: Environmental > Terrestrial > Plant litter >...
CCATAAGCACATGATAGTATTAATACATACCCAAAGGAAAGGGTAACAAGCAAAACGAACGGGATAAAGATAGACCCAAGCCGTAACTCTGATAAGGCACTCGTAGAGCTTAACATTTAACAAACAGATTGAGTGCAGTAGCTTTGCCAGTAACATACACGGTGTTAGCTTATGGATAGCGCAAGTCCGTGAACATCCATTGCTGGCAAAACCATGCACTCAATACACATTAACAGTTCGTCTGTAGTAGTGCTGGTAGTAACGACGCCGAGAGATAGCTGATTACGCAGCGAAGAACGTACCGAGGCTAGGCGTAGAGATGCCCTATAAAATATCGGAAACCGCTCACTTGCTACTAGCACCATACAGACGAATACAAACAGAAAGGGCAATTATGCCAAACAAAAAGAACACCGTAGAAGAATTTGTAAAACAAGAAAAACAAGCTGCAACTATTAAGGTAGTAACTATTTGGAAAGCAATCGCTATCCTCGCAGTTATCATCGTATCATTTATCGGTGGGCACCAAGTAGCAGTACAAGACAACTATCACTTTGAAAGCGCAACAACTTATAAAGCTGAACAATTAGTTGAAAAGTTAAAAGCAACCCAGTAGACACCGTCGCTACTGTAGAAGAAATAAAGACGGTACAAGCACCTGAAAAAGTAATAACGCATACTGAACCAACTATTGCAGTAAAGCCCGTTACAGAGCCTCCTAAAGCCCTTAAAGGCGATTGTAGCTTAGTTACTCAGTACGACTGGAACACGACTGTGGCCTATGCAATATGTATGGCAGAAAGTCGTGGAGTACCTACAGCTTATAATGCGCATAATAGTAACGGGACAAACGATGCCGGGCTAATGCAGATTAACAGCATACACGTAAAGTCAGGCTTAATTTCAGACCAAGATAGATTTGACGCTAATAAAAACTTAGCGGCTGCGTATCGAATTTATAAAGGCAGTGGATTTAAAGCCTGGAGCAGTTATAATAGTGGGGTATACACAAAATTTCTTTAATAATTAAGCGTAGTCGGGGGAAGTTTATCCGAGATGTATACGTCAATGAAGATAGATAACCCCGCATACGCTTAATACAACCCGTTGTCCGCCATATGCCGTTTACATATACAGACCGTGAGCTAGCACCTGGCTCGGCAACACCTATAGCACCCACTTCCACGGGTGCTATTTTGTTTATGCTATTGTTTTTCATGTTAGCTTATGCTACAATAAGAATATATCAAATAGGAAAGGGTATAAGAATGACAATCAACGTAGAATACAACGACACACCACAGAACATTAACGTACACCGTGACCCATTCGCACACTTCACAGACCAAGACTACGAAGAACTAGCAAAGGTATTTCCTTTTATAGAAGACTTCGATGAAGATACGAGTGACCAGTTCCAAGTATTGGAGGATTGCTAAGATGAGTATGTCACTAGCACAAGTATTAGAAGCAGCCGGCTACGATTTAAACAACAGTTATGAAGACGCTATGTGGTTATTAAGTAAACAAACTGAATTTGAAGAACTAGTAGAAAAAGCAAATGACCTACTAGAAGAAGGACAAGAGTAATGGATAACGAACTATTTGAGCTATGTAAAGAAGTGTATTTAAAACTTGGCTGGTACCCCGGCAATAATTATTCTGAAAAAGTTTGGGTTAATAATAGTGCTGGTAAATTAGCTATAAAAACAACTAAAGAAACAGGCGACTACTGGCAAGAGATTTGCCCTGCTTATAGTTTAGAGTACCTACTAGATAAGTTGCCCAAGTACATTGAACTGTTCGATGAACACGCTGATGACTACCTATTGTTCTTGCGACCCAACTTTAAAGGCGATGAATGGAATGCTGGCTACTCAGGTTTAGGGACGTGGATGCCGTACCTAACGGATGCTGACACCCCACTCAAAGCCCTTCTAAAGCTCACACTAGCACTTAAAGAAGCAGGGGAATTAGATGGATAACTGGCTAGACGAAGCAATGCTCGACTACATGATATTCAAAGCTAAGTACGCAGAAGCAGTAAGAGCAGGGCTATTAACAGAAAACCAAGTATGGAGGCGTTGGCTTGTATGAGTAATATTTCACAAACAGGACAGATATTGAAACACTTAAAAGAACACGGCTCGATGACGAACACCGATATGTGGAACAGACGTATCCAGCGTGGTTCAGAGCGTATCCGAGAGCTAAAGAAGGAAGGCTATATCATCGTCAGTAATCACGTTAAAGGACCACTATGGGAATACGTGTATAAAGGCCATATAGATGACGAACCAGAAAAACCTAAGTCCTCATGGACTAAACACCTATTTAACAAGAAAGCAGTATAAATGACCGGAAAACAAACCCTCACCGAAGCCCAACGGCAACAGAAGCGCGAAAGCGGACGAAAAGGCGGACTCGCTAAAGTAAAAAAGGGTTTCGCTGTCCTTACCCCCGAAAAACTAAGAGAAATTTCAAGTAAAGGTGGCAGTAGTGTCAAAAAGCAAACTCCAAAAAACTAAGATAGGTTTCGAATACCTCGAATCAGAACCTGGACATAAGAAATGATACCTGAACACAACCTACTCCTCCAGAAGATGAAGCGTATCGACAAGTTATTATACAAGATGAACACAGAAATACTCTGGTACACCTATAAGAAAGCAGAATCCATATTAAACTTTAGAGCAAATAAGGAGAACGAGTAATGTCTACCCATAAAGAAGATACAGAACTACGAAAGCAAGTAAACGAAATGCTTTCAAACCGATGTGATAAAAAAGATGTTGATAATGTAGTAGCCCTTATTAATAGAGAAACAGTAAAAGAACTGTCAGAAGCTCGTAAATGGGCTACAAAAGCTGATACTGCCGACCAAGTATGGCAACAACTTGATGACCGAATTAAACAGCTTCAAGGAGAACAAGAGTAATGAGTAATTTAAGTGTTATTAACGGATTTATCGAAGAAACTGCTAACCCCACTCCTGAGCTACTACAGTTCCGCACCAGGCTTACAGAAGACAATGACTACGAAAAACTAACCTGGTGGAAAAAACTATTTACGAAACACCCACGTTTCAAGAGAGGAGATTGGTAATGTCACGACGTAACCAAGACGACTGGGATGAGAAAGCACCAGTATTCCACAGCAATGTGTTTCCGCCTACTCCTCCCTCAGAACCCTATGAAGATGAGCTACGAAAAAAAGTCGTAGAAACCCTACAAGACACATTGGTACATCGTACACAAAGCCTACACTTGCACCCGAATGATATTCCTGAACTAACAGAAGACTTTATGGTGCTCATCAAATCCCATACAGAACGCAAAGTAGAACCTGAATGGTGGATTACTGATAATGATTTAGGCGAGCACGTTAAGCTGGTTGGGCCATTCACTACAGATTCAGATGCAAATATTGCCCGTACGTTTATTGAGAAGACATCCCCTAAGACATATTGGATTGAGCGCTTACCTAAAGACAGAGGAGAAACAGCATGAAAGCCTATTCAATTCAGGTGCGTGATGACCCAGACCAAGGACAAGTAATTGTATGGGCTGTGAATAGCCGGGAATCTAAGAAGCATTACAACTCAACGGACTTATATTTTGAAAGTTATATTGACGTTCAAGTATTAAGAGCTAGTTCGTTTGATGACATGGAAAACCTTAGTAAAGCTGATTTTGCATTAGCACAGTGGCATGAAGGCTGGAGTTGGTTTGATTATAACGATGTTCCTAATGTTGATGAAAATACTGATGAAGAATTTAAAGCATGGTATAAGGAGAATTTCTCATGAGCAATAACCTCACCCAACAAGAAGAGATAAAAGCCTGGCTACTTACGTTTCCTTCAGGTAGTGATTATAAACTTACTATTGGCGACAGAGTAGAACAGAAGGGTTTTGATTTAGAAATGCTTGCTACAGCCCTCACCAAGATGTTAATTAAGGCAGAACTGAAAGCCGAAACAGCTTGTAGAAAACTACGCGAAAAAGACGAACAGGTACACAAGGTAGAGTTGATTAAGGCACAGATATTCGGAGCGCAATATGCTAAACAAGAAATTATGCGCGAGAATGAAGCCGACGCTTTGTTTAACGTAGATTCTTTCATTACAGAGCTTCAACAATCATTAAACAAAGGAACAAATGCATGAGTAAAACTATTAAAGCAGTTAACTTTGTACTCCACTTGATAACTGGAAAAGGTTTTGAGTATGGTGATAACGTAAATAAATACTTGGCTATAAATACTATGACCGATGGTTGGTATGAAGAACGAAAAAAACATTCAGCAATTCAATTTAAAACTAAGAAGGAATTGAAAGACTGGATTAAGGATAACATAGCTAAAAATGAACAACACTTTTGGATTGTTTATAGACTAGAGGAGACCACCTAACCATGACTAACACAGATAAACCTACACCAATTGATTTTTCAGAACAGGCTTTAGCCCTTGCTACTGACATGAAAGAAAAACTACCTAATACTTGGGAACTGCTATATCACAACGGTTTAATGCCTGAGATTGTGGCTTATATAAAGCAATACGGCATACAAGAGCGTATAGAACTTACCAAGTTGATTGAATCAGATATAGAAGACTTGCCCGTTATTGACGGTCACTTGATTGCTATAGAAGAAATCGAAGGTGTCTTTAAATACAGATTAGAAAAAGAGAATGTTGTTGTTCAGGGAAAACTAATAGATTTAGGACTTACAACCACCCAAGATAAGGAAACGAAGTAATGAATGTTACATCATTAGAACTATCAAAAGAGCTTTACGACTTAAGTGGCTGGAACAAAACAGATTTCCTTTGGGTAGCAGCTCCTGAAAGAGATGAAGGGTATGTAGTGAAAGATAAGACCGCTCTACACGCACTTAATGAAATGATTTACCAAACGGGGAAAATTTACAATTCTACTTTTGCATACGATTTGGGCTATATATTAGAAAAATTGCCACTTCAAGTGACCTTATACAAAGGCGTGAACGGCTGGACGTTTAACCAAGGCAATATTACTAAGCAGAATCCTATAGATGATGAATTGTATAAATTAATGAGGTTTGAACAAAGTTTTAAATCAGACAAACCAGAAGAAGCGGCAGGAAAGTTTGCTATTGAACTATTTAAGCGCGGAATTTTGAAGAAAGAGATTCTATGACCCTACTAGATGATAAAGCACTACGAGAAGCAACCCTGTATACCGACTTGATTAATGCCTTAGCTAAAAGTACACACGGATTTCATTCTTCTCAGCTTGAATTGATCATGCCTATCATAGAGAGTTATACGGAAAGTCGAATACAACAGACTATGGAAAAGTTCAAAATTAAAAAGGGTGTTGAATATAAAATATTCGCAAGCGATAAAGCAATTGTACTTGAGAATATGAATTACACCGTTACGGAAGGTAAGTAATGGCTAAAGATTATACTTCACAAATAGAAAAGCTAATTCAAGAACGTTTCGAAATTGCTGTGAATAAGACTACCTCTAAAGATAGCGTGGTTCATATTGCATGGCTGGCTAAAGGGATTGATATTTGGCATAAGTCTGGTGGCAAAATGGGCCACACACCAGAAGATGCAATGCAATATATTATTTCTTCAGTGACACGCCTCCTCCATAAACAAGATATAGAAAGCCGTTTAGATGAGATTAAAAATAGTCGCGCAGGATGGTCAAAACCAGACCACGCTTTCATAATCAATATAGACACTGGCCAGCAACAGGACGACCGTATCACTTCATTAGAACAAGAACTGGAGAAGCTGTAATGAGTAAAATTAAACCAGCTGGTTGGTGGTTCGCATGGTACCCAGTTCGAATGACTGACACTGAAAAGATAGCATGGCTACGGAAGGTATACCGTGAACAATGGGGATGGTCGAAATACTACTATGAAACAACTAATCCATTCTAAGGAAGCGAGTAAGCAATGAAACAACTAAGCAATAATAAATCAAAATTAGTAGCAACGTTAGATAAGCCGTACGGAATTATAAACTCGGAGATATGGTTTTTACCTTTAGATAAAAAAGCAACAGGAAACAAATAGGGTGATGTTATCGCAGAGCTAGATGATGGGTATTTGTACGTACCGAATAAAACTATGCCAATGTCTAGTGTCGCTTATATTCCTAAAGGAAAGGTTCAGCAATGAAAAAAATTAAAGACGTACTGACAAAACAGGAGTTAGAACAATCAGCTTATGATTTACTGTTAGCTTACAAGCCGATTGGTATTTCAACAAAAGAAGCAGCAAAAAGAATGGTGAAATTGGTGAACGAACAAACTGAAGCTATTTGCAGGGAAGTGATTGGAGAACCTGAACCTTATGCAGAGAAATATAACCAACACCAAGATTTAATAAGGTTAGCAAGAAATGTTCTGAGAGATGAGCAGTTAGCTCGACTTAAACAACTAATAGGAGAATAGGCTTGACATATACTTTTGCTTATGCTAGTATGAAGTTATGAACAAATCAGAAAAAGCATTATTTTACACAGTTACATCGTTTGCCGGCATATTTATCTTTGCACTAGTAGGCACAATCTACCTAGTTATCAAACAAGCATAGACATATTCGCAAATTAATGATAAGATTCTCTCATAACACGGGGGAATCTTTTTATGTCAGGCTCACTAGACTTAACGATTAGGGCAGCACAAGTACGACAACAGCTACCAACTGAACCACCAGAGGCAGTCATAGCAAAAACCAAGGCAATTCTAACAGAGGATGATAGCTTATAATGGCTAACACAAAACAAAACCGAGCAAGCAAGAACGCTATCCCTCGCTTCATCGTGCAGATTGTAGATACGAAGACTATTAGCAAGAACAACAAAGGCGAGAAGTCCTACCTTAATGTAAGCGCCGCTAGTGACAACTTAAAAGACTTCCTGAAGCCATACACGGAAAAAGAATTAGCAAGCCACCAGGGGGCTTTAAATGAGTTTGAGAGCATGGTTATGTTCTTTAAGGATGACATAGTGGAAGCACAAATAATTAATAAGGAGAACGTGTAATGAATTATTCACTAGAAGATTTATATGAATTAAGAATGGTTAGGGCTATTTTCCATACTGAGTTTGGGAAGAACGAAAAGCTAAAGGAATGTGCTGGCGATATATTGGATATACTCGACAAAGGTGAAAAAAATATTATAGAAAATATAGCTGAGTATCGTAAAATACACACCGACCAAGCCGCTGCTATAGAGAAAGCAAAAAAGAATGGTACTGTGTATAAAGAGTACACTTACAATGAGTAAAGACCAATACACAGTACACGACATGTCATTATGGCCTGCAGGGGACATTGCTATTGAAATCATAGGCGAGACTAATCGACAAAGAATAAACCAGCATAATAACCCTACAACACTTTCAGCAAGAGAGTATGTTGATATTTTAGTCAAAGAATTTCCCGATAAAGTACGGTCAGTTGAATACTGGGTAAACGTAAAGGCAGATAAATAATGAAAGATAAGCCTCTTACTGTTAAGCAGAAGAAGTTTGTTAAAGCCTACGTTGCAACAGATGGGAACGGCCAAGAAGCTGCTAAGGCCGTATACGATGTTAAGAACGATAACGTTGCCGCAGCTATCAGTAGCCAGAACTTAATTAAGCTAAATGTAAAGCAGGCTATAGAGTTAGCATTAGAGAAGCACGGTATAACTATGGATGCAGCAATAGCCCCTATAGCAGATGGTTTAAAGGCAGATAAGGTGTCTGTTAGCGGATTAGGTGACCAAGCATTTGCAGAGGTTACACCAGACCACTCAGTACGGCTTAAGGCTAGTGCAATGGCCTTACGTCTTATGGGTGCAGATAAAGGCGAGAATGTACCGGGCGGTATTCACTTCCATCAACACTTAGAAACAAAGAAGGCTGATTATGACTTCTAATATACCTGATGTGATATATATTTACGTTTCTCAGGATACAAAAGTGCCAGAAATCACGTGGTTTTATAAAAAAGAAGATTTAAAGCTTATCGTGGGTGATATAAATGCTGAACAACTTTAAACCTGAAACATATGAAGCGTTCATGGCGAACGAGTTTACTATCATTGACAAAGAGCGTAATGAGGTACCATTTAACTTAAACAAAGCTCAAGAGAACTTCTTGTATAATCTTACTGGATTGAATAACGTACTTAAGAATCGTAAGCAGGGTATATCGTCTGTATCATTAGGTATCGCAGTGACCAAGTTCCTTATGGGGAAGAACGAGCGTTGTGTATCTGTATCATTCATTGACAGCTCAGCTCACCAACAACTCCAACGTGCCAAACACTTCCTAGAATCATATCAACGTATCAATGGCGTTCGTATGCCACTTAAGTATGACAACAAGAGTGAATGGGTATACGCTCCTACAGATGAAATGGGTAACGTGCTCTATACCAATACTCTTCGTGTAGGTTCGGCTAAGTCAAAGAGCTTTGGTCGTGGTGATGACATTACTTTCCTACATATTACTGAAGCAGCCTTTGCCGGTGACCTTGAAGCATTGCTTTCTGGTATTGGTGAAGCAGTGACGACCGACTCTATCACTATCTTAGAGACTACAGCTAATGGATACGACCAATTCAAACATCACTGGGATGAAACGGAAGCAGGACGCACTACGTATAAGAATTTCTTTTATGACCCATTCTGGACGTATTCTAAAGAGTTTGTGGAAGCTAAACGTGCTAACCTCGGCCGTCTAGGTGCTCAAGAATACCCGTACACTGCTAAGGAGGCTTTCTTAACGTCAGGACTACCATACTTTGACCACGTTGCTATGATGAGTTACGAAGAGAAGGTGCGAGACATTAAGCCAGTTGACATACCACTTAACAAGGATATGTTCAAGCTCTACCGCAAGTTACGCCGAGGTGAGTTCATTATGTTCTTCCTCGACACGGCAGGAGAAGGCTCAGACCTTAACTCAGGGCAAGGACTTAGTAAAGATTACTTAGATGTACCAATTAACTTGTCTTACGAAGGTTCAGTGATAGATGTAACGCCTCAGCTAAAGATTGCACTTGAATGGATATACGAACAGACAGGCGTTAAGCCAGTCGTAGCGTATGAGACTAACAACGGTGGTGGCTACGAGCTTGAACGACTTAACAGGCTAAATACTAACCAAAAGTTCACAGTATATCGACAATACATGCTTAATCCACAGACTAAACGGTTAGAGCGCACCGATAAGTTAGGTTGGAATACTAACAGCGCAACTCGTCCAGCCATGCTTGCTGGTATCGAAGAGGTAGTCAACAACGGGTTAGTGACTTTGTATCACACACCTACCGTCACTCAGATGTTTTCATTCGTGAAGCACAAGACTAACTCAGGGTGGAGAGCAGAGGCTGAATCAGGTTCACATGACGACGAGATTATGTCACTCGCCGGTGTATGGCAGATGCACGGTACAGAGAAGCCGCCAGAGGTTTACGATGATGAGGTTACAAGCACAGGTGACATTTCGAGTTTGATTTATGGGTAATTTATTAAAGGGGTATATATGAGCCAAACAGCAGACCAAGTAACAAGGAACATGATGCTAGCACTATATTATTTGACTGGCGTACTAAATAAAGAACAGATTGAATATTTGATTGATTTAGAAGAACCAGTACCAGAAACTTGGGAGAAGATAGTAAGCCAAGTAAAAAACATCACAAATAAAAAAGATAGTAGTAAAACCGTAGTTTTAAGCCAAAAAGAAATAAATGGCATACTTTATTCGCTTGATGCAATAAAACATACCGATATTACAAGTAGTGCTAAAGATAATGTTGAACTTTTGATTAAAAAGCTAAAAAATAGTGGTAAAAACTCATGATTCAATTCGGAGAAGAGAACACCAAGCGCAAGTATGAGAATGGTAAGGAAGTACTGTCATATACCTTTACGATGGTAAAAGAACCAGTAGCAGATGATGCTAATGAGCTGAGCCAGATACTACAGTTCCTACGTGAGCATAAAGACAGCAAGCACATCCTGATTAAACGGGTGTATTCAGACAAGGGTAATCGTTATTTAGAGAAGGAGTGGAGAGCGTAATGGATAACAAACAAATACTAGAAAAAGCTTTTGATAAAATACTTCAATCAAACAATATTCCATACGGGTACACCATGGGTGAGTTGTTGGAAGATATACCTACATTACAACGGTTTGCCAAAGTATTATGGGGTGAATGGCGTAACGATATAAACTGTAAGGTGTGCGAGTTCCAGCATGAACTCTATAACGAAGACCAATACAAGCCAGAACTTGACGACCCTTGGAAGTTTCATCTCACACAAATGGTAATAGCGGATGACCCAATCAAATACCTAGGAGAAAACATCTAATGGACACACGTGGTATATACTGGTGGGCTGCCATGAACAAGTTTAGAGTAACTATTAATCGCAACCGAGTCGTCTACAAGCTAGGCTACTATGACACTATGGAAGAAGCGTTGAAGGTTAAGCAAGACTTCTTAGAGCAATACGAGCTAGACAAAGACAGTAGCGACACCGTGCCTATGTACTCTAAAGAATGGTTTAAACGTGAGCGTCAGAAGCAAGTCGAAAGCTTTAGCTCTACTTATGGAAGTGGCCACAAGGACAAGCCAAAGCAAGTCACCGTGATAGATAGATGGTGGCAAAGTCCCAGTGTTGAATCACTCTTAATTAAGCAGCAGATACAAAATGACCACGAATAGTTTGAATAACTAATCTTAAGCACTTACAATATACACATCAAGGCTAGTGAGATGTACCACGGCTACTAATAGGAATTACTTAGTGGCCACACCTTATCTAACCAAAGAAAACTTCAGTGACAAATGGGAAGATGCCAAGACATACATGGCACCCTTATTCGAGCCTCTCTCGGAATATGAACGTATAGCCCGTAACCGTCCACATCCAGGTATCAACGCCGCCTACCCTAAGAACACTGACGGTACACTCGCAGCTATTATCCAAGAACAACCAAAGCGTACGATTCAACAAATCCCTACCGGTAAAGTTATGGCTAACGGGGACCAAGTAAAGTCAATCGTTTGTAACTTTGTCTTAACCCAACGGATTATTCCGAACGCTATCTCCCAAGCTGATGTCCTCCAGAAATCGTGGGGAATTATGAGCAAGTCCCTCACCTTCGGTGGCTACGGCTCAATGACCTTCTTTGGCAAGCACAACGACTACACTGGTGCAGACTTTAAACTGTTCTATATCAAGGATGCTTTCTTTGAACGAGGCAAGCTTACCTTCGCCGACTGTAACGTATTCTTCGTGCGCTCTTGGTACCAAGTATCAGACATTGATGCCCTTATTGATAAGCACAAAGAGAACGAACACAGCAAGTGGAACGTCAAGAAGCTTGAAGAACTTAAAGACCAGATTAAAAAGAAAGAGCAAGAGGCTCAAAGCTCTGGTGAGAAGGAACGTAACA
>Ga0247741_1001955_pt1 | contig 11470 bp, 13 predicted proteins | sample UWRJL213509R2_FD_180945 | JGI IMG/M metagenome (GOLD analysis project Ga0247741, IMG submission 180945) | Plant litter microbial communities from Arlington Agricultural Research Station in Wisconsin, United States - UWRJ-L213-509R-2 | ecosystem: Environmental > Terrestrial > Plant litter >...
TACGAAGTTCATCCAGGCATCGTTATTGTCGTTCGGCCGAGCTAAGTACCAGTGCGTTGTTCTCATAATTAAATTTACGTGATCTATGGAAGCCATCATCACGATCAATAAGCGCCTTGAGTTGAGTGCCCCTACGCCATCCTGAACTTGGACCTCGTGTGAGACCGCTTCTAGGCTCTAGCGCCTGAATTTGGAGGGACCTTGATTAAATTGATGAAGAGGTGGCTGATATCTCCAGTCGGTTGATATCCCCAATTAGCGGTGGCAGCGCGTACTCACTAGGTGCGGGGCGTTGCCCACACCAAGGCCCACCGGGACGGTAGGGAGTGAGTAGTCTATTTCAGTCTCCTAGGAACGATCGTGAACGGATATTGGTTATTGGTATGCAAACAGGAAAGTTAGAAGGTAGAAGTTGAAGGTTGGCATGCAACGCAAACGCAAAAAAAGCTTAGCGTCTATCTTGTAGAAACGGGATTTACGTTGCTTGAGGAATGCATAACCGCGGAGTAGCATCATTGCGGCACGACCAGCGCGTCACCTTTGCTCAGTGCAGCGCTGTCCCTGCCCTTTCCTCAAACCTACCCGTGTCAACAAATCCACACGGTTCGTCAGACCTTAATTAATGGTTTTTCGCAGCGTTGTCGAAAACCGAAGACAGTTGATATGTTGTTTTGGGTGTGATCCTGGAGGTATGATACTGGGTACGGTTGAAAAACAACTCGAATACGCCCCTTAGGGTGAAAGGAATTCTCAAAATCTTCATCTAATTATTCTACTATGGGCATATTTGGTCATTGATTTTCAAATGAGCTCCTATCAAAGCGAGTAGGAGGAGCTGATGTTTGTGAACCTGCATTTACTGTCGGATGTGTAGGCGTCACGCGTCCCGTAGTTATCATAATGCATACAGAACCGTTGGTATTTGGTTGATACCTTACACAGTTACACTTCCAACAATCCAGTATTCATCAAGTAGCCGACTTCATGCGATAAGTATCTTCGAGCATATGAAATTCGCATTTACACATCGATTGATAAACAGACTGACGACGAGTATCGCGTCTCAGCGAATTCACCATCCCAGCACCTGCATCATCCCCACTCCACATTGGTCAGAAAAGGTCGATCAGAAAACATAGGCGAACGAGCAAGAAGCGACGATCTCATCGGCTGCCGCATTGAGCGAGACGCGGGCCGGCTACTTGCCTTACCGAAGCCGTTCCTGGCGTCGCCGATCCCGGGCGATGTGCTGTCCACCGTCCGTCCTCCGATAGCTGCGGTGGATGAATGCAGAACAATGCACCGGCAGGCAAAGGATGAGTGAGCCGGTTCTCCGAGCCACTGCATTCCACACCCAAGCTCCAGCCACCCGTTGACAGCAAAAGTCAGATGGGAGCAAAATTAGGATGTTTGTTTCTCATCGTCTCCGAACGACTGGGATCATCTTCTGTGCTTATTGTCAGATAAGGAATAACCAGGTGTATCAGCTGTCTGTTCTCTATGATCACCTTCACTCTGCCATGTTCTCAGAATGTTCAGAAGATGCCTCGAGCTCAATATCGATATCGATGTGACTTGATGATGGTTCTATGGCCTTCGACGAGCTTTGCGATATAGATCATCGGATGTAGTGGCCGAGGATGCTCATTCATATCGTCAATATGACCAAGTTCTAGTTCTGTCTAGTTCTGTCCACTCTGATCTTCTGTCAAAGATAAGGACCTCCTCTTTGCCACGATCTACACCTTTCAACGCGAATTTCTAATAATCTTCACTTCGAATCAACGAAGCGTGGTCGCCTTGGTGAAGACTGTAACCATCGCCTGGTCTCTTGTGAAAGATCGATATCTCACTCGGCGCTCGGGACGACTTCGTCCGTGAATATGAATCGATTTCATATACGACATAAAATCGTACTGCACACCCTGCACTAGTCAGCTGTCGTGATTCCAGTCGCGCTTCATCGTGACACAGACCACAATCTATGATTGCCTCCCATTACAACGATATCAAAGCGCTCGATTTATCTAGCATTAGCCTCTATTAGCCTCCGATATTGAGATCTTTTGAGAAGTCGTGTTCAATATAAATTGGCTCGGGTTTTGCCTCATGTCCGAATTCCAATTGTCCTCTGCGGCTTCAGACATGGAGTTATCCCCAGATGCGTGTCCCTTTCGATCAGGTGCTCAGTGTACATTTTTGGAAATCGATATTCCTATTCTGGTAGCATTGTGATCCTCGGGAGACACGAGATAGGAGTATATGCGTCAAGCACAACTATGCCTACGTAGTCGCGAACGGCTTCGGAATCAAATACACTTCGATGGGCTGTATGGGAACCTACCGTTGGACGTCACTGACTGGCGGCGTTGATCAAAGATTTTCTTTTAAGGCTCTGCGAATACACCATAGGCGATCCGGACAATTATACAAGACGTCCTACATAGTTAACCTTCTATTATATTTAAGACGACTTATTATTCTCTCAAGCCACAATAGGATAATTTCACCTCCAAAGCTGCGGCATTGATGTCAAATCTCAATCAAAACATCTATTCGACTGAAGCACAACTCTAAGCTCTACGATGCAATCGATTTTTCGCAAGGTTATTTTACATCGAATATAATTCAATTTACATACTTAATATCGACGTAAAATAATTATTCGCGCAAAATCTTCACCAAAGGAGCATGGTCAGTGGTGACGAAGCTCCAGAGATACCCTTGCAAATGTCCGCGAGAAGCTGAACGAGGTGATGTCAACAGGGTGGCTTACAAAGTTACGTCTGAGACGTCTCCAACGCCCCACCTGATCAAGTCTGTATTTTTTCTATACAATGATAATCCCATTTCCTCGAAAGGTACAGCGTTGAGACCAACGGCGATCAGAATATCTGTTAGTATTTGACCGAACCCGCGACACATTGTTTAGTACTGAGAAGCAGCCGCATTTAAGTTCCTTTGATTATCAATGAATCTACCCGAGGAAATATTGTGCGCCGCCGATTAGCTGATCCTGACCCCATGATCAATTGCCGTAGTCACCCTAGGCTCCAGTCAATATTTTCATGGGAGGTCTAGAAAGTCTGAAGACATGGTTTTGTCGATGACGTCTAACGGTCAAGTGGCCAGTCACAACAATTGGTTCGCATTATATATCCATAACCGTGTAGCAGGGATGAAGTCTCCCTGAATAACTAGTTGGTTATGATGACTCTGCATCTTTATTGGAGCTTCGCCTTAGGGTTAGATCGAGTTAAAGACCTGATTTATTGTCCGGTGCCGCACGGACCTCGCGCTGGGGTAGTGCTCCTCAACCGAAACGTGCGTCATTCACGGAGTCGCATCCTTTTCTGGTAGATCCACTCACTCAAGCAGGGCCTAGATCTCGTACTTTTGAGACCTGAACCTTCGAGGAAACACCGTAAAACTGGGGTTTCTTACTCGAAGCATTGTTACTTGCTCATCTGACTGCCAGTTTGAGAGTTTGGCAAGAACAATTGTAACAGCAGTCCGTCAACTGCCTTTGCGCCAAATCCCTGGCTTACGGTCTACACCAAATCTGCATTAATACATCTGCGGCTTCATAATTTCTGTTAGGGACAAATATCCCTGCTGTGCAATTGAGCAATGACAGAATATACCGCATCCCTGATTTTCTATGGATCCACTGGCTGAGTGGAGATATTTTACCGCAATGTCGATTACTTTACACCGCCAATAAGCGGCGCATGCATAGAGGATAACGAAGATATCCTAACAGACAGTCACTTATACTTCTTGGAAAAATATTGTTTGAAGACTGGGGCTCTAGGACTATGTGATATATTTACATACTAAGTTGCCGAAGAGGCTGAGCCGATCTTTGCATTTTCTCTTTACGAAAGCCAACTGAATTACCCCACAGCGATTTTTGCAAGGCCCCTGGATAACCTCTGAGTCCGCTGTTTCCAGAGCAACGGTGCCAGAATCTTTACAATGTGGATGCGGTACGTCTTCTCGTGCGAGTCAAAGTCTCGGAATTTGGCCCTGCGCGTTGACGAAGCATTTAAATTTGCGACTTTCCTTCCATGAGAATTTCTCTTTCTCTTCCAAATACTTCTTGCATGTCGTCCAAAAATCATCGCACGCGCTCCCGAGCTTCGTTCACAGGAAACTCCCTTTCCCGAGTCCCCGTTATTTTGTCCCCATTTGACCGCGAGATGTCTCCGCCCTTAGACGAGTGAGCTACCCTGATCTCATGAATATTTTTTTTATCTAACGCGCTGTAGACGCCGAAGGCTTACTCGAAGCAGTCGTGCCAAAATTCGATACTGCGTTTCCAAGAATGTGCTCACCAACCAACAAATCGTCTTCACATTTCACACCAATCCCCATGCGGTCCAGAGGGTCCTGGACAATAAATATGACCGCAAGCCTGACAAGCTGAAAAATGATAAGAATTATATTACGGATAATTTCATAGACTTTCTCGAGGACATAGTAAGGGCCACCACATCACCATCATTCAATTTCTAACGATTAGGCTTTCCAGAGAGCGACGAGGCTCATCGGCTACCCTAGTCCTCGCGATTCAAAGAAGCGACGCCGAACCAACAAGCATGCCAGACAGGTCGTTGAGGAATCAAGCGACTCTGGCTCTGAGAACACTGACTCTGAAGAGGCGGATAGACAGCAAGAGATCAAAGTCAAGGTAAGTTTCTCATTATCCGTTGTCGACTGTCAATCTCATCATGGTCTCTCCCAGCCAAGCTCCAGAAACAAACGCAAGCGTGATGTCGAGGATTCAGATGAAGGAGTAGAAGAACCTCCACAGTCAAAGGTATGAATATCAACTTTTTGCAGTACGAGTCGAAGTCTAACGGCTAGTGCTTGCAGAAATCGAAGAAGAAATTGAAGATGGAGGTGAGATTTCCGAGACGTATCCAACGGCCAATATGTTCATAAAACCGTCTTTCAGGGACCCATCAGCGCTCAACCTCCCATATCTGCTCAGTCGATCGCAGTACCTTCGGATTCGCAGCCAACGGCGCCTACCATCCCGATGGTCACGAAGGGGTCAAAAAAGCTTGTACGGAGGTTCTTCAAGAAGCAAAATTATGCAAATGAGACAGCATTCGGAATATTGTTCGATACTGGGTTCACACCCAGCGAACTTCTGTCCTTGCGCGGGAACGACGTTCGAACGGTAAAGGGATACTTCATGGAACTCATACCTGAATCTTCAGGCATGATGGCGCAAATCCTAGCCATGTCTTCCGCAGTCGCAGGTACTGCCGATGCGGAATGGGAGACACTAGACGAAAGGCATCGCGCGCAGAAAACGAACTAGCTAACAAACTACTAGATCCTTTACGACTCACAAGTCGGCATGCTTGAGTTGCCATCGAGTTGCATCGAGTCGCAGAATCGTCGTTGTCTCATATCGCTTCTGTTACATATGTATCAACCAGCTTATCATTGTTTATAATTTAGAATATGACATTTACCTTTATAATATCACAGACCTTGATCGAACTACCAAGAACCTTCCAGTCCTGAAATGGCACCGTGGGACCATATTTGGTAACAACCGAGGACGCGCGTCGACGCGTAACTGATCAGTTCAGGTGCAATATCGTTGCTTTCTTCCACTACAATCACCCATGGAAACCTCATTTGCTCTGGTTGGTAAAGGCTACCTCATTATGGCGGCTGATACGACATCAGCTCGCTCGATCGTCAAAATGAAGATCGACGAGGACAAGATCAAGACTCTTAGTCCACATCTTCTCATGGCACACTCTGGAGAGCCCGGTGCGTTTCTTATCGAATGGCCAACCAACGTAGCACTGATTTTATGCAGGTGACACTGTTCAGTTTGCAGAGTATGTTGAGCGCAACATTCGCCTGTATCAAATTCGTAATCTGTACCCACTACGACCGTCCGCCGCTGCATCATGGATCCGGAGAGCTCTCGCCGAATCCCTGCGATCACGCAAACCGTACTCCGTCAATCTACTTCTTGGTGGCTACGACACTGCCTCTGATAGTCCTCATCTTTACTGGGTTGATTACCTTGGTACGATGACTGAGGTGCCATTTGGTGCACATGGCTACGGCGCATACTTCGCTCTGAGTTTACTCGATCGGTATGCTATCAACATTCTTCTTCATGGGGACTTGCACTCAACACCTTTTCCTTTAGATACCACGACCCCGAAGCTACCCTTGAAGAAGGTCTTGCGACTCTAAAGCGTTGCATCGACGAAGTGTCGAAACGTCTCGTAGTCAGCCCAGAGAAGTACAAGGTCAAGGTGGTGGACAAGGATGGCGTGCGAGAAGTTGAACTGTAACTCATATGGCGAAGAGTCTCGTCTGTACTATTTCCGTAATGCTATCTCGTTCCCTTCTGGCACACCGATCAACCTAGGCGTCGAGTGTACCGATAAGACAGGCGAATCTGACGCGTACCCCGGATGATTTGTCCGTTATTCTTCGGCGACGTCTTTCGATAGAAGTTGTGCTTAGGCCGATGCTCCTACAAACCCAACCTGTTGCGTTGCGAAGGGTACTTGTTACTTCTCAGCTCGAATTAGTCGGCAGCTCCTTGCCTTCAAGACGGTAAGATCCAATTTTAAATCATATTTCCTAAGGAGAACTGAGAGTTAGATCCTGGCATACTGCAACTCACAGGATTCAAGCCCGGGCCGCTACGTTTAAGCACGATGAAATATGACGCAGTGAGAATCACGTGTGACGAGCCCAGCCAATGGGTTCCAAACCATTACACTCTTTTGCCTTCTTACTCTTTGCTGAGCATGCTCCGGTGCAAGAAGGCATACCCGTCCTTCGTCCCGCGGTCTGCTTTCTGCAGAAATCTCTCTACATCGAGAATCCGCAAGGCGGAACCATTCAACCCGGCCACTGTCGACCGGGCAGAAGACGAGGTCGATGTGTGCATCGTTGGAGGAGGACCAGCTGGCTTGAGTGCTGCCATTCGTTTGAAGCAACTCGAGCGAGAGAAAGGGAATGAGATCCGCGTTGTTGTTTTAGAGAAAGGCTCTGAAGCAGGTATGTTCCAGTCTGCTATAGATCGCATACGTTCTAACATTTAGGACAGGCTCGCACATCGTTTCTGGTGCCGTGATAGAGCCCAGAGGGCTCAATGAGCTGCTACCTGACTGGTCATCTATGCCAGATCATCCCCTGACCCAACCTGCCACGTCGTCGCGTATGCTCTACCTCACGCCAAAAATGTCTATTCCCATCCCACACCCCCCTCAGATGGCTAATGACGGCAACTATGTCACCTCGCTTTCGCAGTTCACGCGGTGGCTTGCCGGTGTAGCTGAAAGCGAGTTCGGAGTTGAGATATACCCGGGCTTCGCAGGTGCTCAGCTGCTCCTTAGCGATGACGCAGACTCACTAGATCCCTGGGGCAACAAAGTTCGCAGTGTACGGGGAGTCGTGACAAATGAAGTTGGTTTGACCAAGAACTATAGACTGAAGCCGTCGTTTGAGCCTGGCATGGCGTTCCGGGCGAAAGTCACTCTACTTGCGGAAGGTGCACATGGATCTTTGTCGAAGCAAGCGATTAGCTTGTACGATCTACGCAAAGAAGCTCAACCCCAAACTTATGCTATTGGTCTCAAGGAGGTCTGGCGCGTCGATCCCGAGAAGCATAGCCCTGGTGAAGTTGTTCACACAATGGGTTGGCCGCTAGACATGCACACCTATGGTGGCGGTTGGGTGTATCATATGGATGGTGGTCTTGTGAGCCTGGGTTTGGTCATCGGGCTGGATTACAAGAATCCGTACTTGAGCCCATATCGAGAGCTTCAGGTGAGGCCTAACCTCTACATCTTCGACCGGCACTGACCGACCTCTCAGCGAATGAAACATCATCCTTACTTCCGCAACCTTCTTTCTTCACCCAAGTCCGAGCGCCTCTCCTACGGTGCCCGTGTTTTGACCGAAGGTGGTCTCCAGTCTGTCCCTAAGCTCAACTTCCCTGGTGGTGCGCTTATCGGCTGCTCTGCGGGCTTCGTGAACATCGCGAAAATCAAAGGAACCCATAACGCCATGAAGAGTGGTATGCTCGCTGCTGAGGCTGCTTATGACGCTATACACCCTTCCACGCCCTCAGCTACCAAGTCAGAATCGCCCGAGTCGCCTGCATTCGATATGTCAGTTTACGATCGTAATTTGCACGACTCATGGGTTCATTCAGATCTTTATGAGGTCCGAAACATTCGACCATCGTTCGCTACGACGCTGGGCATTTGGGGAGGTATCGCTTGGTCTGGCGTTGACTCCTTAATCCTCAAAGGTCGTGTACCATGGACGTTCAAACACCACCTTCCTGATGGCAAGGCTAAGAACCCCGTGAGTGAACATTGTTCGTTGTCCCTTTTACTCCTTCCTAACCGACTTCATAGGACAACACTTCCTCGCTCGACTCTTCGCATACGGAACCTGCCAGTATGCACCAGCCCATAGAATATCCTCCCTTTGAAGCGCCTCTGTCAACCGACCTTCTAACAAGCGTAGCCTTGACTGGAACAAATCACGCGGAAGACCAGCCTGTTCACCTCCGTGTTGTCCCTACTCGCAAATATCTCAACAATTTGAAGAACAAGACTGGCAACCCTGCCGTTGGGGCTGGTGTCTCCGCTGTTCAAACTGAGGCCGATGTTGAAGGGGCGTCAGCCTCTGGAGAGGTTCAACAAGCCGTTGAGGACGAGAAGGAGAGAAGGCGGAACCATGTTCGGGTGAACCTTGGAGAGTATGCTGGACTGTTAGGGCGGGCGTGTCCTGCTGGTGTCTATGAGTATGTTCCAGAAGAAGGAAGCCCTGAAGTGGAGAAAGAAGGCTGGAATGGGCATAAGCTGGTTATAAACTCTCAAGTATGTCTCTCGTTACAAGGTCAAAGGTGTCATGGCGCTGACATGACCCATAGAACTGTATACATTGCAAACTCTGCGACGTGAAAGTGCCTACGCAGGATATTACATGGACCGTGCCGGAAGGTGGAGGAGGACCCAAGTATAGTGAGTTGTCTCGTTTGTTTTGTGAAAGTCTTGAATAACGGCCTAATCCTCGTCCAGCTCTTACATAGTGCAATGCTATTAACCAAAAGTATAATCATATAAGCAACTGATCGACTCGTCATTGATTAGAAGATATATCGAACGCCACCTCTGGGGGCGTATGCCTAAAGGTTAAGTCTCAACGAAAATGATGCAAGCCGCCAATCCTTGTTACCAGCGTCGCGATTAGGACACACCGAAAACCACCGTAGTCTGCATGTATTAGGTACATTCCAAAGGTTCCTACTGGCGGGAAATGCTATTTGCTTAATATTCCAACTTGGTATTTCTCCGAGTTAAACAGCAGACAATTTGGTTGCAATAAGATACAATAAATAAAAGAGGTGCGACACCGTTATATGGACGAGAACACCATTACGCTGACTTAGATGGGGCACCAAATGTGAACAGAAACTGGTCCTTCGAAATCGGAATGGGAACCGCTTCTTTTCTTGGGACCACCTGTCCTTCAGAGCGACTCTCTGACTTGGCGTTCTCGATGCAGAGCCGGCCACGGCTACTAGTGTTGCCCATCATCTCATCTTTGAATCGCCGGTGAGACTCCAGTAACTTGAACACCCCACCCCACCATTCTGAAGGTTGAGCCCTATAATGGCGAGTCTCCGACAAATTGGGAAATATCCTTTCCAGATACTGGGAAACGACGATGGCTTCGCTGATCCCGGCGGTGCTTTCAAGAACCAAGGACGAAATGGCAAGCTGAGCCAGCGGATGAGTACCGCGAGTAGCCTTGGCAGCTCGGGCCTCGACGTCGGGCATGGGGTCGAGATTCGTGTCAACGCAGATCGAAAGATCTCGCAGTCTGGGTAAGAACTTTGCCAATTCTTCGAGCAAAGTCAAAGACGGACACCCATACGGCCCAGTCACGAAACACGGCAGCTCAAGGGTTTTGAGATCAGCCCATGTAGATGCACACATCTTGAACAGGCCTAGTATATCCTTGTTGCTTGCCTTTAGCTTGAAGCCCGAGATTACGAGCGATCGGAGTTTGCAGGGGGAGAACCACATCAAGGTGTTGATATTGAGTTCGGGTGGAGGAAAGTGTGATGTCGTCAGCGTGATGTTTTTGAGCGCAACGGGTGCGAAGGTAGAGAAAAGTTCAAGGTCAGGGGTCCATGTCTGACTCTCTGGGACCACAAAGGTGAAGAGTAGGGTTTCTAGTGTCGGTACCATCCCGACGAGACACCGGAATAGAATGCGGAGATCACTACTTGATGCCTTGACTTCCAAGCTCGCTAGATTGCGAAAGCTTTTCAGGGCAGATGGACGTGGAAAGTCGTGTGGAAGGCAGTCTCCAGGATGTAGTGACATGGTTAGATGTTTGAGTTTCTCGACATCCCGAAGACAGTTGAGAAATGTTGCAGGTGGCGCAGAATTGAAGTTCAGGTCTAGAGTAGACAATTGGGTGAACCCGCCTAGGACAGCAAGGACCTCGTCCCTGATATCTCCATCAAGGTTAAGTGTAGTTAAAGACGCTGGCCATTCTTGTGAAAATGACGAAAGGAGAGTCGTGGCGAGGCTCCCAGCCTCGACGCTATCCATACTTTGAAAAGCAATCGAGGATGTTGCTGGAGATAAGCACAAGAAGGCTGCTGGGTCTAGATTGGCAACCACAACATCGGTAGAAGCGATCACGGTGAACTTCCTTAGACTTGGTAGTAGCGGCTCGGGGTGAAGTCGTGCAAGCTGAACATATACGTTCGAAGCAATTGGGTGTCCTTCGCGAGGTCCAACTACACAGATAGACTGAACTTTTTTTGCGTAATGATCAAAACGGGCCCAGTCTTCGTCGAGGATTTTCCCTTGAAATGTCTGAATTGATGTCATCAGCTGGTCTTATCGAAAAAGCGGTATATTGACGCACATATTTCCCTTGAATGAGAGTGAACGATGACAACGTCTTCAACAAGTAGAACAGACTTCCATCCGCCAGATTTGCCCATAGGATGTCGAGCGCAGGATCGAGAAAGGCCTTTGAAGTCATGGCCGCCCACAGAAGACATTGATTTCGAGATGCCCCTGTCCACTCCGTGGAGAGCACCTCCGTGACAAAGATATCGCTATAGCAAAGGAGTACACGTTCCAGGACCACTGGGTTACTGAAAACCGATCCTTTGGTGGAAACGACAGGCCGAAACGGCACCAATGCTAACTCAGGTTGAAGTTCTGAACTTTCTGACTGGGAAGGTGCTGGCGCAGACCTTCCAAAATACATAAATACCCACAGTCAGTATAGTTGTCGTGATTCGAAAACATGGTTGGATGCGCAGCAACTTACAAGGACGGTCCCTTGAAATGAAAACTACTACTTGGACTGCTTGTGTCACCCCCAAACCCATGTGGCAGCGATATTGGCTTTGAAAGAACCTTCGTTGCCT
>Ga0247741_1001956_pt1 | contig 11469 bp, 9 predicted proteins | sample UWRJL213509R2_FD_180945 | JGI IMG/M metagenome (GOLD analysis project Ga0247741, IMG submission 180945) | Plant litter microbial communities from Arlington Agricultural Research Station in Wisconsin, United States - UWRJ-L213-509R-2 | ecosystem: Environmental > Terrestrial > Plant litter >...
CATCCGGTACTTTACCGATATCATGCAAAAGGCCTGCACGTTTTGCCAGTTTCGGGTTCATACCCAGTTCCGCTGCCATGATACCACAAAGGTTGGCGGTTTCACGACTGTGCATCAACAGGTTTTGTCCGTAAGAAGAACGGAAACGCATACGTCCCACCATCCTTACCAGTTCTTTATGAAGGCCATGAACACCTAATTCTATTACGGTACGTTCGCCGATCTCCATTACCTGGTCGTCGAGCTGGCGTTTTGTTTTTTCTACTACTTCCTCGATACGTGCCGGGTGGATACGTCCATCAGAAACCAGGCGCTGAAGCGACAAACGGGCAACTTCCCTGCGCAATGGATCGAAAGAAGATAATACAATCGCTTCCGGAGTATCATCGACGATCAGATCCACGCCGGTAGCGGCTTCTATCGCACGGATGTTACGCCCTTCACGTCCGATGATGGAACCTTTTATTTCATCACTTTCAAGATTGAAAACGGTAATGGAATTTTCGATAGCAGTTTCAGCAGCTGTACGTTGGATCGTTTGGATAACGATCTTACGGGCTTCTTTGGAAGCTTTTTGTTTTGCTTCTTCGATGATCTCCTGCTGCAATACCAATGCCTTGGAATGAGCTTCCTGTTTCAGGCTTTCGATCAACTGGGTTTTGGCATCTTCGGCAGACAAACCGGCTACTTTTTCAAGACGGCGGATATGTTCTTCCTGGTGTTTCTCCAGTTCGGTCCTTTTTATACTGACAACTTCGATCTGTTTGTTCAGGTTTTCCTTGATAGCATCGTTTTCTTTCAACTGCTTTTCCAGATTGCCTTCTTTAGAATTGAGGCTTTGCTCTTTCTGTTTGATACGGTTTTCGCTTTCTACCACTTTTTGTGTGCGCTGCAAAACTTCTCTTTCGTGGTCGGCTTTCAGCTGAACGAATCTTTCCTTAGCTTCCAGTTCCCTTTCTTTTTTATATGTATCAGCTTTTAACTGGCTTTCCGCGATGATCTTTTGTGCCTGCAATTCAGCTTCCTGGATTTGATTTTGAGTGTTTTTGGCAAAAACAACTTTACCCAGGACGACGCCCACAACAAGGGCAGCTACACCGATGATGATGTAAATTATAGTAGAGTCCATTGATTATTAAGGTTTTAATCTGATTCACAATATTGTATAAAAATTCTGCTCCCATTGCGATACGAATGGGCAGTCAGGTGGCGAAGATAAACAATTAGGTGATAATTTGTTAATAAGCGGGAAGAAAAGCGATGCCAGATACTGGATACTGGTTGCTGGATACTTAATATTATAAGGCTGCAATATCAAAAAGTAAGTTCAAAAACTGTGGACTGCCGGCATCCAGTGACCAGCATCCATCATCATTTACAATGCTGCCGTCAATTGTTCTTCCAACTTCCTCAACCCGTCCAGCATTTCTTTCTGTTCTACGGTAGTGTTATTGTCAGCGACAGCCTGGGTAGCATACCAGATGATGACCATGGCGATATAATCCTGCATGTCCTTACCGGCAAACTGAGTTTTGAACTCAATGATCTTGTCATTGATGATCTTTACCGTCTTGCGGATAACTTCTTCGTCTTTCGGAAGTGTTTTTATGCGGTAAGTGCGGTCTGCGATCAATATGTTTACGGGGATCATTTCTTCCATGGCATTATTGGCTTAAGAGAGCGATGCTCTTGTCGATGTTTTTGATATACTGCGTCAGTTTCAACTCAAGATCTTTCTTTTCTGCAGGATCGAGGCTTTGCAACGAAGCTTTTAATACCTGGTTCTGTTGATGGAGGTCGGAAAGTTCTGATTCATGTTCCCGCTTTTCCTGTTGCAAAGCAAGGATCAGCTGGCGGGATTTTTCCTGCTCTTTTTGCAATGCCTCGTACTGTTTCAGCAGTTGTTGCAACTTGGTAGTGATACGGGCAATATGTTGATTGATTTCTGACATGTTGTGAATATTTGAGTTGACATCCGGGGAGTTGACATCTCTTGAGATGTCAACTCCCCGGATGTCAACTCATTCAAATTTATTTCCTAATCTCAGCGCCTACATTTTTTTCAAAAGCACTGATGAGTTTGCTCATAAATCCATCGATCTCCTTATCCGTCAGTGTTTTTAATTCATCCTTGAAAGTGAAACTTACCGCCATCGATTTTTTACCCGCACCTAATTTTTCGCTTTCAAAAATATCAAACAATTTTACCGATTGCAGATGGCTGATCTTCGCAGATGCAGCGGCAGCTTCCACTTCGGCATACACTGTTTTTTTATCAACGATCAATGCCAGGTCACGCTCCACCGCCGGGAATTTGGTGATCTCTTTGTATTCGATCTTGTTATTTACCAGCGACAAAACTTCATCCCAATAAATATCAGCATAAAAAACAGGTTCTTTGATATCAAAAGTCCCCAACGTTTTAGGATGGATATTACCTGCTATGCCCACCACTTTATTTCTTACTTTCAATTCCGTGCCATTTTCCAATGTGGGGTTCGACACAGTTTCAAAACTGAGTTTACTGATGCCAAGTGAAGCAAAGATCCTTTCGCAAACCGCTTTCAGATAATAGAACCCGGCTTTCGTTGCTTTTTGCTGCCATCCTGCTTCTGTTGTATTTCCACTAACGTATACAGCTAAGTGCTTTTGTTCGGTGTAATTACCAACCCCTGATGTAGAATACACTTTACCCAATTCGAATAATCTCAGGCTGCTGTTTTTCCTGTTCATGTTGTGTGCAATCACTTCCAGCCCGGTTTGCAGCATCGAAGGGCGCAATACATCCAGCTCTATACTCAGGTTGTTGATCATCTTCACGGTGCTCTTCAATACTTCCTCATCGTAATATTTACTGTTGGTGATACTGTTGGTAAATATCTCGTAAAACCCAAGTCCCGTAAGGTAGGTGGCGATTTTTTCTTTTACAGCAATATTACCTGCATTGGTATTCACCGAAGGTGAAATAGTAATGGCAGAAGGAATGTCGATATTGTCCAGGCCATCAATACGCATGATCTCTTCCACGATATCAGCCTGTATTTCAATATCAGGTTTGCTCAGCGGCACATTCACCCAAAGCTCGTCGATATTGTCTTTCACGATCACAAAGCCCAAAGCCACCAGGATATTTTTCACGGTATCACCATGATAATTTTTACCACTCAGTTTTTTCAGGTAATGGTATTTCAAACCAACACTTTTCGGCTCTGCCGGAACAGGATACACATCAATGACATTGCTCGAAAATTCGCCGCCGCATGTTTCTTTGATCAATGCCGCCGCACGTTTGAGCACATTCACCGTATTGCTGATGTCCACGCCTTTTTCAAAACGGGTAGCAGCATCCGTACGCAATCCGTGAAACAAAGAAGTCTTGCGGATACTCTGCTGGCTGAACCAGGCGCTTTCGAGAAAAATATTTTTGGTAGCAGCACTTACACCGCTATCCAGCCCGCCATACACACCGGCGATGCACATCGGTGCTTCGGCATTGCATATCATCAGGTCGTTGGCAGACAATTTCCTGTCTTTATCATCCAATGTTTTAAACAGCGTTCCTTCCGCTGCATTTTTTACAATGATCTTTTTTCCGGCAATCTTATCCGCATCAAAAGCATGCAGCGGTTGCCCGGTTTCATGTAAAATGAAATTGGTGATATCAACAATATTGTTGATCGGTTTTACGCCGATTGCATTCAGTTTATGCTTCAGCCATTCGGGGCTATCCGTTACCGTTATGTTGCTGATGCTGATGCCAGCATAGCGTTTGCAGTCTTCTTCATTTTCAATCACCACATCAATCACCAGGTCGGTATTATCCGCCTTGATATTATTTTTAAAAGGCAATTTTACATGCGTTTCTTTTTTGTCGTGATGCGTCAGGTAAGCACACACATCACGGGCTACGCCGAGGTGGCTCATGGCATCCATGCGATTAGGCGTGAGGCCTATCTCGTAAATGAAATCCGAATAGGAATCAAAAAGCTCCGAAACGTTTTTACCTACAGGTGTATCTTCCGGCAATACCAGGATGCCCTCGTGGCTGCTGCCCAAACCGATCTCATCTTCAGCGCAGATCATTCCCTGGCTTTCCACTCCACGTATCTTCGCTTTTTTTATGGTAAAGGATTCTCCGTTTGTAGGATGAATAGTGGTGTTGATGGTAGCAACGATCACTTTCTGCCCTGCGGCAACATTTGCCGCACCGCATACGATCTGCAATGGTTCGGCGCCGCCAACATTCACCGTTGTGACCTTTAATTTATCAGCATCCGGATGCTTTTCACAGGTGAGCACTTCGCCGGTAACCAGTCCCTGCAAGCTACCTTTTATCGATTCGTAAGGACGAAGGCTTTCCACTTCAAGGCCAATGGCCGTCAATATCCTGCTGAGTTTTTCCGTATCTACTTTTACGGGTAAATATTCGCTCAGCCAGTTGTAAGAAATAATCATGTATCAGTTATAATTTTCGGTGCAAAGATAGTTTTTTTAAGAGCGGAATTAATAATGAATAATTAATAATTAATAATTCTGCGGATGGCTGAAATCACATTTTAATCGATACGTTTCAAGCCAAAAAAATTATTAATTATTAACTATTAATTATTCATTCTGCTTAAGGCTTCAATCCCTATAAAATCTACTCCGTTTTTCCAAGTGAATAATTTCCCTTCCCGGTGCACAAAAAGAATTTTTCAGCACTACATTTTGTTGATAAAAACAAACAATATCCGATACTGTGCATAAAGATGATGTGGGTAATCCTGTGAATAAGCAGTTAATAAGCTACTTTTGTATGTGGAAATGCAGTGGAAAGTATGTAAATTAAAGTTGATAACATCGAATGTTAATTTAACATTACCAAATTAGCAGTTACCTTAGCCGCCCTAATAAAAATGACTACAGCAAAATCCTTTTTAGGAATTTCAGTACAAAATGAACGGGGGACTTTTAAAGGCCGGAAAAAGGCTGAAAAAGTATTTTTTACAATTGTTTTTTAAAAAGGGGGACTAATGGAGCTTACAAATTTTAATAAAGATAGAAAGGGTATCCGCAAACCGAAAGTAGACCTTGGAAGCATGGTTTTCGGTAAGATACCGCCGCAGGCGAAAGAACTGGAAGAAGCCATTCTTGGAGCGATCATGTTGGAGAAAAGTGCTTTTGATACCGTTATCGAGATCCTTAAACCGGAATGTTTTTATGTGGATGCCCACCAGCGCATCTACAGAGCAATGCAGAGCCTGGCGGTAAAGAGCCTGCCGATCGATCTGCTGACGGTAGTGGAAGAATTAAGGACGAAAGAAGAACTGGAACTTGTAGGCGGCCCGTATTATGTGACCAAGCTGACGAATTCTGTAGTATCATCCGCCAATATTGATGCTCACTCGAGGATCGTTTTGCAAAAATTCATTCAACGTGAACTGATCCGCATCAGCGGCGAGATCATCGGCGATGCTTACGAAGACAGCACCGACGTGTTTGATATGCTGGATGACGCTGAAGGAAAGCTGTTTGAGATCACCAACAGCCATCTCCGCAAAAACTTTGATGATATCGATACCGTGCTGGTGAAAACCATCCAGCGAATTGAGGATATGCGTAACCGTGATGATGATATTACCGGAGTGCCAACAGGTTTTCCTACGCTTGACAAGATCACGTATGGCTGGCAGCCAACGGATCTGATCATCCTTGCGGCAAGGCCTTCCGTGGGTAAAACGGCATTTGCGCTTAACCTTGCACGTACCGCAGCATTGAATGCCAAAAAGCCGACGGCAGTCGCGTTCTTCAGCCTTGAGATGAGCAGCAGCCAGCTGGTACAACGTATCCTGAGCGCTGAAAGTGAGATACATCTTGAAAAAATTTCCCGTGGTAAACTGGAAGAGCATGAAATGAAACAGTTGTACAAAAAAGGGATCGACAGGCTTACCAAGGCGCCGATCTTCATTGATGACTCTGCAGCATTGAACATATTTGAATTGAGGGCGAAATGCCGTCGTTTGAAAAACAAACACAATGTAGGTATCATCATCATCGATTACCTGCAGCTGATGAGTGGAAGTGCCGACCGCAACAGCAACAGGGAGCAGGAGATCAGTAAGATCTCCCGTGATCTGAAAGGGCTGGCGAAGGAATTGCAGGTGCCGATCATCGCACTGTCGCAGTTGAGTCGTGAGGTGGAAAAAAGGAAAGAAGGAAATAAGATGCCGCAGTTGAGTGATCTTCGTGAATCAGGTGCGATCGAGCAGGATGCCGACATGGTAATGTTCCTGTACAGGCCTGAATATTATGATATCACCGCCAACGAATTCGGCGAAAATAATAAGGGTGAAACGCATGTAAAAATTGCGAAGCACAGGAATGGTAGCCTTGAAACCGTGAAACTTCGGGCATTGCTGCACATCCAGAAATTTGTGGAAGATGAAGCGGGCAATGATTTTAACCCGGGTGGCGGGCCATCCGATGGCGGAAACTGGAAACCTGTACAAGGTGGTGGCGATGAAGGAGGAGGAAGTTTGTATATTCAAAAGGGTAGCAGGATGAATGATGATGCGTATGATGAGGAAGCTCCTTTTTAATGGATAATTGAATAAATTTATAGTGGATAATGGAGAACGATCATTTGTTTCTCCATTTTTCTTTTAAACTATTATCTATCGAACTTAAAACATTAAAAACCCGGGTATTCATTATCCATTATAAAATTATCCATTAAAAAATGGCGCTTCCTTTTTTTTATATCGAACAAACAGACGGATCCGGCATTGTACAACTCAATGAAGAAACATCCAAACATGTGGTGCAGGTATTGCGCATGAAAACTGATGAGCAACTGAGGCTTACGGATGGAAAAGGCAATTTATTCACCTGTACCATCATCGATGATCATCGAAAAAAATGTGTGGTGAAGATCATAGATACGCATCACACTCCCGTACCTGCGAAGAAAATTACCATCGCTATTTCACTGTTGAAAAATAATACCCGCCTGGAATGGTTTCTAGAAAAGGCAACGGAGATAGGAGTTTCAGCGATCATTCCAATCATTTGTACCCGTACTGAAAAGCAACATTTTCGTGCCGAAAGGATGAAGGGCATATTGGTAAGTGCGATGTTGCAAAGCCAGCAAACCTGGTTGCCGGAATTACCCGAGCCGGTCAAATTCAATACATTTATTGAGAGTGCTTTGCAATCCCGGAAGTTCATCGCACATTGTGAAGATGAAGCCAATAAAACCGAACTGATCTCAAAAATCGATGAGGAAGTTTCTTCCCAACTGATGCTGATCGGTCCCGAAGGCGATTTTACAAAAGAGGAGATCGAGGGCGCCCTGAAACTCGGCTTCATTCCTGTAAGCCTTGGTAATACAAGGCTTCGCACGGAAACAGCCGGTATGGTAGCGGCGACATTACTCATAAATCATTCGTATATAAAGTAGTAATTTTAAAGATGAAAAATATTTTTCTTTCAGTTGTGGTAATTGCGACGATCGTTTCCTGCGGTCAGAAAGAATTGGTAACCGACGGGCCTGTGGTGCCGCCGGTGGTAGTGCCGCCTGTGGTTGCCAGCTTCCGGGTATTGGATAGCACACAAATGGATAACGATCTGAAAGCCTTGTCCAGCGACGCTTTCAAAGGTAGAAAAGCAGGAATGGCCGAAGTTATTTTGTCGCATCAGTTGATACAATCAAGATTGCGCCAGGCTGGTGTGGATAGCTTCGCTGCGGGTTTTGTGCAGCAGTTTTCTTATCTCGGGCTCGACAGGAAAAATTTTCTAGGCCTTGTAAAAGGCACTTTGTACCCAGATAAATACATCGTGGTGGGGGCGCATTATGATCACCTGGGTGTTGATGGAAGCGGTGTGGTATATCACGGAGCGGATGATAATGCCAGCGGGGTAGCGGCTACGCTAGCCATGGCAAAATATTTTCAGCAACATAAACCTTCTTATTCCATCATTTTCGCTTTATGGGATAGCGAAGAGATCGGCTTGAGAGGATCCGCTTATTTTGTCAATAATCTTCCTGCTGGCCTTGACCTTTCAAAGATAAAGTTCAACCTGAATGCAGATATGCTGGCACGCAGTGATAACAACAGCATCTGGGCCAGCGGGTTATCGCATTATCCGGAATATGCGTACCTGGTGGATAGCATCAAACCCAAAGCTGCAACACAATTGAAAAGCGGTTACGATAAACCAACCGATCCGCAGGACTGGACATTCCTGAGCGATCACGGAAGTTTTTACAACAAGAATATTCCTTACCTATACTTAGGGGTGGAGGATCATCCGGATTACCATAAAGTGACGGATACCTATGAGAAAATAGATGCCGATCGGTTCACAGAGAATGCGAACATATTTGCGCAGATGGCGATATTGCTGGATAAGAAATTGTAGGAACGTGCCTGTGGCGCGTTCAATTTCACCGGAGGTGAAATTCATGAATTAATTTTTCCGCAGGAAAAATTGAACGCGCCACAGGCACGTTCCTACTAGTGCGCTGTATCACTGTATTCATCCGGTTTTTTATTCTCGCTCAATCTTGGTTCATTCAGTGTTACCACTCTTCTTTTCTTCGCACGGTTCAACATTGTCATATTCAACAATTCGACGATAAACGAGAACGCCATACCGAAATAGATGTAATTTTTCAGTCCGAGTTCATGTGCTTTGGTGGGTGCCCAGCCTTCCATTACAAGGCTCAGCCCGATCATAACCAGGAATGACAACGCCAGCATTTTTAAGGTAGGATGCTTGTGTATGAATGCGGAAATTTTGGGGCTGAAAAGGAACATGATGGTCATGGCGATCACTACTGCCGCGATCATGATCTCTACATGCTTGGCCGTACCACCTGCGGTGATGATGCTGTCGAATGAAAATACCGCATCGATGATCACGATCTGCGTGAGCGCTTTACCCAGCGTAAGTTTATTACCCTGCATTTCATCGTCGGAATGATCTTCCCCTTCCAGTTTACCGTGAATTTCTTTTACCGATTTGTAAATAAGGAATAATCCTCCCGCCAGCATTACGATACTTGCCAGGTCAAATCCTTTTCCAAACCAGCTTTCAGGAATAATGTAATTGCCTTTTTGCGACAGCAACCAACCAAGGCCCAGCAACAACAGGCTGCGAACGATGATACCGGATATCATCCAGAAACGACGGGCTGTTTTTTGTTTTTTCTGGTCAGGCAACCTGTTCATGATGATGCTGACGAAAATAACGTTATCGATACCCAGTACCACTTCTAAAATAACTAAAACAAAAAAGCTGATGATGCTCTCGGAGGTAAATAATTCTGCCATGGGGCAAAAATAAGAAAAAGAGTTGTCAGATGTTAGATGTGAGTTGTGAGCAGGCCATCAGATTTGAAATACTTCCCGGATTGAGAACTTTGCTCTCAACTGACATCTGACACCTCACAACTGTTCTAGGCTTAGACGATCTTCCTTACAATCCCCGGCCCTTCATAGATGAACCCTGTCCAAACCTGCACCAATGAAGCACCGGCAGAGATCTTTTCTTCTGCATCTGCTGCGGTAAAAATTCCGCCGCTGGCGATGATGGGAATGGAGCCGCTGGTTTTGTCTGTGATATATTGTACAATCTCCGTACTACGATTTTTTAATGTCTTGCCGCTTAACCCACCTGCGCCTATTTTTTTACATTGTAGTTTGGATGCATCGCTGAGCAGGCTTCGGTCGATGGTGGTATTAGCGGCCACCAATCCATCCAACCTGATCTCCAGTGCCAATGAGATCACGTCATCGATCTGTTCCCAGGTAAGGTCTGGCGCTATTTTCAGCAGTATCGGCCTGGGTGGATCCGGTAAAGTCGGATTCAGGTCCTGTAAAGTGGTAAGGATTTTTCGCAAAGCATCTTTTTCCTGTAATTCCCGCAAACCTGGTGTATTCGGGCTGCTCACATTCACCACGAAATAATCTACATATGGATGCAATTTTTTAAAGCATATCTCGTAATCTTTCCAGGCGGTTTCGTTGGGGGTGATTTTGTTTTTTCCGATGTTGCCACCGATGATAAGAGAAGAATTGCGGGTTGCGGGTGACCGGTGGCGGGTTGAGACGTTCGTAACCCTTACCCCGTCACTCGTAATCCGCCACTTTTTCAACCTTTCAACGATCACATCAGCGCCCTCATTATTAAATCCCATCCGGTTGATCAGCGATTTATCTTTTGGCAAACGAAATAATCGCGGCTTCTCATTACCATCTTGCGGCAATGGGGTAACCGTACCGATCTCAACAAAACCAAAGCCCAGGCATTCCAGTTCTTTCAGGTAGCGGGCATTTTTATCAAACCCGGCACCAAGGCCAACCCGGTTGCGGAATTGCAGATTGAAAACCGAAAAAGCTGAAGCTTTTGCAGGGGTATACATTTTTGTAATGATCTTTCTGATAAAACTGATGCGGCAAAGGTTTTTCAGCGAATTCATAGAGAAATAATGCACTTTTTCCGCATCAAAAAGAAATAAGAAGGATCGTAGGAGATTATACATGGTGCGCAAAAATAGCAAAATGGAACGCTGATTTTTAAGATGCTTATGATTAATTATATTTTTACACATATAACCGATGAGAAATCTTAACCATCATAAAAATCAGCGTTCCATTTTTGTTTTTTATTTACAATAAGAAACTATAACTTTGATATATAGTTGCATAAACAACCATTTTAAACTAATTACCATGCAGGAAGCATATATAGTGGCAGGTTTCAGGACCGCAGTAGCGAAAAGTAAAAAAGGGGGCTTCAGGTTTACGAGGCCCGATGATCTTGCGATCGATGTGATCAAGGGGTTGATCGCTACCGTTCCGCAACTGGATCCAAAAAGGGTAGACGATGTGATCGTTGGAAATGCGGTTCCGGAAGCAGAGCAGGGGTTGCAGTTTGGCAGGATCATCGCGGCGAAAGCGCTGGGAATTGAAGTGCCGGGAATTACGGTGAATCGTTATTGCGGCAGCGGACTCGAAACGATCGCCATGGCCACCACCAAGATCCGCTGCGGTATGGCGGAATGTATCATCGCCGGAGGTACCGAAAGCATGAGCCTTGTGCCAACCGCTGGCTGGAAAACCGTTCCATCTTATGCCATCGCGGTGGACGAACCGGATTATTATCTCAGCATGGGATTGACCGCAGAAGCGGTGGCCAGCGAATACAATGTGAGCAGGGAAGACCAGGATATGTTCAGTTATAACAGTCATCTTAAAGCGGCCAATGCCATCAAAGAAGGGCATTTCAAAACCGGTATTTTGCCGATCACGGTAGAGCAGGTATATCTTGATGCCAAAGGCAAAAAGCAAAAAAAATCTTACGTGATGGATACCGATGAAGGTGTGCGGACGGATACAACACCTGAAGGGCTTGCAAAGTTGAAACCTGCTTTTGCGGCCGGCGGTGTGGTAACTGCGGGAAATTCTTCGCAAACCAGTGATG
>Ga0247741_1001957_pt1 | contig 11466 bp, 12 predicted proteins | sample UWRJL213509R2_FD_180945 | JGI IMG/M metagenome (GOLD analysis project Ga0247741, IMG submission 180945) | Plant litter microbial communities from Arlington Agricultural Research Station in Wisconsin, United States - UWRJ-L213-509R-2 | ecosystem: Environmental > Terrestrial > Plant litter >...
AGGAGCATTAGCGTGAACCACGAGGGCCTCCGTGTTGTGAAGATGTCAGATACCTCCACTAAGCACGGGGGCTCCTCCTCTTCACAAGACTCGAGATGTCATCAATCTCATGGCGTAGTACACCTAGCCCGGCCGGCGCGGGGAATTCCCCCGGCGCGGAGAAGTTCGGCGGATGCGGAATAAAGCGACCGGCCCGGGCGCTGCCCTATCCAGACGCACGTTCATGTGGAGTTCTCCTCCACCGGGTACCGTCGCCCGCACCCCACACTTCCGGCCCCCAGCGCGACAGGACCATCTCTTTGTCTGACACCATCCCCACGACCGCGGCAGCAGCATCCGCCGACGAGTCGGCAGCAGCGACCGCCGAGACCGCACGCATCGGTTCCCGCAACCGGCTCGCGATCAGCATCCTGCTGGTCTCCACCTTCGTCGTCATCCTCAACGAGACGATCATGAGCGTGGCCGTGCCGCAGCTCATGGACGACCTCGGCATCCAGGCGAGTGCGGCGCAGTGGCTCACCACCGCGTTCCTGCTCACCATGGCGATCGTCATCCCGATCACCGGCTTCCTGCTGCAGCGCTTCAGCACGCGGTCGGTCTTCATCGCCGCGATGTCGCTGTTCAGCGCCGGCACCCTGATCGCCGCGATCGCCCCCGGCTTCGAGGTGCTGCTCGTGGCCCGCGTGGTGCAGGCGATGGGTACCGCCATCATGATCCCGCTGCTGTTCACCACGGTGCTCACCCTGGTGCCCGAGCAGAGCCGCGGACGCGTGATGGGCAACATCTCCATCGTCATCTCCGTCGCCCCCGCTGTCGGCCCGACGATCTCCGGCCTGATCCTCAACGTGCTCGACTGGCGCTGGATGTTCATCATCGTGCTTCCGATCGGCATCATCGCCCTGATCCTCGGCATCGTGCGCATCCCGAACGTGTCCGAGCCGCGCGCCACCCCGCTCGACATGGTCTCCGTCGTGCTCTCGGCGATCGGCTTCGGCGGGCTCGTCTACGGCCTGAGCGGACTCGGCGAGACCGAGGGCGGCATCGCCAACGCGCTCGTCTGGGCGCCTCTCGCCTTCGGGGCGATCGGGTTCACGCTGTTCGTCCTGCGCCAGCTGAAGCTGCAGCAGAGGAACATCGCGCTGCTCGACCTGCGCACCTTCGCCTCGAAGCCCTTCGCCATGTCCATCGTGATGATCATGATCAGCATGGTGGCCCTCTTCGGCACGATCATCCTGCTGCCCATCTACACGCAGCGCGTGCTCGGCCTCGACGCGCTGACCACCGGCCTGATGCTGCTCCCCGGCGGCCTGGTGATGGGCCTGCTGGCTCCCTTCGTCGGACGCTTCTACGACAAGCACGGCCCGACCGTTCTCGTCGTGCCCGGCTCGATCATCGTGTCGAGCGCGCTCTGGGTGATGACCATGTTCGGTGTCGACACCGCGCTGTGGATGGTGGTCGGCGCCCACGTGATGCTGAGCATCGGCCTCGCGCTGCTGTTCACCCCGCTGTTCACCTCGGGCCTCGCCTCGATCAAGCCGAGCCTCTACTCGCACGGCAGCGCCACCGTCAGCACGGTTCAGCAGCTGGCCGGAGCGGTGGGCATCGCGGTGTTCATCACCGTGATGACGGCGCGCGAGAACGCGCTCGTCTCCGGCGGCAGCTCGGTGCTCGACGCGACCGCGGCGGGCATCCACAGCGCCTTCGTCTGCGGCGCGATCATCTCGCTGATCGCGATCCCGGTGTCGTTCTTCATCCGCAAGCCGGCGTCGAACGGCGCCCCGGTTCCGGTCGGGCACTAGCGGTCGGCTAGTTGTACTGCTGCGGCGGCGTCCCCGGTTCCGGGGGCGCCGCCGTCTGCGTTGCCCGGGGGCTTTTGCGGCGGTTCCGGGCGGATGAGGCGGCCGCGGCGGGGTCTTTCGACCGGAACCGGCTCGGAAAGCGGGGGCCGGGCGCGACGCGCCTCGCGGGAGCGGCTAGGAGAGCTCGATCCGCTGGCCCTGGCCGAACTCCTCGGCCTCGTCGTCGGTGACCATCGCGAACACACCGGCGGGAACCCCGGGCAGGTCGGCGATGCGGGCCGCGACGTTCAGCAGCTGCGCCTCGCTTGCCGCGTTGATGAGGAACACGTAGACGTCGCCGAACTCGCCGCCGTCGTCGTACAGTGCGGCCTCGCCGCGTTCGTCGACCTCGGTGATGTAGTCCATCACCTCGTCGATCCAGGGGAAGGGGTCCTCGCCCTCGGGGAGGCCGATGAGCGGGGTGAGCGGAACGTGGATTTCCACGACGACGGCGGAGTCTGAGCTCACGGGTGGCCTCCTCTGGGGGCTGACGGTCGTTCCAGCCTAGGCGGCTTCGACGGCTCATCGCACCGCCCCGTCGGTGGCACCGGGTAGCGTCGGGGTCATGGGTGCGATGAACGAACTGATCGATGCGGATGCCGTGGCCCGGCTGCACGCGCACCTCGCGCGCGCCTCGCCCGGCTCGCAGCTCCGGCAGCTGTCGCGCGTCGAGCAGCGGCTGCGCGGCCTCGACGCCGAGCAGTCGGAGGCGCTGAGCCTGCGGGCGCGCACCGACCTGGTGTCCGCCGCCCTGCTCGACGACCTGCCAGGGGGATACGACGCCTCGGCGGCCGTGATCCGGGCCGCCCTCGCCGCCCCGTCCTTCGGCGGCTGGGTCGTCTGGCCGGTGGGCGAGACGGTCACGTCCAGGGTGCTGGCCGCATCCGCTGATGCGCACGGCGGAGGCGCTGACCGCGAGGGCGCTGGCGACCGCGACCACGGCGGCGACCGCTTCGACGACGGCCTCGCGCTGCTCGCCGAGCTCACGCCGCGGCTCACCTCGGAGTTCGCGATCCGGCGGGTGCTGCAGCACGATCTGAAGCGCGCACTCCCCCGGATCCTCGCCTGGACGGCCAGCGACGACGAGCACGTGCGCCGCCTCGCCAGCGAGGGAACCCGCTCCTTCCTGCCGTGGGCGATCCGGGTGCCCGCGCTGCTCGCCGCGCCCGACGCCACGGTGCCGATCCTCGACGCGCTCTACCGCGACGACAGCGACTACGTTCGCCGCTCGGTCGCGAACCACCTCAACGACCTGAGCCGCCAGAACGCCGACCTCGTGGTGGAGGTCGCCGCGCGCTGGCAGGCGGCCCCCGACGAGAACACCGCCTGGGTGGTGCGGCACGCGCTGCGCACACTCGTGAAGAAGGCGCACCCCGGCGCGCTCGGCCTGCTCGGCTTCGCTCCGGTCACCGTGTCGGTCACGCCGCCGGTGCTCTCGAGCAGCGCGATCACCCTCCCGGGAGATCTGAGCTTCGGCTTCACTCTCACCAACGAGGGCTCGAGCACCGAGCGGATGGCGGTCGACTACGTCGTGCACTTCATGAAGAGCAACGGGCGCCAGGCCGAGAAGGTCTTCAAGCTCGCGGCCGTCACGCTCGCGCCCGGCGAGAGCGTCGCACTCAGCAAGCGGCACGCCCTGCGGCAGATGACCACGCGCGTGCACTACGCCGGCCTGCACTCCCTCGAGCTGCAGGTGAACGGGCAGCGCCTCACCCGCACCGACTTCGAGCTGGCGCTGTGAGCACCCTGGCCTTCGACGGCCACATCGCCGGCTTCGGCACCGCCGAGGGCACCCGGCTCGTGGTCGGCATCTGGCGCGAGTCGCCCTTCGGCGACTTCGCGGACGTGATGGTCGAGCGGGCCGACGGCGAGCGGATGCTGCTCGCGCCCTCCGAGGAGGTTGCCGCGTTCGTGTCCTCCACCTACAGCTTCGACGCGGTGCTGGTCACGCCGGTCCGGGTGCGCCGCCGGGGCTCGCGCGTGAGCGTCGACGCCGGGCCTCTCGCCGCGCGCTTCGACGTGGGCGGCGTCTCATGGCTCGGGATGCTGCTGCGGCTCGTTCCGGGATTCCTCGCCACCCGTCCGGCCTGGCTGCGGGCGATCGATCCGCTCGCCGCGCGGCTGCTGCCCGGGGCGCGCACCGCGGGGTCTGCCGGCGGCGGGCGGCGCGAGTACTACGGCGTCACATCCGCTCGGCGCATCGTCGCGTCGGAGGCGCGCTGGGACGGCACCGACCTCGGCGGGCTGGCCCGTCTGCATCCGCCCGTGCGTTTCGGCTTCGGCTCGGCGCCGGCCGATCCGCACATCGTGCGGCTGCGCACCACGATCGTGCAGTAGCGGCGGTTTCGATACGCCTGCTCCTTCGTCGCGGGCTACTCAACCCACGAGCACGGCACGACCGCGCAGATCTCCATCCGCCGCCCTAGGAGGGGTTCACCCCGAACGCCACGGCGAGCTTGTCGATCTTCTGCGCACGGCCGAGGCGGGGCAGGTCGCTTCCGTCGCGGATGACGCGGCCGCGAGCCTCGAAGTCGGCGAGGAAGTCGCGCGCCCAGGCCACGTCGCTCTGCGTGGGGCTGATGACCTCGTTGATCACCGGGGTCTGCTCCGGGTCGAGGCAGAGCTTGCCGGTGAGGCCGAGCGCTACAGTCATCTGGCTCTGCTCGCGCAGGATCGGGTGGCTGCTGCCGACCGTCGGGCCGTCGATGGGGCCGGGCAGTCCGCCGATGCGGCTGGCGACCACGAGGCGCGAGCGCGGGTAGGCCATGGCCAGGTTGTCGGCGCTGGTGCCGGTGTCGCGGCGGTAGTCGCCGCTGCCGAAGGCGAGGCGGAAGGCGCCGCGGGCGCGGGCAATCGACACGGCCTCCTCGATGCCGAGGGCCGACTCGATGAGGGCGAGAACGGGGGTGCGGCCGCCGAGCCGGTCGAAGGTCTCCGTGACATCCGCCGGCGACTCGGTCTTGGCGAGCATCACGCCGCGCAGGCCCGGGACGCCGCTGAGCGCGTCGACGTCGTCGCTCCAGAAGTCGGTGCTGTGGTCGTTGATGCGCACCCAGCCGCTGCCGCCGTTGGAGAGCCAGTCGGCCACGTCGCCGCGGGCCTGCGGCTTCAGCTTCGGGTCGACGGCGTCCTCGATGTCGAGCACGATCTGGTCGGCGCGCGAACGCTCGGCGCTCTCGAAGGTGTCGGTGCGCGTGGCCGAGACGAGCAGCCACGAACGGGCGATCTCGGCGGGAATCGCCTCGCGGGGGTGAGCGGATGCTGGGGTCAGAGGCGTCGTTGTCATCCCGTCCAGAATACGGGGTGCCGCCGGGCGCCGCCTCGCCGAGCCACCCTTGTGGTCGTACTGTTCACGCTCAGTGCACCAGCGCGTACTCCAGCTCGACCAGCTGCCCGTCGTAGGCCGCCGACCGCTGCAGGCTCAACCGCACCCCCGCGAAGGTCGGCGGGAAGACGCTGCGCCCCGCCCCGAGCACCACCGGCACCACCACGAGACGCAGCACGTCGACCAGGTCGTCGTCGAAGAGCCGCTCGAGCAGCGTGAGGCTGCCCCAGAGAATGAGGTCGCCGTCGTTCTCGGACTTCAGAGAGCGGATGGCGTCTCCCGCGTCCCCCGAGACGACCGTCGCGTTGTCCGGGCCCGGCCACGGCGCCGCGTCCAGCCGTCTCGAGAAGACGAACTTGGGCAGCGCGTTGATGCGCGGCGCGAGCGGCTCCCCCTCGGACGCGCTGGTGGGCCAGTACTCCACGAACTCGCGGTAGGTCTGCGCGCCCAGCACGATCGCGTGCACCGACTCGAGCCCGTCGAGGGTGGCGCGGTCGAGCTGCACGGTGGGGCCCGCATCCGCGTCGATGAACGAGAACTGGCTGTCGGCATCCGCTGCGAAGCCGTCGAGGCTCACGAATTCCTGAACGATCAGCCTGCCCATGAGCGGCTCCTTCCGGGTCTCCCCCGCGTCACGCTACGCCCGCCCGGACGCGGCGAACAGGCTCTGGCCGCCCCGGGGCCGCGGTGCCAAGATGTGGGCGACATCGAAAGGACCTCCCATGTACTACACCCTGCTGCTGCACGCCCCCGAGGCGGCCGACGTCGACATTCCCGCGGATGTGATGGCGGAGTTCCAGACCGCCTTCGACCTGTTCGCCCGGGCGCTCGACGAGGCCGGGGTGCTGGTGCTGCTCGACATCCCGCAGCCCTCGGGGGCGTCCGTCACCGTCACCTCCCGCGGCGGCACGGTGGAGGTGGTCGACGGGCCGTTCGCCGAGCCGGACGAGAAGCTCAGCGGCATCTTCGTGGTCGACGTGCCCGACCGCGACGCGGCGATCGACTGGGCGCAGCGCTGCCCGGGTGCGCAGTACGGCGTGATGGAGGTGCGCCCGTCGGCGCTGGCCTGGCGCGACGGCGCCTGGGTGTCGCCGGAGTGAGCCGGGCTGCTCGCTAGAACTCGATGTCGCTGAGCACGAGGTAGTGGTCGGACGGCGGCAGCCCCTCGAACGCGTCGCGCACGATGCGCGAGCCCGCGACGCGCACGCTGCGGTCGGCGGTGCCCGGCCGCACCATCACGTGGTCGATGCGCCGGTTGAGCTGGAGGATCGCCTCGGCGGAGGCGAAGCGGTTCTGCGAGCTGTAGGTGCGCGGATCGGCCGGCTTCGCGCCGTTCGCCGCGCCCCAGGTGTCGACCAGGCGGGTGCCGAGGTCGGCGAGGTCGGGGGTGCTGAAGTCGGTGTCGAGATCGCCGAGGAGGATCACCGGGAGCGGCCCGTCGCGCTCGGGGCCGCCGACGAGGTCGCCGAGCGCGCGCAGCTGGGCGGCGCGCTCGCCTTCCCCGCCGACGATGCCGACGATGACGTGCAGGGGTCCGAGCGGGTGGTCGATGCTGGCGTCGAGGGCGACGAGGTCGAGCGCGGCGGAGGGCAGCTGCCGCGCCGCCACCGAGGCGATGGGCCATCGGCTGAGCAGCCCGAGGCCCATCCGCACCCCTATCTGGTCGGGGTGCTCGACCGGGCGCGGCACCGGCGGGTAGCCGGGCTCGGCGAAGCCGGCGTAAAGCCCGAGCTCCTCGCCGAGCGCGTCGGCCTGGGTGCGGTCGCCGAGCGCCCAGCACTCCTGCAGGCCCACGATGTCGGGGTCCCACTTCTCGAGCGTCGCGACGATGCCGCGCTCCCGTCGGTGCCAGTCCTCGCCGAAGAGCCACCAGACATTCCAGGTCGCGGCCCTGATGACCGCCGTATCGCCGTTCATGGGTTGATCGTAGGCACCGCCCCGGGTTCGCGAAACCCCGTGCGCCGCTCGCGGCCCGCGCCTACCGTGGGGCCATGAGCTCCTTTTCGAACGGCGACCGTGTCAGCTGGAACACCCCGCAGGGCCGCACCCGCGGCCGGGTGGTGGAGAAGAAGGAGAAGGACTTCGAGTTCGCCGGGCAGCACTTCACGGCGTCGGCCGACGAGCCGGCCTTCATCGTGGAGTCGGAGAAGACGGATGCCCGGGCAGCCCACAAGGGGACGGCGCTTCGCAAGCTCAAGAGCTGAGCGGCTTCGCGCGAGGCCGAGCGACCGGAAGATGCCTCCTCGATTTCGCTATGTCAGTCTGCGCTGACTCAGCGCAGACTGACATTCGAGAATCGCGAATCGGTCTCCCCGCCCGGCGTCCACCCGCCGCCCGCACCGTGGTGAAATAGACGGGATGCTTACTCCCGAGGCCCCCGCTCCCCGTTCCGTGCTCACCCCGGACGGGATCAACATCGCCACCTACGAGTTCGGCGACCCCGAGGCCCCCACGGTCTTCCTCGTGCACGGCTTCGCCTCGAGCGCGCTGCTCAACTGGCACGCCACCGGCTGGGTGCGCGACCTGCTGCGCGAGGGCTTCCACGTGATCGCGATCGACCAGCGCGGCCACGGCGCCTCCGACAAGCCGCACCGCCCCGAGGACTACACGATGGGCAAGCTCGGCGACGACGTGCTCGCCGTGCTCGACACCTTCATGCTCGACGAGGTGCTCTACGCGGGCTACTCGCTCGGCGCCCGTGTCGGCTGGGAGGCCGCCCGGGAGCTGCCCGAGCGCATCACGCGCGTGGTGCTCGGCGGCATCCCCGACGGCGATCCGCTCACCCGCTTCCGCGTCGACCAGGCGCGCGCCTTCATCGACGACGGCGTGGAGGTGACCGACCGGCTCACCGCCGGCTACCTGAAGATGGCCGGCGGCATCCCCGGCAACGACCTGGCCGCGCTCGTCGCCCTGGTCGAGGGGATGCGCGGCGGACCGCAGCCGAGCGGCGCGAACGCGCCCACCCAGCCGGTGCTGTTCGCGACCGGGAGCGAGGACGGCATCCTCCCCGCCTCGCGCGCACTCGCCGAGGCGACGAGCGGCAGCGCGTTCTTCGAGATCCCCGGGCGCCACCACTTCAACGCCCCCACCTCGCGGGCCTTCCGCGACGCGGCGCTCGAGTTCCTGGGGATGCCGGGACGCTAGGCGTCCTCGGGGGTCGGGCGCAACATCCGCTCGAATGGTTGTCTCCGCCGCACGGTCTGTCGATACTGGGCAGATGCCCGCCACCCGAACGACCGCCCGGGCCCTGCCCGGTGCCGCGAGCTGACGCCGTGGCCGATCTCACCAGCATCGCCGACGAGCTCTACGCCCTCACACCCGCGGAGTTCACCGCCGAGCGCAACCGGCGGGCGAAAGTCGCGGGTCCGCTGAGCGCGGAGGTGCGCGAGCTGCCGAAGCCCTCGGCGGCGGCCTGGGGCGTCAACGTGTTCGCCAGGCTGCGCGCCGACGAGCTGGGCCAGCTGATCGAGCTCGGCGAGCTGCTGCGCGCCGCCCAGGACGACGCCGACCGCGGCGCCCTGCAGCAGCTCGGCAAGCAGCGCCGGGCACTGGTGGCCGCGATGGCGCGGGAGGCCGCGAGCATCGCGGGCGAGCGGGGCGCGCCGGTGAACGCGGCCGCGGTCGCGCAGATCGAGCAGACGCTGCAGGCGGCGATGTCCGATGCGGATGCCGCGGCAGCGGTGGCATCGGGTCGGCTGATCCGCTCGCTGATGTCCGACGGACTCGAGCCGGTGGATCTCGAGGGGGCGGTCGCGGGCCTGCTCGAGGGTGTGCGCCTGCCGGTGCGGGCGGCGCCGATCGATCTGGCGGCGAAGCGGCGCGAGGTGGCCGCGCGCAAGGCGGAGGAGGCCGAGCAGGACAGCGTCGCGGCGGGTTCGGAGGCCTCGTCCGCGAGGGCGGCGGCGGACGCCGCGACCGCGCGGCACGAGGATCTCGAGGCCGAGATCGACGACCTGCGGCAGCAGCTCGAGGACATGCAGCGGGAGGCGTCGGCTGCGCGCAAGGAGGCCGCGATCCTGGAGCGCGAGGCGGATGCGGCGAGGCGCACGGCGGAGCGAGCCGCCGCCCGGGCCGAGGAGGCCCGGGCGGCGTTGAATGCTCTCCCCGGTGCTTGAGGCGGCGGGCGGGTTTCGATACGCCTACTCCTTCGTCGCGGGCTACTCAACCAGCGAGTAAATCGCGGGCTACTCAACCAGCGAGACAACCGCTGGTTGAGTAGCAGGCGAGCGAAGCGAGTTCGCGTATCGAAACCCCCGACCGAACAATCTCGTGGCGGGTTTCGATACGCCTGCTCCTTCGTCGCGGGCTACTCAACCAGCGAGACAACCGCTGGTTGAGTAGCAGGCGAGCGAAGCGAGTTCGCGTATCGAAACCTACCGTCCGCCGCCCATCCCGCCGGTAGCCGCAACTCCCTCGGTGGCCGTCCCCGCCGACACCCCGTCCACGAACACCTCGTACTCGGCGCCGGACTCGAGGTCGCCCGAGGAGTAGACGACCGACCCGAACTGCTTCGCAGACGTGAACGACTCGACGACCGTGCCATCCGCTGCCCGGATCTCGACGGCCGACCCGGCCTCGCCCGAGGCGGTCGCGGCGATGAAGCCCTGCGTGGAGTCGGTGCCCGGCGAGACCGCCATGCCCGAGCTGCCGACCGCCAGCAGCGTGCCGGCCGAGACGCTGAGGGTGCCGTTCACATCGAGCGCGCCGTTGCCGTTGGTGGTGGGGCCGTAGATCGTGGTCGTTCCGCCGCTGATCACCGCGGAGCCGTTGGAGTCGAGGCCGTCGCCCTCCGCGTCGATCGTGACGGTGCCGCCGGAGATGGTGACGAGCTCGGTTCCGCCGGACTCGCCGCCCATGCCGCCCGCGGGCGCGCCGCCCCCGGTCGGGGCCTCGCCCTGGGCGGGCATGTCGCCGTCCGCGGGCATGTCGCCCGTCGGCATCTCGCCCGTCGGTGCCTCCCCCTGTGCGGGCATCCCGCCCTCGGCGGCCGCACCCTCCTCCGTGGAGGTGGTCGATCCGGCCGAGCCGTTGATGCCGTCGTCGCTCGCGGTGATGTCGACGACGCCGTCGGCGATGGTGATGTCGGCGGACTCCAGCCCCTCGTTCGACTCGGTCACGGTGAGGGTCGAGCCGTCGATGTAGAGCGCGGTGTCGGCGTGCACGCCGTCGTCGCCCGAGGCCAGCGTCGCCTCGGCGTCGCCGCCGAAGTGGACGGCGCCGTTCGAGTGCACGGAGTCGTCCGCCGCGTCGACCGCGACGGTGCCGCCCTCCACGATCACGTAGCTGCCGCCCTTGAGACCCTTCGCGGAGGCGTCGTCGGCCAGCGTCGCGCCCGCTCCCCCGCCGGACTCGACGGTCAGCACGCCGCCGGTGACCACCAGGTCGGTCTCGGCGTCGAGGCCGTCGCCGCCCGAGGTCACGTCGAGGGTGCCGCCGCTGATGTCGATGTAGCCGCGGGCGAGGTCGTCGGCGTTGTCGCTCTTGAGGCCGTCGCCGCCGGCGGTGACGGTCACGTCGCCGCCCTCGACGGTGAGCGAGTCCTTGCCGCGCAGGCCGTCGTCCACCGCGGTGACGGTGATGTCGCCGCTCAGGATCACCAGGTCGTCGGTGCTGGCGATTCCGTCGTTGCCGTTGCCGTTCACGGTGAGCGCGCCGGTGCCGGTGATCGTGAGGTCGGCGTCGGCGTACAGCGCGGCGTTCGCGCTCGCGTCGTCGGCGTAGCTGGAGGTGTCGCTCAGAGTGTTCGCGCTTCCGTCGGCGAGCGAGACCACCACGTTCGCGGCGCTCACGATCGACAGGGCGGATGCGGAGTCGCTGCTGATGTCGGCGCCGTCGAGCACCAGCGCGACCACTCCCTCATCCACTGTATCGACGACGACCTGTCCGGCGAGTGTGCCGCTGAGCACGTAGGTGCCGGCGGCCGTGATTGTCACGGTGTTGCCGTCGACGGTGACGCCGTCTCCAGCGGATGTCGCGGTGTCGGTGGTGAGTGCGATGGTGACTGCGTCATCGATCGACCACTCGTCGTCGTTCGTGGTGGTGGCGTTCTCGTTGGCGGCCAGCACCTCGGCGGCGGTGCTCGTGGCGTCGACGTCGGTGATGGACGTGCTGTCGGCGAGGGTCTCGATGGCGGCGGTGGTGGAGCAGGCCGTGAGGATCACGGCGCCGAGCAGGAGGGAGGTCACGGTGACAGGGAGGAGGAGTTTTCTACGCATGAGGGGTCCTTAGGCTTCGAAGTGGCGGCGCAGCACGCGCGCCCATTTGTTGGAGGGGAGGTCATGGCGCATGGCGGCCAGACCGGTT
>Ga0247741_1001958_pt1 | contig 11462 bp, 12 predicted proteins | sample UWRJL213509R2_FD_180945 | JGI IMG/M metagenome (GOLD analysis project Ga0247741, IMG submission 180945) | Plant litter microbial communities from Arlington Agricultural Research Station in Wisconsin, United States - UWRJ-L213-509R-2 | ecosystem: Environmental > Terrestrial > Plant litter >...
CAACATCCGAGTCGAAATATCTGCGCATCCTATCAAGGACGTTCTTTCGACCTATAAACGAGGCCACAGGCGGCGGACACAGTTTACGTTCTCTCTGCTCTTGGGCCGACTCATGTAGAGGACCTGGTGAAACTGGATAAACGATATTCCATCTAAATATATCAGATTTACAGTGGAGGGATTGTTTACTTACTGAGTTGCTCGATCGTAAGCTGCGCTCTCGGGGCCCTGATCACGTCCACCAGCAGCGCTAGCTTCTCTTCGATCTCTTTCCTCCTCATATACTGCACCGTATGGGCCTCCACATTTCCCAAGCTCTCCCATTCGGAAGGTTTAATCCCGTGCATCCCATGCTCCACATTGAGTCGGAAATAAGTAGCCGGCAATTTTGCGAAAAGGCCCAGCATGGCTTCATGCGTAGCTTCACAATCAGTGGTAATCGCCTTCAGCGTATTGAATATATCTGTTGCTACGATGGGTCGGAAACCCCATAATTTCTTCATGCTGATCGCCTTGGCGTATCCAGTACCAATGCTCACCAGGCATCCGATGTGACGGGCGCCAAACAATGCCTTGGCTTCATCGAGAACCGCCCGACTGGGGTTATTGCGACCGAGTCCGCTGTCAACGTAAGGCTGCGCCCGCCCAATTTGGATGTGTTTAAAAAAGGTCGGCGTCGCAGATGTCGCTCGAGCTGCTTCCCAAATTTTGCAATTCGAGTGTGGTTCACGGGACTCATAGTTCCTGAAAAGCACTGGAATATTGGCGTCCATATTATGGGCATTCATGGCGCAAACGAAGCTTAAGAATTATCGAATTAAAAAACAGAATGATCAGATATAACTATTAGACTCACATTCGGCAACCTATAGCCTCATTATGCTCCAATAGAGGAGATTCTGAATCACCAGTTGCGTCCCTTACCATTGCCTTCATTGATTCCTCGAGTCTTGTCGCTTTAAACTTTCCTTCTCCTTGCCATCGCTTCGGATGAGAGAAGACGTGTTTTACCAAGATACCATAGTGTTTTATTGCGGTGTCTATGTCCATCCGAAGCCGCCCAAGCATAAGAGCGACTATACTGTAATGCATAAATTAGCGGCGGCGAAGAGTGAGGGTCAAGCCTGGTAGCGCACCCTCCAGTACTTGTACCACCGATTAGATCAAAATAATCACATGGTTTGGGCAGAGAAGTGAGAGGCGATTTGTCTTCTTGCTTCCGTTTCACGTTCTCGTCGACCATGACCTTGTGCATAATTTGTTTGACAATAAGCAGCTCTGAAAGCCCACGGATGCCGCCGCCGTCTGTCCAGAAAGTTGCGAGTTGGAGGCTACATAGGCGAGAGAATAAGTTAACGTACCGAGTGCAAGCAGCTTGACAGGTTCTTTTCCACTAGAGGCATCCATCGTTGAAGGTGTTGAACTCGATGTAATGAGCCGTCAGAAACACAAATTAGTGCCCTGGACCTTAAGATCATTCCATTTTCAGCGTAATTGGGCAAGATGATTGCGGAGAAGGTAAAAAATATGTTTGGGCGTCTCAAATTGCAGACCCATGGAGACAGCTGCTCTATTGAGTTGGAAATCAGTAACTGGGTCATCAGAAAGATCAAAATAGTTTATCAGGCATGATTCTGAGGCGGATGTCCCATGAATACGCAGGAGCATAGTGTAAATCATGGAGCGAATGGTGATAAGGGGTTCGGAAAATTGGATGGAAGCGGGGGAGCAGTTTCGAACTTACCTCTACTGTGTGAGGGCGTCCAGTAGCCATACAGTGACATGAATCTCAAAAAAGATCACTATCACCGGGGAATTTCAAAGTGTGAAGTCCCTGCCATACGTGAGTACTATTAGAGATGTAATGGGATCAGTGACCTGCTCAATGCGCGTGGGTAGAGGTGCTTACACCTCCAAAAGACATGCGAATGCCAAGATCCAGTTAGAGTCGCCTAATATGTCTATATCGGACCTCCTATTGTGTTGGGACCTCCGTTCCACTTCCAGAGCTTTCGCAATACAAATATCAAAGATTGAGATTTTCCATCATGGATGATTGAGTGGAATCTTGGGCGCTGATATGTTGATGAAGATTCAAAACACATAGGATAATAGCGGAATACGGACCTGGGATTCCTGTTTCAAATTTATGAGAGTAGTAAATCCGGTGGAGGGCATAAAGCCCGACTTCTCGAAGCCGTTAGGACCAAGAGAGCTGTACCCTGTGAGATTTAAAAATTGTTCATCACGAAAGGTATTGCAGTTGGTAACAGGACTGCAATTACATGGCGTACATGATAAGAGTTTATATACCTAATCGGGCGGAAATACTGTGTAAATGCGAAATGCGTAAATGCGGTAAATTTAGAATTCCAACACACCTGAACCACGAGAATAACTACTCGTAGGCAAGCTGAAGGGTGAAGGTAAGATTCTAGGAAAGTGGATATTCGTACATGACTACATCTTGGTACTTAAGAGCTGTTCGTGGAAGCTATTGCGATGTTGTTGGTCACACTTTGAGGTGGCAAGAACACCGAAGTATTAGGTGGCAGACACAGGCTCGGTATCTTCCATCCAAATAGCATTCATCCAGGTGCTAACTGGTATCTAGGCGACAGAACTTGCTGCTTCAAGTTGATCCATAAATCCTTCTCACCATAGGTTTTCACGTTGCAGCATCGTTTCTGTGTTCATCCCGCAATCATGATAAGAAGCCGTCTATTTTCAACGCGCTTGTAACAGGCCTCATAAAGCGCGACAGTGCTCGAGTCGCAGATTGGACGCGCTATCTCCGCACCCAGGCTCCAACCTCCAACCATGATGACGGTCATCTCGAGCAATTTAGAGGAAATACAGCATCCAAATCCCACCACCCCCATGGCTTTTCTACCGCCAGAGATAGCCTATCAAGTCACAATTTCAGTGTATATTGTTGTTGGAGCCATGGGGGTATGCGTATTTTGCAGTCTGAGATTGGAACCAAACTTATCAGCCATTCGACAGGTTATGACCTGGGATATTCTCAATCACTTGAGATCGGATTATATTCTGCTCTTCAAATTTCCCATCCGTCCACCAACCACTGCATACTTCGTCTCAAGGTCTGTGATCGATTCAACTGCCAATGTGCATCGACCAATCTTCATTTAAGGTTAGGATCGATGGCCTTCGTGTTGACTGCCACAATATTCGACAGTAAGCACTTGGAATCTCGTGTTGCAAAGATTGGCTTATGATACATTGTCCAGCTGCACCGATAGGAAATTGCGTGAGGGTCGAGAGAGTTGCCAACTATTTGTATCCCTTAGCCCTCGCAAGCACGGCTCTGCTTTTCTTCTTCCGCGTTCGGGCTGTCTTTAACCGAAACAAATACGTGGTCGCATTCTTTTCATTCATGTGGCTCGCAGTTCTGGCCGGAGGCCTGACTACAATTCGGGGGGTAGTAGGAGTCAACATTGGCCTCACGAATTATTGCATGATGACCGATGTCAAACCGTACTATTTAGCAAGCGCAGGCATTATACCTTTGGTCAACGACACACTAGTATTTCTTGCCATAACATGGAGACTTATGGGACATGCACATGCAGACAACTCAATTGGCACGGGCTTCAGAGTGTTTGCTTTTGGGAAGTACATGCCGACACTCTCCAAGGCTCTACTGCAGGACGGCCAAGTGTACTATTTGTAAGTTCTCGGTTAATTTTGTGTGCACCTCTCAACTTCGATTTTTTCGATCCAGGACCACCGTCACCACAAGCTTGATGACTGTCGTCATGCTGTATTTGGATGATGTGCCAGTAGTCTATAGAACCATGTTCACGATACCCAACATTGTGGTCATGAACATGATGGCATGTCGCGTCTTTCGGAACACGAGACTCGGTGACTTCCAGCAGGCATTGGTCGTCGACTTCAATATTGTCACAATACTCTCAAGAGAGGGCCGAAATGATAGGAACGGACTTCGTAGTACTGCAACAATTCCGCTCGGACCGATTCACTTCAGGAATGAGGATGAAAGGCCAAAAACCGATCAGTCAGGAATATCAATCGATGTCTCTATCCAAAGTGAGCATCACATCGACGAGAAGTCAGGCGTTGGATCACAACATGGGCATGGTTGAAGTTCTGGCGTAATTTGAACAACGTATGCCTCTATGATCCTATTTGAATACTCAATCACATCTGTGCAATATGTATCCCTAGCATCGGTTTTGACGCCACTCACTGTTATCCAAACTCGGCGCCTAATCTTTGATAAGCCAGGCGCCGGAGTCTCGAGGGTAGGCGCCGTACCCTAGCAGTTCGCGGTAGGATATACATTAATGGAAATAGGTTGGGAGTGAAGAGGAAGACGACGGTGTGAACCGTCCTGTCTCCAAGACGTGGGGCCAATGGACGACCCTTTCGATGTGGACTTCTCAAGGCGCATTTATTCGTCCTCATCTTTGAATGTGGCCACCAAAACGCTTCTGGCTGTCAAGTAAGTTATAATGCTATCTCGTCAGCGATACTTCTGCACTCCTAGGTTTTTTCGACGATACCTAGCTTGTAACTCTTATCCAATGACCCTGAGCAACCAGCGCTAATCACAATGTACCAAGCACAGCCACGTGTCGTGCTGGATTCCTCCGGCAACTTTCATTCAAGTCTGGGCGGTACCCGAACATCGTCAAGACTCAAATATGCCCGATACTTTCTTGCCCAGTCATCGACTCTCCATCTGCCTCGTTGACTTGAACGGATCCTCTTCCGGGCCTGTTGAACTGTCTGCGTTAGCCTATGAACGTTGCTCCCTCATTGCAGGAAGCTTAGTGTAAAACTTCGGGTTACCTAAGGCCCTCGTGGCTCGATATCAGATACTACTCGTCAACTAAAGACGTCCTTCTATCAGTAACAAACTCTCAACATAACGTTCCTCCGTCCATTAGCAAGTCAAACGTCTCTACATTGGCCCACTTCAAGATCAATTCTTTCCAACTCATCCAGCAAGCGAACCTCTCGTGTCAATTCCAAATCCCAACGTTTACTTACATCTCCCTCAATCGAGCTCCAAAGTTAGTTGTCTTCACCGTCAGCTCAGCTCCATCTTCTCGCATATCATGGTGTCTAACTTGTTCAACTGGGCCATGTTTCTTATTGGCCAAGGTTTAATTGACGCCCATAACATCAAATGCACCACCCAGTCTGCGTCCAGTTTTGGTGACGGGTGATGACGGTGCAGAGGGCGAGTTCACGTGAGTGAGGACAGACCTGTGTCCTATTAAAAGGTATTCGGATATGGATGCTAACTCGCTTTCAGAACAAGTGCCATTCGACCATACTCGACTGGCCAGCGAGCGAGTCTCTCGAATGATAGTCAGTAATTTGAAGGGATTGGCTCCCGCTCCGACGCTGGCTGCGAGATATAATGAGGTCTGGATTATTTAAAAGTCAACGCTGTAAGAAGGTGAATGAATAGTGAACTTAACGGTCCGTATAAATGTACCAACCGACCATGTACCTGGTCTCTTCCTTCTCGCATTCCGACTAACAAAATATTCGACCCCACGCCTGGTTCTCCTATCTGCAAACGGTTGAATTGCTTCAAATGGACCAAGAGAGAAGCTGTGTCCGAGATATGGCTATTTGACCATGACTTGAAGGTGTAACTTCATGATCAGGAGTTTCTCCTCGTCTGTAGTACTTTCTCCACACCCATAGCTACTGACGCGTCTCTGGTCACCGGGCAGACAGTAATCAAACTGGTAAATTCTAAAATTTCCTGCAAGTGAGAAGAAAGCTTGAGATCCGAAAAAGGATACATACCCGCTTACGCGCTTGGAAAAAGGCGCCTCCTCTCGAGTAGGGTAGTTAGACAGAGCTGAAATTCTTCCAACCTCATCTTTACTGGGTCACGGGGGTCAGTATTGTAGTACACGAACTTGAAAGTATGACTTAAAAAGTGTCGAGAAATACTTTCTAAGGGGGTAGCGGAAACAGAGTAACATACGGACGACCACATTTTGACTTAAGGAGTCGCATCCCCATCCTGTGAATAACATACTTATAAAGGCAATATTTTGGTAGTAGTTTTTTTTTCCCGCGACATCTTCCATTCTTCCTGACGGCTGCACTCGCGGTGTTGCATATTACTGATCCGCAAGCGAGTCAGGCAAGGCTCGAGCACATCCGAGAACGGGCTTCAGTACAACCAGTCCATTCATCCCTTCGTTCAACCTTCTCCTTCCGAACCAGCCGGAAAATGACGAAGAGGAAGGGAGTGTTGAGTTTGAGTATTTGAATCTTCGCCAACCATTTTTAGAAATAAGGAACCGCACCGATGTACGCTGAACCCGTTGGATTTGAGAGATCTATTCTGTTGATTCATGATGCAATCAGTTTAGTAACCCCCATTTCAACACGAAGGTTCAATCACGACACATTAAGTTGATGACGCTCCAAAGGTATTGCATGTCTGAGACACTTTAGCGCCAGCTGACCTAAAAATAGAACGAGCGCTCAATGAACTTCAGGTTCTCCTCATCATTCTTGTTCTTACTTTCGGGACACTCATAGATTATGTATAAATAATTGCATTTCCTATGGCTCTGTTCTCTCGGGAGTCGATTTCCCAGTAGTGCATGCCCATATGCCCAGGTTGACAGTCTGAGACATGAAATTCGGAAACTTGAGCCGCGAGACACTATGATTCTACTGATTAATAGCCAGAGTCAAATTTCCTAGCCTTTTTACCTCAAGTACGCAACTCAGATGACCACTACAACGTGCAATACTCATCCTCAAACTATTCCCGACACGATGCCCGACTACCAGCAAATATTTTTTTACTTCATAATCTACGTGGCCTGCGGAGGCCTTTTATGGCTCTCCGATGGTCTTACTTCGATTATCATATTCGGTGCTACTGCCCTCGTCCAGACGACAGTGACGGTGGTCTACAGCCGTATAGTCCAGGACCGCGCCAATGTTGACTGTCCGGGTCATCTTTTGAGTACAACATCCGCGGTGACTGCAATCGGCTATTCATTCGCTGCACGAGGCTGTGAGTTAGCTTGATGTTTTAATTCACATCGATGGGCCTAAACTATGACGTCAATTCTAGTCGATTTACCGGGCTTCACCATCGCCAGAACTTTCGCCGTGTTTGCAACGTTGACTGCCACGATGATTTTTACAACACTCACGGCCTTGGTGTGGGTGGAGGCAAGATGGGCAGTTTTGGGCGTGTATGTGAACAGATCATACTTGGCCGGGACAGATTGGGGCGGGTGGTGTGGGATATCTGGGTGGGTATCGATGAGGTCGCCAGGCTTCTTCCCAGCATGAAGATAGATCGAACGGTATGCCCTCCTCCCTACTCTACGGTGAATGTGAGCGTCTTCTTTTTAGTCAGTACCCTTCATGATCAAGCTGACACAGGACCCAGGATTCTCACTATAGCAGGAGGGTGTCAGCGAGTAGGTAAACTACTCGGTGGTGTCGACACTTCTCCAACTTTCGTTAATCGAAAGATGGGAGGTGGTTACCGGCTGGGTTTCGTAGTTTATTTTGTTGCTGTCTGCCACATGTATTATGTATTGTAGTTTCTCTGATTCTCGTTTTCGTCACAGAATCTTTACTTCAAATGCTTCGATTCGCTTTGGCGCTTCAAGGTTGAATACCTCATTCGGTCTATTCCATGAGTATTTACTGCGTTTTCTTTTTTTTATAGAACTAATCTCGCTCCTTAGTCCAGCGTTTCTCGAGGAAAGAGAGACACCACCAGTAACTTTGGTAAGACCCATGCGCATTATATTGTGAGGTGCGTTGTTCGTCGCCGAGCTTTGGCCTCAAGGTTTAGCATTTGGATGACCCCCTAAAGACCGTAATGCGCGCCTTGAATTCGGGGAGAAATTGGACATATTTCTGGCCACATTCTGAATACATTCATGCTCTGCCTATATGCATACCACACTTGAAAGATTTCACCGAACATGTACGATCAATCGAGACAGGCGCTAATCACAACTCCCTGCGCAGAGCACAGCCACGTGCCATGCCATGACTCGCCTATGATAGCTTTTCTGCGTTGTTAAATGAATGAAATATGAGCCGGTAGACCTGTAGATACCTAATTTATGGGTGTATAAATGTACTTGGAACATATATTTCTACAGATACGAATATTTTATGGCTTAACCTTGGTTTATTCCTTGGGGATTCGGCACGATGCCGTCTGATGACAAATTACCCAGTCGGGTCATTTCCGGATCGCGGAGTCTTGCCTCCTTCCACAACAATACCGCCTCCAAGAACCTCCGTTGGATATGACAGCTGGAAAGCCCTTGTGCGGTGGGACTCCAAAATGCCGAATCCTCGAGACGTCCACCAGTACTGCCTCGAAGCTCCTAGATCCAAATATTGACTCTAAGGCGCACTTTTTATCCAAACACCCAAGCTCCTTACTCAGAAATGCCTGTCCGATTATTGCTACTCCGTCTGATCGACGTCATAATCCCTCGCTGCCACCCGTCTCCTTTGCAGTAAACTCTTCTGCGTCCCCGGACCCTGTAAACGCTCCAACCGTCATGTTGCTCACTAGAACTCCGAGTTTGCCGAAGCCTTGTGGCTCGATATCCAGTATGTCTCTGCCTGCTTTTTGATATGAACTTTAGACTGAAGATGTCGTTCCATCAGTGGCAAGATGCCTCCCCATTCATTAGTCGGACACACCAACCCAGGCTCCTCTGATTGCTCCACTCCATATCCAAGTCCTTGAAGCACATTCACGGATTCTGATGCCTGCTGGGATCATAGCGTCGTCCAAGTTGGTTTGCCTCTTCCACCGTTTCATTTTCATCCGCCCGCACATCATGCCGCCTCTTCCAACTGCATTGGTTGAATCCCCCATCCGACGTCTAAAACATCAATTGTATGCACATCATGGCCACCCGCTCTGTGTCAAGCTTTGGCAACACTCCGTCGCGGCTTGTGCTGGTCACTCTCGCCCTCTGAGTATATGTTACATCATTATTGTTGACTCTTCCGCGGTTGACCGCCTCAGTTTATACAGAACTTGAACAGCTAGGACCCCGACTCAGAAGTCAGCATATACGACTAAGTTTAACGCAACCAGCTGCATTCACGACGCATACCGCTACAGGTTGACAAAGCAGGCATCCGCGAAAACTTCCATCAGACCAGGCAATGACTGTGATCGACTTTCGACGCATGATTTTAGTGGTATGAACAAGGCAGGAACTCACTGACTTTCGTCCTACATTCCGGATGTTCTCATCATTGACCATACTCTTAGCGGGAAAGGCGGCTACGAACGCACTTTTGAGACAAATCGACTCAGTAAGCACCTGAACCATCAGTGGGCGCCATCTGAGTTCGAGGATTTCTAAGTCCAGACGACCTGCCCTAACCAAGCGCATCACATCTTAATAACCGCCGAATCATTTCGACTTCCAACTTTGACATTCCCCACCACACCCGTTTGGTCATCCCGCGTCAGTTGGCCCATTGGCGCCTGACCTCCGCAAAAGCATCACACCGGTATGCTCTCCCCATCATCTTGCTTATTGACCAACACAGCAATTTCTTTCAGAATGGAACACAGAATATGGAGGATGGCACTCGCAGGCCCAATTGTGGTGAGGAATCTTCATGTATGCGTCCAGGAACTAACAACGACAACCCATACAGGAAATATGACGACAGCACGGCAGGCTTTACAGTCGAGTGCAAGCCCACTGCATGGTTGGCAAGTGATCCGCACCCCTCCTCTGTGTTGTTAGCGAGGCCTGCAAGTTACAAGATCGAATACAAAGATTCTCGGAGGGACTTGTCGATAGTATTCAGCTGTCGACCACCGCTTATCACACCTGGCAAAACCCTTCCCGCCTTTTGCTCTGGGCCACGGCTAGTCTGTCCGCCTACGCCAGTGCGCATATCTGAGCCACTCGGTTGTAGTAAGTTGTGGTCTGCAGATTCCTATCATCCTTTGTGATCTCCCTTCTCTCTATCAAGGCCACATTGCTGCCATCCATGGTCCATCATTAGTGTAGGTTTGTCTACTCTCGTGTTCTGCTTAGTTCAATAAATATTGTCATTTCATCTCTCTTTGACCGGCAAACAGTATATATGATTTGTATATTAGGGGCAAGAAATTTACGTTTAATCAAAATCGGGCATCGTCTGGAGCATCGCAGAGCAGGAGTGGGTTGCCATAAGGCGCCCCATAGCAAGGCAAGGGCGCTCTGTAGCAAACCCATAGCGAGCAGCCGTGGCTATGCGGTGCTATGCCATTTCCGCAGGGTGCCGAACATATCGGCGCCTTCACTACACTCCTACAGCGCTATAGAGTACTACTGGGCACTCTATGGCAAGATCGGGTTCTGCTGATGACTTCCGAGACTGGGACATCTATTAATGAGATATCTAAGGAACAAACACCTGACGAGAACCAATTCGCCATACCTGGTATTGGTCTGAGAGAGGAGAGGTATACCATGAATGAGCAGTGATCATTGCGAGCACTTAAGCGCCCAAAGGAACCCGGACCGGTGCGCGCTGGCGTCTGAAAGTGGGCAGAAGGACGAGATATTGATACCTACAGACAGAGATATAAACCGCTAAGGTCCTAAAACTACATATTGCTGTTCCTTGTATGTATTGATCTATCTGGCGAAGTTTCTGTGGGTCGGCGAGGTACCGTGGGTGAGAATTAGTTACAATAAATCTTATTGGAGGAATAGTACGTATGAAGTTACCCTTTCCATTGGTGGACACTTAGCTGCTAAATTCTGCGGTGAATTCTTCTAAAGGACATATTAACCCCTCCGAGTCGCCTACGTTCCCCTCAAATGGTGCCTATATGCGAATTCATGCAACCTCATGCAAAGACCAGCACACACACATTTGCAACCTAACGCCCAAGTATGCAACCTGCACAGACGGAACACATACGCAATGTAAATTCTAACAGACAACTACTCAGATATGTGTTTTATTTCTCTGTATGAATTGAAAGTTTTGAATAATCTACCTTAGAACTACACATATATTTACGCACTCGTTGACTCGAGTAAGGTTGGCGGGACGTCCACGGATGGTTTGCACTTTTACATCTTGACTTCCGCTTCTCTTCGTGCGATCCGGCATTGTCCGGGTCCTCAGATGTGAGGTCTGCCTAACCAAGAGGTGTCAGATCGTCTGATCACGGACGTCGTTCCCACGGAGGGAGGTACTACCCCCCAAATACACATGACCGTGGAAAGTCTTTCCGGATTCAGCGATATGCCGTTGGTGCGCCGCCACTTGTAGGTACAAAATACTGTCGCGTTCGCCACATAATAAACGGATGCTCACAGAAATTTAAGAGGACGTTCATTTAGGATTAATATATATCCCAAAGAATTTTCAGATAATCCTACGGCCGTGAAATGAGTTGAGAGCATGATCAAAAT
>Ga0247741_1001959_pt1 | contig 11461 bp, 13 predicted proteins | sample UWRJL213509R2_FD_180945 | JGI IMG/M metagenome (GOLD analysis project Ga0247741, IMG submission 180945) | Plant litter microbial communities from Arlington Agricultural Research Station in Wisconsin, United States - UWRJ-L213-509R-2 | ecosystem: Environmental > Terrestrial > Plant litter >...
ACTGTCTGGTCTGTCTTAACTTCCGTCTCCACTCGCTGGTCGAAACGTCTCTCTTTTTTATTTCTTTTTTGGACATCAACCTTCGCCATGCCGCATATGCAACAGCAGATCTACGTTCCTTCACACAGCCCTTATGTCCCGTCTGGAATGGGAATATTTCCTGCCCCCTTGGTGGCTCTGAATGGCGCTACCGGTAGTGCCACCCATTCCCACTCTTCTGCCCACGTGCGTCTCTCTCCTATCTGAATGGAGACTATCCACCGTGCTTACCTTGGTTAAACCCAGACTTCTCCTCGCCGACGAAGCTCTATAAATTCATATCCTCTCTCAATCCACGATCCGTCGCGTTCCCCTACCCGGACGCGATTCAATGGCACCCATGCGTCTCACACGACTGACTCCAGCCATAATTCCGCCATAGGACCAGAACGACACAATCGTTCATATGGACGACCACCGCAGGACGAAAACACGTATGGTTCTACGATGCGCTCGCCTCCAAAGCCCAACTTCGTGTCCAGTGGGCCTTGTAATCACCTCCTTGTACCGCAGGGTATTTTCGTCGAGCCTGCTTCGTCCCGATTACACCACTTCCGATACTCTGATATCGTCTTCAAATTAGCTGGCTTCCCCGATAGAGGCGTCAAGATCTCCTCCATCCTTAACCCACGCCCTGCTCTATTGGAAGGTTGGGACGAACCTATCTTGAAGGATGTGACCGAGCGAGAGCTCAAGGTGCAGATCATGGTAAGCCTGTCTTATACCCGCCTTAATCTGACCGCTGAGATGTTACTGTCTCCGCTAGTGGCCAGGCTACAAACCGTTCGAGAAGCGCGTGAAGACCCAGAGGGGGGCTTTGTCTCGAAGCGATTTGATTAACAGACTTGCTTCCATGGTTGTTGACTTCGCCTGCAACATCAAAGTGAGCTCATTATATATCTTGCCGCCTCGGCGCGGTAATCTGATATCTTCTGCAGCAAACGCGAGAAAAAGTGGAAGCAGGTCAGGAGCGATGGACGCTAGCTCCCGAGCCTGCAATTGGCTCTTTCTTACCCTCCGACGTGTTCATCACGAAATTCTACCATTGTGGTGGTTGCCATTGGCAGATAGAGCTCTGGGTTCCGGTCCAGAACTTCTAAGTTCGTCATCAGTTTCTTCTGGGAGTCAGCCTTTCCTATTCGCTCCTAAACTTCATCACTTTCGTTCCTCACATTCATTAGATTATACCCCATGCTCCATCCACTATCTTATGACTAATTAGTTCGTTCAGCTCGTGTTGTATAAAAATTCCTCCTTTAGTCTTCCCTCAATACGCTCATTCCTTTGCTCTCATCTCAACTTTGGCTTTGACCTGCTTTCGCCAGTCTTGACACTCTGTTCAATAGATACTTCTGCCGTTAGACGCGAGATTTCAGAAAAAGCGGCTCTTAGCAAGTCCAGGTCACCATCGAGGCTTTCGGCTCTCGTCTTCATCTATATGCTCAGATTGAGTCTTGGACTGCTGCAAATATAGCCAACGTCGCGTACCGATGATATTGTATCACTGGCTGCAATAAGTTCATGGTGATGGTTATAGACCAGGGATTGGCGTTCACTATCAAGCTGTCTGATTTCTGAGATGGAGGAAATATCAATGAAGTGCAGAGGATCGACAGAAAGTACCGGCACCTGAGAGCAGTTCATTCTCTCGTTTCAACAATGCTGGGAGTGAGGATGTCGTTATTAATTGTTCGTAGTAGCTCTTTGCGTCAAATGCAGTTGAATCTATATGGTGAGATGTACCTAAGTAACATGCTTAGGGCAAAACGACGAGGATACGCACTCAAATCCATAGGGTCCTGAGAGTTTCCTCCTGGTTTTGGAGGAGGCGGCCCAACACCCAATCCGTAGTGCTTCCGAAGAAGGTCCCGCGCTCGTGTCTTTTGAGGCGGTGGTGGTGTCGCTGGTGCAGCCACAACCGACGGTCGTCGAGGTATGCTAGTAACGCTGGAGTTTGAATTAGACGTTGGCGCGTTTGAGCTGGCCGATGGTGTGGTCATTGCTGAGAGATTCGCTCCTGACGCTGTCCGTAGAGGAGAGGGTGGCGGTCGAGGTATGGAAGGAACGCGCGGTATGGACGACGAAGACATGCTAGTACTAGGTTATTGGCCTGATTTACGCGGTGGTCGCTGAAGAGTTTACATTGCTTACATAACCATAACTAGTACTTTGGGTGCTGACGTTCTCTGGTGATTGCATCTCACCACCATGGCCACCACACCGCGATTTCCATCTGAAATTCTTGGTCTCATTGTAGACAACCTTACCCCGGAGGCGCTTGCAGAATCACATACAGTTGAATATGGCATAACGCATAGGCCTTGAACGGCCCCCAGCGCTATGCGTTACATGGCGGACATCTAACTGTCAAGTCGGCATACCAGCCGACCTGTCAAGTCATGCAGACGTTACCGGCAAGCTAGGTGTTAAGTATCTGCCAGTCACATTCCACCCTGTCACCTATCTTTCCTTCAACGCAAACGCGACGTTCCTACTGTTATTCAACTACCATCGAGTGTCTGTGCTATATTATTGGCCACATCATGTAAATTAATAATTCCCAGGACCGTGTCACTTACGATTGCTTTCTCTGTATCCTCCGTGAGCCAAACTGTAGCATTCTTGCTAAGTCCTCGTTGTGCCAGCCACAGAGCTGCCCCAGTTTATGCGTGGCCGGGTCTCAACCTTGAAAAATGACTCGAAATCATTTAAATGGTACACAGACGTACAGGGAAATATATTGAAGGTGGGCAGCGCCTCTGCTCATCGTACATAACGACGAGCAAGAGAAATATTGCGCAATGTGTGACACCAGGTCACAGAAAGCCCATAACTTGACAAGTCAATTGACAGGACGGTTGGCGGCCCGACTTGACAGTTAGATGTCCGCCGTGTTATGAGACTTGAGGTGAGGGCCGTCGCTGCTTGCGGCATATACGAGTCCCTTACAATCCACCACCTTGCAGCGCCGCTGACTCAAAAAGCTGTTCTATTACATAATCCGTCTGCTACAGAAGTGGTGACATCATTCAGGAAAGCCGGTACCGGCTATTGTGCCATAATAGCCGGACAAACAACAGTTACAACGGTGCACCTGCATCAGTGTGACCGTGGGATAATTACCGGCTATAATATATCTGGACACCGAAGCGTTACAGCCGGTCCTGCGAAATCCGCATCCGTTGGGCCATATAAGAACGAATCCCATAAATGGGACTCGTAATTTATGCACGACCAGAGAGGTCACAAGAATGTGACTTCCTGTGACACTGTGCACACATCGTGGCAAAAGTCTTTGACAACTACGGTGTTGGCTTTGGGCAAGGCTTCCGAGTAGTTTCTTTCAAGCTCGAAGGTTTGGCCATTGGTGACAAGGGAAGTGTAAGAAAGCTATGATATGACATTAGTCTAGTAGTACTCATATGAGCCTGGTAGCTGAGAACCTACCTCAATGGTTTGCGTGCCAAACCTCTGAGGGAGCTCAAGGATGTTCTGTAGCTTAAATATGTGCGCTTGTAAGGTAGGGGACATCCATAATCGAATAACGTCACGTGATGTTACTTTGCCGTGACACCCTCGTCTAAATATGGTGAAAATCTTTCGGCGAAACACTGGAAGATGAACTACTAAGAAGAATAGCAACTTTTGAGGGTTTTGGCCTCGAGTTTATTTTTATATACACTATGAAAGTACCCTTGCAAAAAATGGGACAATTTAAATAAGATCTACGTGAGTTATTGACCTGGCAAGTATCACGGCCCCTGGTCTGGATTGCTATTGTCATCCTCGATAAAGTGATGGTTTGGAAGGCTGAAGAACATCAATAATGGTATTTATATCAAAAAGTACTCATTTGCCAGCCTATTTGAGGACTCTTACGATTTCTTTGGTGCACCATCCTTTGACTAACAGACCCAATTCACCCCCCAAGCACTGGCCCTCGAGTGTATTACAATTACTAATTCTTTACACATAGTAAATAACTTCGCACCTTATAAGTTTCACTCTGATGAAATCAGACCCAAGAAGGCCTATATGAAATAAAGCTACTCTTGAGCGAGGCGCGTCACGTCGCGTCTTTGTGTACTTCTCATTTCCTCAATAAGTAACCACTACCTTAACCGTTTGCTACAAAGATTGAGATTCGTGCGTAATTAAATGTGACAAATAGAAACTAGAGGCCAAATTCTGTGAGAATGGGCCAGAAATTTAAGAAATCCTCAATCTTCATCTAATTTCGAAATAATGACCATTTTTGGACAGCGTCACAAACGCACGTGATGTTATTTGATTATGGATGTCCCCTACCTTATGTACATGATAGACTTGGGAAGGAAACAGGACAATGCTTGAAATGGGAATATTTGTGATGCTCATTAGGGCCGGGGAAGCATCGACGATCGTGCACTACAGAATAGGGCAATGGGCGAACAAGAAAGCACTGGCAGATGCTCGTACCCCAAATCGGAGCCGATGAAAAGGTATTTGGGTCGCATCATAGCATGATAAGTCCCATATTTGTACAGAAAGTGGTCAAAAAGAGTGAATTGATAATGCATAATCTGCCGCCGAGAGCCATACATTATGCAATATGCACTATGCACGAAATTTCTTGGGAACATGGGTGGTTTCCACCCCAAAGCTATGTGTTATGAGAATTATGCATTAAGAAAAAATGCATTATGACATATTCAACTGTACATGTCTCTTTGATCTCAAAGCTTGTTCACTTGCTCGTCGTACACTTTTCGAATTGTCCCGCAAGCACATCTTTTCATGTATTCAAATCGACACATCTCATCATGCTACGGACGTGACTTTTAAAAGTTTCCTCTAACCTACTTCAGAGACTCCAGTGCTCTCCAAATATGTTATGAGGCTTGACATTGATTTCTCTGTTATGGATCCTCTCGATGCTGCTGATTTGCATTGAATGGCCTTAATCAACTGCACTGGCTCTCGTTCGTTGGAAGCCTTTGTGAGATTACACAAACCTTCATATCCAAACTCCTACACGTGCATCATTGACGCATCTCGCTGCTCGTCGACGCCTAGGCTTACTACTTGAGATTATCTTCTGAGACACTAATATCATTTGGGTGGACTTTCGTCGAACAACCTTCCTTTCACGGATGCCATGGCGAGGCTGTTCACCCCCAAGCAATCGCGTCTCTATGGAAAGCAAGACTGGACTGCTCAATATTTGGCCATGCCGCGCTTCAGCACAAGGTTATACTTGTTTATATAATCAAAACACATTTCAATTATTACGGAGGTTTTTGTGATTTGCATTTCAGAGCAACGTTCGCGTCTTTCAAATTAACTTGCACGAGGAGTGCGATTTTGGTTTGAGGATAGGCTGAGTGATCATGTGATGTATGGATATGTGAATAAGCATTTGGGAAACTGGGCGCCTAGGTCGATTGAGTGAAGAGTAAAGATGATTGCTCGTTGTCGTTGAGGGCAGCGCTGAGTGAGTGGAACACTTTATTTAAATATTTTATAGTACCTATTGGGTATGTAGGAGGGTATTCTATGTGTTTTGGAGCTCCGGGACAATATGGGGGCGGTGTCAAGGTGTTTTGGTATTGTCGTACTTAGTTGAGAAACGAAGATATAAAATATGACTTCCCTACAACAAAGTATGGGGAGAAAAGGAGGCCAAAGTACTGTAGCAGGCGTCTACAGCGGTTTTGTGAAGAACCCAAAATATGTGATGAAACAGGGTGCAGAAGAGAATGGGAGAGGAGTGAGAAGTGGCCGATTGTTGAAATGGGTAAGCAGATACATTCGAAAGGAGGATATTTGCGTCATAGGTAAGTACGTGCTTTCAAGGGTCCTTCGTCGAGTTCTTGTCATAGAAATTTGCTTTAACTTTGTAGTATTGAAAGAGAAGTTGAGGGACTTCGTGGCAAACGAGTGCCAATACAATAGATTTACCTACGATTATATACAATATCTACATCAGCAAACTCTGGGTTTCAGGGTCTTCAAACCCTGAAATTTGGTTGCTATGGGCTGCTATGGGCCGCTATGGAGTACTCCAGAGCGTCGTATAGCATTGTAGCAAGGGTCCTTAGGTCCATAGCAAGTGACCCTTGCTCTGCGTTGCTATGGAGCACTCCATAGAATCCATAGCAAAAACAGGTTTTGCTGATGTATTATTGTGATGGAGTACGCAGATTGGCACGTGAAGCTTGAAGCTTGAAGAATGGAGACTCAAGTATGCGTCGATGAACGCTCAGCTTACTCTGTACTAGCCTTTTGACAAAAAGCACGATGGTTCAGATAGAGATGAGACGAGTTTGAATAAAATTCTCATGGCCCATTCTATGCAATGTTATTATACATGCTTACGATCACTACAAAAAAGTTTGCGTGAAATCACATGCAAGTCGCGTCTGACTGTTTTTTTAGCAAGGTAATATCTGTTTGCAAGATGTTAAGGGTATTGACAGAGCGTCGCACAGACTATGTCTATAAATTCTCTATAGAACCAAAGGCTAAAATAATGTGAGCGGTGAATTTTGGGAGATTGGCCATATTCTGTGCAAGTACTGTCGAGACGGGCGCTAATCACAAGCTGTGCCAAGCACAGCCACGCGTCAGGCTGGTGAAGAGACTCACGATAACTTTCTTGGGTTGTCGAATTGAGCCGGTAGACCTATAAATATCCAATTTACGGACCTGTGAATGCATGTGGAACATATACCCCTCCAGATGCGAATATTGTATGGCTTGACTAGGTATTCCTTGAGGCTCAGGCCATCGAGACACAATATATTTTCTCTTGAGATTACTCGTGTGAATTCGGCACGATGCCGTCTGATGAGAACTAGTGAAGTTGTCATCCAGACACTTTCCAAGAACCTCTGTCGGACATGCCAACCTGGTAAGCTGCCGTGCGTTCTTCGAGACTCGTCTATACCGTCTGGTGCCCAAAAGCTCCTAGATCCACTGCACCCCTTTCCATCCGAAAACCGCCACTCAAACGTGCTTGCCCAATTATCGCCCCTCCATCCGCCCAATGCTATTGAGACTACGCCTCCTTCATTCTTTGCATTCTCGTCTCTGTCGAACCGCCTTGCAAAGACTATGAACGCTGCCCACTCATTGTGGGATGCTGGATTCCGTAAAAATCTAGTTGGCTGAAGCCTTCATGACTCTATATCAGGTATGTCCCTGCTTACTCGTAAATGCGGCTTCAGGCTAAAGACATCGTTCTATCAGATTCTCTTGAAATTACGCCCCTCCTCATCGGCCCACTCCAAAACAAGGTCTTCGAAAGTCAGCAAACCAACTCCCACGATCATTCCAAATCCCAACGGGTACTTGCATCCCCTCAACGACTTCCGGCTCACCTACTCCGCTATCTCGTCTCCATCCACTTGGCTTGTCATGATGTCCATGTCCTTCGATTGGCCTCTTCTTCGTATTTTCAACACGGGATATCCACAACCTCAAAATATGCGCATGGGCCATCCTCCATGGAACTTATACGACTGCCGGTTCATCAATGGTTCGTGTTAGTTCCAGTCAAGGTCAGGCACCGTCACCGTTGTAAGTGTGTTATACTGCTATCACTTTTCCTATACCTGAAGACCTTATCACAGACACTTGATATCAAGGGCAAGTGGAACCTTGAATCAGCATATACGAACGCGTTTGTGCGACCAACTTCGTTCACGACTTCGCATACCGCTATATATTCGCAGATCAGAAGTGCGATTTGGAGCCCGCGACTTCAAGGAAGGCGGGAAAGAAACTATCGCGCTCGACATTCGGTGAACGATGCCAGTTGTATGGACAATGGAGGACGTTATACCCACCAGATTGCGTCATTTCCTTCTCGATTCTGTCACAATTCTCGTCAACAACCATCTTCTCAGCCGATAAAGCAACTTCGGTCGGATGTACTTTCGGTTTTCATCGAGAGTAAGTATCTTTCCGACGTTCAATTTCTATAAGGCTGATATCCACCTTCCCTCAGCACAACAGAAACGGAGCCTTTAGCAACTCGGTCTACAGCGTCGCTAATCGGACGACCAGAGGTCCTTATAACCGCGACCTGCTTGAAAGATGTAGAATCCGCGGGTCATGCAGATGGCTTGTCCAACATACTTATTCCCTGAGTGCGTGTTATTTCCTTTACATTCCTCCATCCTGCCCTTTCTCACTGAGCACATTTCGTAGATGGACTGAGCAAACGTCTGCTATAGTCTCGGCCACAACAGTAAGAAGGCTATGAATCACGAATATTCCAACGGAATGTCGTCAATATCCGTACTCGAATGAAGTTGAATATGTCAGTCAACTACTACATATATTCTCGACTTCTGGTACGGTATATGCCAACGAGGTATACTTTACTCTTGGATCGACACATACTTGCAGTATGAGGACCTCAACTGCATCGGAAGAATGGGCAAGGTATGTGATTCTCCATAACGATATCATTCTCGTCAGATTGACGCTCGTATTTGGCCTCAGCTTCTGAGCAAATCGAAACAAACGTACTGCACACGTCTATGCTACCCTAGTGAAGAGATACGGGTCTCCACGGCTGCACTCGCCGACCGGATGGAAGAAAAGAGAATATTGTCTTCGTAGATCTCATAGACGCGCCTCCCACGCAACCTTCAAGTTGCGTGCCTCATCTCGATCCTTACTTTTCTTCCAACTTCAATACCATTTTATGTATTAAATGGACGCGCCAGTTCACTAATGACAGTATAATATTGACAAGACGTGATAAGACGTGATAAGACGAAACAGGAGAGTAACTAATAGTAAGCATTACCACCTTGTATAAGACTATTCAACTATGTACTACACATTTGATATTAGAGGAGATCATACAAGAAGTTCAACGGCCACGTACCAATAACCAGATCATGAAGGTCGAACTTTGAAGCATCGGAGCGAAGGAAGAAACATTCCATATCAAACCCAAAACTCGCATCGACATTCACGTCCGGTCTGTCGATAGGGTCTGAGGCTTCTCCGGTCAAGTTCTCAGACCCATTCACGGCGAGTGATGTCACTGAATCGCTAGTCCAGGGAAATCCCAAACCAGCAGTTGTCGACGCCAACTCCTCACTATCGTGATATTATTGGCTGCCCCGACTTGTGAAGTTGTTGGTTCTCCTGGGCTACGATGAACCCAGGTTCAACAGCGATGTTGGCGACGGCAATAGTGAAGGGGATGTGGGATTGAGGAGAGCTTTGGATGCACTCGTCGGGGCTCGAGATGGGGAAGCAACAGCTCTGGCTGCAGGTCGGCTGGTGGAGGTGCGTCGAAGGACGAAGCAAGGAAGGTACTGATCCCATTAGAGCAGGCGCTGACTGGCAGATTGTGCCTGGACAAAGATATGAATATGAGTGACATTCAATGGTGGATGAATGTAGGTAGGAACATACCAAAGAACATGGGTCCGCCACGCGACCCCAATCCTCACTCCTTCATTTGCTGATTCACGGACCAGGAGACTCGTCGCATATCGACTAGAATCAAGGCCGTATCAGCCACAGGACATATTGATCATCAATTCGATGGCTATCCCAACTGGCGGCTGCTGGTCCTTCGTGTTGATTTCTGCCTTCCCGATTCAAGCCATTGTGTGGGCTCAGTTTCGACCCACCGAGATTAACTGGCTCATTTATGCCTCAGCTCGTCCACCAGTATGAGTACTGATAGAGAGTGCGTATCATCGACCTTCGGCATTTGCGCCAGGAGGTGGGAATCGTAGATGATCTTTACTAGATGAGAGAAATCATGGATGTGTACAGGAAAGCGGGCATTTCGACCTTCGGGCAAGCCACATAGAGTGATGGATCAGATATGGCTTCCATGTTGAGTGGAGTTCATGGGAAGTTGGGCGGAAGACGTTGAAGTCGGATCTTAGCAAACGTGCTTGCTCATAACAAAGTCTTTCGTAAGGTGCATGAAGTTTCGAGGTAACCCTTCAGAGTATGCCAAACGAAAGAATGATCTGTGGCGTTGATATGTTGACAAAGAGGCTCGACATACTGTAGGGCAAACTGATCAGCCAGTGGGTCTCTAAATGTAAGGCAAAATGCACACCGGATGCCTCTTCAAGATGACATTCTCCCAAATCGTCCTAAACGGCACCAGCAACCTCAGGTATCCAATTCTGATTTGCTGCCCTTCTTCTGGCTGGAACGATGATCCAATGCGTCCGAGTCTGAGAGGAACTGCAAGCTAAGGACCAGAAGTATGAGATTCACACGAGGAGCGGTACAGATTTTTGGCCATTCGTTGTGGGGCCCTGATGAAGCGAGAGGTACTGAGGTGGGCCTGGTATGGCCCTCGGTGTGGGCGTGGAAAGACGTCCTTTCACCCATATTTCCACGTCCAAGGCGGTTTAGTTCACCTGGATGGGTCGTGGCCGTGGAGAAGGGGAGGTCGTAAGTGGGAAGTGATCTTGGAGACCCGCTCGTCCGAGCGAGAAATGGCCTTCGCCTATGAAAGGGACATTCGGACTTGATGTTGACGGTTACTTCAGTTCGGCTAAGACGAGCCACCACGAATTGGATGGGTATCGTGATGGGTAGGTGCTGCTCAGCCGCATTTTTTTCTGCAGTCCCGGCGAGTCCCATCTCCGATGGCAAGAATCAAGAGGGATGCCGGCGGGCATCATCATGTGCAGGCAGTGCAGCATGGAAGGTGGTTTGAGGCCATGGGTTGAATACGAGAAGCGAATCTGAAAGAGAACCGAGCTTGAGATAAGACTCAGAGATTTCGATTGGATGTTAAGACTGTCGAACAGTCACTCACCATTGTATGCAGAGAGAACGTCGGATTCTGGGATGACTTATGAGTGACTAGTCACGATCCAAGAGTACATTCAGCGGCTGTGTTGCCGGTGATCGATTTCTCGTTGATCAGTCGGCTTTCTTGTCTCCTTTTCTCCCGACTTGCTCAAGACTGATCTGTTTCGTGTCTCTATTTGCACCCACTGCTCCTCTGGTAGACCATCCTCTGTGCCGAGAACTCGCGGGACCTCTTCATGGTGCCACTCTGTAAGCCTCAGACACCTTACTGCAAACCGCTGAACTCCAATTTTAGGAACTAGGTACGGATTTTAAGCACAACCATTTGAGCACTATCAACCTAGCTGCCGACTTTTTGTGCCTCTTCATGGGTGCATTTCTGTCGATACCAACTCGTTTCCAACAACATGACTATCCTCACGGTACTACCCTATCGTTACCCAGCTACATTCGTGTACGGTCATAATTATGTTGGATTGTTCACTCAATGAATGAATCACTCAGCCATTGCCGCTATATTTATGTATCATGACTGAGAGTTGCCAGTCAGAGCTGATGCATCAGGTAGGAGAACTCCCAGTGACTGGGAACTGTCAGTCACTGGGAGTTCCCAGGGGGGGTTTTTTTT
>Ga0247741_1001960_pt1 | contig 11460 bp, 9 predicted proteins | sample UWRJL213509R2_FD_180945 | JGI IMG/M metagenome (GOLD analysis project Ga0247741, IMG submission 180945) | Plant litter microbial communities from Arlington Agricultural Research Station in Wisconsin, United States - UWRJ-L213-509R-2 | ecosystem: Environmental > Terrestrial > Plant litter >...
ATTTCGGTACCGACGATCACGCTGGAGGGCGATGCCAACGGCGCACCGCATCCGAAGCCGGAGGCGTATGCCAAGCAGTTCACCGGGAAGTATGAGTTCAGGCTGATTACCGGTGGGATCGGGCATAACTTGCCGGAGGAAGCGCCGGAAGCGTTTACCAAGGCCGTGATCGACGCCGATCACCTTTGACAAAGGCGTTCCCTAGCCGCTGCCCTTCTCCCAACACATCCGCGCATGTGCCTGAGCGGTGCACTGCACGCCCATATGCGTCAGTGCACCGATCGCTTCCAGGCCATGTGCCACGCGTTGGCAGTCCACGGTATCGGACTCATGGATGAAATCGGCGAGTAGTCGAGTAAGACTACGGGCGTACTGAAGCCACTCCGTGGCCTCGTTCATCAGATCGTGCGCGGTGGCCTCGGGGTCGATGTGATAGTGGAACCCGGGATGATTGTTTTGCTCTTTCGCTGTGGTCATGTCGCTCTCCTTGCATGCCGCCCTCGCTCCGTCATCCAGGTGCGACACGCCACGCATCGCGCAGCGTGCCGCGGGTCTAACGGATCTCACGGATTCGCGGGTTCATCGGCTGCCCGTGTCCGGGCACCGTGCGGTTGGATTGACGAAGTGTGTTGCGGGGGGAGCCGCGCCTGTTCTCGGGTCACACGGCGACGCGCCGGGTTGCTCGGCCGAGAAAAAACTCAGGGGAACGGCTGCCGCCGCGGTTCTTCAACCGTGTCTGCGGGGAACGCAGGGCGCCGGGTGACCGATGGGGATGTCGCCTGGGGGATTCGGCGGGCGAGCGGTTACCGTATGATCTGGCTTAGCCATATCAACTCCTTAGAAGTTGGTTGTGGTTAGCGGTCCAGGGGTGCTGATACACCTCTGGGCCGCGCTTCTCACCGCATAGAGCGATGGTTGCCTGCGCAGCATTCACAGCGACGACGCAGGCAACGGAATGACCGTATCAAAACAACTTGAAGTTGTCTGTAGGCGCGGTCGCCGATTGAGCAAATGACCTCCGGCATGCGCATGCACTCCTCATGCTCGCTATCGTCACCGGATCCTCTTTTCGCCCTCAAGCGCACATGACCGCAAAGTCTGAAGCCGCCCTCAAAGACATCGCCTGGTTCCTTTTCTGGCTAGTCATATTTAGTGCACCCATCGACGCCTTCAGTGTCTATCTCGGCTACACCACGCCCATGATCTCTCGCATCACGATGTGGGCGCCGGGGGCCGCCGCACTCGTAACCTGCCTCATCCGTCGCATTCGTATCGACAGCCTCGGCTGGCACTGGCCGACGTGGAACGTCCTCGGCTGGAGTTACTTCCTGCCGTGGTTCTACGCGCTGCCGGTGTATTTCCTGACCTGGCTACTGATACCGGGCGCGCTGGACTGGCCGGCTTTCGTCACGCAATCCGCGCAGCCGTATCACGTCGTCGACCACGCAGGCCTCTTCGCCGCCGCGGTCTTCGCCTTCCTCTCGACCATGATGTGGGCGCTTGGGGAAGAACTCGGTTGGCGCGGCTTCCTTCAGCCGCGGATGGGCGCGTGGCTCGGAACGACGAAGGGTGCGTTGGTCGTCGGACTCATCTGGGCTGCCTGGCACTATCCGGTGCTCCTCGGCGCCGACTACAACAGCGGAACCCCGCCTGCCTATGCGCTCACCTGCTTCACGCTCACGGTGGTGAGCATGGCGGTGATCAGCGGCTGGCTACGCACCGTATCAGCCAGCATCTGGCCGAGCGTCGTTTTGCACGCCATCCACAACACCCTGATCCAGGCCGTTCTCGATGCGATGACGAATACGCATGGAAGAGCCCCGTACGTCACGACGGAATTCGGCTTCGGCATGACGCTGACCATGGCGCTCACGGCTTTCGTTGTTGTTCGGGTGTGCTCGAAGATGAAGCCGGCTCGCGTCACTGCCTGAGCAAATCAGTCCGGTCAGAGGAGGGACGGACTATGCGTTCCGTCCCTCTTGATCGATGACGCGGTTAGAACGTGTCCCGCATGAACGCCTGCGTCGCTTCCGCCACCTCGTCGAGTCGGGTATCCATGGCGAAATGACCCGCGTCCAGGATCACGATACGGGCATCCGGAAGATCCCGCTTGAACGCCTCCGCGCCGGGCACCGTGAACGCCAGATCATGCTTGCCCCAGACAACAAGCGTCGGCAGCTGATGCGTGCGTAGCCACGTCTGCCAGCTCGGATACGCCGCGAGGTTGTGCTGGTAGTCGAAAATAAGCTCGGACTGGATCTCCGCCTGGCCAGGACGATTTAGATAAGCGTATTCATCCATCCAGAGGTCGGGATCGTAGGCTTCCACGTTCGGGTCAGTACCGATGTGGCGGGAACGGGTGGTTTCCACGGAGAGATGTGCCTGGCGCACGGCCTGCTCGTTGGCGGCGCGATCCATCCAGAATGCCTTGCGCTTCTCCCAGATCGGACCGAGGCCATCTTCATACACGTTGCCATTCTGGAAGATGGTGCCCAGCACCGCCGACGGACGCGCCATGGCAAGACGCATGCCGACCGGTGCGCCGTAGTCCTGCATGAACAACACGTACTGATCGATTCCCACGACGTCCGTGAACTTCTGCATGACCTCCGCGAGGTGATCGAACGTGTACGCGAAGCTGGCGGGCGTCGGCGCATCGCTGTTGCCGAAGCCGGGGTAGTCGGGTGCGATCAGGTGATAGCGATCGCCCAGCTTCCGCATCAGGCCGTCGTACATTCTCGATGAGCTGGGGACGCCGTGAAGGAGGAGCAGTGTCGGTTTGTGTTTGGCGCCGGCTTCGCGGTAGGCGATCGTTACGCCGTCGACATCGACCGTTCGGTAGGACACCCGTGTGGTCGACGCGGAAGGCGGCAGTTTGATATCGGCGGTAGCGGCGTTTGGATTCATGCCGGCTCTCCTTTAAGCCATGAGCAATGGCGAGATCCTCCTTGAATGACGCCATGCCTACAATCCGCCCGTTCCGAAACTAAGTCTTTCTTCGCGCGAAATAATCCGCAGATGGCTTGTCAGTGCCGCACCCTTTCCAGATCCAGCATGAAGAGGTAGCTGCCTCGCGCCGCCGATCCGGGAATATCGACACAGACATGGATATAAGCCTCGATCGTCGCCTGAGCGCCCTGCCCCGCCGCGTCCATGCCGCCTCCATACTGATCGCAACCCGCCGCCCTCTCCAGTCGAATGGAAAGCAGGTGGGCAGAGGTTTTCAGCGCACTCATCACGGGGACGTGTGCACCGAGGGTGACCAGAAGGGCTATCGCGCCTCCTATCAGAAGGCCGGCCCATGTCGCTCCCGATAGGGTTCGCCGAGTGTCGTTACTGTTCGAATGCATGGGGATCCTAGGGTTGCCCGGTGCGTCGAACGCGTTCGGCGTTCTCGGCATCCATGGCTTTTAGTGGGGTGTCGGTCGGGCAGCCTTGGGGGACGCGCGCGTCGACGCGGTAAGCGGCAACGCACGCGGCTTCGCTGGGCGGTGTCGGTGCGTCGGGAAGATCGTTCGCCAGACTGTGTGCGGGGGCCATGCTGAGCCTGACATCACCATCCTTGGCAGCGGCCTTCGACGGAGCGTCCCCAAAACCACACCCGCCACCCAGCGGGCCGACCGCGCAGTGCATGCGGACGCCATGGCCGAAATCCACCGTTTTCTTGAGGGTGGCGGCATCTTGTGCGCGACGTAGCCCCTCGCTCACCACGCTCTCGTCGCGTGGCACCCAGGCGTCTTCGAAACGGGACTTCGTGTACCCGACGATGCTTCGATGCGACATGATGCCGGCGCTGTCGGTGGGCTGGGGAGGTATGAAGTCCGGCGTCGGCGACTCGCCTTCGGCCTTGTGCATCACAGGCATGTCGGTCGATTCGGTGGTCACGTCGGTCGCTCCGGAATGACGGACAACAGCAGCCTCTGAACCGGGGACCGACGAAGTCACCGGCGCCGTTGCCGCCTTTGGTTTCGCGCGAGGCGCAGCAGGCGGTCGGGTCGCTGAGCTCACGTGGGCCACGGGGGTTGGGTGGCTTTGCATGGACCCGGACCGAGCCGCCTCATGACGCGACGCCCGCTCGACGAAACGGACCTCGAGCGCCACATCCCGCGCGGTGGGTACGGCGATACCCTTCTGCATTTGGGGCTGCATCTCGAAGCGGATCACCAGAAACAAAAGGACATGCACTCCCATGGCGGCGGCTATTGCGAGCGCCGACGAGGCCCGGGAGTCGTGGCGCGCCTTGCAATCCACGGACATCTCCGACATCGTTGCCATGCCGACAACTTTACGGAGAAAGTTTACTGTTTAACAGTAAACTTTATGTACTTAACAATGATTATTGATTGTGCTAAGGCCAAATCCCGGGCGCGATGGCTCCGCTATGGCGTCCTCATCGTCATGGTGCTGGTCGTGCTCTCCAACATCGCCCTGGCCTTGCCGGGCGGGTGGGAAACGGCCAACAAATACGTCGAAGTCACCCGGTCGTTCACCAAACCGCTGGCGGACCATCCCGCCTTGCTGACCTTCGAAATCGCCCTGGAATCGATCATCTGCCTGGTCGGGCTCTACCGACTGGTCAAGCTGCTGCGCCTGTTCGAGAGCGGGGAGTTCTTCAGTGTTCGCGCGGTGAGTCATCTACGGGCGTTCGCGCTGTCGCTGCTGCTGATCACCCTGGCCGGATGCTTCATGCCGCCGATCGAGTTGCTGGCTGGACGCCTTCTTGGCATCGGCCATGTGACGGCGATCGCGCTGGACATCGACAGCAACGACGTCTGGTCGGGGATGATCAGCGCCGTGTTTTTCGTCATCGCCCTGATCATGGGCGAAGCCGGAAAGCTTGCCGAAGACAACGGCCTGATCGTGTAACGACCATGCCTATCGTCATCAATCTCGACATGATGCTCGCGCGACGCAAGGTGAAGTCGCGCGCCCTCGCCGCTTATGTGGGGATCACGGAGCAGAACCTGTCCTTGCTGAAATCGAGCAAGGTACGAGGTATTCGCTTCGGCACGTTGGAGCGCATCTGCGAATACCTCGATTGCCAGCCGGGGGATTTGTTGGAGTATCAGCCTGGGGAGTCGGTGGGTGAGGATTCCGACGGGACTGACTAATCTCTGGTGGGAGAGCTTCGCCGATGAATCGGCTCCTACCTAGGGCCTCGGGTTTGTCAGGGGTGGCTGGCTGCCTGGATGGTGGCTTCGTTGATTTTGCGCACCCTGCCCTCGTCTACTTTTTCGATCTTGCGGTCGTAGGTGTACAGGCCGTTGTGCTCGCCTTCGACGTCGGTGATCTGGGTGTAGACGCTGCCGGAGACGCCGATGCCCGGACCCTTGTCACGTAGCACGGCGGTGTTGGCGACGTAGCCATCGTTCAAGGTGGCGTTGTCCTTTACCGCGCCGTACGGGTTGATGGCGGTGTTCGGCCAGATGTGTCCGGCGACGCCGAGCGTCAGCCCACCGTGTTCACCGTCCATCGAGGCGCGCGTCGCGTCGGGAGCGGGCAAGCCGGGGCCCTGGTAGTCATGCACATCGATGAGGTCGCCTGCCTGCGGGTCGCCCTTCGTGTCGCAGCAGTTGGCACCGCTACGTGCATTGACCAGGCGCGAGGGGTCGAGCTTCTTGATCTGCGCCGCCAGCTCGGCCGCTGCCGGAATGCTCCACTGGCCCCAGCCTTCGTTGAACGGGATCCAGCCGATGATCGACGTCTCGCCCTTCAGCTGTTCGACGATGGCCGAGACGTCGGTGCGGAAGCCGGCCTTGTCGGCGTCGTTGAGCTTGTCGTTGTGGCCGTTCGGCAGCGACGGCATGTCCTGCCAGACCATCAGGCCGATGCGATCGGCCCAGTAGTACCAGCGCGCGGGCTCGACCTTGATGTGCTTGCGGATGGTGTTGAAGCCGAGGTCCTTCGTCTTCTGGATGTCGAACTTCAGCGCCGCATCGGTCGGTGCCGTGTAGATACCGTCCGGCCAGTAGCCCTGGTCCAGGGTGCCCAGCAGGAAGGTTGGCTTGCCGTTCAACACAATGCGGTTGAGGCCGCCGACTTTCGCGATACCGATGGTGCGCAGGCCCGCGTAGCTCGTGACGTCGTCGTGCTGGTCGCCCTGGATGAGCGTGGCCTTGAAGGTGTAGAGGAAAGGATCCTGCGGACTCCATAGGCGTGGGTGAGCGACGGCGACACGCAACGGCGCACCGGCCGGGCCTTTCGCTGCGCCTACCGCCTTGCCGTCCGCGTACGCGGTGACATGCAGCGTCGCGTTGTCGCCACTGCCCTGCACTTTCGATGTCACCGTGAAGGCATCCAGGCTGGATGCCGGCGTGAACTCGAGCTGCGCCAGGCTCGTCGCGGGCACCGGCTCCAACCACACCGACTGCCAGATACCCGAGGCCGCCGTGTAGAAGATGCCATCGGGCTTCAGGCGCTGCTTGCCGACCATGACGTTGACGCCGTCGACCGGCGCGTGCACGGCGACGACGATCTCCTGCTGGCCTTTCGGAACGAGCGCCGGCGTGATGTCCGCACTGAACGATGTATAGCCGCCTGTATGGCGTGCCACTTCCTTGCCGTTGACGTAGACCGTGGCGTCCCGCGCGACAGCGCCGAAGTTCAGGCGGACGTGCTGGCCGTGCGCGGTGAAGGCGGCGGGGATATCGACCAGGCGGCGGTAGATCATGAAGTCGGCGTGCTTCTGCACGCCCGAGAGCACCGACTCGATGGGGTATGGGACCAGGACCTTGTCCTTGAGGTCCTTACCGAAGACAGGCGCAGCGTTTCCTTCCGCTGCTGCGTACTGCCACAGGCCGTTGAGGTTCAGCCACTGGGGGTGGTCCAGCGAGGGGCGTGCGAGTTGTGGGCGGGGATAGTCGGGTAAGGCGTTGGTGGGGGAGACTTCGGAGGTCCAGGGGGTGGCGAGGGGGGCGGGTTTGCCGCTCCAGGTGGCGGCACGATCCGTCGCGGCCATGGCCATGGGAGCGGTGCCTAGGGCGATGGTTATGGCGAGCCACGTTTTGGCCTTCGCCAGCTCAAGCCATCGCCGCTGAAGCGGCTCCCACATTTCTTTTGCGTTGGTCGTCATGGTCGGCTTCTTAATGGGTAGCGGCGGGGGGCGACATGGACGCGGGGGCGTCGTCCGGTTTGCTGCCCCAGGTCTGACTGGGTTCGGGGCCCATGGTCAGTTCCAGCTTGGCGCCGTTGGCGATATCGGCATGGCTGAACCAGGGTTTGGTCCAGGGCTTGCCGTTGAGTGTGGCGGACTGGATGTAGATGTTCCGCTCGGAATTGTTCTTTGCGTCGATCTCGAACACCTTGTCGTTACCCAGGTGCAGGCGGACGCGATCGAAGATCGGGCTGCCGATGATGTAGTCGGGCGTGGCGGGATCGACCGGGTAGAAGCCCATGGCGCTGAGCACGTACCACGACGACGTCGAGCCCTGATCGTCCATACCCGGATAACCGTAACCCGTGGCATCGCTGCCGTACAGGTCGGTGAGGATGCGACGGGTCAGCGCCTGGGTCTTCCAGGGCTGTCCGCTCCATGCATAGAGATAGGCGGCTTGCTGGTCGGGCTGGTTGCCCTGGACGTACTGGCCGATCACGCCCGTGCAGTCACGGCAGATGCCCTTCGGGGCGTATGGCGTGTTGAAGAAGGTATCGAGCTTGGCGTTGAAGGCATCGCGGCCACCGAGCAGGTTCATCAGGCCCTGCACGTCATGGGGCACCAGCCAGAGCGTCGACCAGCCCGAGCCTTCCTTCATCATGAAGTTGTAGTACGGCTCCGCCGGATCGAATGGCGAGATCCACTTGCCGTCGTCGGTACGGCCACGGAAGAAGCCCACCGAAGGATCGAAGACGTTGCGGTAATTGCCGGCGCGACGCTCGAACATCGCGGCATCGTCCTTCTTGCCGAGACGACGGGCGAGATCGGCCAGCGCATGGTCGTCCCAGGCGTATTCGAGGGTCGTCGCGACACCGGCCTTGCCACCGGCATAGGGCGGGCTCGGATTGCCCGGGGGCACGATGTCGGCAATCCAGCCGTTCTTGTCGTACTCGGCGAGGTAACCGCGCGGGCCCTTCGGATCGGTCGCGTTCTTGCGTAGCACCTCGTACGCGCCCGCATAGTCGAACGGAATGCCGCGCTGCATGGCGCCGTCATAGAGGAACACGGCGTGGTCGCCATGGAACGAGGTATTCATGTAGCCGTGTTCGCGTGCCCGCTCCAGTTCGGAACGCATGATGTCCTGCACGACTTTCGGCTGGAGCAACATCAGCAAGGCGATCTGGTTGCGGCCGGTGTCCCAGTACGGGACGGGGCTGTAAAGATCGTACGCGGCGACCTGGAGCTGGCCCTTGGCGTCGGTGTAGTGCTCGCCCTTGCGCGCGACGACACGCGGGCTGGCAAACGAGTGATAGAGCGTCGAATAGAACAAGGCGCGCTGCTTCGGCGTACCGCCGGTCACTTCGACGCGATCGAACAGCTGCGCCCAGGCCGCACGCGCCTTGCGGTGCACGCTGTCGAAATCCGTATCCGCCGCGTGCAGCCGCTGTGCGGCCTCGTCGGCGCTGTGACCGTGCGCGATCCTCACCAGCACCTGGTCGCCGTCCTTCGTATCGAAGGTGACGTAGGCACCCGCATAGCTGCCGGATACCGTGCGCTGGCCCGTCTGGATGTCTTCGCGGCCCAGGCCTTCGCCCTTGTCGTTGACGTCGGCGTGGAACGTGCCGAAGGCGGAGAACGGCCTTGAGAACTCCGCGATGAAATACGGACCGTCGGCGTCGTGATTGCCGCGACTGCCTTTGTCGACACCGCTGATGGTCCGGTCGCCGACCACCGCCACGTCACCCCCGCCGCGACGCAGGTTCACCACCACGTTGGAACGATGGCTTTCCGGAAAGGTGAAGCGCATCAGGCTCGTCCACTGCGTCACCGTCAGTTCGGCGCGGGTATGGAACGTAGCGAGGTCGACGGCGTAGTAACCAGGCGACGCCTTCTCGGTCGCCTTGTCGTAGTACGACGAGGCGTAGTCCGGCGGGACGGTCCAGTCACCCACCACCGGCATGATCATCGGCGCGGCGCGCGCACCGTACGTCGAGCCGCCGCCAGTGAAGCCGATCATCGCGGGGCGCCCGTAGGCATACGAGACCGGAACGCCGGTAGCGAAACTCAGGTCGGCATTGATATTGACCGGCGCGGCGTCGGTCGAACTTTGCGGCAGGCTCGCACCCGGCGAGGTCATGCCCGAATACAGCGGCTCGCCCGGCGGGGGCGCGTTGCCGATGAACTCTTTCTTGTCCAGCGGTGCCGTGCCGACGAGCGGATTCGCTTCATCGACGGGCGAAAGGGCGGAGGTTGACGGTTTGTCATGGCCTGCGTGGGCCGCGCTGAGGGTGCCGAGCGCGAAGACCGAAAGGGCCGCCGCGAGAGCACGGCGGCGATAGAGCGATAGCTGTGGGGAATTCATCGTGTTTTCCTGGGGACGAAAACGAAAGCGGGGCCAGGCATCACGCCTGGCCCCGCTGGACTTCTTTAACCACCATCACCGAACTTGTACGTGATACCGACGTAGTACTGGCGTCCGGCGTATTCCAGGCTGACCAGACGTGCCGTGGTATCGCTACCCAGGTACTGGTGAGGCGTCGACTTCGACAGGTTGATGACTGACGCGGTGACCATGAAGTGCTTGTTGAACTCGTAGTCACCGTTCAGATCGATCTGGTGATACGGCGCCGAATAAATCGGAAGGCCGGCCGCCAGGCCCTGCATGGTCCGGCCGGTGAAGTTGTCACTGGCGCGAAGCAGCAGACCGTTCTTCTCGTAGAACACCGACACGTTGGCGGCGTACTTGGCGCTGCCGATCAGCTCCGATTTGCCGACCTGCGTATCGCCCAGGGACACCGGGGTCTCCGTGGTGTGGTTGAGCGTGTAGTTGGCGATGTAGCCGAAGCCATTGTCCCAGGTGTGCTGCGTATAGAACTCAATGCCCTTGGACGTACCCGAGCGGCCATTGGCATTGGTGCTGTACTGCATGAAGTTCGTCGGCGTACCGTTGACGTCGACATTGATGTTGTTGACGGTGACCGGTACGACGAAGTTTTTCACTTTCTTCTGGAACAGATCGATGCCGACGACCGAGTGCGGGGCGTAGTACCACTCGGTGGCGAGGTCGAACTGGGTCGCCGTGAACGGCTTCAGGTCCGCATTAGCGCCGCTTCCGTACCAGCCCGGGAGGGGGGCACCGAACTGCTTACGGTCGTCGTAATAGGCCTGGGTGTTGTTGGTCAGGCTGCCCAGCTGAGCCAGATCCGTGTAGTTGGCGCGAGCCAACGCCTGCGAACCGGCGGCACGAACTACGACATCGTCCGTGACGTTCCATGCGATATTGAAACTCGGCAACGCCTTGTTGTAACGCTTGCGCGTGGAGCTGTTTTCGAAGGTCTGCACGACCGCCACTTCGCGCGGCTGGTACTGGAAGTCACCCGGTGCGCAGGCACCGCCGGCAATGTTCTGCCCGGTCGTCGGGCAGATCAGGATGTTGCCGCCCCCGTCGTGGTAGTACACCGCGTTGTTGGTTGTGATCTCGTTGGCAACCGTCAGGTCCTGACCCGTGCTGACAAAGCGCAGGCCCACGTTACCGCGGATGGTGCCGGTGTCGAAGTTGGCCTGGACGTAGGCCGCCGCGATCTTCTCCTGGATCGACGACTTGTCATCGGGGTGGTTGTACAGCACCCGGTCGTAGGTCTGGTTGAGATAGTTGTAGTACGCCGGGTAATTGATCGCCGGGAAGGTGCTGTCGCTGTAGGCCTCGTTGGTCCCGTCGAGCGAGTTCGCCTGGAGGAAGCCCGCGGGCAACTGACCGGCATTGGGATCGCAGGTCTGGAATTGCAGCGTGGTGCCCTTGCAGTACCAGCGCTGCTCGTTGTTCGTCTGCTCGGCGTGGTTGTCGCGGTACTTGAAGCCGAACTGCAGCGACTGGAACCAGGTGGAATCGAAAGCCCAGGTAAGATCGGCCTGAGCGAAATTCTGCGAGTTGCTGGTGTTGACCATGTTGGAACCGGTCGAGCCCAGATCCACCTGCCCCGCACCGGCCAGCATGTTTTGCAGCACATCCGGCGAGGCAGTGAGGGTCGGCTTGCCGCCGAGCGTCCACGCCGCACCGTTGCTGCCGTCCACCCACTGGCCGTTGACAAAGTTGCGGGGTTTCGCGGCCATGGACAGCTGCACCGACGGGCCACCGGTGGCCCAGGTACGGCCGACATTGAACGACCCGCTGAGGCTGCCACCGTTGTCCCACTCGCCTTCGAGGTTGAGCGTCTGCGAGGTGGCCTTCTCGACGTTGTAACTGCCATTGAGCCACGGGATCTCGGTGGAGCACGTATCCACGGCCTGTCGCGGCTTGCCGGTAACCGGGTTGGTCAGCGAGTTGCAGCCCACGCCACTGGGCGGCAGGACATAGTTCGCACCGGTGA
>Ga0247741_1001961_pt1 | contig 11457 bp, 4 predicted proteins | sample UWRJL213509R2_FD_180945 | JGI IMG/M metagenome (GOLD analysis project Ga0247741, IMG submission 180945) | Plant litter microbial communities from Arlington Agricultural Research Station in Wisconsin, United States - UWRJ-L213-509R-2 | ecosystem: Environmental > Terrestrial > Plant litter >...
TTGCATCTGTTCCACCCGCACCATAATACTGGTATACGAACTGAGTATCCGTCTTGGAGATGATACCTGGAACGTCTGAAGGCGTACCGGGAGTAATCCATCCGATGTTGTCTGCATTGAGAACACCGTCTGCCGGATGAGCGGTTCCGAACCCATTGCCCACACCAACATGTTGGGCTCCGATAGATACCGCTAGAGATCCATCCGCTGCATGAGTAAACCATCCGGTCACACCGGTTGCTAGCGTAACGTGAGATCCTACATCTGGAATAGCTGCATTGCCGCCCGCGCCTACCCCGCCTACTTGAATGGCATAGGGATATGCAGTATTGATGAAGAATCCGCCGGGCCGCTCTACATAGAGCTCCCAAGCGAACTGACGCTGACGACCTACAAGCGCATTACTACGGACATAGAACTTCAGCCGGTATGTGGGCCTACCAGAGTAGCCCCCATCCAGAGTAGTATCGTATGCCATGTCTTACTCGCGACCTATGGAGTGTACTGGAAGTAGAAGTCGTTGTCTGCCCCTCCTGAAGGAGCAGCAGTACCGTCGGAGTTTCCGCGAAGACCGTGCATGGTAGGCACACGGTTGTTGTTTAGAACGCCTCCCGTAACTTTCGAGGCGTCAATACCAGAAGCAGGCAGAAAGTCTGCGGCGTCATACGTGATGATATCACCGAAATCAGGCTTCCCCGCGATGTCATCCCATGCCAGGGACAAGTTGGAGAGCTGCAGCCGCTCGGCCGCAGTCATCATAACCTTCGTGGTGCCATCAGCGATATCGTCTGCTGTCAACGTAGTACCGTTTGCAATTGCACCGGCATACATTGAGAGGAGCTTTTCCTCCATCTCAGCAGTGAACGTCACGGCTCCAGGAGCCAGAGTCGGCCCGGTCCTCACGTTAACAGTGTTGCCCCCGTTCAAAGCGATTTCCAGAGACGAAGAGAATGCTGCACTAGGGATGAACGTCTCGTCCATGCTAGTGAACTCGGTATTCTGCTCCAACTCAACGACGCCGTTGATGATGGTAGAAGAGTAACCAGCATTGCTGAGTACGATGTTGATCAGGTACTCTCCGGGAGGATGGTTCAGCTCAGCCGCCTGGATAGCAACACGGGCGAAGCCGAGAGTCGGAGCCATGATGACGGCTTCCGAGCTAGAAATGAGGTTGCCAGAATCGTCAACCGCATCTACCGGAACTCTCTTTCGGATAACAACACGAATAGAGCTTCCGGAAATATCGAGAGGGTTACCATTCTGATCCTGGATCCAGAGTCCAAGAGCGAACGACTTGCGCGCCTGCAAGCGCAGGACGATCTGACTGTCGGGGGTGTTACCCAAGTAGCCCACGGCAATGTCCTTTCATGACAAGGTGCTGGGGCGGCGGGGAAGGAAGACCGCCGCCCCAGCACCTATTCGTCCTGCTGAGCTACGCCGAAGCGCCAGGAGGGGCAGGAACCTCTCCACCCTCGGGTGCGGGGCCGCCGCCCTCAGCGCCGCCACCCCCAAGAGCCTGTTCGAGCATGTCGAGACCGCCGCCACCAAGGTCGACGATCTGCTGGAAGATCTGACGCAGTGCTTCGATCGGATCCATGATGGATTCCTTTCTTGAATCTGTCTAAGGAGAGCGGGGTGAGGGCTGAAACCCCCACCCCATTCTACCTTAGAGCAGACGCCGCCAGGTGACCGTACCGTCGACGAGGGCTTCGCCGATGTCGATCTGGATGGTGGCGGGCTGGGCACCAGCCGACGTGCCGCCGGTCGTGGCCTCGAACAGCTTCCCGTCCGTGAACCGAGCCTTCGCGCCGGTCGCGTAGACCGTCGAGTTGGCACGGGCGGTGGAACCGTCGATGATCGACTCGATCGCTCCAGCCATCTCCTGACGGTCGAGCGGGTTGTCGGCCGGAAGCACGGGGTGACGGTGTGCGACGTCGCCGGTCTCCTGGACAGCCAGGCCGGTGTTGATCGCGTTCGTGTCCGTGTACGGCGACTCGTACCACTCGGGCCGCGTCTTGTTGACGTTGGGTCCGGAGGCCGGGTAGACCGAGGGCGACGTACCGAGCTGAGCACGAGCAGCGGCGAGCAGCGCGGCGACACGAGTGAACGAAGCGTCCACGGGCGTGTAGTTCACGTCGGTCGTACCGTTGCCGTCGAGGTCGGTCGGGAGGAAGATCGGAACGATTCCTTCCGACTTCTGGTCGATAACCCAGGCGTCGTAGGAGAAGTCCTGCACGTACTCCTTGCCCTTGAACCGGGTTCCGCCGTCTTCCTCGCGCTTGTCCTCGAAGAAGTCGTGCGTCTGAGCCGACCCCTTGTAGGCAGCGAGAGCGACGACCTGCTTCAGCGTGCGCGAAGCCGCGGTGCCGACACCCGTGAGAGTCGGCGACGGGTCCACGACGTTGCTCGCGTCGACGAAGATCTTCGGCATGAACTCCGGGTGGATCTTGACGAAGTTCCAGCCTCGGAGCGACCCGAAGAACGCCGGACCGGTCACGCCGGACACGTCTGCGTTCTTGTAGGTGTCGAAGCCGCCGTCGACGTACGTGCCCGCCTTGACCAGCTGGTCACGGAAGGCCAGCTCGAGCGACGACGTGATGAGCATGAAGCGCTCGGAGTTCGGCAGGTTCGTGTCGAACCAGTTCTCCGAGAACATCGTGGTCAGGGCGTCGAGCGTCTTGAGCGGGTCAGCCGAGTCGAGGGTCATGCCCTTGATCGTGGCGAACGTCGGCTGAACCTCGTTGTCGCTCTGCTCACCGGGCTGGGCGATCCACTTGTAGTCCGCCTGGTTACCGGTGCACGAGACCTCGGCGGCACTGATACCGGTGTTGGTCTCGATCACCGAGTTGTACGTGTCCGCCGTCGTACGAGCGACGAGCTTGCCGGTCATGCGTCCGAGCATGATCGCGAGCAGGAGGTACTTGTCGTGGTCGCGGATGACCGTGGTGCTCATCTTCCGCGCGAGGTACTCCTGAGGGAGGTTCTTGATGGGCGAGTAGCGCTCCTGCTCCTCGAACACCGTGTAGCCGAAGCTACGGTGACGAGACATCGAGTACTGACGCCACTCGATCGGAGGAAGACCGTTCTTCCACTTGCCCGTGAACTCCGAGCCTTCGTAGTGGCTGACGCCAATACGCGAGATCTCGGCGTCCACGATGTAGTCGTCGACGCGGATGTCCGGCACGGAGATGACGCGGGAGTTCATGAACTCACCGGCGTCCAGCTCATTGCCGTTGAAGATGCCGTTGATGGGGCTGGCGATCTTCATGTAGGTGTGGAGGACGCGCTGATGGAATGTCAGGCTGTCCTTCTGGACGGGGGGTGCTGTTCCCATCAGAGGATTCCTTTCTTGTAGTGGACACAGGCGCGTCCGTGTACTTTGATTCTACCTCACACCGGGATCGGTGTGGGGAGCGCGGCCCCAGTTGCCTGACTCTGGGGCGCGGGTGTATCCGGATAGCCCCCGGGTGCCCCCGGCCCGCCCGGGACCGAGAGTCCAGCAGCCTGGGCCAGCGCGGTGGTGGTGGCGGCGAGGTTCGCGATGGACTCCTGCATCTTCTCCAGCACAGTCAGCTGAACCTCGGTGTCCTCATCGACCTGAGACTGAGCTCCACCAAGGGCTTCTTCGAGTAGAGCGAGCCGGTCATTCATAGCAGTGGCCTTCTCGTCATCCCCTTCGAAGATTGCAGCAAGCTCGGCTGTGTGAGCAGAGCCTGACAACTCAATCGTCTTCTGAATGATGTATCGCATGGCCTTGGAGGCCGCAGAGAAACCATCTTGATCCTGAGCTTGTGCCATTGCAGGGAGCGCCTGGCTAAGAGGAACGAAGATCTCTTTGAGGATACGAAGCTGCTTCTCATCCTCGAGTTCTACCAGAGATCCAGGAACGCACTGGACATAGTAGATGACAGCCATGTCTTTGAAGTCGATCAGCAAAGAGCCGTCCTTGAGACCGGAGTCATCTGCAGGGATGACCTTCTTGTCTCCTGTCTCGGGATCTACGATGGTCTGCTTCTCGTGCAGGAAGGCCTCAGCCGGAACTCCCTTGTCAATCATCTGCTTTCGGACATCAGCCGTAGGCGTGACAGACTTGGTAGACTTGAGCTCCTGGAAGTAAATAGTCAGAGCGTAGGAGCAGTACCGAGAGAAGAACTGCTCCATAGCCTTCTGGTAGTTGTTGGTTGTGATGTCAACCATCTGCTGCTGGGCGTCCACGCCCTGCGGCGTCTGGCTCATCAAGCCACCAGTAGACTGAGCTGCCATCTGCTGATCGGCAGCTCCCAGCAGAGAGACCATGTTAGCAGCGTTCTGCTGACTGATCTGACCGAACATCATGAGAGCCTGGGTATTGATTTCCAGAGCTTCGACCTTGGCATTCGGGTTCGAGATCTGGGTATACTTACCAGGAGAGAGATTCGGAATCGCGTTCACCGTACCGTAGCCGATGATCGGAGGGTTGATGTTCCGATAGAACATCTTCATCGAACCGTTCATGAACAAGTCCTGGAACTCCTGCCGACCATAAGTCAGAGAGAGCAAGGACTTGCCATAAGCCTGCTGATCATCCCGTTCGGGAATGAAGAAGAACACTGGGTGCTCCTTAAGCGGATGCTTGTTCTTCTCGATGCGGAGGAGCAGGTTGGAACGCTCATCGAACGTGAGGAAGTTGTCTCCGCTAGAGCTGTACCAGGTGATAACCGGGTACGCCTCAGGATTGTGCGAGTGTTTTTTCGACTCGTGGTCAACACGCTCACGCATGACGGGATTTGTTCCCATCAAGGTCTTGAGGGCAGAGTGGTCCCATCCCTCGACCTGCTCACGAATGAGGTGATGGACCTCGCCCTTGGTCAAGTACCGACGAACATATACGTCAGTGGCCCGACGAATGTCTTTCGATCCGGGCTCCGGGAAGACATCCCGGTATCCGATCGTGTCGTACTGCATGATCCATCCGCCGGTCTTATCCTGCATGAGGACAGGGATGACACAGTCGAAACCAATGGTGAACCCGCGACGAGCCGTCGTAATCAGGTTCTGCTGCATGTTGTTCGAGTACTCATCGTCACCGATGATCTTCGACTTCAGCATGTAATCGGCAACAACGCCAGGAATGCTGTCGTCGTCGAACTGGTTCTTGATGAAGACGTTGGGTGTGTGCTGTACGACGTTGCGAGCGATGCGACGCACAAACCCAGCGTTCTCTCCGGATGAAATGTTCGGCAGGTCGGTCTTCTCACTTACGACCTCTGCTGCTGCTTGCTTCTCGTACTTCCAGTATGACGAAGTACGGGCATCCATCTCGCTCTTGTAGTTGCGGAACATGTGAACCTTGCGACGGGCGCACGGCGAGAAACCTGAGGGGATGAGTTCCCCTCTCTGAGAAAGGCGCGTCTGGGTATACCAGTCCGGGAAGTCAGTGACTGACTCAAATTCGCTTTTCATTGCTGGTTGTTCAGCCTTCCTCGCTCGCTGGAGAACCGTTCACGCCTGATGTAGGTGCGACGCGGGTTGATGTTGTTGATGTAAATCTGAGGCGTGTTATCTAGGTAAGGAGCGCGCATGCCGTTCAGGAACGGCATATACGGGTTGTCGCTGTACCCGCCACCGCCACCGCCGCCGCCGCCACGACCGTAGCTGTAGCCGCCACCGCGGTTGTAGCCGCCCATCATGTCGGAAGACAGATCCTTGATGGCGTCAATGACACGATCAGTGGTCTTGTCCATCATGTCGATGATGTCACCATCGTCAGGGATCTCGAGAGACTTGTCGATTCGAGTCAGAGAGCGGTAACCAGTGTTGAGGTTAGAGACAGCATCCGTAGAGTTGAGCAGACCGTCGACTCCAAGGTTACCACGAGTTCCCCCGCCGAGGGAGCCTTGGTACCCCTTGAACGGAGAGAAGAAGTCGGCAAGGGTTCCACGCTGAATACCGGTAGCCCACATGCGACCGTCAGGACCGGTGACCCACGTCGTGTTCAGCTGACGGTAGGAGACAGTCTGGTTCCACGGGATGCCGTTCTCTCCGTGGAAGTTGCCTTGACCCCATACAACGTCTGCGAGAGGCGTCACGTACGGATTGTTGTCCGGGCCATACCAGATGTCCCACATGCGAGCCGCTGCGTCTTCTTGCGAGAGGCCGAGAACTTCCATGCCTTCGATCGTGATCTTAGTCTGGAGGTTCTCCTGGATCTCGGCGCGCTGTTCCGACGTGATGTAGATTCCCTGGAGAGCAGGGTCATCAGCACGAACAGTCTCAGCGTGCAAGGAACGGAAGAGTGCCTCCATGCCGTCGCGCGTCAGGGTTTCCTGCTCGTTATCGGGATCCCAGATACTCATGACCAGGAGCTCAGCCTGCTCATCAGTCAGCCCGGCCTTCTCGATGGTGCGCTGGCTGACAACCTGGTCGTCCCTCATGAACGAGCCCTGAGTATCGAAGCCGCCTCCGAAGAAACCAGACGTGATAGTCGCGAACAAAGCGAATGTCTGGTTGTTAGCTGCGAACGAACGCCATAGCCCTTCATCGTAAGACCGAGTCTGGCGCTTGTCGATGATGATCGGCTCGCCCGTTACAGGATCAACCGTAACTTCCTGATCCGTAGCCTCTGTGAGCTCTGGAGCCCCATCGCGATCATACTTGATCGTACCGTCTGCTTCAAGCTCCGGCAGACCCCAAGGGTTCCGGTTGTACGTATCGACAGTTGCGACCAGCTCATTGATGAAAGCAAGCTCGAAGGTCGCTCGCTCCAACGTTCCGAACATCTTGAGGAACAAGGAGTTCGCGTTGGCAAGAGCGCCCGGATCTTCGGGGACATCGTTGGTGGCTGCCTCATACATCTTCTGGCTGGTGTTGACGGCATCCCAGAAGAAGTTGGTGTTAACCAGAGGCATCTCACCGATAGCAGACTGGAAACCGTGGACGAGATCTCCGAACTCACCTGTCTGCAGGAACTCAGCCATGCCCACAATAGGAGCAGTGAAGAAGTTCACAGTCCAGTGGGGCTGTACCGGCCAACGCTCGGGTTGACCAGCCTCGGCAGGAACCTGGGCCAGAGCCGAGAGCCAGCCAAGACCAGGAACCTCTGCGAGGCCTTCAAGCCACAGTGCTTCACGGTTGCGCCAGTCGTTCGCAAGATCGCGAGGGTCATACAGAGAGCCAAGGCCCTGCAGGTTCTCGATACGGCGACGACGACGTTCTTCCTCGTCTTCTCCCGTGAGGCCGGAAGCAGAGAGTGCCAGGCCAGCAGCAAACAGTCCGGTCCAGGACAGACCGGTCTTAATGAAGGCGTCGGCCAGGTCTGCCTGCTCCAAGACTTCAGCAATGTAGTCGGTGGACAAGCCCTTGTTTCCGACTCGGCCCTGGAACCCGCGAGCCCGCGCACCGCCCTGAGCACCCTGCATGAGGATGGCTGCAGCTGCGTCGAAGCCATAGGCTCCGGTCAGGAATCGGGCAGAGCCGAAAGCGAAGTTACGGAACTTGGTCAGGATCAACAGAGTGTTCGCAGCAGCGTTGATCGGTCCGTTGGAAGACGAAGCAAGAGGCTGGAGCAACGAGTTGAAGTAAACACCAGCCGTGGTCATGCCAGCAGCCTTGATGTTCTTGATCTTGTTCGCACCGATGTTGTGGGCCTCACGAGGGCCATCTTGCAGGTAGGCAAGAGGCTTGTCCCGCAGACGCAGGAGAACATCGGTTGCAGTGACGTTCGGATTCTCGATACGCTCGTATTCGAGGATCCCGCGGATGTACATTGCAGCCTGTGCCTTGGGCGGGATGCCGTGCATGACGTCCTGAATACGAGACACACCGTCAACAGCGTGCTGGAGGCGAGCCTCACGACGAGTGTTGATCGCGTCGTTCGGACGGTGACGCGTCTCTTGAGCGATGTGAGAGCGCCATTCAGCGTCATCGACCAGTCGCTGTTCCACTACCTTGAGAAGCTGATTAGCCTGCTCATCAATGTATGGGGACTGAATACCGAGAGCTTCGAGGAACGAACGAACACGAGTCTCAGGCTGAGTCTCCTTAGCAACCTCGGCCAGAGCCGAGATGCCACGACGAATGCCTCGTCCGAGGATTCCTGTCGAAGTTCCCGACAGGAGAGCAGTAGCCTGTTCCGACGATAGGCGAGCAGCCATGTCAATCGGATTCCACACCCACAGGAACGGGTTCAGCTGGGGAACGATGGTACGAATGGCGTGCCACTCGCGGAAGAACGCGTTCGTGTACTGAACCTCATCACGATATGTACGACCGATCTTGGCCGTCTCGGCTGCTGTCTGACGCTGCAGTCCGCCGTTGTCCGCTCCGCGCTCGATGTCACGACGCTTACGACGTGCCATCTCGGTCTGAGTTGGAAGACTCATTGCTGAAGCGGGGGTAGAGCTCTGATTGGTCAGACCGGTGACGTCGGTAGACGAGTCGAGATCCGTCCACGGGTCGCCACGGACCAGGCTCATCTGAGTAAGAGGATCGACCGAAGACTTGAACGTCCCGCTATCAGGATCCAGCAGCTGACGGATAACATCGGGATACGCAGATGCTGAGTAGAACCCTTCGTCGAGAACCTTCTCGTACGAAAGGATGAGACCGTCCAGCTCAAGCTGGCCGTCAGGAGCGATCTCAGAAGTAGAGGCAAACGTCGTGTCAAGCGCCCACTCCAGCAGAGCTACACGACGGTTGCCATTGATCTGTACGCCTTCCGGGACCCACTTACCGTTAACAGCAATGAGATCCACGATCTCGGCGTGCATGACAGGCATGCGGCCTTCCATGACTGGAGCCTTACCCTGAGCAAGCTGCTCCAGGATATGAGTCGCAGCTGTGAGGACTTCATCCGGATCCAGCTGATCGACACCAGGCTTCGCGGGATCGTGCTGAGCACGGTAGAACAGCCGTACCATCGAGTCTACCATGTCTCGGTAGCGACCGTCTGCATTCATCTGCAGGGTGTTGTAGATCTTACGATAGATCTCTCCGGCCTGGATAGCATCCTCGTCGTCCGAGGCCCACTCGGTACGGTCGATCGGGGTGAGGTAGCCATTGGCGACCTTGTCTGCACGGGCGCGACGCACCTGTTCGGCACGAGTCAGCGGGCGAAGACGGCCAGTACTCTGGGCAACGTTGGTTCCAAGGCTCTGGCCCTGCAGGTCCGCATATCCACGCTTGCGGATGATGTTGTCGAGACCCTTGTTCCTGATTCGGTAGCCGAGGTCCAGTCGCAGAGCCTGTGCAACGGTCTGCTGCTGATCGGATGCAGTGTCGTTGGTAGCTGTCAGACGGTTGGTCTCGACGCGCTCCGTCTGGTCTTCACCAGTCGGCAGGATCTGTTCGGTCTGAAGAGTGAACTTGGCAACACGACCCTTAGAGTCACGAGTCGTGATCTTCCAGTCACTGCCGAGCCACCAGCCCTCAGCAAGAGCTCCATCAGGACCGTAGGAATTACCTTCCATACGAGCGTTGATATCGTCCACGATGTACTGACGGAGGCCGGGGTTGGCATCAATGTAGTCAGTCAGAGCCGCTGGCATGCGGAACGAGACTTTGTTCTCCGTCGACTCGGGCTGGTTAAAACCAGGAGCGCCGAGGACGTCAGCAACACGAGTACCGTCACCGCGCAAGAACTCCATAGCAGCAGCGAGGTAGTTGAGTTCAACATCAGATGCATCCAAACTACTCGGAGTCACGGCGACTTGAGCCTGTGCTGCGATGAGACCAAGACGGTCTTGACGCTGAGCAACCAGGAGACGAGCAGCAGAAGTGTCCTGATTGTTGTTCATCACGGCATCGGCGATGTCACGACCAGAGACCAGTCGGTTAGAGACGTTCTGCTTGTAGACGTCAAGCTCTGCCCGAACCTGAGCTACGATACCGCTCCGAACAGTGTCGGACAGTCCGGCCCACTCACCAATCGTGTAGCCTTCTGCGCGGATCTTCAGCGCATTGGCCAGAGTTCGACCGGCATCCCAACCGAAGAAGAAAATGGCTTCGCGAGAAGACGAGACCATACCTTCGGTCGCGCCCTTCTTGATACGACCTGCGAGGTTGTCGTAGAAGTTAGGCCAGATCCTTCCTAGGATCGGAACAGAGGGCAAACGATCGTCGGCTTGAACCGCTCGACTCTTCTTACCAGTCATCGATCCGATGAACTTGGCGCCGATCATGCTGATCGGGAGACGCTGAATGACTCGGAAGCCGAAGACAGGGTGCGTCTCCCACGAACGAATCCGACCTCGGTTCAAGGAAGCGTAGTCCTGCTTGATCTGCTTGTCAGCAACGATCAAGACAGAACCAGTGGACGCAATACCATCGCGCTCTACTCCGCTGTAGGGACGCTGAGCCTGAGCTTCGAAGTCTACTTCGCTCGGGTCATAGCCCCAGCGAGTCAAGAGAATGGCTCCGGTCTTACCGTGGATCAGCGGGATGAAGTCTCCCGGCTCCAACGTGCTGTTGACCTTGGGAAGACCGGTACGCTCACTGGTAACGGAGGCTGCCTTGATCAAGAGAGGAGCGATCTCAAGTGAGATCTCTTCCGGAGAGCGAGAGCTACCTCCGGCAATCATCTGGTCTACGAGGTACGCGATACCTTCGGGCTTCGATAGCTCATTCAGAACCTGCTTGATACGAGCACCGGCAGAAGCAGACGACGGTGCACCGTACTGCGAGTAACCCGTAGACGGAACAATGTTCGAAGTGATCGACAGTCCGAAACCGTTCTGGTCTGCACGAGGATCGGCCAGCACACCTTCAGCATCGGCAACCACATAGCCAGTGTTGTCGACAGCGATAACAGCAACGTTGTCCAGGCTCTGAACCTGGGTCTGAAGCAGTGTAGCGTCGCGTGCCAGCAGAGTCTGCTGCATCATCTCCGGGTTGGTCGGGCCATACAGCCAGTCCAGTCCCGCGCGAAGACGACCATAACCGGATCCAGCCTGCAGGAGCAGAGACTCGGCTTCCTGGACAGCGCCAGGCTCGCTGGGGTGAGTGAGGGCCACCGTGAGACCAATGGCGCGTGCCTCAGCCAAGACCTGACGGACTTCGCTGTTCCATTCCTGCGAACCAGGCTTGCCCTGGAACCGATCGAGACGGATCCAGACCATGTCGTCGACCGGAGCGATGTTGTCTTTCTGAGCTCCCGCATCGATCGTCAGGCTGGTGAGGTAACCCTCGTTACGCAGCCCGTTTCCATTGTGGTCGTACTGCCAGAGGCGACCGCCCACATTGGAGAGATAGGAGGACAAGTCAACAATAGTGCTGACCTCAGACATGCGGCGGATGCGGTCGTTCTTCGGGATACCGCCGATGTCCTGAAGAAGCTGATCCTTAGTAGACTCACTGACTCGGCTCGTAGTACGAACTGTGTAAGCAAGGGATTCTAGAGCCTGAGTGTTCTGACGCTCGTTCTGATCCCGGATCTGCAGGTTGCTGGTTCGGGCGTCGCGAGTCTCTTGACGCGTACGATCG
>Ga0247741_1001963_pt1 | contig 11446 bp, 10 predicted proteins | sample UWRJL213509R2_FD_180945 | JGI IMG/M metagenome (GOLD analysis project Ga0247741, IMG submission 180945) | Plant litter microbial communities from Arlington Agricultural Research Station in Wisconsin, United States - UWRJ-L213-509R-2 | ecosystem: Environmental > Terrestrial > Plant litter >...
GTGGCAAAGATAGATAGAAATGATAATGTGGTCGACCGAGAGGCCTGGGCAGTGATTTGGCTGTAGGGGCCACTGGTTGTCGGGTTGTCGACGAGTCGGTGCGTGATGCTGATGCGTATTTCCGAATTGGGTGGTGGGCGCTAAGTGAGATTGCGTTCGATAGCGTTCGAGTCGAATTCCGTGCGCAGGCGGGTAGGGTACCTTACAGTACATAGTAATAGAACTTTTAGAACCACGAACTGTGAGATCATGTACAGCCCCTCGCACGCAGATCTGTACTCGTGAACTACCGTCTGTAAATGCCTGAATCCCGCCCAGTTGGTGTCATTGGTGAAGCCAATAACGTACCCCACAAGCTCCGTGCTGGCCATCTCACTGCAGCAATGGAGGTCGCCTAGAATCTTTTGGAGAGCGCTCTGACTAGAGAAGGCGAGATCCTCGAGTTCTGCTGAGATTCCATCAATGGTAGAATATCTCCAGGCAAAACAGAACATGAGTATCTTGAGAGTTGTCATTGTCTGTGGATGGTTTAAAACTTGGTTCGAGTAACTCGCGTTATCCGGAATCAAGTTCAGTAGGTGGCAAATATCAGTCAGGTACTTAGCATCACCGTCCATCGAATCGTGCATCTCTCCCGCCTCCCCGCACTGCGGTGCATTCAAGGCTGAAGGCGATCTTAGTCACAGTCAGACCAGTGATTAATCCGTGAGAGACAAAAAAAAAATGGTACTTGGCACTTGAGAACACCTCCACCGTGCGGACTATCGATGCACGAAGGCGTCGGGAACCATGAGGAAAAATGCAAGGCCTTTTTATGACACATTACTTATGCAGTATATGCCAGACATTTCAATGGGTCGCATTTGTGGTTACCAAAGTATCTAGCATCGAAGAGTAAGAAGGCGTGAAACGCCGACCGAACACCAGCACCAGCACCCAGAACATTCAAATGTCAGCTCTCTCGATCGCTATGTGTAGTTTGATTCGTTTGGGGCTGTCACTTCCGTAAGGGAGATTCTGTGTATCAGTGGCAGGTTCATGATCCGTCTTCGAGCAGTCCATGAGGCTTCCACATGTTCAAAAAACAAAGTTCAAATTCTAATAGTGAACGCATAAGATTAATGGCGTCTCATCCTGCACCTGTCAGGTAGACTACATATCGTGTATGGCATATGTGATTTATAGACCCCAAACTATGCAAAAAAAAGTTAGATTTATGCGTACTGTAAATCAGAGGTGCCAAATTTATGGCTAGAACACGGCTTGACTGGTCGGCGCCCACCAGGTACTTATTCCGGAATGAGGCGATGTAGGAATACTATTGGTGAATAAATTGTTTTTCGGATAAGGTGATTGGACCTCGGGAGATAATTAACTGAGGACAGGTGAATGGGTGGAGTCAGTTACGAACGTCTTCCACTACTAGTATGCCATGCTGCTTCCTCTCACCTATTTGATTCCCACCCACGTCTGGATCACCCAGTGTGAAAATGCACAGTGTATTTAGTTGGAATCGAGGGTTCTGTCATGGTGCACGCTGAAGCCAAAAATAAGAGGTACTATGAGCTGTCAGTGCTTACTAGGCGCTTATCTCGCATGATCTTTAATGAAGTAGTGTGATATTTCGAGAACATTACCTACAACGAGGCGCACACGAGTTATTTCCTATTAGAAACCCAACTTGGATTGATCAGGAGACTAAAGTGAGGTGTGATTAAGATTCAAGATACGATGTCACTCAAAACTGGGGTGTGCTCCCAAGCGCCCCTTATGCACGCACTGACATTCAGTTGGTGGGTATATGTACCAATGCTGCATCCGCAGCTCGTTATTTGTTCTTTTTCACAGAATGAACGCCTCTGCACACTGCCCTGCTTTATCTCTAGCCTAAGAAAGGAAGATTTTAGATGGTAGAAGATTACGAAATGCTATTACTGTTTTCGTTTTCATGCATTGGTAGAGTATAAATATGGGGTCATAATGTGTTCTTTTCATCACTCAGTTTTACACCCACCCATCGAGACATTTCAATTTACATCATGAGCGGACAACCTGGAAATCCGGGTACAGCAGGCGACCCAGGCTGTGGAGGCAGGGGTGGAGGTGGAGGAGGTGGAGGCGGTGGTGGAAGCGGTGGCAATGATGGTGCTGATGGTGCTGATGGCGCTCCTTGCGGGTGCCCTCCTGCGGATGGAAGTCCCGGAAATCCGGGAAGCGACAGAGGAGGGGGAGGTGGTGGCGGTGGCGGAGGGGGAGGGGGTGAACGGGAAGGACGAGCAGGACGAGGACGAGGACGAGTAGACTACGACAGCTACCGAGAAAGCTATGGCTACAACCGCAGGCTATTTGGTTTTCCCGGAGAATGAGTCTAAAAGTATGTTGCTCCCTGTATTTTTGCATCTGAAACGTTGCATACTGACATTTTAATATATAGGCAGATATTTCTTGCAAATGGTTACAGCGTCAAATCACTTGGGCCAATGATATGCATCTCTCATTGATTGAGGGCCAAAGTTGTTGCAGCAGAAATTTGAAGAGAAGAACCGATTGTTTTTACGCACTTTGTACCCACCACCTCCTCTCTCAAATTCCACTTCTTGCCATGTAATGTACTCGTGGTTATGGTACCATTCTACTCGCTTTTTCTCTGCCTTCAATAAGCCCTGGATCCGAACTCACTCGTATGCGTCTAATCAATGTCCAGAAGTTTCCTCTGAAAATCTTACAAGATATTAAAAGCGCACAATGGACAGGCTTTATAACTTTATCTGTCGAGGAAGGAGTACAAATAGAAATAATGCAGAATTATTGGTTAACTATTGTTGGGATATTGGTCTAAGTCATCCCGGCACGGATTATTGAATAAGCGCCCGCAGCGCTCCACTCATATTAACGCCTCGCATAGTCGGTATTATTCAGTAGGGTTTAATCGCATTATAAATCGTCATTTTTTGACATTCCTACTTAGTATAAATCTAGGGGTGGACAATACTATTGGAGTATATCTACTAAAAGTTTCAAAGCGCCCAAAATTCATGTCAACATTCTATGTGCTATTCACAAAGTTCTTTGTCTTGGCTTCCAAAATCTCACTTATATTCTTAGTAGATCCAAAATAATATGTACACAAAATCTTGAGTAGTCATGCCCATCCAACAACGAGCACGAGGTGAAACATCTGTAAACTCGATCGTCAAAGTCGGGTCGAGAGCATGTGTTTCCAAAGAATTTTCCGCGCAGCAAGTATTACGCAAATCAAAGGAAAAACTAATCATAGTAAATTCTCTGAAGGTTTTATGACTACATTTTTCGAAGGAGTTTAGCAAATATTCAGGGTATCCATCCACTCGGCGCCGTACGACGTCGAATTGACGTACACCATTTTTTGAACAGGCTGTACCACCAAACGATTCAATAAGTTCACCCTATATTTCAACATTTAAACCACTATTTATCATTATTTTCAAACAAAGTTTCACCGGGACATATTAAATTAACAGAGCTTTTTCCACCATCAGTCTGATCTAGAGATGGGCAAGAATTCTGCAGAAAAGAAATACTGTGCTCCAGGCAACTTTACCGCCTCACGGTAAATTCTATACCAAAAAAAGCGGTCAATAATTGCATCACAATCAAATATTGTTTCATATGGGGAGGGACTCACTCCTTACTTTCCTCGCCTTCTTCGTCTGTGTTTTTCTTCGTGGTGTCTGTCGCTCTGGCTCAGACTCAGACTCAGACTCAAATTCAGGTTCAGGCCCAGGGTTATATGACGGGTAAGTGTTCGCCATAGGATGAAATCCTCCCAAATTAAGACCTTGACCACCGCCACCCTGCTGCGCCATGAGCATTGAGAGTAGTTGTAAGGTATTCTGATCCACTCCTGGCGGGAGAGCGTTCATCTGGGGCATCTGAATCGGATTCGGCATTCCAAATCCAAATCCGGGGATGGGGCCAGCACCAGCACCAGCACCTCGACCTACATATCCGATACGATTCCCTGAACCGCAGCTCACGCTCGAATTATTGATCTTGGAATTCTCAAAGTTTCTAGAGTTGGTTGCTGCTGGTGGCGGGTGGAGAGGAATGCCTGACTCATTGTTGTATGCGTATTCATTGTTAGAGTTGAAGTCCACATTCGAGTTGTTGATATCGCTGCATACAAAGTCGCGGCTCACTGACACTGGGGTTTGGGCTAGTATCTGAGCGGGTGATATTGTGGGGGCCTGAGCCAGGGAAGTGGTCGTTGAGTGTTGTGGGATAAAAGTGGGGGTAGACAGGCTTGGAGGAATGGAATGAGATGCAGAAGCGATGGGGTTGGTTGTACAGCTTGGAACAAGAGCACGAGTCATATCCTCGATTATGGTCTTCTTCGATGCGGCGATCAACGATGCGAGATTTGATGTGTGGGGGGTTTTTTTTCGTGAAGACGACATGGTTGAATCAAACGTGAATGAAGACTCGGAGAGTAGGAGAGGGAAGTATGGAGATGGTGAGCACCTCGAAAGTCAGATGTTTGAATGCTCTCGAATCCAAGTTTAATATTAGTAGATGTTATGCGTTTCACCGTGCGCGAAGAAATGAAGATCCCTCGCTCAACCACGAGAGCGTGGCCACCACAAATACAAGGACTGAAGTTACGGTTGCGAAGTCTCGTAATTTACTTTGTTCAGTACTTTGAAGTTTGAACAATAGAAAAGGTACGCAGATAACACTCCAAATATTTACATTGCTTAACCCACCCGATTAACTCCGTCCTGACGTGCAAGAGACGATGTATGGGCAACCGGGAACAAAGAACCACTCAAAGAACAAAGCACTGACGTTGTTGCAACCTGGTTATGAGCCCTGGGTTGTGTTCTTAAATCCACGTGATGATGTTACTATGACGTTCATGAGCCATGACAGGATTTACAGCCATTTAGATAGACTCCTGCAACAATAACCTCAATTAACCATCAACGACAGTCAGCGAGAATGACGGATTTTGCCTAAAAAGGAGTTCGGAGTCTTCGGACCAACGTGGCTTGTTTGGACAGGCGGCCCGGATAGGAAGCCATGCTCTGAGCTCGGCTCCGACTGCGAGTCCTTGATTCTTCCTTTCATCACCTTCCTCCGCCAGCTTTCGCCTCTCTGGATTAGGCAGTCGGGACACCAAATACGTCATTTGAGCGGTGCTATCTCCTCGCTCCTGAAGTCATGGCCGCTGATCTATCTGTAAGTTTCTGTTCAAATCGTCCTCATTCCGATTCCCCGCTCTGCTGTGTTTTGACGATCTCAGTTTCCTATCTCTAGATCTACCTTTTTTCGAGACTTTCTCCATTATCGAGTGCTCTGCCACAAATATTCGCAAAGGGCAGTCAAGAAGTTTAATGTGTCACTCGATGAGCCAAGCAGTGCCGAACTTCCAACGATCCACCAATTCGAATCGTAGGGTGCCGACTATACCTGGTCTATGGGAGTAAGGTACGTCCTTTGAACTCTATTATTTTCTCCACTGCTGCCCACTAATCGTCAAAATCCCGATCACTCAGAGTGACCAGCGCTTGCTGGTTATGTCTTGATCGATTTTTCAGGTGCTCGTCTCACAATTACCACAAATGCTTCAGTTTGAAACCGTCAGTACCACAGGCCGGGACGTCCCAGCGAAATATAATGTTGAACAACGATAGATCAGTCTGGTGCGTCATCCTTCTTGGTTGAATCTCATTCAAGACCCACCCAGCATCGGCCAAATCGTCGTCACCACCGATTATGTGCACCAATACATATCCCAGATCGTACCATCGTTGTTGCTCTCCTGCATTTGAGATAAGTTGGGGTCACATAAAGAGGTCTGGTGCCTATGTCTCGACGCTCGACCGGGCTGAAAATCGAACATCCACACCGGGTCGATGCCGGGTTTCGGTTCGTCCGCACGCATGATTCATTTCTTGTCTGATGGTTTGAAATTCCCTCCCATCTACACCTGTCCTCCGCCCTCTCTCAGAGACTATCTCAGTGTCATCAGGTCGGCAGCGCGTCTGCATTCGTCTCATGCTGGCAATAAGCTCTACAGACATCATCAGTAGACGCTGGGATCCTGTTATTCAATATGTTTAGTGCTTGTAGCCTATCAATGCAATCATTGCTGTTCAATTCGTTTTCTTTAAGTACACTACTTCTCAAAGAACCATCTCACATCAATAACTACTCAAATAAAGACATGATCTTCGTATAAATTAGGTGTAGAAAGATGATGCGCATGAGCATCATGGTCGCGGATGGAGTCAGGCCCATGCGATGAAAAGGTCTATACCCAGACAATAGGCAAAAGTCGGTCACCAAGCAATGGCCAACTCGAATTAATGTGGACCGGGAGCAAGGCGCATGTGAGGATTTAATGTCATGTGGCATTGTTATCATTGCAAGCTCTACAGAAAAATAGAGAAACCACCGTACAATGTTCATCCCACGCTGTACAAGCTTGATGAAGGCTGTAATCGAGCCAATGAATAAACCTTCGGCAATCGGCTACGCAAACTGAATGAAATCTAACACACCGCGTCAATAGGAAGCATGGTATTGAGAAATATCGCCAGTCGAGATGGTGCTTCTTTGAGGGGGGTGGTCTTGAGCTATCCGAGCGACTCGATGGGCAATATAGAAAATTAAACAACAGCAAGAATGGAAATATCAAAGAATTTTGATAACGCGGACACGGAAAAGGAGCAGAAAATGAAGGTTCGAACTTAAAAGTTGAGAGAGGAGAGGCTAGAAGGTCGTCTTGGGCCTGTAGTCCTGAATGGACAGGACCATACTATGCATAAATTGCATGACCCAGAGGTTGAGAATCTTAAAACGTAGATGGTGGTGGATTTCAAGAGATTTAAATGCATCTTTGACACCAGGAGTCTTAGTTTCCTCTCTTGTTATCGTCGGATGAACTGCAATGGAAAAATGTGTGATATTGAGGTCATGCGGCGACTAAGGGGTCAACGTATCTCTTGGTGTCGACGTCATTTGGAACGGAGGTGCATGGATGACAGGGATACAAGGCTAAAGTGTGGTAGAAGAGGAAAAGTGGAAGGAAACGGAGAAGGGGTACGATCGAAGGTCAAAGTGAGAGCTGATGGCGTCACTAATATACCTAGACGGATACGACCAAGGGAAGATGAGTATAAGGCTAGACGGCTACAGGTAAGGGGGAGCCATACCTCAGTCAGGTGAAGGAAGAAAGACTGAGGTTGGGAGTGCCCCCTAGCGGTATATATGGAGACGGAAAATGAAAGAAGAGAAGTAACAGGAGAGGGTGCTTCGATAATAGATGCGCAGAACCGATGTCATAATACAAGAGGATACTCAAAGTCCAACAAGTGCCGATAAATGATCATGGTACCGTTGGCGATAGCGAGCAGGTCCGTGTTCTGCTTCGAATATATAATTTCTGTGCAGTGTTTGGGTGCCCTGGCACCCTGCCCGTTATCTATGTAATTTGCGTGGCATGCTCCTTTACTTTGGCACGCTTTCTCTATGTCATAAAGACAAGTTATCCTAAGTGTGGGTTGGGCTTCAATCCAGCGCTTCATCAGCGCTTATTCACTCGGTTTGTACCCATCTCTTCTATTTGGTATGTTTGGCCATAACATTTGAATCCATCGTCCGAGGGACATCCACACAGCGCAAAAATTTAACTCATACGTTAGTCCTTGTTCAAAATAAGTATGTAGGACTTGGTTCAGACGTTTTAGAACTAATTTCAAAAATATAATTGCATTGAAGCGCCGAGGAACTGTCGAGATCTAATATAGTAATACTAGATCTATCAGATTTTTATTTTCTCGGGTCGAAGAAATCACATCATCCAAATATGTTGTACCCGGAGTCCATGTAGTAGAAGATTTGGGAAAATCGGCAGCGGAATGAGAATATCGAGTCGGCCACAATATCAACGGTGGAGATGGTGGAAGTTTGAGTGAGGGGGGAAACTATGGGTCGTAGGAACGTAGAACTGGAGGAGAGATAACGCGAATGAACCCCAAGTCTATCGAAATCAACCGCCAGCTCCGTCTAGCTGGCGCTGGCATATGTCGTTCATTTCTCTGACATCATGTCAACAGAATTTTTAGATCAGATGGTAGAATTCAGCTGCTGACCTTCAATGGTGGGCTACTACTTGTCTGAGGTCAGGGAATAAAGCATAGAGGTAGCGAGCAATACTCTGTGCGAGCTCTACCTCAACGATGCCGCCCATTGTATGAACTAAATCCGTCTTGCTCGCTTCGATAACCGAGGAGGGACAGCCTGAATGGCTTGTGGGATAGAAGCTACACGTGTAATCCTAAATATCGCCTGATGGTTCGAAGAGGTCTCTTCCCGGAGGGTTAAACGATGCTTCGAAGAACACCAAATTAGGGCACGTTTCAGCGACCAAGTAAGGAACGTACGATCTTTGCCGATCATTTCCTTTCCTCCTCCTCAGGCCATTTTTTGGCCCTGTCTGAGTGAGGTACGAAGACGCTGAAGAATGAGGGCTGAGAGCTCCGCTGATCATGGGAGTCGAGGAGAAGCCATTCAGACTCAGAGGATACCAGCGAAGCGAGCCATCTACGGGACAGGCTCAACGGATGGAGCGCGCCAACGTAAACTGACTCCAGCGAAGCTGATCATCTCGTGATCTGTACCAGACCACAGTACTTTGTGCGTGGAGGAGTAAGCACGAGAGTGCACGAAGCAAGCTGCAGAGAACGAATCAATGGCTCCAGACCGAATCTGGCTGTTTGGTCCGATAGAAGACACCAAACAGTGCCTGACGTTTTCTGCTTCCTCCCGCAGTGCACTCACCATCATCTCCTCTGCTTTTCTCGACACTCGAATTGCTTCATAAACTGCAATCTTTCCTTCAAGAAGTCTCAGATCTCTGTCTCAGATCTCTTGATCTGCGCCAGGCCACCATCGGTGCCGCCGGTTCGGGTTGAGCCGACCTCCTCCTCGCCGACCATAACCTGGTTCGGCACACACCCAAGTCTGAGTACGCATGGGGCCTCGCCTGTCCAGCTCCTCGCTTGTTCATCTCCTCGCTTGTTCAGCTCCTCTCCTGTTCATCTCCTCGCCTGCTGACGCGTACTAGCCTCTTCTTCCAAATATTAATAACTCATGCAAACGACTTACCCGCCGAAGTATGCGCAACGTGGCTCATTACTCTCCGAGATCGTGTACTGGGAGAGAGAGATCTCATAGCCTGCATGTATCATTGTACGTCCGTTTCTCACTATCCACTTCTTTCCATTTGAAATAAATTTTCGGAGCTGACCCGCCCTCCTTGATTTCTTCCTTCAATCAAGTCTACGCATCATCCGGGGCCAGCTCATTCCAGTCAAGAAACACTACGCGGCCTTCCGTCCAGACCTTGCACTCTACTGGTCCAAATATACGCCCTTGACACATCAGAATGCTTCCAAGCAGGAACGGTCTATGTTCGTGTACGGTCCAATGCCCAAGATACGTCCATTCTTCTTTCCACATGACCGTTACTTTCTTCCTCTCCACCTACCTCTTTCCATCCAAATTCGGTGACAGTGGCTACGAGTATAACCGTCCGTCGTTGCGAACTGGTTCCAGGGGATTATTCTACGTATATGTGGTTCCTCTGAGAGTGCGCTACGTAACCTTTGTTACGCTCTTCGATGGACGGTTATTCATACACGCTGCTTCGTCATCCCATTTTTCTCTATCCACTTCGCCCTCTCGTTAGTTTTGTCGAGATGTGTTCGTTGCACTGACCACCAGTTCTTTTTAGCTCACATTTCGCTCATGCCGCCCTAAGGGGTTCGTCCTTATGAGACTCCATTCTCGGAAGTGGCGCCAATGCCAATGCCACGTCAACAACCTCACCGACAGGGGCTGAAGTTGTCGTAGGAACAAGTCTGAGCCGAAAGTACGTCGCACCTCTTCTGTTCTTCCACTTTTCTTTCTTTTTCTTGTTTCCCACATACTGACTACCATTCTTCAGTTTCCCTTCCTCCCCCATCCCGTTTTAAAATGGCACGTAGGCCTACGCGTAAGCGATATACCCACCCACCTATCGTTTATGGCATATGTGCCGTACTTGAGACGTTATTCGCGCTTTGTTCTAACCTGGGACATTTCACAACTACTGCGGCTGGACTTGCTGGACCCATTCATTAGATCTGCGCGTGGTGGGCTGTGGCTCCATCTTATTTTCACTTCGATTTTTCTTTATTTCGATTTCAATTCCGTTTTCCTTCATTGCCTACCTTTCCCTCGGTCTCTAATCTGACCGTGGTTTTCATCTCATTGATCATGATCTGCGAACGCACTTATTTTTCTCACAGCCTCCGGTCTCGCAGTCCGAGACGAGTTCACTCTAGCTTGTCCTCACATTCCTTCTCTACTCGTTGGAGGCTATGGAGTTGCCGATTTAGCTTCCTTTGAAATGGCGGAATTCATTCGGTAGTTAGCTGGAACTCGGCTCGGTCTGACTGCGCAGCCTGGACCCTATCTTTTGAATTTCGAATCTATATTTCTACCTTTTCTCTCTGTCTTTGCGCATGCCGCTCGCTCAGAGGTTGAGTGGTGCTCCTAAAACACCAGACCTACCCTCATACCCGAGGTGGATATTCGCCGTTTATAACGCACTCTCTCACGCTGGTTATACTTCCAGAAAAACCCCTCTCTGGACATAAACAGGGTGTATGCATGAACATCCCCCGTCGGGATTGAGGACTCGGAAAGTGGTCACCAGTCAGTACGTATGTCCTCTAGCTTCTTCAATCTCCCGTCTCTCTTCGTTTTGGAGCTTGGTTGATTCGGCTCAAATTTCTGAACGAAGTTTCTTTCCTCCAGGTCGCCCGGGCAGGGTAGGCGCAGGAGTTTCATTGCATTCGAAATCTTCCCTCGGTTGGAGATACGGATTATGATACATTCACTCTCTCCCATCTCGTGCTATGGGCGTGTTCGCAACGGTTCGTTCTCATTCTTGTCTTTGAAATTCCTATGTCTATTCCATTCTTCAGCGCTTTGTTGACTACACCTACACCTACTCGTTGCAGAGAACGACAGCCTCACGAGGTGGATTCGCGATAACCTTACCAGATCCAAAACATCCGAGGCGTATCCTGATGGGAGGTCGGTTTGCGAATGAGAGTGCTCAGACCTATTCTGGAATTTGGGTGATGCTGTCCACGCGCTGTAGGATCTCATACCATTCTTTGCCACACGTAAATCGGTAGCTATGAATATGAATTATACTTTATTATACGGTAATTGAAGAGTCGGGTCATACAATAGCGGGCGAAAGCGAAAGCGAATCGGAGGTGCTAGTGTATAAAAGTTCTGGGACTCGGAAACGAAGGAGGACGAAGAAAGAAAGGATACTGAAAGTAAAATGACAGGCGCACGCTGGTGGAGTGATACCCAGAACTAAAACGTAGATGTCTAGAGTGCT
>Ga0247741_1001964_pt1 | contig 11443 bp, 6 predicted proteins | sample UWRJL213509R2_FD_180945 | JGI IMG/M metagenome (GOLD analysis project Ga0247741, IMG submission 180945) | Plant litter microbial communities from Arlington Agricultural Research Station in Wisconsin, United States - UWRJ-L213-509R-2 | ecosystem: Environmental > Terrestrial > Plant litter >...
ATGAAAATATGGATGAGACAGGCATTGATTTGGCACCCATGCTGGATTTTGTGCTCAATCTTCTGATTTTCTTCATTATCACCGCGGTATTTGCCAAAGAAGTGGGGTTGACCGTAAGTCGCCCTAACTCTTCGGCGGCCACCGAGAAGAAAGAAGCGGGCAGTATCGTGATCGTGATCGAAGCTGCCGGCACGGTTCTGGTTGATAAAAAAGGTGTAGACATACGTGCGGTTCGGGCCAATATCGAGCGTCTTCACGCTCAGCGCCCGGACGATTCGGTAGTAGTTGTGGCCGAAAAAGGCTCGCAAACAGGGGTTTTGGTGCAGGTCATTGACCAGGTTCGTCAAGGCGGTATTCAAAACGTTTCTATTGCCGCATCCGAGCGAGGTTAGTGTAATGATTTTAAAACGTCACACTGAAGAGAGCGATGAAACGGGTATTGATCTGGCACCCATGCTCGACTTCGTACTCAATCTGCTGATCTTCTTCATTATCACCACATCGTTTATCAAAGAAGCGGGTATCACGGTAAACAAAGAAGCCGCCATGACCGGCGAAAGTCAGGAATCGGGCAACATCCTGATTGCGATTCGCCCAAACGGTGATATCTGGATGGACAAACGCCGCGTGGATATTCGCGAAGTTCGCCCCTTGATCGAACGTTTACATCAAGAGCGCGCCGAGGATACGGTAGTGATTATTGCGGATCGTGAATCCCAAACCCAAATGCTCACCAAAGTAATGGATGCCGTGAAATCCGGTGGCGTTACCGAAGTGTCCATCGCCACCTTACCGGGCGAGGGGGGCTAGAACATGACTACGATGAATCGCTTTATGCGCAACAACATGGTTATTCCAGCCACCATCCTGGGGTTATTTCTCTCGCTCATCCTGTTCGGCATCATGTATTCGGTGATCAAAGCAGGGCGCGGGGCGATGGAAGCCAAAGTTAATTTACCCACTATCGACTTTGTACGTTTGACTCGTGATTCAGAGCCAGAATCCCTAACCCGGAAAAAACCGCCACCACCACCTCCGCCACCGCCACCACCGCCAAAAATGAAAGTGGTAGCAGCAGCGGTACAGCAGGAAGGTTTATCTGGATTGGAAATCCCAAGTTTGAGTTTGAATGCCGATGTAGGCGGTACCGCATTGGGTGGCACTAAAGCGATGTTCGATGGCGACATTATTCCGTTGCAATGTCCTCCAATTTCTTACCCCAGCGATGCACGTCGCGCAGGTTTGAATGGCTGGGTGCGAATCGAATTTATCGTCGGGCCAGATGGATCAGTGCGCAGTGCTAAAGCTGTCGAAGCGCAACCGCGCGGAGTCTTTGAAGCAGCAGCGGTATTGGCAGCGCAAAAATGCAGATTTAAACCGAAGATGGTTGATGGCGCACCGGTTGAACAGAAGGGAAGCAGGAAGTTCAATTTCAATCTAAATCAGTCTGCGGGGTGAAACAGATGATCAAACTCAGACAAAATTTCGCCAGCGTATTATTAGTGCTTGGAATAGGCCTTACACCCTACGTTGCTCTAGCCGCAACTGAATGCGGCAAAGAGGAACAGAAGGAAGGGACTGAGATGAGCGAAGATACTTTCTCAACGGTGCAAACTGCCACGGAGTTACTCGGTAAGCAGAAGTACGACGAAGCCATTGAGAAATTATCAAAAGTTGCCGAAAAAGGTTCGGCTTACGAAAAGGCATTAATCAACTACAACCTGGGTCTTGCCTATAGTTCGAAACAAGACTTTAAAAGTGCGGTAAAAGCATTTGCTGCGGCGCTGACAACCGATTCACTGCCGCGGTCTAACCGCGAGCAGTTAAGGTACAACCTCGGTCAGTTGTATATTGTTACCAGTCAGTTTGATGAAGGCATCAAGACACTGGAAACTTATATGGCCACGGCCTGTGGAACTATTACGCCAGAAGCGCATATTTTTCTAGCGAATGCTTTATCGGAACGCAAACGCTACAAAGAAGCTTTACCGCAAATTGATCTGGCGATTTCAAAATCCAAAGAGATAAAAGAGCAGTGGCTGCAAATGAAATTAGCCATCGCTTACGAGCTCAAGGATTACAAAGGCGCAGCAGAATCGCTCGTACAATTGATCGTTAAGTTTCCACAGAAACCCGATTACTGGAAGCAACTTTCCAGCGTGTTGTACGAAGGTAAAAGTGAGCCGGAATCATTAGCGGTACTGGCGCTGGCCGAGCGGCAAGGTTTCTTGCAAAAGCCTGCGGAAATTAAAAATCTGTTTAGCATTTACATGATGTTGGAATCGCCGAATAAAGCGGGTCTTTTGCTTGAGTCGGCGATGGCGAAAAATACTATCCCGGCCGATGAAACGAATTTAAGTTCGCTGTCTGATGCCTGGATTAATGCGCGCGAAGCCGCTAAAGCGGAAACAACATTGAAGCAATTGGCAGCCATGTCAGACAAAGGCGATTACTACTACAAGCTCGGTGCTATGTATGGTGATAACGAACGCTGGCAAGACTCCAAAGGTATGTTGACCAAAGCTTTACAAAAAGGTGGCCTCAAGCGCACTGGCGATGTGTGGATGCGTTTGGCGGTTGCCAATTACGGCATGAAGGACAACAACGGTGCCGTAGAGGCGTTGCAGAAGGCCACAACGTTTGATGAGTCGCGCGCGCAAGCGAACGAATGGTTAAAAGCATTGAATGCAAAACAGATTTAATTATTAAAGTAATTCATTACTTTCTAAAAATCTGAGTCTGCTTAACAGCAAGCTCAGATTTTTTTAGTAAACTCGAACCAACACTGCTCCCCATTCTTTTTGACCTCGCTTAAATTTATTCATCCCTGTCTAAATATTTTCGTCAGAGTTGTGCGTTCTTGTGCGTGCATTAGCATGGAAATATAAGTCTGCCTCATGCCTGTTTTAAAATTAATTGTTGCCATCTCTGTGGCTTCTTAAACGGTAGTTCGCTCGTTTTTTCGTTTTAAGGTTTTCAGGTTATGTAAGGCTTATCGATATGTAAATTAATGTATGGGTTGATAGTTATTTGTTTGCATAATTAATCCATTAATTTTTTAAAAAATCTTTATTGTTAAATTTAAATTCCGGTGTAAATAAAAAATTAACTATGGTTTTATCTGAATAAAATACAAAAATGGTGCGTTTTTAAAGTGTTTTTTGATTTTTAAATTATGTCTTTTTATGTGCCTATATTAATTTGCACCTTGGTTGTTCGGTAACAAATTTATTTGCACCAAAATAAAGTAGGTTTTATATTTTTTGTTATTTAAAAAATATTTTTAAATTTTTTAATTTAATGTTTATTATGCGTTTGGATGTAGGAATATTTTGTAAAAAAATATGTGGGCTGATTTTTTAATTCTGTGAATGTCGGTAGATTGCTCGATTCAATTTAATATTTACGCTTTTTTATTAAAATATTCTTTAGGTGTGTGGTTTTTTAAAATAATAATTACTCGTTTGCAAGATCAGCACAAATCACGAAATAAGCTTCTTGAAAAAGCTTGCACCATTGATGCACTTCCAGGTGTTTTTTTGCACCAAAATCATGGTCAAAATTCATGCAGGTTTATGGTGGTTGAATATCCATAAAAGTGATCTTTAGAAAAGTTCCGTAAAGTTTAAATTTAATCACTTGTTGCTAAAAATTGTGTTGCATATGAAACACTATGTAGATCATAAGGTTGACGGATTTTTCATCTTTATTAATAACAGTTTCCTGACTTATTTTTACATTCAATACGTTAATTAAAAATAATAGATAAAAATTTGGCGCGCCTTATGCATATTCTGTTTTGTAATGAATTAACTATTTAAGTGCATATAGTGAAGTTCAAGCCGCAGACCTTTGTAAGGCTTTAAATAGCTAATAAGTTCTTCGGTCGGTAAGGGTGTGATTATCCGAAACATTGATGGAAGGCAAATTTATGAAAGCCTCGTTAGCATTTTTGACATCGAATGAAGAATCGATGCCCTGTGAAATTTCTAAGACGTTATCCATCGAAAATCTTGTTAGTAGCTGTCACGGTTCTCTTGTTAGTTTTTTGCGTCGGCGCTTACGTGTTGGCGAAGATGCCAGAGATGTTGCGCAAGAGGCCTATATCCGCTTAATGCAATATGAAGGGTCAAAAGATGTGAAATCACCAGAATCGCTTCTCTTTAGAATTGCCATCAACATTGCTAACGATATGGGCCGTGCCGATAAAGTAAGGCATGTTGCTGATCATTGTGATATTGAAGGGCTTGATTTTGATTCGGGAATAGCTAGCCCCGAGCGCGAGGTTTCCGCCAGCCAGCAATTGGATTTGCTGTATGACACCATCCAACAGTTGCCACCGAGATGCCGTCAGGTTTTCTTGTTGAGCCGTTTTCAAAATATGACATACCCGCAAATTGCGCAGCACTGTGGGATATCAGTAAAAATGGTTGAAAAACATATTAGTCGAGCACTGGCGATTTGTGCCGCCAAAGCAGACTAAGTCAAATTACGTAGGAGAGTTTTCAAATTATTTTTTTAGGTTTAAGGTAGGGGGAAATAGTCTGAAGCCGTTTACAAGGAAATATGGACAATAAACCCAGCAACATCGTAGTTAATCAGGCCGCCCAATGGTACGCGAGATTGCACGCTCCGGATTGTTCCGAGAAAGAGCGCGCAGCTTTTAAAACCTGGCTTATGGGCGGAACTGAACGCGAACAGGCATATAGGTCTGTGATCGATGCTGCCAGTTTGGTTAGTAACCAGCTTGGTTCTGATCCACGCATGCGCGCGATGTTATCTGATGCCATGCAAGAATCTACTGACATCAAATCAACCGGGGGCTTCGCTGGTTTCAGCAATCGTTTCCGTTATGCCGCTGCCGCTGTAGTGTTTATTGGAATCGCTGCGTTCTTCACTTTTGGTCGTCAGCAGGCGTTTGATGCTAGCCCTACGCAATATTACGTAAACAATGAATTGAGCAAACAGCGCATTGAGCTGAGTGATGGTTCAGTGGTGTATTTGGATGTTGGTGCCAAGTTAAGTGTGGATATGAGCGCGCAAGAGCGCCGTTTGGATCTGGACACCGGCAGGGCTTTCTTTGAAGTCGCACACGATAAAAACCGCCCCTTTTCTGTAAGTAAATCGGGCACGCGAGTCGTCGCATTGGGAACGCGTTTTCAGGTTGATGTAGTGCCTGAAAATCAAACCGTGAATGTAACTCTGGCGGAAGGTTCGGTCGCGGTGACTAACAGCAATCAGGCTGATACCTGGCGCGAAGTGTTAGTACCGGGGCAACAATTGTTGATCGACAATTTATTACATCGTCACCAGATCCTGAAAGTAAAAGCGGATTCGGTTACCAGTTGGTCTACGGGATTTTTGGCGTTTGACGGCGTGCCTTTGCGCAAAGCGCTGGATGAGATTAATCGTTATTCAAAAGTTAAAGTTGTACTAGGCGACAATTCTCTTGCTGAAATTCCAATCGCCGGTAATTTCATCGCGGGCGGTGATACTAGCGATTTTGTCGAAACACTTACAGCCGTATTACCTTTGCGGAGTGCTCGTACCGGAGCCAATGAAATTGTACTGTTCGAGAAATACGATACGCAAAACCCCTAATTATTACTTTACTTGCACAGCTGTTGTGGCTGTTTTCTTTTGTTGTAATTTGCGTGCTTATGCCGCGAGCAATTCCACTATCCAATCGCGTCCTGCTGCTAACGAAGTTGCTATCAACACAGGTACGAACCCGCCATCAAACTCCACTCGTGACCAAATCAATTTCGATATTCACTCTGGCAATCTCAGCGATGCCCTACGTGAATTATGTCAACAAGCTTCCCTGCAATTGCTTTACGAACCCAGCGCGTTAACGAACAAACACTCCATTCAAGTTAAAGAAAGACTAACCGTCGAAGTTGCTCTCAACAGACTTCTGAGCGGTACGGATATGGAGTGGCATTTAATTAACGGCAAGTCGGTAGCTATCTCCAGCAAACCCAAAGTTCTTCTTAGCACTGGTTCCAACTCATCTACTCCTCATAAAGAAGTTGATGCCGACATGACTGTGCTTACCGACGTGGATGTCACTGGCCAGTCGCCGTGGTGGAATGGGTCTGGCAGTGGTTCAGTGTTTGGTTTTACCAAGCCTTTATTGGAAACACCGCGATCAGTTTCCCATGTAAGTAGCGATGCTATTGATGTCTTTAGCTTAAGTGCGGTTGAGGATTTGTTGCGCGTTGTTCCCGGTGTTTTCACCACCACACGGTTTGGTGTGCAAGGTTCGGTGGATATTCGCAGTGTTCCCGCAGACACCTATTTTCGCGGTATGCGCCGCTTAACCTTGCAGGGTCACGGCCGCAGTGTTTTAGCAGCCATGGACTCGATAGAAGTCGTCGGCGGCCCAGCTTCACCTTTGCATGGCATGGGCAAAATTGGTGGATATGTCAATTTTGTACCTAAATCAGGGCGATCAAAAACCGGTCAGTACTTCAACGAAGCCCACGGTTTTGCACAGCTGGTAGCAGGTGAATACAACCGGCGAGAATTGTCATTCGGCGTTGGTGGTCCCGCAGACCTTGAAGTATTGGGCAAAGAGGGTGGTTACTACGTGTATGGTTTGGTCGAGGATTCCGATTCGTACACCGAAGCCATTCCGGTAAAGCAGAAAGTACTGCAAGCGGCCACCAGCATTGACGATATGGTTGGGCCATTTCGGTTGGAAACTGGGATCAGCTATCAGGAGTCACGCACGTCGGGTGCTCTGATTGGGCGATTGACGCAGGCGTTGGTAGATAACGGCGATTACATCGGCGGCTCACCTTTGGTTAACCTTGATCTCAACGGCAATGGCAGCATTGGCTATATGGAAATGCAGACTGCATCACCAGTCAAAGGTAATTTGACCACCTCAAACCAACCCTTAAATCAGGTATTTGATTGGCCGCTGGATGCTAACGGCAAGCCGCTTACCATTGATCAATTTCCGAAAATAACCGGCATTCCGCAATCCCTGTACAACTATTTACAGGCAAATCCGGAAGCTGATCCCACGGGGCTTTTGCGCGCGCAAGGCGTGGGCGGCCCGATTCCGGTATCGGGTGCGGTTCCCGTTGGTATGGCGCTTGATCCGCGCACTGTAGCGATAAACAAACTTAATCCACGGCGCGGCGCGGCTTATGAAAAAGATGTTAAAGCCGAATTCATGACGGCATTTGCCGATTTGGTTTACGACATAGACCCCGACTTCACCGTTAAAAACCAATTGTTTTACGACAGCATGAATCAATACAAAAACTCGAACCAGCCGTTCAGTCAGGTTCAGGATGTTTATGTTATTGAAGACAAATTCACGCTAACGGATAGGCTGCAAAATCTGCCCTCGTGGATGCGAGTCAATCAGGCTTTTTCATTCAATGTGCGCGATACGGTTTCCAAAGGCCTGCGTATTGTTGGCGATTATGGCAATCACCGCACTGACGCCACAGCTGTAGATTGGAATCCGGCGACGGCGGGTATGACTGCAAATACTACCTTCGCCAGCTCCAATGAAAACAGTGATGTAGCCAATGACGGCATGCCTTGGGGCAGTATTTATCGCACGGAATTTTCCGAATTTGGTGCCGGGTTTTTACTGGATATAGAGTTATTTAATGACACCAACATCTTGGTGGGCGCGCGTCATGATCGCTCAAAAGCCAAAAATACCAATTACGCCGGGCGCTATTTTTACAATACGGGTACTGCTGCGAAACCCGGTGCCGTCGCTTTGTTAGATGATGTCGCTGAAAGGTGGGATGGCGGCGGTTCCTGGTCAGTGAGCTTGTCCCAACAATTACCTTTCGGGCTTCATCCCTACGCAACTATGTCTCGCGCAACTATTTTGTTGGATGGCAATAACAATTCCTTGCTAAACGATGTCATCAACTCCGGGCACGTTGGAACGGCAGTTTTAAAAGAGGCGGGTGTCAAAGGGAGTTGGTTCGATGGCAATCTAAATTTGGTCTCCACCGTTTACGAACAGGGCAGAGCAGATGTTACGCAAGACGATATCGCTAACGTCATTAACGCTTACGCTACTGCAACTACAACGCGCGGTTGGCAAACAGAAATTAAATGGGTTCCGCGTAAAAATTTATTGTTGAGTCTCTACACACTGAAACAAATTACCAAGTATTTACCCAATGCGGGCGGCGTTATTCAAGTGGATGCCAGAGCTTTGGGGTTTACCGATATTTTGGATGCTGAAGGCAATGTCATTTATCCCGCAGAGGCATTTTTATACGGTGGTCGTGCGAATATAAATTTGCCCAACGACGTATCTGCGTATGAGCGCAAGCAAGGTAATCCTGAAACGCAAGTGGGTATCACGGCGATTTATCAATTTGATAAACATTGGGGCGCAACGCTTAAAGGCAATTATTTATCCAGCACTTGTTCTGGCCGACTTTGTTTGGTGGAGCTTCCAAGCAGTACGGTTGTTGATGTCGGTGTTTTTTGGAGTAGCCCTGCAATCGATCTTAAATTGGATGTCGCGAATGTTGGCGACCGGCATTATTTTCGCGCGCGCACCGGTGAAGTTCTGGGTGATGTTATTGCGCAAGCTATGCCGGGAAGACGCACACAGTTAACGGCGACTTATCGTTTTTAATTTTTTTAAATTTTTTCTAATCTGCTGAAAAATAAATTCTGCTTTTTTAATTATTCTTTTCTATGTGCGGCGAGTGATCGCTTTTTTTAGCTATTTTTTAACAATAATTCTAAAATGCCCTCGTTAAATTCCGCATTAATTTCTGACTAAGCTTCTCACTATATTCTCAATAAACTTTCATTAAACTCCCGTAATCCTTTCGTTAAATCTCTCAAAAACATCACATTAATGTTCCAATTTATTATCAATAAAACCTCATTAAATTCGCGATTATTTTTTTGGTTCAATTCTTGAGTGGATGTCTGATTATTTATCTCATCACAAGTTCAAAAAATTTTTGGTAGGGGTAAGGCCATTAGCGGCGTCTTAAACACAGACAGGCGTGCATACAGCTGCATAGCTGTAGTTCGCTCTTAGCAACTAATGGGGAGTTCGTATGTACAGTTCTAAAAACTTTGAGCGCAAATTTAATTTGCGTAGCGCAATCGCCACAGTCGTCGCCTTAGCGTCTGTGTCTTTGGCGTACACCGCGCCCGCATTCGCGCAGGAAGAAAAGCCCGGCGAAGTTACCGAGCTTAGCGATGTAAACGTCACTGACGATCCACTGCGTGCCTTATCCAATGAACCCTCTGGTGCGTCATTTGGTTTTGCTAAACCTTTGTTGGAAACACCTCGTACCGTAACCTTCGTGAGTGAAGAGCAACTGCGCTTATACGGCGTGTCTTCAGTGGATGACCTCAGTCGTTTGGTTCCAGGAACTTACACCACTACACGTTATGGTTTGCAAGGTGGTATCAACGTACGCGGCGTATCCGCTGATTTTTATTATCGCGGCATGAAACGTCTGCAAATGCAGGGTCACGTGCGCACGATTCTTTCTGCTTACGACAATATCGAAGTGATTAAAGGCCCACCATCTCCACTCTATGGTATGGGTCAAGTCGGCGGTTACGCCAACCTCGATCCAAAGTCTAACCGTGCAAAAACCGGTAAATACATGACTCAGGAACAAGGTTATTTGCAGGCGACTGTGGATAGCTACGGCAAAGCTGAAATGCAATTTGGTTTGGGTAAACCCTTTGAAATCGCCGGTAAATCTGCCGGTATTTATATCGTAGGTTTGTTGGAAGATTCCAAAACATTTGTTGAAACTGTTCCAGCGAAACAAAAATTCTTGCAAGCCACTTTGAGTGTGGATAACGCCATAGGTCCATTCCGTTTGGAGATGGGCGGCCAGATTCAAAACTCGGTTACCGCAGGTGCTTACTTCACACGTACTACGCAAGACTTGATCGATAACGGTACTTACGTTAACGGTCGTCCACTGGCTAACCTGGATATCAATGGCGATGGTCGCATTGGCTACGTTGAAACCTATTTAGGCTCACCAGTCACCGGCAGTATTGGCGGTAATAACCAGGCGTTGGATCAACGTTTTACGCTTCCTCAGGATGCATCTGGTAACCCGATTCCAATCAGCAGTTACGCCAATACCATCAACGGTATTCCAAAATCGATGATGGATTATTTGACCACCGGTGCGGGCGCTAGCTCTAACTGTGCAATGGCTACCTACATGCGCACCTTGCCAGTTGTGGGCGCAACTTCGAATGGTTTGGTAACACGTAATTTACCTGTTGGCCTAGTGCTCGACCCTTGTAACACTGGCGAAACCCAGTTGGAAGATGACGATTACCGTTCAAATGGTGCCTATGAGCGCGAACAAAACGCGACTCAGAAAATGGCCTACTTTGATTTGATTTATGACACAGACCCGGACTTCACCGTTAAAAACCAATTGTTCTACGACAGCTTGAATTCGTTCAAAGATTCCTGGTTGCCTTACGGCGAAAACCAATTCATTAAAGCGTTGGAAGATAAAATTACAGTTACTAAAAAAATCCCATCTGACTATTTGCCAGATTGGTTAGCGGTTAACAGCTTGGGTTCTTTGAACTATCGCAAAACCTCGGGCTTTATCCTGAGTTCCGGTGGCGACTTCGACTTCCGTCAAGACATTACCTTTGACACAGGCGCTAACGGTAGCGGTACCGGCGGTTTCTATCCCAACACCATGTTCTGGACTCAGTTGACCAACGACAGTTACCAAACCGGTGTTCCTGACAGCAACTTCCGTAAATCCCAATACACCGAAAAAGGTGTTGGTTTGATGTTGGACATCGACTTCTTCACCAATACCAATTTGGTTATCGGTGGTCGTTACGATGACGTAAATGCAAAAGTGAATGAAAGCCCATCATTTAACCCAAACACAGGCACCATCGGTGTTCCAACTGCAGACCTCATCGCGGCTTACAAAGCGGGTACCGCCTGTTTAACACCCGGTGGCGTATGCCCAGGTGCCTATTTGGCTCCAAAAACAACGGTTGAAGCGTCTGATAACGGCACGTCATGGAGCGCAAGTTTGTCGCACAAGCTGCCTTGGTACAGCATTACTCCTTATGTCACCTTGGCTAGTTCAACCATTACGCTCGACGGTAATAACAACCTTTACGCGGCTGCAACTGTAACCGGCGGTAAGTTGGTGGGTGATGCATCTCTGGATGAATTCGGTATCAAAGGTGTCGCACTCGGTAAGAAAATTCAGTGGACATTGGCTCAGTTTAAACAAGAGCGTACCGACGTTTCTGGCGGCGCTGATCCAAGTATTGCAGCCTTCGCGACCAGCACTACCACTGAAGGTGTCGAGGCCAGCATTAACTACCAAGCAACTCGTGACTGGTTTATCGGTGCGTCGGTTGCAAAAATGGACCCACGTTACTCAACTGGCGCTGTTGCACTCAACATTGG
>Ga0247741_1001965_pt1 | contig 11442 bp, 9 predicted proteins | sample UWRJL213509R2_FD_180945 | JGI IMG/M metagenome (GOLD analysis project Ga0247741, IMG submission 180945) | Plant litter microbial communities from Arlington Agricultural Research Station in Wisconsin, United States - UWRJ-L213-509R-2 | ecosystem: Environmental > Terrestrial > Plant litter >...
CTCCTAATATTTCCATCTGAGCCACCTTGCAAGAGGGCAGGCAGATCACTCCAGAGAACTTTTGAGACGTTCAAAATCGTCTGGTGGATGTACTCAAATGCCTCTGGATTGGCTCCCATCTCGCCTTGTCGTCCGAATATCATCAAGTTTGCCAGCCCCATAACCGGCACTTGCCAGTGCCTTGCACAATCCCTAGTTTTCTCTCCTCGAAATGCATCATACTCTTCCTTCACCAAAGGTCCAGATGTGGGATGGAGGATACAATCCACAAACTGAGCGGCGATTTCTATATTCTGCAACCTTCTGTCATCGAGCGCCGCCTCAGCTACGACGTAGAGAAAATGTGGCTCAAGACGCGCATTCGACATTCTTTCTTTCAATGCAGAAATGCCGGTTTGGAGATCAGGTCGTTGAACTCCATCTGCGCCTCATCCCGTCGCGGTTGCCGTGGAGCACTTGATAAAGCGCCGAAGCTAGCATTGTTTATCATTGGGGGTGAAATGAGAATCAGATAACTATGGAAATTGTGGAAGTCGGAAAGACAGACCTGACAGGAGACTAGGATGTCACATTCTGTAACGATCCTGGATTATGATGTACTCGCCACTCCGACTCGCGACTCACAAAATTTCTCTCCCTTTCCCTCTGTTCACAAAGGATTCTGATAGTAAGATCGCCTTGAAGGTTTTAGACTTGGTAAAACGACAAAATCAACTACCACGAATGCCGTTTCACATCGCTTTTGAAACCCAATTCGTGGTTCTCGAATCTCAATGATGGCCTCTGCCAGTCTGGCGCTGGTTGATATTCATGCCCTTTGGAGAAATCTTGGCACTACAGAGATTGAATTTATTGTTTCAGAAGTAGGTGATTGGCATTCCTGACACTGGTGGTTTATCGAATTTATCTAGCAGTCGCATATGGCCGCCAACTGTGGCGTCCGAGGCCTACGTCAGTTTCGGCCTTACACAAGTGGTCATGTCGCACAACAGCGACCCTGCTAGCCGCGAATTCCACACATGTAACGCAACATCAAGTTTCAGGCCTCGAGGCTGTCCCATAGATCCTCATCATTCGCTATCGTCGTCTCAACTCCCGCGCCAGCTATGGATCCTCAGGTTGGGTGTTTTTCATGGTGCCCTCTGGGAAAACCTCGACTCTCTAAGACTAAAAATGTATGTGTTCATGTTCATCGTCAGAAGACGTCTTCACTCGGTATTATGTAGACCCCAGAAGTGCATGAGAAAACCTCCGTCCCGACTACTCGAGAATATGTTGCCACTAGTGGGAAGGAGGTCGTAAAGGTGTTACAGTCGGCGGCGGAGTTGATACCTGTGCCGCTTTTGAAGGATGCCCTTGGTGTTGCTATCAAGGTCATTGAAGCATGCGAAGTGAGCTCTCCACATATGCTGAACCAGTGTGTACTCACTAAGTTCTCGATGCAGGAAGCTACGGCTGTTGAAGAAAGAGTTCGAGAGGTGCAGTTGCGTGTTGGAGACCTCATGGTGATCATTGTCGATAACGTCGCCTCTGGCACGGAGAAATCCAAGATGGAGGAGGCAGGTGAAGCCATTAGGAATGATCTCGAGTCTCTCCTGAGGTTTGTCATTTATCAATAATGAACATGGTCTGACAATCCCCGAATCCTCAGTGTTCTGAATGCAATTGTTGCCGACCTCGACGAAATCGGTGCGCAGCAACGGTGGCTGCTGCTCTTCTTCAAAGATGTGAACAAGTCCAAGGTGGACGATTGTGCGGCTCGCCTGGATGCTGCTCTACAAAAGTTTGAGGTATGCTGATATTCTTGCGAGTTTTAGTAGGAAGTTCATGAAACTCACTCAGGTGTCAAGCACGTTGCGGAATACAGACGTTCTGAAGCGGGTGGAGGCCCAACTGCAGAAAATACACACCCTCACATTGGATGTAGCAGACAAGGTGAACAGGATCGAAGGGAAAGTCGACGTCCTTGTCGTAAACTTTGACCAGGTCCTCAAAAACGCGAAGGAGGCTACGACGAAGCTCGACCGCCAGGAAATGCCAACGAAACCCGTGATCTTCTTCGGGCGGGATGATCTCGTCATCAAGGTGGTGGGGCTGCTGGCATCATTGGAGGCTGCCTCACACATCTGCCTCCTTGGTCCAGGTGGTATGGGAAAGACATCACTCGCATTAGCTATCGTCGAGTCACCCCTCGTCCGAGCAAAGTTTTCGAAGGATCGATGTGTTTGGGTGCCCTGCGTCGAAGCAACGTCTGCCACTTTCCTCCTTCAAGTCCTCTATACCAGTCTTCGAGTCAAACGTCAAAGCGAGAGCGTCATGGACGACATTTTATACGAGCTTAATGCATCCCACGAACCTCTCCTTCTGCTACTCGACAATTTCGAGACGCCTTGGAATACAACTGACGGCAGCAAGAAGCAAGTCGACCATGTCCTCTACAAGTTGAACCAACTCCATCATGTTTCTATTTTAATCACCATGCGAGGATCGCGACCTCCCACCAACGATGTGACATGGTACTCGGAAAACATCCCTCCGACCAACAAGGATGCGGCTCGCCGCATCTGCCTCGAAGTGAACTCCAATTGGACAGCAGATGATCCCCACCTCGACAAATTACTGGACGCACTTGGGTGTATGCCTTTTGCTGTCACCCTGATGGCACATCTGGGAAACGAGACACTTTCTCTTCCCAAGGAATTATTGGCCGAATGGCAGAAAACCGGAACTAGCATGCTTTCTCCTCCAGGGACACCAGAAAACAACATGGACAGGAGTATCTGCCTATCCGTCGATAGTAATCTTGTCAAGAACGACCCGAACGCACTCTATTTACTTGCTACTCTTTCCCTGCTTCCAGCTGGTACACTAAGGGAGAATTTACGCTATTGGGCCCCCTCACTGGAGTCTGAATCTCGTGCAATCTCGATCCTCTCCCGAGCAGCGCTTCTCCAAATTACGACAAACGACAACACTGCCACATCTCAGTCACTCTTCGTCCTTCCCGTCGTGCAATCCTTCATGCTACACCACAATCGCATACCCGAGGCGGTACAGCAGCACATGCGCTCTGCCTGTTGCAAATATATCCTGGATCACGCGTGCCGCTACCGAGACCCAGCGTTCGGTACTCAGGCAGAAGCGCTTACCAGGGAGGACTCCAACATCCAATCCATGCTGGTTGGCGCTGGCGAGCTCTCAAACTCCGATGATCACTTGGTCCAGGCCCTACTGGCTTTCACCTGGTACCGAATCGATACGAAACCTATTATTGCAGTCGCAGAACACACCTTGAATGTTGCAAAGGCTACCGGGAGCAATCGATATATTGCTGAAGCCCTGCTGTGCTTAGGTTGTTCGTATTCACAGATACACGATTTTGACCAGGCGAAACGCCTTCTGAGTGAAAGCTCCCAGATGTTCGAAGCTCTTGCCAACGACGACGACACCTGCCGGAACTTTACCTTCGAATGTGCGATTGCACTTGCCTATGTTCACCGATACCTCCCTCGGAGTGGCAGTGATATCACAATGGCCATCATCACGAGTGTCCTATCCAGGACTGGCTCAGAAAACTACTGGCATGCCCGTGCCCTTTTCGAGCTTGGTGTATTGCATTGGGCGTTCTCCAGATTGGACGAATCCGTGGACGTCTTAACTACAGCAAGAGACATCTTGCTGCGGTTGGGATATCGCAGGGATTTGGCTCAACTGCTCGTTATGCTTGGGCAAACTCTATACCACCAGTCTAATGACATGGCAGCGCTCGAGGCCCTTCAAGAAGCATGGGAAATAGCCAAACCTCTTGTACAGTCAAACCTCCATGGCAGCATTCATATGTTGTCTGGGCTGGTATTCCTTCGAATGGGCCAGCCCACAGATGCTCTACACTCCTTCGAGCAATCCCTCGGTGCATATCAATACGCCGGTGGTGCTGCGGGTGCTGCTGATGCTTTGTCTGCCATTGGGCATACATATCTCCACCTTTCAGCCTATAGCGATGCATATAGGGCTTATGAAGCTGCTGCCGATAAGTACTCAACTTGGGGTGAAGACTCGGGTGTTGGTCAGCGCCCTGAGAAGAGATGCAGGAAAAACATGGATAGAATCAGACGGAAGCAGGAGAGTCCAGAAGAGGAGATTGGATTTTACAGGCCAAGGACTGATCAGGACGATGGTCTTTTCTTCCCTTAAAGTATCCAGGCTGTATGTCCTATCTGAGTCCATGCAATGAATAGTTTGACGAAATAATTAGTCTCTTTTACAGACCTTAGAAACAACAAATGACAGTCAATTGATGATAAATATAAGGTCTGTTTCAATTTGCGGGCCTTTTGGTGGGCGGGTCCTTTCGGTCTTCTCGGCGACAAATCTACGCGCTTTTCAACCAACACGTGAAAGATTGCGTTCCCAGCGTGACATCACGTAATCCATCAGCTAGTAAGGTAGGGGACATGCACATACGACCAACGTCACGTGAACGTGACTAAATCGTGACGAGTTAATCAAAAAAGGAAATAAATCGATTTTGGACTACTATTTGACGAATTGCACCTCATCGTAGGACTTTTTGAAAATTATACTTCCTGAGAAGTCTTGAAATATATGAGTTGTAGCTGTCTGCAAAATTTGACGCAGATTCAACCACAACTGGTTGATATTTTGACGAAATGAGATCTGGCTTCCGTATCAGCCTGAGGCATCAAAGATAAAGATAGGACAACGAAGCATGCTGCCGTGAAGACAATGCACTATCATGAGCTGGTGGTTGTTTTTAGGCTATCCCATATCATAGAGTTTACTCAGAGACATGGGCTTCATGGTGTAAAAAAAGGCTCACCAGAGGACAGTTTCCCTTCCCCTTTGGCTGGTCCACCGTGGTCTTCTGCCGTTGGTGGCTTCTGGCCCATTTCTTTCTGAAATTTTGATATGCGTGATGGTGCTGCTCGTGATTTGCGACCCATTTGCACGCACTGTGAGATGGATGTGGATATTTTGCGGACGCGACGCGTCTCGAGGCTCTGTGATGTCAGCGCATCACCATTTCTTCAAAATGTGGTGCAATTCTCCAAAATATACCAAATTAAATGCATATTTACGTGTCTCATAACTTTCTCCACAATCCTCAGGAGCCATATTTTCCATAATATGTTTATTAATTGATACAATACGCTTTTTCAAGGAAATCTAAGAATAATTTCCATTTCTGGCGGCTGTCACACTGTACACGTGACGTTGGTCGTATGTGCATGTCCCCTACCTTAGTGTAATCTTATCGCCCTAGTCTCCTCCTCCAGGGACAATAGGTGCATTACTCCTATTTAAAAATCTATAATGACTACTACACCCTGGGGATACTCCTGTACAAAATGTCCGGCAGTGAGCAAGGGCAGACTCCGAAAAATTGGACATGGTTCTTAAAACCCTTGAGGACGTCAAGTGGTTACCTTCTCGATTCCTCCTGGAACTCCTGAGGCTTGAGAAAACAGGACAAGACGGGGTTAGTATGACCCGGCAGGCGTGCACGAAGGAGAGGGATTTGGTGGTAGGCTTTCCGACACTCTTTACCCCACGGAACGAGGAGATGGGCCTCGTCAATACCAAGAAGAATAATGTTACGTCGAAAACGGTCGTCGCGAATCAGCTTGTTGATCTCAGGTGAGGAGAGGCGCTCGGCGAAGAGGAAAACAATCTCCCATAAGCAACACCCAATCTCGTCGATCACATTACGGGCATTCTTTGCAGCTAGTTGCAGGGTTTCAGCGTTTAGCGAGAATGCACGAAGACCCAATTCAGAGACTTCTCGTTCCTGATGTGCATGAGGAATATTGAGTGAGTTTGAGCAGCTACAAGAGAGAGTAATGACTTACATGAGCATTTCCGAGCTCGATAAGTGGGGTCACCACCAATACTTTTCGGGTGGTTGGCGGACATTTGGCCTAGGGTACTGCCGTTGGTTCTGTTGAACCAAAAAGGGACCATAAAAGGCTGAGGTCTTCCCCCACCCCGTTGATGCAACAAGGATGGTCGGAATCTTCTCGAGCGTGTAACCAGCATTCGACTTGCGTTGCTTTAGGACCATTCCACCACTGAGGAAAGCGTGCTTCGACGATCTCACGGATGATGGTGCGACCTTTGAGACTTGTCGATAAAAAAGGTGGGGGCGCCGCCGAGAGCACAGCGAGCATGAGTGAGGAGACAAGAGAATCGCATAAGTAAACGAATGAGTCTTATGCGAAGCACACGGTCCGATCATAGACGCGTCTGTGACAAGGTCACAGAAAGCAGCACGTGAGGACGCGCGGCGAGGCCATAGACACCGAAAGGACCCACCCACCAAAAGGCCCGCAAATTGAACCAGACTACGAAATAATGCAAATACTGTAGGACTGACAACGGTAGCTGAGTATTTCCTCTGCCCTGTCATACGACCCCGGGCATGCGTACTTAATCGGGTTATCCGAAAAATACCATTTGTGATTAAGAAGGCTCGGAAACGAGTATGAGGTACCAAGTTAACGACACCTACAAAAACAGAAGGGTGTCAGTCGAGTTTTCTACCAGGAGCATGTCGACACGAACTACTGGTTCAAAGGGTTAGGCCTGATCCTTGAAGCTAAAGTCGCAGGCAGTGATCACGACTTCGTCGATGAAGTATTGTTGAGGTTCGCTGATCAGTGAGACGTATATATGCACATCGTGACATGGAGTCATGGACAATCACTTCAAACATACCTCGATTCCAGATAAGCAATGTAACCGAAAACTGTCTGATGTTTATCCTACGTCCAAACTTCAGTAAGATGTAGCTTGTTGAAAAAGGTTGGTATACAAACTTACACAACCTCCATTGTCTTGCAAGGCGTACTTTAGTCCAGGATTGTGTTCCCGACATACCGTTCTGAAGGACATGGTGCAGACCTTCAAGACTAAAAGAGGTGCCATTGATATGGACATTCGACCTAATTATGCATTGTCGAAAGTGATCGTAATAGACGTCATCTTTTTGAGTGTCATCCAACGTGTGTCTCGATTCTCGAAGTCATTGAGTAAGATAAGTTGGGGCTCTGTGGTTGTCTTGAGTTCGATACGAATGAGCAAATTCGTAGACGTTCTGTCTATGCATGGGACCCAAAAGAATTACAAGCGCTGTATGTGTGAGATGGCGAATATGTACAACCGCGCCTATAGTTCTTCAAGGGCTTGGAGAGTCTGAACATACTTCGAAACCTGCATATTCTAGAATCAACCTCGAAGTTAGAGAAGGAAATTTTGTGAATGAACCATGAATTGACCCAGAGCAGTATTTACGCGACGCATAAGCCATTGGTTCTGATTCTTGGTATGTTCCAGATTCTGTACGACGGAGCGAAGGTGCTAATGCGAGATCGTTGAGATGAAGATGAGTGCAGAATGGCAAGGAATCCTTGCCTCAGCAGCTCCCTTAGGTCCCGTTCGTTTAATTTGCCTGTCGCTTTGAATATACTATCGTTTCCCAGCGGTGACATTGTCGAGAATGACAATCATCAATGCAAACACGTTTCTGCATCTCTTGGACTCGTACTGTAGCTCCACCTGTCGCTTCCTGATAAATGCTCAGTTCTGTTGGACAGATTCGAAAGCCAAATAGCTCGCAAGCTTCCACAATCCTTGTGGCAACTCTGGTAGCATCTTGAACGGAATAGGTATGAAACTGGCGGCTGAATAAAGGATATTCATGACGTACTCCAATGTCGTCGAAATGGGGCTGAAGACGGATTTCTTGAAGTTAGAAAGTCTCTTCTGTTAACCGACCACATAATCCACACAAGGCACTCACCTCATCCACCAATGCCAATCTCCTCTCTTCCGGATCAGCAAAGGTCTGCTTACTGGGGCGGGTTGCCCATACACGAGAAGTATTCAGCATCCATCGTGAAAGTCTGCGTTGTCATCATGGTACGCCAAAACGCAGCATCGGAGATTGCCTAGCGCTCACAGCTTCAGCCAGGACGTATAATTATTTACCCGCTCCGTTTCCAGCCCAGTCATAGACTGTGAAGGTGAAGGAGCGAGGATTCTTCATATGGCGAGAGGCAAGATAACCTTTGCTGTCAATGATTGAATGCAAGTGAATCACGGAAGTATCGTAACGCCGGTCTCTACACACCCTAATGCCCCACAAAACATATGAACTTATATTTGACATCTAGGAAAGGACATGTCAGATACCGTAACCTCGGATGCATATGTCAGCACAGATTTAAGAACAGTACCCCAAACTTCCGCCTTCCGCGCGACATCGTCGCCTAGATTGGAGTTACCCCCCTCCTTTGGGCACTAAATAAGCTGGAAGTCGTTAATATTCGATAGAGACAAACCCACTCATGCTCACTGTTGGAGCGCGTTTCCTCCCATTTATGACCTGCCTTCTACGGCCACAGTGGATACCGTCCTGCTCCAAAACCCATCAATTGCTAGATAGCTGTATGCTTACATTTGCTTGGACGCCAAGATAACTAGCTTCCAGAAGTTGTGTGTGTCGGACAAGCACAAGTTGAACACAAACCTGGGCTTCGGACTTATTCTAACCACTTGCAGATTAATTGTCGAAGCGGACGCAATATTAATAGAGGAGCCACCGTGGGGAAAAAACTTTACTCCCTGCTGGTTCGTAATCCTGATCTTTCAACACGTCGTTCATGTCGCCGACGCGCCGTCAATCCTATGTAGCCTACACAATCGCCATATCTTCATATACAAACCTTAGTTAAACAACTTGGGATTCCAGTGAAAACACCTGTCATGCTTCTAGGCGCCAATACAGCACACATGATATACCCATCCTGGGGAGGCTACTCACGCCATGCAACTGTCGGTTCTAATTATGCCAATACAGTGCGGATTCCCTACACGCAACGGTAATTCGGAACTCAGAGATAGATCTATTCTTCAACTTCCTTATCGTCTCCGCTAGGACCACCGTCGTTGTTCAACTCAACTACCGCACATATTATGGATCTTCAAGCCAGATGTCTCTCATGGTGCTCTCTGGGAAAATATCGACGCTCGACGAAAAAAAATGTACGTGGTTCATGTTCGTCGTTACTAGACGCATCTCAACATCTTCATCTAAATTTCGTAGATCCCAGCACATGAGACATCCGCTATTCCGACTACTCAAGACTATGTTGTTGCTAGTGGAAAGGAGGTCTTGAATATTCTACAATCAGCGGCAGAATTAGTACCTGTACCGCTTTTAAAGGATGCCCTAGGTGTTGCTATCAAGATCATTGAAGCATGCGAAGTGAGCTCTCCGCATGCCAAACGAGTACACACTCACTAATTTCTTGCGTGTAGGAAACTACGGCTGTTGAAGAAAGAGTTCGAGAGGTGCAGTTGCGTGTTGGAGACCTCATGGTGATCATTGTAGATAACGTCGCCTCTGGCACGGAGAAATCTAAGATGGAGGAGGCAGGTGAAGCCATTAGGAGTGATCTCGAGTCTCTCCTGAGGTTTGTCACACATCAATTCTTGGACATCATCTGACGATATATTCAGTGTGCTGAAAGCAATTGTTGTTGACCTGGAAGAAATCGGTGCCCAGCAGCGGTGGCTGCTGCTCTTCTTCAAAGATGTGAACAAGTCCAAGGTCGACGATTGTGCAGCCCGCCTGGACGTTGCTTTACAGAAATTTGAGGTGTGTTGCGTTATTCTTGTGTGTTTCGGCAGGAAGTTCATGGAACCCACTCAGGTGTCGAGCACGTTGCGAAATACGGGCGTTCTGAAGCGGGTCGAGGCCCAACTGCAGAAGATTCATACCCTCACGCTGGATGTTGCTGACAAGGTGGACAAGATTGACGGGAAAGTCGACACGCTGGTCATTGGCTTTGATCAAATGTTGAAGAATGCCAAGGAAACCACGCCGAAGGTTCACCGACAGGAAATGCCCTCGAAGCCTATGATCTTTTTTGGGCGTGATGATCTCGTTAACAAGGTGGTAGAGCCACTGGCATCGTTGGAGGCTGCTTCGTACATATGCCTCCTTGGTCCAAGCGGGATGGGAAAGACATCACTCGCATTGGCTATCGTCGAGTCGCCTCTCGTCCGAGCAAAGTTTCCGAAGGATCGATGTGTTTGGGTCCCTTGCGTCGAAGCGGCGACTAGCATCCTTTTCATGCAGGTCCTCTCGACTAGCCTTGGTATCAGCCAAACCGATAGTACCATGAATGACATCCTCGTTGAGCTCAAGTCATCTCAAGAACCCATCCTTCTTCTACTCGACAACTTCGAGACACCCTGGAATGCAACTGATGGCACCAAGAAGCAAGTTGAGGATACCCTCCGTGCCCTGACTAAACTTGGTCATGTCTCTATTCTGGTTACCATGCGAGCCTCACAAACCCCAATGATCGACATCCCATGGCATCCAGTAGAGGTCAAATCCACCGACAAGGAAGCATGCCGAGACACATGCTTTAAGATCAACCCTAACTTGCGGCAGGATCCTCACCTTGATGAGCTGCTCGATGCTCTCGGGTGCATGCCGTTTGCCGTCACCTTGATGGCAACTCTTGCAAGTGAGTCACAGTCGTCAGCCAAGGACTTGTTGGAGGAGTGGTACAAGGTCGGCCCCGACATGCTGTCTAACCCTGGGTCGCCAGAGAACAACATGAACAGGAGCATCAGTTTATCGGTTGACAGCCACCTCGTCAAGGACGACCCCGACGCTGTGCATCTCCTAGCCACACTTTCGCTCCTTCCTTCGGGCACAACTCGCGGCAACCTTCGTTATTGGGCACCGAACTTGGGATCGACATCGCGTGCAATCGCGACTCTCTCCCGAGCGGCTCTGCTTCATTCCTCAAATCACACTCATTCGTCTACATCCGAATCCCAAGTGCTCTTCGTCCTCCCTGTCATTCAATCCTATATGTTCCACCAAAAACGCATACACGAAGATCTACAACAGCATATGAGATCAGCTTGTTGCGAGTATGTCCTACACCATGCATGTCGATATTGGGATCCAAACTTCAACGCCTACTCAGCGGCGCTTGCTCGAGAAGATACCAACATCCAAACCATCCTAGTCAGGCCCATTGAGGTCACAAGCTCGGGCTGTGATGATCAACTGGTCCAGGGTCTGCTCGCATTCACCTGGTACCGATGTAATACAAAGCCCCTTATTGCAGTCGCGGAGCATACTTTGAAGCTGGCCAGGTTAAACGGTAGCAACCGGTATATCGCTGAGGCCTTGCTATGCCTCGGCTATACATATGAACGACTTGACAGAGACCACGAGGCAGAGCGTCTTCTTGAAGAAAGCTCCGAGCTATTTCGATCGCTTGTTGATGACCATTCTGCTCAGAAATTGGGCTTTGAATGTGACGTCCTTCGTGCTCGTGTCTATCGTTTTGTGAACGGCCGTTCCAATGATGTGCTTGCCGTCATAGAGGCTGT
>Ga0247741_1001966_pt1 | contig 11437 bp, 11 predicted proteins | sample UWRJL213509R2_FD_180945 | JGI IMG/M metagenome (GOLD analysis project Ga0247741, IMG submission 180945) | Plant litter microbial communities from Arlington Agricultural Research Station in Wisconsin, United States - UWRJ-L213-509R-2 | ecosystem: Environmental > Terrestrial > Plant litter >...
CTACAGCGCCAAGGAGGATACGTCCTAGCTTTGAGGATAGCAGCCATGTGACGATTGCCATCATTGCTCTACCTTCACCGTTGTGGTGGTTGGCTCGCTTTGATCAACAGCCTGAGTAGCAATCGAAGCCTTGTCTTTGTTGCGGTCATCAAGGAGACCACCAAAGATGTAACCGTTTACGAGAGCAGCCATGGTCAGGTAAGCGCCGTTGACAATGCTTTCGTTGAGCCTGGTATCGCCTCCGAATATCGTCAGGTACAGGACGCAAAAATCACAAATGGCTAGGGATGAGAAAACCCCTAGCCTACGCCATAACCATGAGCGCTCAATCAATCTGCCCACTCAACCCTCGTACAGCTTGGCTTTTTTGGCAAATGCACGCCATCCGCCATTAGGCGACGATAGTTCGTAATGGGGAGCGTCCCATCCATCCTTGAAGTCACCATCACCGTTCCAGTCAAGACCGCTCCGAAGCGGAATACCGCGCTCCTTGGCAATGCGCATGATGACTCGATAGAGGTTGATGAATGACTGCTTGTTGTTCCAATCATACGGGGCAGGAAAGAGGTCAAAAGCAATAGCGGGCACATAGTTATGAGCAGAATCACCGAAGTGGGCTTTGCTACGTCCGGCTGCGAATGCACGCTCCTGATCTGCGCGGCCTCGTGTGGCGTCGAGAACCTTGAAATCAATCTCCTTGATTGCCTCGTTGGCAATTTCCTGAAGCATTGGATGGCATTTGAGAAGGGCGTTCTTGGATGATTGGCTGAAGCTAGGCATTGCTGTTTCCCTTACAATTGGTGGCTTACGGGCTGGCCGTGGTCTGCCCAATCACGGGCGGCGATGATGGCTCCGGCAGGCTTGCCGTACCACATACCGACGCCCCAACGAGAACCGGTGGCGATGTTATAGGCGTCAACCTTTTCCACGATGAGACGTTTGATATCTCCGCAACCGGAGGCGAGAACCATGGCGTTCTTCTTTTCGTTCCATTCAACGCCCGACATAGTAGCGCCGCCGTTCTCAAAGAAGAACATGAACGAGCTAGGGTTATTCGTGCTGTGAGAAACGGCAACACCCTGCAAGTAGACGTTCATGCAGTTCAGGAAGCGGTTGAACGCCCTCTTTACGCCATCGTTCGTGCCTTGAAGAGCATCTAGATTACCTGATGGGGCTAGTTCCTGGTCCCATCCAAATACACGGAAGCTGTTGCAGTTTTCGACAAACGAGACTTCAGGAACCGTCTTCCCAACGGAACGGGTATTGCCGTTATCGGTGTATAGACCATTGATTAGAACACGCGGACAGTTTAGCGCCCGCAAAGCTCTTCCGTCTTGGCGTTCCAGTGATATATTGAAACCGCGCACATAATGGGTGTCGAGAAGCCGCATACAGTTATCAGAGTTCAGAACGTGGACGTTGCGCAGATCGCAAAGAGTCCCATTCTCGACGTGGATAGCAGCTTGTCCTGCTCTTCCACCACCCTGATCGCGCACCGCAACATCATGGATGAAGTTGAATTGCGTGGAAAGCTTTATAGCTGACCCCGAACAAAAACGCTGATCAATCGTCACACCTTCAACGCCCTGGAATGCGGAGCCCATGCCGGACCATCCCGGCCCCTGATTTGGCTGCATTTCGAAAAGACGTGTGGTTGTAGACAGATTGGCGAATGTCGTGCGCCGTACGCCAGAGCCAGTGACGCTGACTTTCAAAGGGTCGAGGTCAGCAGCGGCAAAAATACCAGGAGGGAAAGCGAAATTCTCTCCCGTTTCTGCATCTCCCATTGATGCAAAGGCAGCCCTCAATTGAGATGACTGATCAATCAGAGGATCTCCGGGGTTTGTGAACTGGATATTGAAAGCCTTGGCGGCATCAATCAAAACTGGATCCATTTATACTAAGTCCTCAGCGCTCATTTCAGAGGCGAGTGGAGGCCCCATGATTTCATCTGCTCTAGTCTGGTCTAGAGTGGCGACAACTATATTCTTCAGCTTGGTGAATGCATCCGTGCCAGTGACAAACTGCGTAGCCTTGTTAATCATGTTTTTTGTCTTTACCGGCGATGCGTCAATTGCATCTTGAACCAATTCGGCTTCGTTTTCGTCCATGCGGTTCCACGGCAGAACAGCAGGTAGAGTGTATTCAGTTAGAGGCGGGATTGGACCCCAAGCCCCCGTTGTGAAATTCCAGATCTGCCTTGCGTCGTCTGGAGCATAAGGGACTTCAATTGATCCTGATGGGGGCTCTACGCCGTCAAAGCCGCCCACGTAAACACCAGCGTTGGTTACAAAAAATAACGTCATGCCCAGGCCCTCACAACCATTGTCCAGTTTGCATTTACCATGACGATGCCGCCACCAGTTGTTTTAGACCCAATCAACTGCCCTGAAGAGCCGTATGTGATATCTATTGATGTTGGCCCCATGATGAGTGCCACGCCATAGCTATCAGTCGCAGAGCTAGAGATAGTGAATCTTTGTGCAGGGATCTTTTGTCCTACTGTGTAGCCAGCTACAGCCGTTTTACATACGAACAATGTTTCAACGAGCTTTGGCTCGGCTCCTAGGCCATGCGAAAGAGACAGCGTACCAGCATTGGTGATTGTCTGTTCTGCGCTCTCGAAGTACTTCAGAAGCCCAGGCCCTAGATTCGATGGAGCCCCGTTAACGCCAGCCGTACGGGTAAAGCTAAAGAGCGCTGGAGTTCTGCGGTCATAGTTAGCGGGCATTGTCGGTGCAGTGGAGGACAAAGAAGTAAGGACATCTACAACGCCAGTGTCTGAGCGCTGAATAATATAGCCGTAGTATGTTGAGTTTGCGATTGCGCCCGTATCAAGAGAGCCGTTTCCTGTACCTACAGCCCATGCATTATTGGTGTTTTTGGTGATGGTAGAGAGAAGCTGAAGAAGGTAATAAGGAGATGCATTTGAAGCAGACGCACCTGGAGAAACATCAATGTTTGTCGCAGGAGTTCCGGTATTCGTATTTGCCGACATACCAAATGCGTAGCCCTGTAAATGGGCACCAAAAAGTGGGCTGCTGTTTACATAGCCAAAATAATTTGATCCATCGCATATTACAAAAGCATTGAACCCCTGAGGAACAATAAGCTGGTCAATGCCGTTTATCTTTTCTGTGCCGTTGGAAGGGTCAATAACAACGTTTCCAGTGCTATCGTTCTTCACATTGAATGCAAAGTTAACGCCTAGCGTAGCGGCGGCACCTGGAGCCAAAGTCAGAGGAGAAGTAGCGCGATACCATTTACCCTTATCGCCTGCACCAACCGCAGTATTTGTCGTGATAAGAGAATAGGCATTTGAGAAGCCGTCAGCGTACGCCTTGGTTACAGCATCCGCCGGGTTGACCGGAGTACCAAGGTTTCCAAGGCGGAAACCTCCCATATCCCAGTTGCCAGTAGCAGGAGCGCGCCCGTCTCTGACCATGACAGCAGACAGGCCGTTTGTTGATATATCCTCCAACGGAGGGTTGTGGTTTGTTGGACTGACGACTTGGCCAGTTATCGCAAGGTAACCGGGAGTTAAACTCCACACACCGTTGCTATCGTATGGCATCTTTAAATTCCCTGTTGCTGTTGGATAGGTTGCGTGTTATAAGCCAAATTATCATGGCTATAGATAAAACGAAACACCCGCTTTACTCCACTTGGCAGGGCATGAAATCCCGCTGCTACAGTCCGAATCATAGAGGATGGCCTTGGTATGGAGCCAAGGGGATAACGGTATGCGAAAGATGGCATATCTTCCGTAATTTTGAAGATGACATGTCTCCCAAACCACCGGGGACATCTCTTGATCGCATCAACCCCGATAAAGGATATTCCCCCGAAAATTGCCGATGGGCTACTCACAGAGAGCAGGGAAGGAATAAGAAAGATATGATTGTCCTTACCATTGACGGTAAGGATTACATTGCCGTGGAGCTTAGGGACATAAGCGGCTTGAAGACGGACACAATCATCGAGCGGGCCAGACAAGGACTGTCTTATGACGAGGTAATCAGTAAAAAACGAAGGAAACAGCCAAAAACGGCCCTTAGGGGAATTCTTGAAAGAAACAAAAAACTGTCTGAAGAAAAATTCTGCCATGTTGGGCACGAATTCACGGACGCCAACACAATTAGAAACGGGAAAAATAGACGCTGCCGTGAATGTCATCGCCTAACTGTTCTCCGATACAAAGAGAGGAAACGACAAGAGCGTTTATCCATGCTATAATCTAGCATGGTTCCAATCGGGGATATAGATGTACTGGAAGTCGTTCCAAATCGCAGTGTTCTTGTCTTTCTTGATTCTGAACATTCAATTCCAGCTAGTTCAGGGGATTGCCGGTCCTGTGATGGGAGGTATGCTCGCATACTACCTCACTGGTTTGGTGGCGGCAGTTGTTGCCGTGACAAAAGGGCGTCGATTACAGCCGCATAGCGTGGGTCAGCGATATTTGCCTGTCCTAGAAGCTGGTTCGAAAGATATGCGCGGCCTGGGGCGGAAAGAAGAGTCCGACCGGCAACAGCAGGCGCAAGAGCACCGATAGCGCCACCTGCAATAGCGCCGGGGATACCGCCAGCAGATCCACCCAGTCCAGAGCCAAGAACCGTCGATAGGCTGGCACCAAGATTTCTAGCGTTAAGACGTGAAGCCGTTCCTGAGTTTGGCACTGGAGACATGGTAGCAACGCCAGCACGGGCTAGCTCCGAGAAATCACCGTTACCCTGCGTATAGTTCCTCTTGCCTTGCGTCTGTAGAGCGGCCTGCCTTAGCTTGGCTGGAGAGATGAGACCGAGTGCCGCGTCTTCACCAGCTCCCGCTGCTGCCGTCTCCAGCGTAAGGAAGTTCCGATAGTTCTTTCTTGCCTGCTGCCACCCGCCGAGATCCGATGGATTGTTCGCAGTAATGCTTCGCTCCATAGCGTCGTCAAGAGATGAGCGCAGATCCTGGTAAGCGCCTTTTAGAATGGGGTCATTTGTCCCTCTAGCTCTCTTAGCTAGATTGGAGGACATATTCTGATACCAAGTGCCGCTGATCTGCCCCTTGGACGCTTCTGCGGCAATATCCCCCGCAAGATCGCCAATGGCAGGAACTCTGTTGGTCGGCGCTGTTCCAGAGACATACGAACGTACGGTGTCTCCGATATCAGTCGATAGCTGGGGATCTGAAATCAGATTATTCCGCGAAGCCAGGTCATCGAACTGCTTGCCGATGTCCGTAAGCCCCTGCTCCAAAACTTCCGGAGTGGCGCGGTCGGCGTTAATCCCGGCGCGAGAAAGAGCAGCCTTGGTAAACTGTTCGCCGCCCTTCTCCGCGAAGTTAGCAGCAGCCGTTCCGCCTAGTTCGCTTTCCGCGTACTTCAGGGACTTGTTGCCGGTGATGTCTCCTGCGGAAAGATCAACGCCTTCCCTCTTCAGGATCGAAGCCTGCGCCAATCTCTCAGGAGACGTTGGGAACGGAGTAATAAGGCGTTGACCAGCAGACAAAGCAGCAGGAGCCGCAAGAGCAGCGATAACCCTCGCGTAAGGCTCATATCCAGTTCCTTCCGTAAGCTGCCCTGCTCCTTCGCTAGCCAATCCCGGGACAACGCCGTACTTGATGGCGCTCGCGAGAGTTCCACCGCCCAAGGCAACAGCGCCTGGAACGAATTCACCGGCAGTAGAGGCAAATTCCCCCGCCGTTGTCTGCGGTCTGTAGTCAGTTGCTCCGCCCGAAACGGTCGAAGCCGCACTTCTTAGAGTTTCCCCGCTAAGTGGGCTTTGAGGCAATCTTTGCATGCCGGTGACATAGCTAAGGCCATTGTTAACCGCATCGCCAATCGTTCCTGGCAACCCGATAAGATCAGCGGTGCCACGCGCCAGCCCTGAACCTGCCGACTTCAGCACGTCCGTCATAGTGGAAGGCGGTTCAGGCTGTGCAGGGATAAGCTCATCGAACATGCCAGAAGACACAGACGGCGATCCTGACTGCTGGCTATGCTCTGGAATTAGATCGTCAAAGCTGATTGGCATTTTATTGAAGGCCCTCTGTGGGTATTCCTGCATCCTGTAATTTCTTCAGGACCGCTTCACGATTTGCGCCCTTGGCAATAGCCGCGTTGGCGTTCCTGAGGGTAACAGACTGGTCGAAGAGAGTGTCGCCCTTTTCCTTGCCGTATACAGTCTGGAGATATGTCTTTTGAACATCAAGAATATCACGCTGGAAATTCGGGCTGCTGGGATCAAGAGCGCCTAGCTTGTTGGCAAGAAGTTCGCCTTCCTTGTCAGATACCGCGCCAAGAGCGGCACCTGTGGGGGATGCCGCACGCGCCGCCTGAAGGCTATCAAGCGTGATGTTCGATTTGATAGACGCCAACTGCCTGCGAAGTTCTGCCGCATTTGATTCCGGCACCCCAGAAAGCATGTTCCCAAACGTCCCCGTAGCAGGTAGGCCGGGAGCCTGAATGGCATTGATAGCCTTGCCGATTGACGAAACAACGGTATTAGCAGCAACGTCCTTCAGTTCATTCGTGGTGGACTGCTTGAGCGCTGCCTTTTCCGCTTCCATAGCCTGCGGCGATCCTGGGATAAGCTCAAGGTTCGAAATAGCCCCGCTCGGATCTCTAACATATCTATACCCGACAGGTGGAGCAGCTTCTGTGCGCTGAACATTGCCGCCTGTCTGGATAAAGTTATTGTATTCCGGCGTTCCCTGCTGAAGGCCAGACAACTCCGCACGCTGCTGGAGCGCCCTGACGCTTTCGGGTGTACGGTCTGCGCCTGCCGCCACGTCCTGTTGAGCTTTCAGGATCTGAGCTTGACGCAGTGGGTCGTTAGCGTGTGCGGCCTGCTGATACTGTTGCTCGAATACGAACTGGTTCTGTTTCTGCTGCGCGGCCTGTGCGGCTTGCTGCTGCTGAATGATGGCGTTGGCAACAGTCTTCGTGCGCTCACTCGCATATGGGCTTTGAGAGGCTTGGATAGCCTGCGCTAGAACCTGTGGAGGAACCGTCTGCACCTGTGGAGCTTGCGGGTATTGAGGCGTCTGTGCGGCTTGCTGGACCGGCTGAGGCGCTACCTGTGCCGCGATGGCTTGCGGAGATACCTGTGGCGTTGGGTTTCCCATGAGGGATGCGGCGACCATATCGGGCGAACCAGCATCAAACTGTTGTGGAGCACCGAACCGTTCGTCAAACTGGCCTTGGCTGATAGCTGTAGGCTGCCCGAGACGATTGCCCCGAACCGGCTGCTGCTGAACGTTCTGTGGTGCGGTCATAGGAGGCGGGGGAGCCTGATATGCCGTTGTCACCTGTGGGTCAACGTATGGCGTCTGCGTAGGAGAAGCGGCGGCGATAGCATCTGTTGCCGTCTGTGGAGCGGCTAGGGATGCGACCTCAACCGGAGCTACAGGTGCTGTTTGAACACTTGGCAATCCAGCATATGCCGCTGCTCTAGCTTGGCGATGCTCTGGAGCGGGGCGGAGGAAGTTGTTTACGATGTTCTGAGCCGCCGTAGCCGTATCGGGCGCATTAAGGAACGTCTTCGCCGCCGCTGCTTCCGGTCCTTGTGTCTCATACTTTAGAAAGTCTAACTGAGCGTCAACATTGGACGGATCAACGCCTCGTTCTTTGGCGAAGGATTCGTATGCAACGCGGCGAGGCCCGGTAAGCTGATAAAGGCCGTATCCCCCTCTTGACCCGGGGACAATTGGAGCGCGTTCGTTCAGACCTGAGTTAAGGCCGCTTTCATCCTGGAAATTGGCAATGAACCCATCCGAAACTTGCGGAGAAAAACCACGTGCGAGAAGGCCGTTCCGCACATACTCGGCATCTGCCGTTTGCGGTATGGATGCGGTTTGCGGCGCGGGTGACGATGCGGATACTTCAGCACCAGCGCCAGACATGGGGACGGGGGATGGCGATGCAGTAGGATTGCCACCAGAAAGCATCCCTGAAAGATATTGCGTTAGCGGTCCCGCCGTCGCCGCGTCTTCCGCTTGGTTCTGTGCATCAGCGGCATTCGTCCGGCGCTCACGTAGAACGTTGCCAAGTGCATCGACAACGCGGGCAGCACCTTGGCTCCAGTGGTCTACTGGAGACGTGTCAACGCCCTGCATCTGACGGCGAGCTTCGATAGCCCTCAGAGTGGCGATCTGGTCAGGGGTTAGCCGTGCGCCGTTCTGCCCCCAGATAAAGCTGCCAAGTGGAGCATTCTGAACCGCCATTTATGCGTTCTCCGTAGCAATGTCGTAACGAACGCGCTTGAAGCCGTCTTCCCCTGTATAGACTGCTTCTGGTTTCGATAGCTCGACTTCCTGCGCCATGAGGCCGATGTGATACTCTGGATGGCCTGTGTAGCGGTATTGATAGACGGTAAAGCCATTATCAAGGACACCAACCGGCGAGATATCTTCCTTGGCTCTGATGTCCGAGAGAAGACCTATTCCAGAGCTAAAGAGTCCGAACAAACCACCGTTGGTTGCAGCGGCAGTCTTTGCTTGCGCCTGATAGTTGTTGTTTGATGCGCCAATGTAATCCGCGCCAGCCACTTGAGCCTGCGGCGTTGAAACGAAATTCGGATTCTGCACCTGAGCGCCAGAGGTGAGTGCTGAAATGGTGTTTACCGGATTGTTATACTGCGTCAGCGCTTCCTGGAATGCCTGTCCGCGACCGTTCAAGGCCAACTGGTTTAGCTGGTCAGTGTTCGCGTTTGTTAGGCGCTGCATTTCGCTGTTGTATGCAGCAGTTCCAGGGCGAATTCCCTGCGCTGTCAACTGAGCGCGCAAAGCCTCTTGGTTCTGCTGCTGCTGCGGAAGAATACGCTGAGAGGCTAGGTCATAAGACCAATTCGAAGCATCGTTATTATCGAATGCGAACGGCTTCGAAAGCGTGTCTTGCAGGGATGCAATCTGCTGATTTGCAAGCGTCCCCAATCCAAGGCTGGCTTTGTCCGATTGGTCCTTGATGGCTTGCTGCCCTGGCGACAGACTGGTTGTCGCCGTGTAGGTAGGCGTCGTCACTGTCCTGCCGTTCGAATCAACGAAGCTGGACGTTCCAGTCTGGTTGTATGTCAGAGAACCATCAGGCGTTATCTGGTTAACCTGATTAATCTGCTGCTGAGTAAGCGCGGTGTCCCGATTTAGACCGGACTGCGCCGCAGCCTGTGATGCTGCACTCTCTGGCTTGGGGGTCGAGACCAATGGGGAAGTCCTTTATTTAAACCGGTATTCGTCGCGAAGTATCCCGCAAATCATTCCGTGCCTTCCCCTGCCGAAATGATTACGCAAACAGCCCTCTAGCTCCCCGCCTAGACGTTGTGCCAACATTACAATATTCTCGTCTTCTGTGATAGCCGTTATTCTTTCATAGCCAAGCTGGTTAAATACATAGTCTCCAACGGCTTTTAGGAATGTTCTGTTGAAGCCTCTACCGGCGACCGTCGCGTGAAGATCGACGGATTCGAAGCAGTTGAATATAACGCCTCCAATGATTTCCCCATCCTTCTCGGTTCCGAGACATGTGTATGGAGGGAAGACACCAAACCCAAGTTTCTCACCGACGAACTTTGCAACTCTGTCGTCAGTGACAATCAAGAGATCACCTGTCCGCTGTCGTAGAGGATTTCAGTTCGGATGAGTTCAATATCCAATGGCACAACGGAACCGCTCGTGACCTGTATGTCGGGAGCCATCGCGTAACCTAGGCCGCCTGTAGACTCCCATTGCATCTGGTTCTGGAGAACCGTAGATCCGCCCCATATGGACGAACCCCAAATAGCCGTGCCCCATTCGGACGTGCTTTGGATGATAGGAGCCTGTGGTGGCGTGTTCTGCTGATAGATGTAGTTGAACTGCATGCAAGCCTGAGCCTGGATATCCCGTGGTCCACGCGAGAAAATGCGTATGTTGCGCGGAGACTTCAGGCTGGCTGGAGTTCCCAGATCATCGAACAGAGGCACATAAATGGCCGTGTAGTTCGAACCTTGATCCGAGCCGGTAACATTCGCCTCGATCACCTTGCCGTTGTCAGTTCCGAAGAACAGCCGCCCGTTGAACGTCTCAAGGCAATTGCCATCCCAGTTTGAATAAGCAGTCCATGCGCCTGTACGGGCGTTTGTGATGAGCATAAGTGGCTCTTGATCGTTCACCGTAGGCAGGGCGATCGATACAAGCTGGCTTTCCGGCCATATCTTGACATGCCACTTCTCTGATATCCGCTGAGAGACAAAACCATTCCATTCCGTCTCGATAGGATATGACACGGCACCCGGAGATAGTGCCGCCACGTCCTTCTGTAGAGCGGCGGAGAGCGGGACAAAGCCAATCGTGGTAGCGATGACCAAATCACCACCAGCACGCATGAATGCCTTGTCTCCTAGTGGCTTTCCAATCCGGTACAGGCCAACCTTGCTCCATGTCGCGGCTTGGGAGGGGTCAATGCCTTGGAAGGCGATAACCTCTCCCTCGTTGGAAACGAACACGACCTGCTCTGAAAGGCCTCCATCACCGGAGTTCTCAAGAGACCACGTAGAGCCGAACATGAGGTATCCGCCCTGCGTAAAGTTCCCGTTCAGGGCTAGTAGCGTGGCTGTGCCGCCAATCTGGTCGGGAGGGAGATAATAGACCTCCAGAGAGTTCTTGCGGATGAAATAGAGACGCCCCTTATACTGCCAGACATAGATCATATCAGCCGTGCTGAGACCTGAGCCTACAGGGAATTCAATTCCGATGAAGAGCGAGATTGGCAAGCCGTCCACGGTAGCGGACCCACCGCCTCCAGCTACAAGCTCGTTATCCTGGAACGTGCCGGTGATGTTCCCGACGATCAGCCAGCCTGTTGTTCCGTTATCTACGATGGAAGAAATAACCGCTGATGCGCTTGATATGGAGCCAGTGACGGTTGCGCCAACCGTGAAGTTTGCAGTCTGTGCGTCGAAGTTGATACGGTTGATATCCTGATCCGTAATTTGCCACCAGTCGGTCCCGTCATAGAGTTCCATGGGGTCAGTGCCATTCACTGCGATCAGGTAGTCATCACCAGTCGTTCCAAACTGTGTGAAGTTCCAATATCCGTTAGTCGTTCCAGAAACCACAGGAGTAGGGCTGACGTTAGGATCAATGATCGTAGTGAGGGAATAGATTCCAGTATCGATAGCGCCGAACAGTTGCTCATTGCCGCCGCTGGAATAGCTCATGAGGGTTTTGACTGTGAGATTTCCAGCACCCAACGTTGCATACTTCTCGGAGCCTCGACGCAGAATTAGGCTGGTTGCCGTGGGGAACCAGTTGCGGAGGAGATAAGCGCCATTGATTTGCTTGTTGGGAGCGGCAAGAGACTGGTTGGAAACCCAACCTGAATTAGCGGCGGGGAAGGTGGCAAGCTGGCTGACTCTCTGTGCTGCCTGTTGGGCTGCTCGCCTCATTTACCAACCCCATCCAAAGCCTGACCTGAATG
>Ga0247741_1001967_pt1 | contig 11437 bp, 15 predicted proteins | sample UWRJL213509R2_FD_180945 | JGI IMG/M metagenome (GOLD analysis project Ga0247741, IMG submission 180945) | Plant litter microbial communities from Arlington Agricultural Research Station in Wisconsin, United States - UWRJ-L213-509R-2 | ecosystem: Environmental > Terrestrial > Plant litter >...
CACATTTCCTTTTCCAGGTGATCCAAACTACGCCGACGCTTACGACCGGCACATTCCTGAGTGTCTTTACCCATTCGTTTTTGTCACTGGCCACGTCCACTCCCTCTCTTCCGATGGCGACCTCTACGAAACCTGCAGGTGGATCACAATCGCAACTTCTTCCTACATACGAGGATCTGCAAAGCCATCGATCATAAAGTAAGCACTGTTATTCTATTCTCATGCTATTAAGTACTGACATTCGTATAGGGCTGTTTTCCACAACACTCGACGATGGGCTAAAATTCCCTACCTGAAGGTCAACACCTGTCTTCACGTCGTTGGCGGCTGTCTTTCTTTTGACAAGTCTGGCCTTCTGGCCATTGATGTCGGTACTCTCGCTGCAAATCTTACCTATCGGGATGGTCCTCCGATTATCACTGCACCCTCATCATCCACGAACTCTTCTCCCAATCGTCGCTTTCTGCCCTACACTATGTCAAGTGCTCATGCATCGTCTGTGCCATCAACGAGTTCCCTTCCTCAGCCCGTGTCTCAGACGGTTCCACCCTGCTCTTTCAACGAGTATGTGTCCACAGTGTGCTTCTATTTCCACTTTCTGATTCGTTCCAAGCCTTGATATGCCCGACCCTGATGTTTCTGTTGCACCCATCGCTGGCCCATCGCGTGTTGCACTCCCTACACGTATCCAACGAGTCACGCCTGCTAAACCCAAGAAATCTTCGAATGTTGTTGCGAAGGACAAGGGAAAGGGAAAGGCCAAAGTGATCGAACCTGACACTATTGTTGTTGATGAGTGAGCGTTCGCTTTCTTCGTCCTGTCTCCACATTGCTTATTTTCATTAGCACTGTCTATGATGATTCCTCGCTTCTGCAACCTGTCGACCACGTCTTGGATAGTCCTACTATCATTCCCCAAAAGCGTAAACGTGCACCTCCTGCTCCACGCAAGAAGAAGATTGTACCCAATGTGGAAGTCGCACCTTTGAGTACCGAGTAAGCTCTGTTCTGCTCTTCCACTTTCTCTCATCTGCCGCACTTGAACAATATTGGACACCTCTTTGCTTTCATTTGGGACTTTTACTTTAGATATGTTCGCTTTATGGCCGATCTCCGCTTTGTGCTTCTTTGGACTTAGTTACGGTCTCTCGCCTCTTTGTATGTCTATTATTGTCTTACATAGTGTTCCCTGGTATAAATGTGAATCTACTTTTCATTCAATGTCACCACCTTCCATCCTTTCCCAACCATCATGGTCTTCCACTTCCGCCTTCTCATCCCTTTGTCCACTGCCAGAGGTCAGCTTCTGCATTGCATATAATGTTTGCCTCGGTCTGATTACATGCCAGGACGTGTTTCCGATCGTAACTCACCTCCATGGGGCATCTATGACGCTTCTGATGAAAGTCGAATCCGCATTCTCAATATCATCAATGCCTCCTGGGATGTCAATATGTCATCCTGTGTCTCACCTCTTGCACGTATTATCACGGTATGCATTGTTTCTCCCCTCGACATGTTTTCTTTGTGTTCATGTTGTCTCTAGCCATCGCCCTGTCTGTTTCAGGTCGATCTCAATGGAGTGAATGTCAACCACGCAACTAATGCACCATCATTTTGTCTCTTTTTTCGATCTGATACCTTCCTACCTTTTGCATTCACAAAGGCACGCTTTGCGGTCACCTTTTCAATCGCTAGCGGCCAATACCAGGCTTCATTCGATCTTTCCTTCTTTCTTCTCCGCTTTCTCGACTATCACATCCGTGAATCCGATTACAGCCGCTTTCACATGCTTGCCCTATCTTATGAGGTCCATCCTACCCGATCTTATGGTGTCATGATCTTTGATCACAACTTCGCGCCTGCATTTTCCAACGTTGTCTCAAAATGTACAACACATTTTCTCGATGACCGTTTCGGTCAGATTCCAATGATGTCGTTCAACGGCTCTTCACCTCCCCAAGGTGTCATCTTGGACACCCTCGACTCAATCCAGTATGTGCCTTCATTCTAACATACAGACAAGGGTGCTTAGAACTTATTCTTAGGTCACTCATTCGTTCTTAAAGGTGCGTCTTTTGCCGTGATAATCACATTTTTGAGCTCACTGTCTTTCAACATGACCACCAACATATCTTTTGCCCTCCTCAATGCCCTCAATGACAATATCAATCTCATTTCCGTCAATTTATCCACCATCATGACTTACGTCGCACTGTGGGTCTTCAAACCCTCAATCACACCATCCCCCATACTCCCTTTCTCACATTTGCGCGCATTCTTTCGCATTGCCCATCCATACCATATCCAACGACTACTGTCATCCACACTTACAGTCCGCGTCATCGTGGAGCATCAGAATCGGGGACTCCCTCATGTGAATTTTTTTTTCACGTCAATAATGTACCCTCAGTGAGTTTCATAAGTTTGCAGTAGAATGATCACTTCTCATCGTTCCATTCCCTCAGGTTTACAGACTCCGCTTAATGTATTGAGACACTTTACAAGGACCTTTTCGATCATCAAATAGTGTATTTTTCCATTTTCCAAATTAATGCAGAATTTTTTGCTCTGTTCTCTGTCACGATTTGAACATTGGCATACTGCTTCACCTTTTCCTGCACACTGACCCATGCCTGCCTCCAACACCTGGATAGTTGGTGGAATATCTTCCCCACGCCTTGCATGGGGTCCAACTTTCAATGGACAGAGAAAGCGATGCCCTCACTGCCAAATTTTGCTCCTCACTGGGGAGAGGCCTGGATTCTGTTGCGGTCCCAACGGCTCGAGGCTAAACGATGTCCATCCATTGCCTCCACTTCCACCAGAATACGAAATCTTCATGAACCACCCTCAAATCTCAAGCCACTCACGCATCCTCAATCTCATATTCTCCTTTGCCAGCTTAGAAACGACACAAACCTTTCCAACACTTCCAGCTGGCACATCCTTCCTCGCTATTCAAGGGAAGGTTTATCACCGCGTTAGGCCCTCTCATCAAAACTCTGCAGTTCGTTGGCTTCTTCATGACGGTTTTCAACCTGAAGACGCCCCACATTCGCATCTTGCTGCGCAAATTCCTGTCGAATGGAAATCTGCATTTACCAATGCCCTCACACGTCTCAATCCTTTTGTTCATGCACTCAAGAACTTAAGTGTAGTTGCGAACGACTACCCTGAGGCTCACTTGATATTGCAAGACAGTGGGTCCTCTGCGGAAATTGCGGCTATCATGTGCTACGAAAACACTACACAGTCTCAAATACGGTCGAGGCGTCTGGTTGTCCACAAGAATACCGGGTCAAATCAAAACATCCCTACTGTCAGCCGTCTATGGGAACCACTTGCCTACCCTCTCTTTTTTCCTCAAGGAACTTTTGGATGGGGTATTCCTAGCATATATGACAATCTCGCAGGCGAAAATCAATATGGGGATGCACCCACCACACAGATGTGGTACTATCGAGCACTTCTGCTTCGTGAAGATCGTTTCAACATATTTGGCCGGCTCACCAATGAGTATCTGGTGGACATGTTCACTCGCGATCTTGACAACCGTCTCTCATACATTCGCAACAATCAACTTCGAATACGTCAGGAGGAGGCAGAACTCATGGGTGAAGAGGAAGTAACTGCTTCTGAGAATGTTTACCTTCCCTCCTCCTTTCTGGGATCCAGGCGATGGGCTTCAGAGCAAATTGCCGACTCTCTGGCAATAGCAAGCAAGCTTGGCAATCCTACTTTTTTTGTCACCGTAACTTGCAATCCGGAGTGGGAGGAAATCAAGAGTCAACTACGCCCAGGTCAAACCTTTGCAGATAGGCCATTGGTGGTGGTTCGAACCTTCAAACGAAAACTTACCCTACTTCTCAATGCTTTGAAGTCGATGTTCATAAATGCGGGCCGCCCTATCTACTGCATACACTCTGTCGAGTTCCAGAAGCGAGGTCTGCCGCATGCACACATTCTCATCAAGTTTCGCGACGACTGTGTAACTCCTGACGACATTGACAGTGTAGTGTCTGCCGAAATACCATCAAATGCATCGGATGCAGCACTGGTGCGCAAATTTATGATGCATAATCATCCTTCCATTTCTGCAGAGCCATCGAAATATTGCCAGCGAGTTGAGGCTGATGGGTCACGAGCATGTCGCTTCAAGTACCCACATTCCCTACAACCTACAACCACAATTGATGACGAAGGTCGGATTCATTATCGCCGTCGGAAATCAGGCGATGAGATGGTTGTACCACATAACCTCCCCCTTCTCCGAAAGTTCCAATGTCACATCAACTTCGAGGTCGCAAATACGTCGCACATATTTCAATACTTATTCAAATACATTCATAAAGGTCAAATTTACCCTTCTCCTCAAAATTTCGTACTGAATTCTCCCTACAGGACCAGACAGAACCCGTTTTCGTGTCCAGGATCCAAACAATAATGAAGACCCTGTGGATGAAATATGTGATTTTTGGGATGCTCGATATCTATCAGCAGGCGAGGCTGCCTGGCGTATCCTAGGGTTCCATGTTGCCAAGAAGGAGCCCGCAGTAACAAGTCTACCTGTCCATCTGCCAAACACACGTACCCGCTTTCAATATTCACGGGCGGATGGCTCTGAAAGCAAGCTTTCTTTGCTGGACAGGTATGCAATGTGATTGTCTCGCTTTTCTATCGCTCACCCACATTTCCAGATACTTTCTTAGACCCAATGGTGTCTTTTGGGATGGAGAAGTCCATCGCCCATTCGAAATTTTAACATATGGAGATTACTACGAACTTTTTCGCATTGCGACATACGACCCAGCGAAGGAGGGGAATGCGGGATACTATTTGGAGAAGGCCAATGGCGACCACTCTCCGCGCATGCACGTCATTCGACGAAACACGGCCGCCCCACACATCACCCGCATCCATTCTGTGAAACCATCTAACGGAGACATCTTCTACCTGCGGACAATTCTCCACAACATGTCTGTAAAGTCATTTATTGACGCAAGGACTGTTGGTGGTACTCTGCATGCCAACTATCAAGATGCTGCCAAAAGCCTAGGACTCTTTGCGGACCGCGACGAAAGTAGCTTGACCATTCTCGAAGCCGTATCATCTCTCAAAACCCCACGCCAACTTCGTCTTCTTTTTGTGGACCTTTTGATCAATGACTCTGTAGAGGTGCCTAGATCTGTCTGGGACGAGTTTTCAGAAGACATGGCCCTGGATTTCACTCTGAAAAATCGGGGATCTGTTCAATTGGGATTGAATGATTGCCTCCAAGAGCTTGGAGGTCTCCTTGACGAGTATGGTCGGTCCTTGACGGACTATGGCCTCCCTCAGCCAGTCATTCAGAATCGAGAAACCATGCTGGAGATTCAGCGATGGGCAGGTGATCAGCATTCACTCTTGGAGCGTGCAGAAGCCAACATCACAAGGTTCAACATCGGTCAACGCATGATTTTTGAACTCATCTGGAGCGCTGTTGAAGAAGATAGGCCTTTACGTCTCTTTATTGACGGAAAGGCAGGTACAGGTAAAACTACTATTATCAACACTCTGTGCGACCTTCTGCGTGCAACTGGAAGGATAATTCTTCCAACCGCCACATCTGCATTCGCTGCACAGCTCTATCCAGGCGGTCGAACAACCCACTCGACGTTCAAGGTGAGATCATTATATTTTCTTTAACTGTATGTGACTTAGCGAAACAGATCCCCGTCGAAGAAAACAACGAAATGTTAGTCTCCAGTATTAATGGAATGGACTCCAGGGCAGAGCTTATACGCAATGCGTCTGTCATAACGTGGGATGAGGCGCCCATGACAAACAAGGCGGTCCTCGCTTGCATGGAAGAGGTGTGTCGCTTGATTACAGGCGAGCAAGAAACAGCTTTCGGTGGGAAGATCGTAATTCTTCTTGGAGACTTTCGCCAGACATGCCCTGTCATCCCTCGAGGTTCGCGTGCGCAAGTTGTGGATGCGTCTATCAAGTCGTCTCATCTGTGGCAACACTTTCAAGTCTTTCGCCTCACCGAGCTCATTCGCAATGCCAACGACAACGAATATGCAGAATTTTTGAACGAGATAGGCGATGGCGCCGGACCAGATGTCGAACTCGACTTGCTGGAACATGTGGAGAGTGAGGAAGATATCATTTCGTTTGTATTTCCTCCACACATCCTCGCAGAGCCAAGTCTCTGTCTTGCGAGGGCAATCCTAGCACCAACCAATGCACAGATTGGCCACTACAATAGCATCATTCTGAATCGCTTACCAGGAGAATGCCGAACTTACCTTGCTGCGGATTCTTTAAAAGAAGCAAACGACAATAATGTCGTTCCACCAGGCAGCATTCTCGACTACGTTGCAAGAAAACCACCTACAGGACTGCCACCATCGGACCTTCGCGTTAAAGTTGGCGCAGTTTACCGTATTCTGCGCAACTTCTCGGTTGATAGGGGATTAGTAAAGAATACACGGGTGGTCGTCACAGAGCTTGGGGTCCGACTCATTACAGTCCGCATCCTTGGTCAACAGCACGCAGGAGAAGATATCCTCATACCGAGGATCACTTTCACAGCAACTTTGAAGTCTGGCCATACACTCATACGTCGCCAATTCCCACTCGCTCTTGCCTACGCAGTGACATTTCACGGATGTCAAGGTCTCACACTGGATCGAATCGGTGTTGAACTTACGTTGCCCGTTTTCTCGCATGGGCAACTATATACTGCACTGTCAAGAATTCGGGAACGCGGACACGGTGTTGTGCGTGTTGCCCCAAACACATCCGGAACAACCAACATCACATATGAAGAGATCTTAATCTAGAATGTGAGTTTAACAAGTGACAACGGTCGGACGTCAAAGTGCTGACTCCATCCTTTTGAAAGGTATATCGAATTGACATACGATAACTAATCACTGAACACCGAACTTGGAACCAATACTTCACCCTCAGACCATAGAAAAGTAGGATGCCGAAGCGAAGCGAGGCAAACGACTTGTCTTGTTAATATTAAAATTATACAGGAAGAGAGGATCGTACATAAATTTGCACGAGGTATGCATATTCAGCCGTTTCACCAGCGTAGCCGCTCCTGTAAAAGAGTGACGGCGTCACATCCGACCAATAGCGTCCAGATCGACGGGTTTAGCAAACGCAGGTGGCCTGTGGCTGCTTTGTACTGGCTCTCTATATTGCACTGTATTTGTAAAATATCGATATTTTCGGCTATCTTTAGTCTCCCGTTACACCTGGCAAATGCATGAAGCGTTTAGGCTGTGATCTCAAGCAGCTCTGTGAAATAATTGGAGCCGTGAGAGAACTCCATGTGATTAGAGAGCACGACGCAAACCATCACTACTGTAATGGAGAGATAAACCATAGATCTGATCATCGGGCCTCCTTCATTGGATCCAAACTATCTTGAATTTTATGAAAGGACCTAGAACTGAAAAAAAATCCAGCTCTGTGACATCTCATACGGGTTAAATTGGATAACAGAGCTCGATCAACTGGAAAGCCAGGGTCCGGGGACGACAGGAAACTACTGGCGAGACTCACAAGCGGTAAAAGTACAAAAACGAATTTGTATTTGGCGAGACGCGACTAGTGCAGAGAGAAACGAAGAAGGAAGAACGTATCTAGGAGAGAAGATGTCGCTGTAAGTCCACTGAAGGCGCCATTCATACACCAACGTAGTGTAAAGTCTTTTACGATTGACCAAGTCAAATGACCCATTGAGCACTGCGCCTAGCAATCACGCGCCTGCGACTATACACATATATCTGACAAAACCGGCACTGTCTTAGGTCTCACATCCCACTAGGCATTCAGAACCTTGAGGTCCAAGCTCCGCCAAGCGTTTTTCGACCACGTTATTTGTTACCCCCTCGAAGCATTGCGGATATTCACAGGAGATCCAAATACAGACGTACTGTACGAATCGCTGGCGTATTGTTATGAGGCCACGATATTCAAACCATCAATTGCCTCTGGTCCACAACATGGACGAAAGATTTGATAAGTCGCCATAAACTTGTTGTGTACCTTCAGACCATAGCTTAAACGTGTCATAAATTTGTGAAATATGCGGGAAACTCACGCCGAATAGACCGGCATTACCCAAGAGCCATGCTATTTGTATCTGTAACGAAGCTACCGCAGGCCACCTGCATTAGTTTCCTCATTCCCGCCAATCTGGTAAAAATTGTGTGGGTGTGGCATTGTGAATGAATGTCTGGGGTCATCTGGCTTCTCACAGACGGTATATATACCCCACCTCAATCAACAAAATTCCGCGAACAGACCCTCTCCCTTCTGTTCTTCGACTTGCTACTATGTTCAAGTTCTTGAAATCAACCGCTGCCCTCATTTTCAGCGCTCTAGTACCACTGGTTGCATCTCAGGGTGTAACTGCTCCTTCAGGATTTAACCTGTAGATGTGAATAGACAGTTTACCGAAATTGTAACTCAAAGCAAAGCTATCTTACTCAGCACGAGCCTTGGGCTAAATGGATTAGGATGTCCACCGGGATCTGCCTACTACGTCCTCAATGGTATGTCTCTTTGGTTTCTTCAGCAGATCTATTGCCCATAATTCTATAGCAAACAGAACCGCTGTCACTGTCACATTCAACAGGTATGAAGCTGAAGCTGGCCCAGGTGTTCCCGTCAGCAGCAATCGCGAGAACTGCCAATTGACATTCGGTGCCTCCATTATAGATGTCACTGATTGTATCGGTGGTTATAGAATCGATCCGTTACATAGATGTCCATCCCGTCCTTCCAGAAGGATCTCCCCCAGAACTCCAGGATAGCTACGATGCTTTGCTTGCTCCTCTTCTCCTCAATTCTGCACTTGCAGCCATCCGTGCCCAACCTCAATCTACTGCAAACGCGTTGACCGCAATTAGCAGCGCTACTCGGGCATTGAACAAGCTTTCTCTCAATGATGCTGACAAGGGTAAGATCTTACACGGCAATGTGAGAGATACCTTCGCTGATCGTGGGCTATCCGCAGCGAAAGCTTTGTATCGTCGATCCATGGCTCATGCCTTCTTAAAGGATGAGGAGAAGGCAGAGCAGGATCTCGTAGAAGCTAGTGCCCTCGTTCCTACTGACGCAGCCATATCCGCAGAGTTGTCCAAAATCCGACAAGCTAGGAAGGAGAAGAGAGAGAAAGAGAAGAAGCAATTCAAGAAGATGTTCTCCTGAGTATAGAATTAAATGAATGAAAGCAAAATACATTATTCGTACACTAAGTAGACGGGGGAAGTAGTCCCTATCTTAGATTGGCCTCAGGGTGCCGTGCCACACAGCTTGGTTCTTGACGTCCATGACCTGGGCCCACCATCGTCCAGTTTCTCAATCATAACCGTTGGCCTAAGGTGCCATGGCTGCCATGGATTTGGTTCAGGACCTGCTCAAGTCTCCAGACGAGGTCAAGGCTATACTCGAGGTCACACAGTTTTTGGCATTCACCACCAACGACGAGCCGACTCCAGACGCGAGACGCGATGCACATAATAGACGCGTATTGGCGATCATCTCGCATAAGGACGATTGGGACTTGACCGAGGAAGGATGGTATGTACCTTTTAAGGACCCATCAAGCGAGAGTTGACGAGATGTGGATAATAGTCTGTTCGTGTGCAAATTCAAGACGCTGAAAGGCGCTGGGGGTCAGGCTGAGGAGTTGGAAATACAGAGGATCTTTCCGATTTATGGACACTTTGCGACTCTCATGAGCCAAATGAGGAGGGGTAATGCGGATGGACAACATGGTTCATCAGCGAAGTCTGTTCTGAACCAGCCGCGCTCTGGTGAGGACCGCGATGCCAAAATCCAACTTTTCGGTTTGGAAAGTTGAACAGAGTTTTCAGCGATCGCATTGAGTATCACTCCCGCTGAAGGGCAACCGCACGACAGTCTACCTCCAAGATTCCTCACTCACGACGTGCAAGGTCTCAAACACTTGGTGGCGCAATGTAGACGTCTTAAGGAAGTCTCGGGTCCGTGCTGTGCTCGAATCCCTTTTTATATGCTGATTGCTCTCTACTTGATCTTTCTCGCCATGTCAACGTGTTTGTCCCGACCTTCAATAACCTCTCTCCATTATCTATTTATACTCCCAACACTTTTGGTCCGGGTCTTGATAATCACGCATCCTCAAACTTCGGCGTCGACCGCATCCAATAGACGTGGAGGCCAATGCTGTAGTCAACCTCGCCCAATCAACCACCCACTTTAGCTGGCTCAAGGCCTATATCGCAAAACGGACAACCATTAGCTCCCGTAAGTTTTATCTATAAATGGTTTGCTGCTTTGTGCTCTGACAGTGTTGAACTTCTTAGTTACATCTATGCCTCAGGATTTACGTCAAATTAACCGGCCACTGCTTGACCGTCTGTCGCCAGCATGTGCTGGAATAACAGCAGACGACCATTCCGATGTTGAGATCATAAAAAATGACTGGATTCGTATCAAAGCGCAGGAGGCCTCGAGGAAAGGAAGGAGAACGCTCACGTGAGTATGAGGCCTCGTCTGCTAAGCCTCGTCGATTGATGCGTCTCAGGTTGCGATTAGGAACTTTCAATGTCAATGGCAAGATGCCGACCCAGGATTTATCTGCTTGGATACAAGGCAACGCTCAAGAAAAGGGAAAATCCGAGAAGGCAGCATCGCCGAGCCTTCCACCAGTCAAGAGCGTATCACCTTTGTCCATGGGAGGAAATAACCCTTTCGACTGGAGTGCGTCACTAATCTACTTGATCATACTCAAAGACCTTTAAATTTGAGTGGCGTAGTTACCCGCAAGTCGAAATCGAATCCGCAGGTTGAGGTCCAGAAGGATGAAGAGCCTGCAACCAGAGTGGATCTATCCCATCCTGAAGATCCCGATGTGCTTGTGCTAGGATTTCAAGAGCTTGACCTATCGACGGAGGCCCTACTTTACTCGACAAGCACTGCAAGAGAGGATGCGTGGTGTCATGCCGTCTTCGCAGCCTTAGGAGAAAAGACCGTGGAATACGAAAAGGTCTCGCAAACTCCACTACACCCCTCTGCCTACAAGCTAACGATCTCCTTCAAAATTTCAGCTTGTTTCCAAGCAACTTGTCGGCATGCTTATCCTTGTTATCGTGAAGAAGTCCCTCAAGGATTGCTTCAGAGATGTGACTACCTCCGTAGCTGGCGCTGGGATCCTCGGCGTCATGGTGCGCCATCTACCACTCAGTTAACTACCGACTCATCTCATTCATCTGGTGGTAAAATAACAGGGAAACAAAGGTGCTACTGCCGTCCGCCTTTCGTTTACTCCTCCAGCGCCCACAGCATCAGAAGGTGCAACTCCGTGGTATATTCATTCACCGGGATCCACAAGTCTCACATTTGTCAACGCCCACTTGGCTGCTTTCGATGAAATGTATGAGAA
>Ga0247741_1001968_pt1 | contig 11434 bp, 10 predicted proteins | sample UWRJL213509R2_FD_180945 | JGI IMG/M metagenome (GOLD analysis project Ga0247741, IMG submission 180945) | Plant litter microbial communities from Arlington Agricultural Research Station in Wisconsin, United States - UWRJ-L213-509R-2 | ecosystem: Environmental > Terrestrial > Plant litter >...
CGGAGCGCGAGGCGAGCCGCTCCGAACGAGGGCGAGACGAGCCTCCGGAGTGCGGCCCGCCCAACCGGAACCCGGTTGCCCCGCGGCGGCGAGCCAGCGCTTAGATCTCGTCCAGCCGTTCGACGAAGTTCGCGAGCGCGCGATCTCGCAGCACCGGATTGCCCGCCAGATGCGCCGCGGCCGCCACCTGCAGTGGCAACGTGCGCTTGTGCACGATCGCGCGGGAGAAGACGGCGGCGCCGGTCATCCGTTCGACGTCGTCAGGGTCGAACGCGCCGAGCAGCTGTGCCACGTCGATGGCCGGATCGCCCACGCAGGCGGTGTCGACGTCGAGCAACCCGGCGATGCGGTCGCCGAGCCAGAGCAGGTTGTGCATGCCGAAGTCACCGTGCACGAAGACCGGTCGCACCCCCTGCTCCACCTCCAGCACCGTCGCCGTCGCGTCCACCGCTGTGCGCCACAGCGTGCGCCCGAGCGGCGCGGCGATCCGCTCCACGATCGCGGGCCACTCTGCTCCCCCGCACCAGTCCCGCACCGGCCGCAGCTGCGGGTCGGGCGGCAACACGACGGCGCGAAGCTCTGCCAGCACCCGGGTGAGTTCGGGCCCGACGTGCTCCCAGTCCTCGTCGAGGCGCCGCCGACCGGGAAGATAGTCGATCGCGGCGGCGGTCCAGTCGTCGGTGCTCACGACGGCACCGATCGGGGCCGCGGTCGCGGCGGGAAGCTCCAGCCGGGCGACGGCGGCGGCATTGGCGTGCTCGCGGACGGCTCTGTGCTCGTGACCGAGGCCGGTGGTGACACGGATCACCGCACGCCCGGGAAACAGCGCGACCCGGTGATACGCGCCCCGACCGGGGATCAGCTCAGACCAGGGCAGCCCGGGCCAGAACGGCGCGACCTCTGCCCACAGACCGTCGAGGTCTGCGGCCGGGGATCGGTCGACGTCGCTCATCACCCGAGTGTGAACTACTCGCCTCTGATGATCCTGCGGAGCTTCTCCACCCGCGGGCCGACGTCACGCTCATTGCCGTTCTCGCTCGGCCGGTAATAGCGCGTGTCGCGCAGCTCGTCCGGAAGATACTGCTGCTCTGCCACGCCGAACTCATAGTCGTGGGAGTACTTGTAGCCCTTGCCATGACCGAGCTTCTTCGCGCCCGCATAGTGGGCGTCGCGCAGGTGCTTCGGCACCCGTCCGATCTTGCCGGCCCGCACATCCGCTATCGCCGCGTCCAGCGCCATGTATGCGGCATTCGACTTGGGCGCTGTGGCCAGATAGACCACGGCCTCCGCCAGGGGAATGCGCCCCTCGGGCATGCCGACGTATTGCACGGCGTCGGCAGCAGCGACCGCGATCACGAGCGCCTGCGGGTCGGCCATGCCGATGTCCTCCGCCGCGCTGATCATGACGCGGCGTGCGATGAACCGCGGATCCTCCCCCGCCTCGATCATCCGCGCGAGGTAGTGCAGCGCCGCGTCGACATCCGACCCGCGCACCGATTTGATGAAGGCGCTGATCACGTCGTAGTGCTCGTCGCCGTTGCGGTCGTAGCGAAGGAGGGCGCGGTCGACGGCCAGCGAGACGATATCGGCCGTGATGACCGGCGTGCCGTCGCCGTCATCCGTCGTCGTCGCGGACAGCGCTGCGGCCTCCAGCGCGGTCAACGCACGACGGGCGTCGCCGGAGGCGAGACGGATGATCGCGGCGCGCGCCTCCGCGTCGAGCACGACTTTGTCGAACAGGCCGCGCTCGTCGCTGACCGCCCGGTCGACGAGCGTGCCGAGATCCTCGTCGCTGAGCACCTCCAGCGTGAGCAGGAGCGAGCGCGACAGTAGCGGCGAGATCACGGAGAAGGAGGGGTTCTCGGTCGTGGCCGCGACGAGGATCACCCAGCCGTTCTCGACGCCCGGCAGCAGTGCATCCTGCTGGGCCTTCGTGAAACGGTGGATCTCGTCGAGGAACAGCACGGTCGAGACGCCGTACAGGTCGCGATTCGACATCGCCTGCTCCATCACTTCCCGCACGTCTTTCACCCCGGCGTTGACGGCGGAGAGCTCGACGAAGCGACGGCCGGAGCTGTGCGCGATGGCCTGGGCCAGTGTGGTCTTGCCGGTGCCGGGCGGACCCCACAGGATCACCGAGACCGAGCCGCGCTCCCCGGTCTGGTCCGACGCGAGACTCACCAGCGGCGAGCCCGGCCCCAGGAGGTGACGCTGTCCGGCGACCTCGTCGAGGCTGCGTGGGCGCATCCGGACGGCCAGCGGCGTCGCGCCTCCGCGAAGGCCGAGCTGGGCATCCACCATTCTTCAATCGTAGTTGCGCCCTGCGACACGACCTGCCTCGACGGGCAGGCCGAGTCCTATACAGTTCTGGAGGACATCAGCACCTGGAGGACATGTGGCACCGAGCAGGAACGCCGAGCGGGACGCACGCGAGGCACGAGACCGGCTGCGCCGGTACAACGCTCGACAGGCCGTTTTCGGGCACCAGGTGAAGCGGCGCAAGCGCGACAACATCATCGCCATCGCCGGCGTGGTGGTCGTGGCGGCGCTCGCCACCGTGACGCAGGTGTTCTACTTCACCGCGGGGCCCGGTTACACGCCGAGCGCGTCGCCGTCCGCCTCCGCGTCGACATCCGCGTCCCCGTCTCCCAGCGCGAGCCCTCAAGGCCAGAACACGGGCGATGTGCCGGCGAAGACCATCGCCGAAGACCGCAGCTGGTCGGGCGAGCTCGAGCTCAACACCGTGAAACTGGGCTTCACCCTCGACGGCAAGGCCGCCCCGCAGGCCACCTCGGCGTTCATCTCCCTGGCCAAGAAGGACTTCTACACGACGACGGGCAAGACCTGTCACCGCCTCACCACCGACGGCCTGTACGTGATCCAGTGCGGCTCGGTCAACGGCGACGGCACGGGCGACCCCGGCTTCACCTTCGGCCCGGTCGAGAACGCCCCAGCCGACGGTGTCTACCCGGCCGGCACCATCGCCATGGCCCGCGGCAACGACGAGTACAGCAACAGCAGCCAGTTCTTCATCGTCTACAAGGACAGCACGCTCCCCGCACCCGGCTACACGGTGTTCGGCAAGATCACCAGCGGCCTCCCCCAGTTCATCTCGTCGATCGCGGATGCCGGGGTCGCCGACGGGTCGACCGACGGCGCGCCGAAGGTCGCGACCACCATCACGAAACTGACGATCAACTAGCCGCGCCACGCTCGAGCTTTCGGCGCCGGGGCGACCCCGGGGCCGAGACCGACACCGCCGGGTGCAATAGGCTGGTGCCCGGCGATTTCCGCCCGAGCAGCAAGGTGAGACTTTTGGCTACAGACGATCAGGCTCCGTGGGGCCGCGTAGATGAGACGGGCACCGTCTTCGTGCGCGTGGGTGACAGCGACGGGCCCGCTAACGAGCGTGCCGTCGGACAGTACCCGGACGGCACCCCAGAAGAGGCGATGGCCTACTTCGTTCGCAAGTATGTGGAGCTCGCCGGTCAGGTGACGCTGCTCGAACAGCGGATCAAGCGTGGCACCGCCGCCGCCGACGTTGCCAAGACGATCGCACACCTCAAGGAGACCGTCGCTACCGCCAATGCGGTCGGCGATCTCGCCTCCCTCACCGCCCGCCTGAACGCTCTCGGCGGCGCCGTCGACGAGCTCACCGAGAAGCAGACGGCCGAGACGAAGGCGACGACGGATGCCGCCCTCGCCGAGCGCGAGGCCCTCGTCGTCGAGGCGGAGACGCTTGCCGCACAGGACCCGGCGAAGGCGCAGTGGAAGCAGGTCAGCGCCACCCTCGACGACCTGTTCGCGCGCTGGCAGAAGCACCAGCAGGACGGCCCGCGTCTGCCCAAGAACGAGAGCAACGAGCTCTGGAAGCGGTTCCGTGCCGCGCGCACCACGATCGAGACGCATCGAAAGGCGTTCTTCGCCGAACTCGACTCCGTGCACAAGGACGCTCGGGCGAAGAAGACCGCCCTCGCCGAGCAGGCCGAGGCGCTCGTTGCACAGGGGCAGGCCGGCATTCCGACCTACCGCTCGCTGCTCGACCAGTGGAAGGCCGCAGGCCGCGCGGGCAAGAAGTTCGATGACGCGCTCTGGGCCCGCTTCAAGGCCGCCGGTGATGAGCTCTACGCCGCGAAGTCCGAGGTCGACGCGATCGAGAACGAGGAGTTCTCCGCAAACCTGGAGCTCAAGCTCGCCCTGCTCACCGAGGCCGAGCCGCTGCTCACCGCGACCGACCGGGTGTCCGCACGCAATACCCTGATCTCGATCCAGCGCCGCTGGGACGCGATCGGCAAGGTTCCGCGCGATCAGGTGAAGCCGGTCGAGGAGCGCCTGCGCAAGGTCGAGGCGGCAGTGCGCAAGCTCGATGACGACCACTGGCAGAAGAGCAACCCCGAGCGCATCGCCCGCGCCGAGGGTCTGGCCGGCCAGCTGCAGGATGCCATTGCCAAGCTCGAGAAGGAGCTGGATGACGCGAAGGCCGGCGGAAACGCCAAGAAGGTGAAGGAGGCCCAGGAGGCCCTCGACGCCCGCAAGGCCTGGCTGAAGGTCATCAACTAGCCCTCCACAGGGAGCCTTTCTCCACAGTTCCGACACGCAGCCGATGACAGCCATCGGCTGCGGCGGAGCATGGGGCGATGCGAATGCCGTCCGTGCTCTCCCCCGTCGATCTTCCCTGGCCCGAGCTGCAGGCCGCCCGGCTGGACGGCGAGCTCTACGGGGTCGATGCCTGCTTCTGCCCGATCGATGAGCCCGGCGGACTCCACCAGCGTGCGCTCGCCCTCACCTCAGTGGTGCCGCGACGCCTCATCGCAGAGCTCCACAGCGCCGCGTGGGTCTGGGGTGCGCTCGATCGCCCACCCGCCCGACACCGGCTGTGCGCAGACATCACGGCACGTTCGCGACCACCCATCGGCACCGCCATCCTGAGAGAGGTCGTGGTCGACCCGACGGATGTGCTGACGCTCGGTCGGCTGCGGATCACCACCCCACTGCGCACCGCGGTCGACTTGGCGCGACTCGACGAGGTCGACCAAGAACCGTTGACGCGCCTCTTCGCGATCGGAGAATTCGACCTCGACGCCTGTCGCGCTCTCATCGAGCGACGCCGCAACCTGCCCGACAAACGTCGAGCGCTCGAACGTCTCGAGCGAGCGCAGGAGAGTGCGGTCAGCCCCCGGTGACGCGGTACACGTCGTAGACGGCGTCGATGCGGCGCACCGCGTTGAGCACACGATCGAGGTGGGTGGTGTCGCCCATCTCGAAGACGAAGCGGCTGATCGCCAGGCGATCGCTGGAGGTCGACACGGAGGCCGAGAGGATGTTGACGTGATGTTCCGAGAGCACGCGGGTGACATCCGACAGCAGTCCTGCGCGGTCGAGCGCCTCGACCTGGATCTGCACGAGGAAGACGCTCGAGGTGGACGGCGCCCACTCGACGTCGATCATCCGCTCGGGCTCGGTGAGCAGCTCGGCGACGTTGTGACAGCTCGCCTGATGCACCGACACCCCCGCGCCCCGCGTGACGAAGCCGACGATCTCGTCACCCGGAACCGGCGTGCAGCACTTGGCGAGCTTGACCAGGATGTCGGGCGCTCCTCGCACCAGCACACCCGAGTCGCTCGGCCGCAACGGCCTGCTGCGCCCCTTGCTGGGGAACTCGACCTCGGTGTCTTCGCCCTCCGACTCGGTGCGGATCGCGGCGACAACCTTCTCGATCACCGACTGGGTGGAGACGTGCCCCTCGCCGACGGCGGCATACAGGGCGGAGACATCCTCGTACCGCATCTGCGAGGCGACCTCGCTGAATGAGTCCTGGCTCATCAGCTTCTGCAGCGGCAGGTTCTGCTTGCGCATTGCGCGAGCGATCGCGTCCTTGCCCTGCTCGATGGCCTCGTCGCGACGTTCCTTGGTGAACCACTGGCGGATCTTGTTGCGCGCGCGGGGGCTCTTGACGAAGTTCAGCCAGCCCTGGCTCGGGCCCGCGTCGGGGTTCTTCGAGGTGAAGACCTCGACCACGTCGCCGCTCTGCAGGGTCGACTCGAGGGGCACCAGCCGCCCATTGACCTTCGACCCCATCGTGCGGTGGCCGACCTCGGTGTGCACCGCGTAGGCGAAGTCGACCGGGGTGGCGCCGGCGGGCAGGCCGATGACTTTGCCCTGCGGCGTGAAGACGTAGACCTCTTTGGCGCCGATCTCGAAGCGCAGACTGTCGAGGAACTCGTTCGGGTCGGCGGTCTCGGCCTGCCAGTCGCTGATGTGGGCGAGCCAGGCCATGTCGGCATCGTCGTGGGAATCGCTGGAGGTCTTGCCCCCGTTGATCCGCTCCTTGTACTTCCAGTGCGCTGCCACACCGAACTCGGCCCGCTGGTGCATCTCGTCTGTGCGGATCTGAATCTCGACCGCGCGGCCCTTCGGCCCGATGACCGTGGTGTGCAGCGACTGGTAGAGATTGAACTTCGGGGTCGCGATGTAGTCTTTGAAGCGCCCCGGAATCGGGTTCCAGCGGGCGTGGATCGACCCGAGCACCGCATAGCAGTCGCGCACAGACCCGACCAGGATGCGAATGCCGACCAGGTCGTAGATCTCGTCGAAGTCACGACCTCGCACGATCATCTTCTGGTAGATCGAGTAGTACTGCTTCGGACGACCGACGACCTTGCCTTTGATCTTCGCCGACTTCAGGTCGTTGTTCACCGCGTTGATCACCTGCTGCACGAATTCCTCGCGCTGAGGTGTGCGCTGCTTGACCAGGTTCTCGATCTCGACGTACAGCTTCGGGTAGAGCACGGCGAAGGAGAGGTCTTCGAGCTCCCACTTGATGTTCTGAATGCCCAGCCGGTGTGCCAGCGGCGCGTAGATCTCCAGCGTCTCCTGCGCCTTGCGGCGCGACGACTCGGCGGGCACGAAACCCCAGGTGCGCGCGTTGTGCAAGCGGTCGGCGAGCTTGATCACCAGAACACGGATGTCCTTGGACATCGCGACGACCATCTTGCGCACGGTCTCCGCCTGTGCGCTGTCGCCGTACTTCAGTTTGTCGAGCTTGGTGACACCGTCGACGAGCATCGCGATCTCGTCGCCGAAGTCATGACGGAGCATGTCGAGCGTGTATTCGGTGTCTTCGACCGTGTCGTGCAGCAACGCGGCGGCGAGGGTCTTCGGTCCGATGCCGAGATCGGCGAGGATCTGGGCCACCGCGACCGGATGGGTGATGTAGGGCTCGCCACTCTTGCGCTTCTGCCCGCGATGGGCGAGCTCGGCTGTCGCATAGGCGCGCTCGATGATGCCGATATCCGACTTGGGATGGTGCAGCTTGGCGGTCTTGATCAACCGGTCGACCGCACCCGCGGGCTGGGCGCGGGAGAAGATCCTGGGCAGCAGTGTGCGCAGCGAGCTATTGCTCCCGGCGGCGCCCGTGACGATGGGCCCGGTGTCTCGGCCGGAGCCCTTGGGCTCGGGCGAGGCCTGCCGCGGTGTCGTCGTCTCGGTCATGCCAGCCTCCCTACGCAAAGTTAGCACCGGGCACCGGGTGCACCGTGCCGGTTCGCTCTGGGCTGCACCGGTCGAAGTGCCCGCCCGCGGTCAGGTCAGTCGACGCGTGCTGCCGCGTCTCCGTGCGCCACCAGCGGTCCATCGGCGTCACTCCACGCGAGCATGCCACCCTCGACATTCACCACGTCGTAGTCCTCGCGCAGGAGCGCCGCGGTGACCCGCGCTGAGCGCATTCCGGAGTGGCACACCACCATCACCTTCTGATCGGTCGGCACCTCGCCGAGCAGCTCGTTCAGTCGTGACATCGGCACCAGGTGAGCGGCGGGGGCGTGTCCCCGATCCCACTCGTCCTGTTCGCGGACATCCATCAGCCAGACACCCTCGGCTGCGGCACGGATCGCGTTCTCTGCGGTGATCTCGGGGATGCCGGTCATTGCTGCTTCTTCCGTTGGACGGGCTGGAGCCGTGAGGCTGAATCTGTGGAGGCTGGTCGCGCAGACTACTCGGTGAGGCTCGCCTCGGCGATGCTCGCCCGATCGGCGCTTGCCGCACGAACCGCGAGCACGCGCTTGTCGCGTTTCTTCACCGCGGGCTCGGTGCTGCGCAGCTGCGCGTACAGCGGTGCCGCGATGAAAATCGTCGAGTAGGTGCCCACGATGATGCCGATGAACAGTGCGAGCGAGATATCACGCAGGGTGCCGGCGCCGAGCAGTACCGCTCCGATGAAGAGGATGGATCCGACGGGCAGGATCGCGACGATCGAGGTGTTGATCGAGCGCACCAGCGTCTGGTTGACGGCGAGGTTCACCGACTCGGCGAAGGTACGGCGCACCATCTCGCCCTCCTCCGAGGTGTTCTCCCTGATCTTGTCGAACACCACGACGGTGTCGTAGAGCGAATAGCCGAGGATGGTGAGGAATCCGATGACGGCCGCCGGGGTCACCTCGATGCCGAACACACCGTAGACACCGGCCGTGATCACCAGGTCGTGCAGGAGTGCGACGAGAGCTGCCACCGACATCTTCCAGGTGCGGAAGTACAGGGCCATCACGATGGCCGCGAGCACCACGAAGATGACGAGGCCCGTGATCGCCTGGCGCGTGATGTCCTGGCCCCAGGTGGCGCCGATGAAGGATGCCGTGACCTGCTTGCTGGGGATGTCGTAGGCCTTGGCCAGCGCATCCTTCACCTCGACACTCTGGTTGGAGGTCAGCTGGTCGGTCTGGATGCGCACCGAGTCGTTGCCCACCACGGTGACGCGCGGGTTCTTGCCCGGTGCGGCCTCGTTGACGGTGTCCTGCGCGAAGGTCTGGTTCGTGTTGCTGGTGTCGGAGATCTGGAACTGCGATCCACCGAGGAACTCGATGCCGAAGACGAAACCACCGCGTGCGATCGGAACGACGATCACGATGAGCAGCAGGAGGCCCGAGATGAGGTACCAGAGCTTGCGGCGCCCGACGATGTCGAACGACCGCGCCCCGGTGTAGAGGTCGTTACCGAACTTGGAGAAGCTGGCCATCAGGAGTCCTTCCCCTTGGTGCGGCTGGTGGAGGGCTTGGCGGCGGCGGCTTCTGCGGCCTTCCGCTCGGCGATGGTCTGGCGCCGCTGCGCCTCACCCGTTGCCGCCGTCTTCTTGGCGGCGACTGCGGCCGCGGGCTCGCGGAACTGCGCTCTACCGCGGTACACGGCACCGAGTGCCTGCGGGTCGAGTCCGCTGAAGCGGTGCCCCTCGGCGAAGAACGGTCGGCGGGCGATCAGCTGCAGCATCGGGTGGGTGAACAGCGCCACCACGACGAGGTCGATGAGGGTCGTGATTCCGAGGGTCAGCGCGAAGCCCTTCACGTTGCCGACCGCGACGGCGAACAGGATCGCCGCGGCGAGGAAGTTGACCGCATCGGACGCGATGATGGTGCGCAGTGCGCGCTTCCAGCCGGCCTCGACGGCCCCCTCGAGGGCACGACCGTCGCGGAGCTCGTCTCGTATTCGTTCGAAGTAGACGATGAAGGAGTCGGCGGTGATACCGATGGCGACGATGAGGCCGGCCACACCGGCGAGGGAGAGCCTGAACCCTTCTCGACCGGAGAGCAGCACGACGACGAGGTAGGTGAGCACCGCGGCCACCACGAGCGAGGCGATGGTGATCGACGCCAGGCTGCGGTACTGCAGCAGCGAGTAGAGCACGACCAGGATCAGACCGATCAGGCCGGCGAGCAGGCCGCTCTGCAGCTGCGTCTTACCGAGCGTGGCGGTGATGGTCTCGTTGCTCTGCACCTTGAAGCCGATCGGCAGCGCGCCGAACTTCAGCTGGTCGGCGAGCGTCTTCGACGTGGCCTGCGTGAACGAGCCGCTGATCTGCGGCTTCCCGTTGGTGATCACGGCGTTGGTGGTCGGCGCCGAGATGATGCGGCCGTCGAGCACGATGGCGAAGCGGTTGCGCGGGTCGGTCTCGGGGAAGGCGTTGAGCCGGGTGGTGACCGCGGCAAACTCCTTGGTGCCCTTGGCGTTGAAGACGATGTTCACCGCCCACTGACCGGTCGTGGCGCCCTGCGAGTTCTGCACCTGACCGTTGGTCGCGTCGGAGATGGTCTCACCGGCGACCTCGACCGGGCCGAGGATGTACTTCTGCTGACCCGCGTCGTCGCAGGTGATCAGCGGCTCTTTGGGGTTCGCGACGTTCGCGTTGCTCTTGTCGACATCGGCGCAGCTGAACGCGTCGAACTCCGCCTGCAGCCGTGGCGTGATGTACGCGAGGTCGCTCGCATTCGTCGGCTTGGTGCTGGGGGTCGCCGGAAGCGTGCTGAGGTCGGACGGGCTGGGGGTCGGGGTGGCCGAGCCGCCGACGGAACTCGTGGCCGCGGCATCCGTCGCCAGCACCGGTCGGAACTCGAGTTTCGCCGAGGACTCGATGCGGTCGATCGTCGCCTGGTCGGGGATGCCCGGGATGCTGACGACGACGTTCTGGCTGCCCTGCGTGTTGATCTCCGCCTCGGACACACCGCTGGCATCGATGCGCTGACGGATGATCGCCACCGCCTGCTCGAGCTGCTGCGTCGTCGGAGCCGCCTGGCCGGAGGCTACCTGGGGCTGCAGGATGATCTCCGTGCCGCCCTCGAGGTCGAGCGCCAGCTTCGGCGTCCAGGTCGCGGGAGCGACCACCTTGCTGATATCCGGGCCCTTGGGATTCGCGGTGAAGAACGCATTCGCGCCATTTGCGATCGCGAGAAGAGCCGCGATGACCAGGAGCCAAACCAGCGAACGTGTCGCCTTCTTGACCGGGGTCGTTCTTGCCAAAAGGAACTCAGCTTTCTGTGAGCGGGGAGATCAGCACGCGTGCAGACTAGGGTGCGACGCGACACGCTGGAAGGGGCGCGCCCGAGGATCTCGAGCGGCCCCGTACAGAGTAGCGGTTAGTCTTCGACCTTTTTGGCCGCGCCGCTCTCGGGCGTGGTCTTCGGGTCGATGCGCTCACCGAACTGCGGTTCTGCCGCCGGCGTCGCCTCGGCGTCGGGCGAGATGAAGGTGGTCTCTCCGCCGCCCTCTGCCTCGAGCTCCTCGACGGTCTCGGGCGCGACGGTGTCGTCAGCAGCCTTGAGGACGGTCGACTTGTGGATCTTCACGACGGTGCCGGGAGCGATCTCGATGAAGGCGAAGTTGTTCTCGTCGTCGAGTTCGGTGATCGTGCCGAACAGACCGTAATTGGTCATGATCTCGACGCCGGGGACGATCAGCTTCTGGCGCTCGGCCGCGGCCTTGGCCTTCTTGCGCGACGACCGGAACTGGAAGATGACGAAGGCCACCAGTACGACGGCGATCAGGATGAGGGTGGGATCAAATGCCATGCGAGGGTGAACCTTCCGAGTTCTAGGGAAACACGGGGATTCTAACCCTGCGTGCTGAGTGGCCAGCTTGAATTATAGGTCATCGCCGAACAGCGTCCCGCTGC
>Ga0247741_1001969_pt1 | contig 11432 bp, 9 predicted proteins | sample UWRJL213509R2_FD_180945 | JGI IMG/M metagenome (GOLD analysis project Ga0247741, IMG submission 180945) | Plant litter microbial communities from Arlington Agricultural Research Station in Wisconsin, United States - UWRJ-L213-509R-2 | ecosystem: Environmental > Terrestrial > Plant litter >...
GAGGATCACGCCCTCGATGATGTTCGCGACGTCCTCGCAACGGTCGCTCGCCATCTCGAGGTTCTCGTAGATCTCTTTCCACTTGATGACGACGATCGGGTCCTTCTCTTCCTTGAAGAGCCGCGCCACGGAGCGGCGGAGGATCGCGTCGGCCTCGTTCTCGAGGCGGTTGATATCGATGCAGAGCTTGAGCGTGCCCTGCGGATCCTTGAGATCGCGCAGGCCGCGTACGCACTGCTCGACCTGCAGCGCCGAGCGGTGCAGGCAGTCGGACAGGTCGCGCACGTCGGAGGTCATCGAGGTCAGCTCGTAGAGCTCGATCCGCTCGGCGGCCGCCTCGACGTAGTCCATGATGTCGTCCATCCGGGTGATCAGCCGGTGGATCGAATCGCGATCGATCGGCGTGATGAACGTCTTGTGCAGCGCCTCGACGCAGCGGTGCGTGATCGTGTCGGTCTCGTGCTCGATGTCCGAGATCCGCCGGCACTTCGCCGGGATGTTCGCGCCGGTGGTCACCAGCGACAGGAACTCTTTGGTGCCTTCGATCGTCAGCGCCGCGTGCTGCTCGAAGAAATCGAAGAAGCTGGTCTCGCGGGGCAGGAACCGACCGAACATGCAGCCTCCTGCTCAGCTCTGTAACATGACTGCGATCCTCTCGTCACCCGAACGAGCCATCGCGTAGAAACGCGACGGTGAGAGCGGCGACGCGGGCGTTGTTCATGATCCAGGTGTGGGTGGCGTCGACCTCGGCGAACGCGGCCATCCCGTCGAGCCGGGTCTCGTCGACGGCGACCGTACCGTCGTTGCGAACGCCGGCGGGGAACCGGCGGCCCATCGTCCAGCTGGTGACGTTGGTCAGCGCGCGGCTGCGCGTCCCGGCGATCACCGCGAACGGTGCCGGGGGCGCAGGCCAGGCAGACCCATCCGCGAGCTCTGCACCGGCCGGGCCGTAGTACCAGCGAAACACGGGATTGGCGGAGAGGCCCGCGGCGAGCTGGCTGCCGCGATTCGGTGGCGCCAGCATCACGATGCGGTGCCAGTGGATCCGCGGATCGTGGAGATGACGCACGATCACACCGCCCATCGAGTGCGTGACCGCGGAGACGGGCCGATCGCCCGCGCGCTCGACGATCCATTCGGCCACCTCGCCCGCCAGGTAGCTGATCGAGTGCTTGCGCGAAGGATACGTGCGGCTCCAGGTCTCGAAGCCGTGCTCGCGGAGCAGCTTGCCCATGCGCGCCATCGAGCCGTGGCCGCGCGCGAGCCCGTGCAACAGGACGACGAGCGGCTTCACGGTTTGTCCATCTCGGGATCCTCGCGGCGCGGGTCGTCGGGCGGGAACAGCGCGGGCAAGTCTACCGGCTTCACCTCGGTGACCACGCGGACGACGTCGGTGGAGAGAGCGTCGCGTTCGACGCGCAGCTGCGCGACCTCGCGGCGGAACCGGAGCTGACGGAACAGCGCGCCGAAACCGCGGCGTACGAGGCGCAGGCGATCGAGCACGCGCAACGTGGCCCAGCCGGAGATCGGCAGGAGGAGCGCGGCGAACAGCGCCCACGCGAACCCGGCTTTCCACCACGGCACCGAGACGGCGGCGGCGTACGACAGCAAGACCAGCAACATGCCGATGAGCAGCTTCGTCGTCGCGATCACGTCCTTGCGCGGCGTGAGCCGGGCGCCGGCGATGCGCGCGAACGCGAACGTGGGGATGTGCAGCGGCACGCCCGGCGCGGTGAGCGGCAGCCAGAACGCGACGAGCACGATGTGGCGCAGCACGCGTCCGATGATCTCCAGCTTCGACAGATCGCGCGCGAGCTCGCGGTCGGTGAGGCCGAGCTCGTCGAGCTTCTGCTGGTACGCGCGCACGCGCACCATCAGCTCCCGCACCTTCGGATCGGCGGCGACGGCGCTGTAGTACTGGTTGAAGCGGCGCGAGAGCTCGACGCGATCCTCGATCGAGATCTCCTGCGGTTGGTAGAGGCGGCGCACCACATCGAGCGCACGCACGGTCTCCCAGTCGGGGGCGTTGATGGTGAGGCGCCGCATCGCTTGATCGATCTCGCCGGTCAGCGCGCGCACCGGCTCGGGCTCGCTGGCGCCGCCGGGCGGGATGACGATCGGCGGTCCGTACTGCACGAGCACGCGGCTGCGGAAGCGCTTCGGGTGGATGAACGTCAGCCCGCACGGGACGATCGTCACCGGCTGCGTGATCTTCGTGGCGCCGCCGATCGCGAGCCGCGCCGCACCGGTCTTCAGCTTCGAGAGCTGGCTCTCGTCGTGCGAGAGGCCTTCGGGGAAGATGCCGATCGTGCCGCCTTCGGCGAGCACCGCGAACATGTTCTCGAACGCCTTGTCGTTCGCACTGCCGCGATCGGCGCCGCCGTGATCGTCCTTGCGCGCGACCGGCACCGCGCCGAGCCCGCGCAGGACGGCGCGCATGATCCGGGTCTTGAACAGCGAGTCCTTCGCGGCGAAGTGAACCTTTCGCCCGCACGTGGTGATGATGAGGATCGGATCGATCAGCGAGTTCGGGTGATTGCCGGCGAACAGCACCGGACCCGACGACGGCACGTGCTCGAGCCCCGCGATCTCGATCTGGCGAAAGAACACCCGCGTGACCACCCGCAGGAACCACGCCAGGATCCGATACGCCACGGTTCCATCGTATCAGTTGAGGTCGGCGCGCCGCGTACGCCAATCGACGAACAGCTGCTTGAACCGAGGATCCGACTGGAGCACGGCAAGGTCGGCGTCGGTCTCCATCTTCTCCGAGTGCTCGTAGCCGTTCGCGATCGCGAGCTCGACCTGCTCGATCGCGCGGTCGATCTGGCCGGTCGAGGCGAAGGCGCACGCGGCCGAGTGATAGATGTACGGATTCTCCGAGGCGAACGGCTGGCCGCCCTCGGCGAGCTCCACGGCGAGCTTGAAGTCGCCGAGCGCGTGCGCGTGGATACACGCGTTGTTCCACGCCATCACGAGCGCGGTGCGGGCCTCACCGGCATCGCGCTTCGGCTCGGGCAGCGAGAGCACGCGACGGAGGATCTGCAGCGCTTGCGGTCGCTCGACGGCAAAGCTCGCGTTGTAGAGATACGGAACGAGCGCGATCTCGCGCGGGAGCCGCGACAGGATCGCCGGCAGATGGCTCGGCGCGTGGCGGGCAACGGCCCCGACGAGATCCGCGACTTCCTCGGGATCCGTGGCGCGCAGGGTCTCGTCGTCGAGGAGATCGAGCGCGCCGGAGAGCTCGTCCGGGAGGTGCTCGGCGGTCTCGCCCACCACGAGGAGCCGCACGTCGCGACGGGTGGCGGCCTTCGCGAGCTGCGTGGCCTCGGCGAGGCGGTGCTGCCGGATGAGGACGATCGCGAGGTAGCCGGTCGCATCCGACGTGGCGTCGAACGAGAGGGCGCGCCGCAGGAGACGCTCTGCGATCACCGCGGTCTGCGGCTCGTCGGGATCGTGCTCGAGCGCGACCTCGATCAACATGCCCGCGAGCTCGCGCCGGCTCCACGCGCTCTGCCCCACCGCCCACGCGAGCGCCGGTTCCTCGCCGTGGCGGCGGAATCGCTCGGCGAACGGATTGCCGGCGAGGACGAACACGTCGGAGCCATCATCGGGGACCGCGCGCGACTTGACCGAATCGTCGACGTCATCGAAGCGCGCCCACGCGAGCGGGATGATGTCGTTGATGCGCGCCGCGACCCACAAGAGGAAGTGGACCTGGTCCGCAGCGGTGGCGGGGACGGCGAAGCGCTCGACCCACATCAGCGCGGAGCGGTGCTTGCGATCGTGGACCACGTCCGCGCGCTGGAACGGCTCGAACTCGTCGGTGCGCTCGTCCTGGTAGACCGAGAGCCACAGCGCGAAGAACGCGTTGATCACGGACTCCTCGCCGGGCAGCTCCGGCCCGGAGAGCTTCATCGCGATGCCGAAGCTCTCCCAGTCGTACTCGTCGATCGCCTCGGGGTAGTGCTCGATCGGGAACCCGACGGAGTGCTCCATCGGCGGCACGCCGTTGCGCCAGTGGCTCTCGAGCGCCGAGGAGATGTCGTCGAGCATGTCGTCGTCGTCATCGCCGATGTCGTCGTCGCTATCATCCTCGCCGCTGGCCTCGCCTTCCGCGGCTTCCTCGGGCGCGTCGGGCGCCGCGTACAGCACCTCTTCGGTCTCCTCGAAGATCGCGTCGACGATCTCCTGCGGCTCGTCGGAGAGCTCGGGCGCTTCCTCGTCGTCGTCCTCCGATGACTCGGCGGCCGAGATCTCCATCCACGTCACGCCGTCGATGCCGGTCTCGACCTTGATGCACCAGATCTGCTCGAGGCCGAACTGCTCGCCCGCCGCCAGAAAGGCGGCGCGTTGCGCCTCCATCTCGTCGGGAGCCGGCGGCATCCACGGTGCCGCGAGCCACTGCCGGGAGATCTTCTCCTCGGGCTCCGCACCGTCGTCGGTGTCGGTGCGCTCGGTCTCGGTGACGCCGGCGGTGGACAGCGCCGCCCACAGCTTGTCCTGAGAATCGGCATCGAGCGGCGCCTTGCTGCGCGCGATCACGATCCCGCGCGCCAGGTCACTGCGGCGCGGCTCGAGCCCGGTTAGCTCCACTTGCTTCAGGGTACCCGATCAACACTCGATGATGTTGACGGCGAGACCACCGCGCGCGGTCTCCTTGTACTTGCTGCTCATGTCGGCGCCCGTGCGCCACATCGTCTTGATGACCTTGTCGAGCGAGACCTTGTGCGTGCCGTCGCCTTGAAGCGCGATCCGTGCCGCGTTGATCGCCTTCACCGCGCCCATCGCATTGCGCTCGATGCACGGCACCTGCACGAGGCCGCCGATCGGATCGCAGGTGAGGCCGAGGTTGTGCTCCATCCCGATCTCCGCCGCGTTCTCGACCTGCGCGGGCGTGCCGCCCATCACCTCCGCGAGCGCGCCCGCGGCCATCGAGCACGCGACGCCCACCTCACCCTGGCAGCCGACCTCGGCGCCGCTGATCGAGGCGTTCTTCTTGTACAAGGCGCCGATCGCCGCGGCGGTGAGGAGGAACCGGATGGTGCCCTCGTCGTCGGCGTTCGGCAGAAATCGCCGGTAGTACATGATCACCGCGGGGATGATGCCCGCGGCCCCGTTCGTGGGCGCCGTGACCACGCGGCCTCCGGCGGCGTTCTCCTCGTTCACGGCGAGGGCGAACAGGTTCACCCAGTCGAGGATGCCCAGCGGATCGCTCGCGCCCGCCGGATCGCTCTTCATCTTGCGGTACTGCGCGGCCGCGCGCCGCCGGACCTTGAGGCCGCCGGGGAGGATGCCTTCGCGCGAGCAGCCGCGCTTCACGCACTCGTCCATCGCCCCCCAGATCTCGAGAATGCCGGCGCGAATATCCGCCTCGGCCATGTGCGCCTTCTCGTTCTCGAGCATCAGCGACGAGAAGCTCATCCCGTGCTCGCTCGCGGCCTTCAGCAGATCATCGGCGGAGTTGAACGGATACGGCACCGTGACTTGCTCGGCGGGCGTGCTGCCATCCGCCGGCGCGCCCGTGTGATCGACGACGAAGCCGCCGCCGACCGAGTAGTACTCGCGCGCCACGATCACGGCGTGGTTCGCGTCCCGCGCGGTGAACCGCATGCCGTTCGCGTGCAGCGGCAGCTTCTCGCGGCGGTGGAAGATCAACGCTTCCGCCGGATCGAGATCGACTTCGTGCTTGCCGAGCAGCTTGATCCGCCGGGTCTCGGCGACAGCGGCGATGCGCTTCGGAATGCCATCGACGTCGACGGTCTTCGGCTCCTCGCCCTCGAGGCCGAGCACCACGGCCTTGTCGCTGCCGTGGCCCTTGCCGGTGAAGCCGAGGCTACCGAACAGCTCGATCTTCACGCCCGCGGTCTTCTCGAGCTGACCATCCGCTTCGAGCCGTTCGGCGAAGCGCTTCGCCGCGCGCATCGGCCCGACGGTGTGCGAGCTCGATGGCCCGATGCCGATCTTGAAGATATCGAAGACGCTGATGTGCACGCGAACGGTAAGTGTACTACCTAAAACAAGATTCGCGTCTTGATGCTGGTCTCGAGCGCACCGACGGCGCGCTTCACGTCCTGCGAAACGTCCTGATCGAGGTCCATGATCAGGTAGCCGATGTCGGAATCGGTGGAGAGGACCTGCGCACGGATGTTCGCGCCCCAGTCGGAGACGATCTTGTTGATGTCGCGGAGCACGCCCGGGACGTTGCGGTGAACGTTGAGGATGCGGTGGGCGCCCTTGGCCAGCGGCATCTCGATCTGCGGGAAGTTGACCGCTCCGGTGGTGGCCCCGGTGTTGATGTACTTGATGAGCGCCGAGGAGACCTCGCGGCCGATCGCCTCCTGCGCCTCCTCGGTGGAGCCGCCGATGTGCGGCGTGAGGATCACGTTGCCGAGGCCGCGCAGCGGGGATGCGAAGCCATCGCTGTTCGCCTCCGGCTCGTCGGGATACACGTCCACCGCCGCGCCGCCGACGTGGCCGCTCTTGATCGCGGCCGCGAGCGGCTCGATCTCCACCACCGTGCCGCGGCTCGCGTTGAGCAGACAGGCGCCGGGCTTCATCTTCGCGAGCTCGGCCGCACCGACCATGTTCTTCGTGCCCGGCGTCTCCGGAACGTGGAGCGTCACGAAGTCCGAGATGGCGAGCAGATCCTCGAGCGTGGCCATCGAATGGTTGTTGCCCATCGGCAGCTTCGCGACGATGTCGAAGAACACCACGCGCATGCCGAACGCCTCGGCGAGCACGCCAACCTGCGTACCGATGTGGCCGTAGCCGACGATGCCCAGCGTCTTGCCGCGGATCTCGTGGCTGCCGACGGCGACCTTGTTCCAGCGGCCCTCGTGCACCTCGCGCGAGCGATCGCCGAGCCGGCGCGAGAGCATCACGATCTCCGCGATGATCAGCTCCGCGACCGAGCGCGTGTTCGAGAACGGGGCGTTGAACACCGGAACGCCGCGCTGGTTCGCGGTGAGCGACGAGATCTGATTCGTGCCGATGCAGAACGCGCCGACGCTGAGCAGGCGCCGCCCCGCCTCGAGCACGGCGGGCGTGACCTGCGTCTTCGATCGGATGCCGAGGATGTGCGCGTCCGCGACGCGCGCGACGAGCTCGGCTTCGGGCAAGGCGCCCTTCACCGACTCGACCTGGAAGCCCTCCGCCTTGAACGCCTCGGATGCGACCGGGTGGACGTTCTCGAGCAGGAGGATCTTGATCTCGGCCTTCGGAAACGACGTGACCTGATTCATAAATCCTCGACGGCGAACGTATCGCACGCTTCGAGCTTTCCTGCATCGAAGCCGCGACGAAACCACTTCATGCGCTGCGCCGACGTACCGTGCGTGAAGGTCTCGGGGTTGACGTCGGCGCCCGCCTGCTTCAGGAGGCGGTCATCACCGATCGCGCTCGCCGCGGTGAGCGCCTCTTCGAGATCGCCGGCCTCGAGCAGCTTCTTGCCCGCGGCGGCATGGCCCCACACGCCGGCGAAGCAATCGGCCTGCAGCTCCACGCGTACCGACTTCTGGTTGCGCGTCTCGCCGGCGTGCAGGCGCGCGCCCTTGGTCTCGAGACCCATGAGGTTCTGCAGGTGGTGGCCGATCTCGTGCGCGAGCACGTACGCCTGCGCGAAATCGCCCGGCGCACCGAACCGCTGGCGCAGCTCCTTGTAGAACGAGAGATCGATGTACGCGTGCTGGTCGCCCGGGCAGTAGAACGGACCGATCGCCGAGGACGAGCGACCGCACGCGGTATCGACGGCCTGCTCGAACACGATCAGCTTCGCGCGCGTATAGGTCTTCCCGCTCGCGCGGAGCTCCGCGTCGAACGAGTCCTGGATGTCCTTCATCACGAACTTGATGTAGTCGAGCAGCTCCGCATCGGGATCGGGGCCCTGCTTGGGCTGCGGCTGTTCGGATTGCGCCTGAGACGTCGGCGTGGTGCTGCTGCTATCGCTGCCGAAGAGGCCGCTGATGTCGACGCCGAGCAGCTTCGCGACGAGAAACACCACCACCGCTGCACCCACGCCGGCACCGCCGAGCACCGCGCCGGACGGCCGCTTGCCACGGGCGTCGACGACGTCGTCGTTCTGAGTGCCGCGCTGCCACTTCACGAAGCAAGGGTACTACAGTGCGCGCATGGCAAAGGCGAAGGCCGCAGCACCGAAGAAGACTTCCACTCCGCGCAAGAAGAAGACGAAGACCGAAGCCGGCTCGGTCGGTCTCACGGCCGACGAAGTGGCCTCGGGAACGCAGTCGAGTGAGATCAAGGCGCTCGGCGCGGCGATCGTGGCGGCGGGCGGTCACGTGCTGGCGGCGTACCGCGAGCCGCTCGGCGGCCACTGGGTCGCGCTCGCTGCTTTGCCGCTCGAGAAGGTGAAGCCCACGCCGTACCAGCGCGAGCTGTCGAAGGCGCACGCCGATCGCCTCGCCGCCGTGATCCCGAAGGTCGGCCGGTTCCTCGATCCGGTGATCGCCGTTCCCGACGGCGATGGCTTCATCTCCCCGAACGGCATGCACCGCCTCTCTGCCCTGACCACGCTCGGCGCGAAGACCGTGGTCGCGCTCGTGATGCCGGAGCCCGAGATCGCGTTTCGCATTCTCGCGCTCAACACCGAGAAGGCGCACAACCTGAAGGACAAGGCGATCGAGGTCATCCGCATGGCGCGCGCCATCGCCGAGGATCCGAAGCGCGCGGGTCAGAGCGAGAGCGACGTGGCGTTCGAGCTCGAGCAGGCTTCGCTCGTCACGATCGGCATCTGCTACGAGAAGAACGCGCGGTTCTCCGGTGGTGCGTACAACTCGGTGGTCTCGAAGTGCGAGACCTGGTCCACCGATCCGATGAAGAAGAGCCTCGTGCTGCGCGCCGAGCACGCGGACAAGCTGCTCGAGCTCGACGAAGCGGTCACCGCGGCCGTCGCCCGGCTCAAGGAGTCCGGCTGGAACAGCGGCTATCTCAAGCCGATCGTCGTCGCGCGCGTGAATCCCCTGCGCTTCCTGAAGCCGGGCAAGGACGACGCGGCGCCCGACTTCGACAAGACGATCGACAAGATGATCGACGGAGCGAAGAAGTTCGATCCGTCGAAGGTCAAGGCGCAGGACGTGGCGCTCGCGGCCGCGGTGGGCGGCGGCGAAGAGTAGTTACTGGCCGAAGAAGTAGTAGTGGACGCCGGCGACGCCGGTGACCTGCGCGCCGAAGTCGAGGCCGCTGTCATCGAGCGCGCGGATCACGAGGCCGCCCGTGAAGCTGAGCGCCACGTTCGACGCGACGAACGCGCGGATCTGGAAGCCCGGCTCGATGTAGAGGTTGTTGTTGCGGTCGCCGTCCATGCCCGGCACCGGGCTCGGCTCGGCATCGGAGAGCAGGCCAACGCTGCCGCCGACCGAGAAGTCCGACATCGCCGTGCTCGCCACGTGATAGTAGAACCGCGCGCCGATGCCGAAGTCGGTGTTGTCGTCGCCATCCGGATCGCGGAGGGAGAGGAACGCGCCGACGTGGAACTTGCCGCCGTCGTAGTTGAACGACGCGCCGCCGAGCCCGTTCAGCTGGTACTCGCCGCCGATGCCGAGGGAACCTTCCGAACCACCGGCGCTCGCCGCGCCCGCCGAGGCCATCACGAACAACAATGCAAGCTGGGTCTTCTTCATGCGTCGGACTCTCACTCCGAACTCTCCCGGGTGCAAGGTAAGGTCACCTCATGCTGTCACCCGAGCTCGAACTATCGGATCTCGATGCACGGCACTGGAAAAACTGGTGGCGTCTGCTAGTGCCGCCCCGCGCCCTCGACAAGCCGCGCTGGGCGCTGGCGATTCTGGATCAGGGTCGCGTGATGAAGCTCGTGATCGCCGGGGCGGATGCGCGCGGCGCGATCGACCCGGCGAGCGCGCCCCTGCCTTCCCTCGATGCGAAGGGCCTCGCCGCCTGGGCGAAGATGCTCGGCGTCGGCGCCGTGATCGCCGTGGATCGCACGTTGATCTCGTCGCTGTCGGCGGAGATCGAATCCGCGCTGCAGCACGATCAAGATCTCGTCGCGCAGGGCCTCGTCGCGCTCCGGGCGCTGAAGAAGCACGCCGGTCATGGCGTCTGGACGGAACCGGCGCTGCTCGAGTTGCTCCCCGCTCCGTCGTACGAACCGATCCAGCGCACCTTCGATCTCCTGATCCCGGACCGCAGCGCGCTGATCGCGTACGTGATCGAGGACGACCGGTCACGCATTCACTCGTCGATCATCGCGGTCAAGGACGATGGAGATATCGTCCGCGCGGCCACGCATCGCGCGATCGCCGATCTCGTGCCCGAGGTCGGCTTCGCCCGTGACTGGGCAAAGAGTCACAAGCGCGTCGCCCTTGCCGTGGAGGAGCGCTTCGCGAAGCCGAGCCTCGCCTTGTTCCTCGAGCGCTCGACGCTCCTCGGCATCGTCACCGGTCCGAGCGACCAGCTCGCCCGCGAGCTCAACGCGAAGCGCGTGATCATCGAGCCCGCGCCCGCGTGGCTCCTCGGGCTCCTCGGCGGTGCCGCCGTCGCCGCGATGGCGGGCCGGGCGGCTTCGGCCGTGGCGCGCATGCTGCCGCAGGCCACGCGCGATCGCGCCTCGGCGCTCGCCAACCGCGCGCGCGATGCGATGAAGGAGTCCGGCGCGCATCCGTTCGCGCTGCTCGGCTTCGATCCGATCGAGCTCTGGGCGCAGCTCAAGCACCACTATCGTGCTTAGAGACGAGAGAGCGTGACGCCGTCGGAGCTGTAGCGATCGCCGCAGCGCGCGCACGAGCGATCGGCGCCGAGGGTCTCGCCACAGCGGCAGGCCCAGCCGACCCGCGCGGCGGGTGTGCCGGTGACGATCGCGTGAGCACCGATGTCCTGCGTGACCACGGCGCCCGCGCCGATCATGGCGTAGTCGCCGATCGTCACACCGCAGAGGATCGTGGCGTTCGCGCCGATCGAGGCGCCGCGGCCCACCCACGTGGTCGCGTACTCCTCCTTGCGCGAGACGTGCGCCCGCGGATGCTTCACGTTCGTGAACACGCAGGAGGGGCCGAGGAACACGTCGTCGCCGAGGGCCACGCCGTCGTAGACGGAGACGTTGTTCTGGATCTTGCAGCCGTTGCCGATGGTCACGTTCCCGATGAAGCAGCCCTGACCGATCGAGCCGTGCTTGCCGATCCGCGCGCCGGGCATGACGTGGACCCATTGCCAGATCCGGGTGCTCGCACCGATCCGCGCGCCGTCCTCGATGATCGCGGTGGGGTGGATCCACTGGTCCGGACGCTGCATCGTGAGTAGGATGCTCGCGTCGTGCCCAAGCGTCCACCTCGGGTCACCCGGGAGCTCTCGATTCCGAGCGATTTGCGCGGTGCCGGGCCCACGCGCGCCCACGCCGGTCACGGCGGTGAGCTGTGGCATGCGGATGTCCTCGCGCTCCTCGGCAGCCTCGCCACGGGATC
>Ga0247741_1001971_pt1 | contig 11430 bp, 9 predicted proteins | sample UWRJL213509R2_FD_180945 | JGI IMG/M metagenome (GOLD analysis project Ga0247741, IMG submission 180945) | Plant litter microbial communities from Arlington Agricultural Research Station in Wisconsin, United States - UWRJ-L213-509R-2 | ecosystem: Environmental > Terrestrial > Plant litter >...
CCGTCCGGGCCGAGCCGCAATGTGGTGCCGCCGCCCACGATGCTGATCGATTCGTAGATCGTGAAGCCGGGGTTGGGATCGAGCGGCCCCAGCACGCGCTGGGCAATACCCAATTCCGAAAGTCGACGCGGCACGCCCTCGACCGCCCAAAGCGCCTTCACTTCGCTGGCAAAGGTGAAAAAGCCTTCGCCATGGTGGAAGTACAGGCCGCGCTGCCCCATCGGATCGCGGCCGATCAGCAGCGAACGGGCCCGCGCATCCCATATCGCGAAGACGAAATCGCCCAGCAAATGATCCACACATGCGTCGCCCCAATGCCGATAGGCAGCGAGCAACACCTCGCTGTCGGGCATATCGCGCAGCAGGTCGGCGGCAATGCCGAGGTGTTCCGCCAGCACTTCGCGATTGTCGAGCCGCAGATCGGCGACGAGGGTCAGTCCGCCATCCTGGATCGGCTGCGCTTCGAACCAGTCCTCGCGGTTCACGCGGAGCAGGCAATGGCCCAGCCCGGCGGCACCGTCGACCACAGCGCGCCGGCCATCGGGGCCGCGATGGGCCAGGATGGTCCCCATCCGGTCGAGTTCGCGCGAGGATGCCGGTTCGCCGTCGAAGCGAACGATGCCGAAGATCGCGCTCATTTTTCGCCTGCGCTACGAAGCTCTTCGAGGCGACGATAGGGTTCGTCCATATGGAGCGCAGCGTTGGCGCGAAGCTTGTCGTTCGCGGCCTGCTGCTTCGCGTCGCTGTCCCTGGCGAAGCGTTCGAGCGGCGCCTTGGCGTCGCGGCCCGACGCCGCCGCCAGCGCGGCCTTGCCCTGCTCGTCGGGGACGATTCCGAAATGCGGGAGGATGCGCGCCTCGACGGCTTCCGGCAGCTCGGTATAATTGACCAGCATGCCGCCGCCCAGGCCGAGATGCTCGATCACCGCCTCCGCGGTGCGACCGAGCGCGCGGGCGGCATAATCATCCGGCGCCATCTCTGCCGCATTCTCGATGCCATAGGGTTCGAAAGGCATTGCCCCGGGGACAGTCTGCGCCCCGGCCATCCGGGCATGCGAGACGAGGATTTCGATCGGGTCGCGATACAGGAAAACCCAGGGCGTGTCGGGAAAGGCCAGTCGAAAGAGCGGCAGCGCCAGCGTATGCCAGCTGTCGAGCTTCACGACATAGTCGCCGCCACCGCCCAGCCGATCGCGGCCGAGCGCGCCGACGATCATGCGCAGCAGCGCAACTCGCGGCTCGATCGGCACGTCGGTGCGCGACGCGACGAGCTGCACGATCGAATCGATCGGCGGCGCCTCGGACACGACGACGTTCCGGGCATCCGTCGCGAGCATCTGCGAGACCAGGGTGGAACCGCACCGCGACTGGTGAAAGACGAAGCCCGCCGGAAGGCGCGGCTCCTCGCCAGACGGCGCGGCAAGCGCCTGGAGCGGCGTGCGTGGACGAACCAGGCGATTGAGCGGTCGATGGCGTGCCCGGCGCAGCGAATCCTCGAAGAAGGAATCGGACAAGGGTCGCTCGGCAAAATGAGCCCAATCCACGGCCAGTTCGCCCATGCTGGGCACGATTGCGATCGGCAGCCAATCACCTTCCGGCGCCGTGTCGCTGGTGACCGGCGCGCCGCTGAAGCGCCACATGTCGAGCGGATCGGATTTCAAGCTGGCGTTCGCCTCGACCTCGGTAAGCCCGATGCCCGCCTCAGCCGCCGCCGCGATCACCGCCTCGACGAAGAGATCCTGCTCGGCGATCACGCTCAGCCGTTGCTGCAGGACGGGGTCAGCCATCAACAGGGCGCGAAAGCGGTCGATCGGTGCGGCCGCATCAAGAAGGCTGGTGTCTGTCATGAAGGACCGCGAACGACTTCTTTCCAACCGCCCCCGCGGCCGATAGGCTGATCCGGAAACGGGCGTCGAGCCCGCGCTGGATGATGTGCCTATCATGCTAATAATGCAGAGCCAATCGCCCTTGATCTTCGCCGACCGGGTGCGCCTGCCCGTCAGCTTCGACGGCGATCGGCTGGCCGAGGGGCTGAACCGGATCACTGGGGCGGTCTGGGTCGAGCATTTCGTGAAGCAGAATTACGAAGGTGACTGGAGCGTGCTGCCGCTGCGCTATTCGGCCGGCGCCACTCACCCGATCCTGCAGGCCTATTCGGACCCGTCGACCACGGAATATGCCTATAGCCCCCTGCTCGACTCCGCACCCGAGATCCGCGCCGCGATCGACTGGTTCCAGTGCGACCTCCAAACGGTACGGCTGATGCGGCTGACGCCCGGATCGATCATCAAGGAACATTGCGATTACGATCTGGCTGCCGAATGGGGCACGGCGCGCATTCATATCCCGATCACCACCAACCCACTGGTCGAATTCATGGTCAACCGGGTGCCGGTGCCGCTGGAGGCAGGCAGCGCCTGGTACCTCCGCCTGTCCGATCCGCACAGCGTGGCCAATCGCGGCGCAACCGACCGTGTCCATCTGGTGATCGACTGCGTTACGAACGACTGGCTGACGTCGCAGCTCGGCGCGGAATCCTGATCCGCGTCAGGCGGGCCAGAGCGATAGCACGCAAAGGATGAAGGCCGCGCCGGCGACCGCGGCGAACGCCACGCGATTCCACGGGATGCGCACGGGCATGCGCGCCGGACGCTCTGGCCGGTCGGACCGGCCCAGCGGCACCACGGTCGGCACCGGGTTCAGCGCCTCGGTGAGCTGGTAGAAGGTAATTGGCGTTACGAATTCACAGCCATAACCGTTGGGTCCACGCCGGGAGACCACCGCGGCGTTGACCCGCGTACCAGCGATGCCGATCCAGATCGTCGATTCGGAATCCAGCGCCTCGGACGTCTCCATCCGGAACCCGGTCATCGACAGGTCGTAGATCAGGACGTCGAGCGGCATGCCCTCTTCCGACGCGCGAAGAGTCGCGTCGACCAGCACCGGATATCGGGGTGCCCCGCGCCGTTCCTCCGGATCGGAACGGTATACGCGCGCAATCAGGGCCATCATCACTCCAACGCCAGAACAGGCGTCGAACCGTCGATGGTTTAGATTACCAAAAGCTTACTCCGGGCGCATGAAGCTGCCGTTACCGCCATCCATCAACAAATTTGGGCGCCAGCGATGGCTCGACGTCCGGGGCGTGTGCTCGACTGGCCAGGCCGGCCGTGTGGCCTGAGCCGGTACTCAACCTCGACGCGAGCATACGGACGCAGCGTGCAGAGCTCGCGCGCTGGCCCTGTCCACCAGCGAAGGTCCAGGATCGCCACCACAATTGGTCGGGCTGGCCCAGCCACCGATCACCGTCGTGATGGCTTGGCGCGCTCGTCGTTGTGGGCCGCCCCTTGCGAGGCGACCCACAACTCGAACCATCTCTTCTGAACGAGATCAGAAGCGAATGCGCATTCCGGCGCGGCCGCCATAGCCCTTGTAGTCGCCGCCATCGGCATAGCGACCCTCGAAGAACCCGCTGACCGCCCCTTGCTGCGAGCCGATGTTGAGGCCCACCAGGCCCTCGACATAGTCGCGCAGTTTGCGGTCGCCGAACGTCACCGTCTGGGTTCCGCTGGTGAAGGCAACCTGATCCTGGCCCTTGAACTCGTGGACATAGTTGCCGCCGCCGTACAGCGTTACCTTGGAGCCGCCGACCTCGGTGGTGTAGCCCAGTCGCGCGCCGCCCTTACCGCGCACACCGTCCTGATCGTTGAAGGCGAAGCTGCCCGAGGCCACGCTGAAATCATCGAAATCGGAGTGGGTGTAGGAAACGCTCGCCGCCGGCTCGAGCCACAGGCTGCTGCCGACGCGGAAGCCCACCTCTGCCTTGCCGCCATAGACCGACCCCTTCAGCTTCTGCTGGTAACGACCCGAGATGCTGAGATTGTCGGCCCAGTAATAGTCGTACTTGCCGAGCGCGTTGATGAAGAACATCCCCGAACTGTAGCTGGCATAGAGGCCGCCATTGATCGCATCGAAATTGATCCGGTCGGCGGAATTCGCGAAGTTCAGGTTCGAATTGATATAGCCGCCGGTCACGCCGAAGGCGAACTCGCCATTGCCGGCAGGGGCGCCCAGATCGAGGCCCAGCTGGCCGCCGAAATAGTCCTGCTTGTACCGCATCGACACGGGCGTGTTCAGGCCGTTGTACGCGAAGCTGCGGTCGCCCCCGCGCTCTTCGACCTGTCCGATCGCCTGGACCCAGAAACGACCACCGGCACCGTCGGGGCCATTGGCCGCGATGGTGTCGCGCAGTTCGCGCATATGGCCCGACCAGCTGTCGCCCGACTGAAGCCACAGGTTGCGCGCGCCCTGGGCGAACAACGCGGTGCGGTAGACTCCCGCACCCGGCGCGGCGACCAGGCTGTAGGCGAAGGTCGTCGGATTATAGACGATGCCATACTGGATCAGCCCCTGGTCGACATTCGCGCTGTTGAGTGTGAACGCCGTTGCCGAAGAACCCGCGCCGGCCTGCGCCACCACGGTGCCGGCACTGGTGCTGAGCACGGCGGGCGTGGTGTTGAGCGGCGTGATCGACACGATCGTAGAGCCCGTCGCAGCGCCGCCGATCCGCAGCTGATCGCCGGTGAAGGTCGAGGTGCCGAGATTGACGTCGAGGCCGAGCTGCGCCGCGCCGCTGCCCGTATACGTGCCAGGCAGGGCCAGCACGTCGCCGACATGGCCGTTGCGCAGATCGACCAGGCCGCTGTTGTTGAACGTCTCCAGGCCGGTCAGCGTGACCGTGCCGGCAGTCGCTGACTGGCCCAGCACGCGCAACGTGCCGCTGTTGTTGAACACATCGGCGCCCGCGCCGAAGTCGCTGCTGCTGTTGGCGTTGAAGATACCACTGTTGTTCACGGTATCGCCATTGGCGGTCAGCAGGACGCGGCCGTTGATGGTACCGCTGTTGTTGACCGTCGCCGCGCCGCCGGTGATCGCAAGCGCATAGTTGCCGCCGTTGATCGTGCCCGCATTGGTCACGTTGGTGCCCGTGCCCGAGAGGATCGTGGCGCCGTTGTTGGCGCCCGAGAGCGTACCCGAGGTCAGCGCGAGATTGGCGGTTGTCGCCGCCGCGATGGTCGCGCCGTTGAGGCTGGCCGAACTGTTGGCGCCGCTGAGCGACACGCCGACCGGACCCGCCGTGCTGGTCGCGATGATGCCCACCGCGGCTGCGCCGGTGGTGGTGACGCCGGTCGCCGAAACGGTGACCGCGCCGCCGCCATTGGCAACGATGCCGCGGCTGGTGGCCCCGCTCGTCGCGACCTGGCCGCCGGTGATGACGATCGTGCCCGGCGTGACGATGTTGATGCCGTCAGAATTGGCGCCCGTCGTGGTGATCGTGCCGCTGTTGACGAAGGTCACCGGGCCGGTGCCGGTGATGGCGACCGCCGTGCCGGTGCCCGTGGTCGCCGCGCCGGCGACCGTGGCGTCGATCGCGCCGGCACCGCCGGTGATGCGAAGCGCGTTGGCGCCATTGGCGGTCTGCTTGCCGCCGGTGAAGGTCACCGCGCCATTGGTGTTGACGACCGTGCCGGTCGCGCCCGCCTGAGTCGCCGTGACGGCGCCGGTGGCGAGTGTGACGGCGCTGGTGCCGGCATTGACGATCAGGCCGTTGCCGGTGGTCGAAACGGTACCGACGGTCAGGTTGACCGGGGCAGTCGAGGTAATGATCGCACCCTGCGCGCCCGTGCCCGTCGTGGTGACGTTGCCGAGATTGCCGGTCACGCCCGCGCCGGTGACGACCGCTGCGGTGACGCCGGCACCGTTGGTGCGCAACGTCGAGCCATTCCCGCGCAGGTTGATCGTGCCGGTCGAGGCGAGATCGAGCGCGCTGGCGCTGTTGACGCCAGCCGCGATGCCGGACGTCGTGATATTGCCATAGCCCGCGTCGATCGCACCGGTGCCGGCGCGGCTGAACAGGCCCGTCGCGCCGTTGCCGGTGGTGGTGATCACCCCTGCATTGGTGGTGACCGTGCCGGCGCCAAGGGTGTTGGCGGTGACGCCATAGGACCCGATGCCCGAGGTCGCCGCCGACGTGATGTTGACGGCCATGTTGCCGCCGTTCGACGTCGCGAACACGCCGTTGCTGTTGTTGCCGGTCGTGGCGAGCGCGCCGCAATTGATCGTTACCGATCCGGTGCCGCTTGCTTGCGCCGAGATGGCGCTCGCATTGTCGCCGGTCGTGCTGACGCTGGGGCAGCCGCCGACATCGACCGAGCCGGTCGGGCCGAACGCGCTGGCGATGATGCCGGCGCCGTTGACCGTGCTGACTGCGCCGGTGCGGACCGTTACGTTGCCGGTGGCGGCCTGCGCCGCAATGCCGTAGCCGCCCGGGGTGGTGCCGCCATTGGTCGACGTGGTGAGGTTGCCGGTCGTGACCGACACCGTCCCGCCATTGGCGAGAATGCCGCGATCGCCCGCCACGACATTGCCGACGACGATGGTGTTCGCGCTGTTGGTGGTCGAAGCGGTGCGGAGCCCGCGGCCGCTCGTGGTGACGTTGCCCGCGTTGATCGAGATATTACCGGTCTGCGCGCCGGCGTCGATCCCGGTGCTGTTCGCGCCGGTGGTGGTGATGTTGCCGGTCCTGAGCGTCAGGTCGCCGCCCGCAGTCGACAGGACGCCGAAGGACGTGGTGCCGCTGGTCGAGACGTTGCCGACGGTTACGGTGGCAGCCTGGCCGGGAGTGTTGAGCAACACACCATGGGCGGCGACGCCGCCGGTTGTGTTGATCGTCGCCGGCGCGGTGGTGCCCGCCGGGGTGAAGCTGAGCGCGCCGCCGGTCGAAGTCAGATTGACCGCGGTGACGCCCGTCGTCGAAATCGGCCCGGTGGCGGTATAAACCGTCGTCGCGGGTCCGGTCGTGTCGACAGTGGTGAGGCCAGCACCTGGGATCGTGACGTTGCCGGCAGTCGTGGTCGCTGTCAGCACGGTGGTGCCGCCGTCGACGCAGGTGATGGTGGTGCCCGTGGGCGCGCAGGTCGTTGCCTGCGCTGCGGCAGTATTGGGAATAAGGAACATCGCCGCGGCGGTGGAAACACTACCAAGCAGTGCAAGGCGGCGTTTGGCAGTCTGGGTGGCGGACGCCATCACATGCGGAACGAACATTAAAACCGGTCTCCTGGAACAGGCCCCCCCGGGTAAATTTGCGCTTAGCCGCAACCTTCCCGGGGCGATACGCGTAGGACTACTAGGCCAAGTAAGTGATTTCTTGGCTGAAATGGCCAACGAGAATGGCTGCAGAACGGAGAGCCAGGTATTTCAGCCATCGCGCAACGACCCGCCATGACGTCGACAGAGGCCATTTCAGCCGACCTGATCCATGCCGCTTTCAGCCAGTCATCTGTCGGCGTCGCGCTGTGCGATGCAGACTTCGCCGTCCGGGTCAGCAATCCCGCGATCCTCCGGCTGATCGCGTCAGACCCTGCCGATGAAGCGGGTGCGCTACACGGCCTCACGTTGATCGGGCTGCTCGGCGTTGGGGATGTTCCACCAGCGGCGGAGATCGTGTCACGCGGCGGCTGGCGGGGCGTCGGCGACGTCGGACCGAGCGGTGGGCGCCAGCAGGATCGCGAGATTCATGTGGCCGTCGAGGCCTTTCGCGGTGAGAACCAGGCGCTGGGATGGCTGATCACGGCGCGCGAGCAGATCGCACAGCCCGCGCTCTCGGTCGTGACCGATCGCCAGTTGATCGCCCGCTCCGAGCGACTGACCCCGCGCGAACGCGAAGTGATGCTCGCTCTGCACGAGGGGGCCGGCAACAAGGCGATCGCGCTGCGCCTCGGGATTAGCCCCCGCACCGTCGAGTTTCATCGCGCGCGGATTTTGCAGCGCTTCGCCGCCACGTCGATCGTCGACCTGGTCCGCAAGGTCACTGGCGATGTACAGGCGTCGATGGGATTGGCGGTCCAATCTCACCACTAAGCTATTGTGTTAATGGTATCGTGGCGCCCGGATTTTGGCGCTGGCCCCGTTCGTCACTCATGCACGCCAGGCAGAGCGCTGCCAGGGAGTCGACAGGCACCTTACGGCAGGCACGGAAAAGGGCGCCCCGAACACGGAACGCCCTTGTGCCGATCCAGTACTGGACGCGAGCGATTATGCCATGGCGACCTTAGTACGAGTCGAACTGTGCCCGCCCGCGCGATACAGCAGGTCCGCCGCTGCGTCCGGGCTGATGGCGGCGGCGTTGGTATCGACAGACACGAACACGCCGCCATCGTTGATCCGTCCCTCGTAATAGCTCGCATCAACACGGCTGACGCCGTGGTCAGTCAGCACCTTCTCGAGCCCGCCGACCGCGCCGCCAAGAGCAGCGCCGGTGATAGCGGCAGCGGGGATCGCGGTTGAGGCGATAGCGCCAGCCGCGACCAGGGGGCCAACCCCGGGAATCGCCAGTGCGGCGATGCCGAGCAGCGTGCCTATCCCAGCGCCGGCCGCGACCTTGCCGACGAACTCTTGCGTCTCTCCACCGCCATCGGTGGTCGTGTTCTTTCCGTCGTGCTGTGCCACGATCGAGATGGCAGCATCACTTACCCCAGCGGCGCGAAGTTCGGATAACGCCCGGTCTGCTTCGGCGCGCGTGTCGAAGACGGCGGATACTAAATTCGAGCTCATCGTCATTCCTGTCGAACAAAAGGGCTAATAGAGGGGTCTAGAAGCTGCCAGCCGTTTCTATCGTTCCTCCGATTGAGCGTTACCGAGTTGCTAACCAGACCGACTCTTCGGTGGACATGCGATGCATCCAGTGCGGATCCGTTGTTACCGCCCAGGGAATGAGGTGTCGGTTGCAGCAAGCTCCCTCGCGACATCGCCGATCAACGATCTCAGCCAGCGATGGGCCGGATCGTGGCGATAGCGTACATGCCAGGCCATCTCGACGGGGAATGTCCCCAGGTCGACCGGCGCTGGCAGGACCTTCACGCGCGGGTCGTGCGCCAGCCGGCGACAGATCAGACGGGGCAGGGTCGCACAATAATTCGTAACGGCCACCATCTCGGCGACCGCGAAGAAGTTGGTGACGGATATGGCGACGTCACGCCTGAGTTGCTGCTGCGACAGCGCCTGGAACAGCCCGGCGCGCATGCGGCCCGGCGGCACGACGTTGACGTGCTTGAGACGTTCGAACTGTTCGCGGGTGATGACGTCGCCGACTTCGGGATGATCTGCCCGGACGATGCAGGCGAGCCCCTCGTCCATCACGTGCTGGACGACCAGATTGTCGGGCGGATCGACGATGCGGCCAAGCACCAGCGCCGTGGTGCCCGAGACCACGCCAGTCTCGGCCAGATCGTTGCCATAGGGTGTCAGGCGCAGCTTGATGCCGGGCGCCACTTCCTGGAGCCTGGCGACAACCGCCGGCACCAGCACGAATTCGACATAGCCATTGGGTGCGATGGTGATCACTCGCTCCGCATTGCCCGGGTCGAAGTCCTGCTGCCCGAGCACCGCATCGTCGAGCCGCGCCAGCGCATCGGCGATGACGGGGGCGAGTTCCAGCGCGATCGGCGTCGGTTGCAGCCCGTAGCGCTCACGGATGAACAGCTGATCCTGCATCATGAGACGCAGACGCGCCAGGGCGTTGGAGAGCGCCGGCTGAGTCATGCCAACGCGCTGCGCGGCACGGGTGACGCTGCGTTCCTCCATCAACGCGGCGAAGATCGGCAGCAGGTTGAGATCATAGCGCATGAGATATGCTCCTAACAGCATATCTATAATCCAGGAAATAAAGTTCTTGAATGAACCTCGGGCGGGCATGTTCCCAATCGTCAACAAGGACACAGCAACGCGCAACGAGGTTCAGATGAGCAAGGCAAAAATACTCCTACTGGGATCCAACGCCACACAGATCGAGCTTCAGGGCGGCGGTTGGGCAGAGATCGGCCAATACCTCAACGAGACGGTCATCCCGTCCATGGCATTGATTGACGCCGGGTACGATGTCGTCCTCGCCACACCGAACGGTACCAAGCCGCATATCGACCAGATCTCGGATTCCGCACAGCATTTTGGCGATGACGAAGCCGCCCATGCCAGTGCCAGGCGCTTCTATGACGATGATCCCTCGATGAACCGTGTGCGCACGCTCCGGTCAGTCATCGAGGAAGGCCTGGACGGTTATGCCGGCGTGTTCGTGCCCGGTGGGCACGCGCCGGTCGTCGACCTGATGCAGGATGCCGACATCGGCACGATCCTCCGCCACTTTCACGAGGCGGCCAAGCCCACCGCCCTGCTCTGCCACGGGCCAGTCGCCCTTGCCGCCGCGATGCCACGCGCCCGCGAGTTCCGCGCGGCGTTGGTCGCCGGGGACAGGGCGGCGGCAACCAGCATCGCCCAGGGCTGGGCCTATGGGGGATATCGCATGACCGTGTTCTCGACGGAGGAGGAAAAATGGGCCGAGGACAATATCTTTCATGCCAGGCTGCCCTTCTACATGCCCGACGCACTGCGGCTGGCGGGCGCCGAGGTGACGACCGGTGCAACGGATTGGGCGCCGAATATCGTCGTCGACCGCGAACTCATCACCGGCCAGAACATGGCCTCCGATCACGCCCTGGCGGCGACGCTGATTGCAGCGCTCGACGCCTCGCTCGCGACCGTGTGAGCACGCGCATGACCGGCGGCGCGCTACGCACGCGTGCCGCCGAACCGCCCAACGGAAAGAGGAACGGCAACATGTCCGATCACGTAAAGATCATCGCAACCCTGACGGCCCGGGCCGGCAAGATCGCGGACCTGCGGACCTTGCTCGATGGCATGATCATCTCGAGCCGTGCCGAGCCGGGCAATTTGCGCTATGATCTCTGGCAGGATCATGACGACCCAGCGCACTTCGTGCTCGACGAGCTCTACACCGACAGCGACGCGGTCGCGGCGCACCGCGCGTCGGCGCACTTCCAGAAATACCTGTCCGTCATCAACACTCTCGCCGAGCGCAGCGCCGTAACGCTCCATCCCGCATCAGTCGCCTGATCCACCCTGCAAGCTGAAGGAGACACATCATGATCCGTACGAAATCAGCCCTGCTCGCCATCACGCTGGCTGCGGCATCGGTCCAGCCTGCCAACGCCGCGGAGAAGCAGCTCTCCGTCGTCCTCGTCCATGGCGCCTTTGTCGACGCGTCGGGTTGGCGCCCGGTTTACGATCGCCTGACGAAGGACGGCTATGAAGTGCTGGTCGTCCAGAACCCCACCATCACGCTCAAGGACGACGTTGCCGCCACCGAGCATGCCATCGCGGCGGCCAGGCACCCCGTGATCCTGGTGGGCCATTCCTATGGCGGCTCGGTCATCACCGAGGCGGGCAACGATCCGAAGGTCCGCAGCCTGGTGTACCTTGCCGCGTTCGCGCCGGATGCCGGCGAGTCCGTCGCCAAGCTTGCGGCAACCCCGGTGCCCGGCGAGCCCAGCGCGCCGCTCCTGCCGCCCAAGGACGG
>Ga0247741_1001972_pt1 | contig 11429 bp, 6 predicted proteins | sample UWRJL213509R2_FD_180945 | JGI IMG/M metagenome (GOLD analysis project Ga0247741, IMG submission 180945) | Plant litter microbial communities from Arlington Agricultural Research Station in Wisconsin, United States - UWRJ-L213-509R-2 | ecosystem: Environmental > Terrestrial > Plant litter >...
CATCTCTGGCAGCTTCTGGTGGATTTAACCCAGGTAAGGTTCTGCGCGTTGCGTCGAATTGAACCACATGCTCCACCGCTTGTGCGGGCCCCCGTCAATTCCTTTGAGTTTTAGCCTTGCGGCCGTACTCCCCAGGCGGAGTGCTTAACGCGTTAGCTGCGGCACCGCGGGGGTCAATACCCACAGCACCTAGCACTCATCGTTTACGGCGTGGACTACCAGGGTATCTAATCCTGTTTGCTCCCCACGCTTTCGCACCTCAGCGTCAGTATCTTCCCAGATCGCCGCCTTCGCCACTGGTGTTCCTCCCGATATCTACGAATTTCACCTCTACACCGGGAATTCCGCGATCCTCTTAAGTACTCAAGCTCAGCAGTTTCGAAAGCACTTCCTTGGTTGAGCCGAGGGCTTTCACTTCCGACTTGCTAAGCCGCCTACGTGCGCTTTACGCCCAATAATTCCGAGCAACGTTTGCACCCTTCGTATTACCGCGGCTGCTGGCACGAAGTTAGCCGGTGCTTGCTAAGGAGGTACCGTCATGCCGTCGGGTATTAACCGCCGGCGGTTCGTCCCTCCCCACAGAGCTTTACGACCCGAAGGCCTTCATCACTCACGCGGCGTGGCTGGATCAGGCTTGCGCCCATTGTCCAATATTCCCCACTGCTGCCTCCCGTAGGAGTCTGAACCGTGTCTCAGTTTCAGTGTGGCTGATCATCCTCTCAGACCAGCTAAGCGTCTTCGCCTTGGTAGGCCATTACCCCACCAACTAGCTGATGCTACGCAGGCTCCTCCTCGAGTGCCGGATATTGCTACCTAGCTTTCCTCCCAAGATCCAAAGACCCTGGGAACTTATGCGGTATTAGCAAGCCTTTCGGCTTGTTGTCCCCCGCTCAAGGGAAGATTACCTACGTGTTACTCACCCGTCCGCCGCTTTACTGATGGCCGAAGCCACTTTCTCGCTCGACTTGCATGTGTTAAGCCCGCCGCTAACGTTCGCTCTGAGCCAGGATCAAACTCTCCATAGAAAAGTTTTGAATCCCGCTCTTCGTCGGCTGGTAGCTCGTTCCTCCCGGGGGGAGAGACAAGCGTCCGACGAGGAATGGTTTCTTTACATACAGAAACATCACATTCTTCGATCGACTTACTATCCAGTTTTCAGAGACCGATCCCTCAGAGTGCGCTTACCAGAACCGTTGCCGGTGGAGGTATCCGCTTTCTCTTCGGTTTTTCTCGAAGACCGTTTCTTCGAGGGAGCTGCTTATAGTGCCTGGCTTCGAATCTGTCAACCGGCTTCGACTTTTTTTCTCTCGTCCCGTCCCGCCCATCCGTCGAACCTAACAGACTCTATTGTCAGTAACCTTGGAGGGCAGATACCTGGGCCGGTTGCCCGTGCAGGTAGCTGCTTTCTCTTCGGTTTTTCTCGGCGACCGCGTCGTCGAGGGATGTGCTTATAGGGGATGGCTTCGAACCTGTCAACGCCGTTCGAATTATTTTCCGCTCTCACCATCCGACCCGCTGTAACCGCCTGACTCGATAGAACTTTTCTCGCTCAGAAGTTTCCGATCTTCTCGGAACCCGTCACCGGTCAGTCCCGGTACGCTCGCTGGGTACCATGCTCGAGCGCATCGGCAATTGCCGCATCGTCGAAGAGGTCGCTTCTGGAGGAATGGCGGTGGTTTACCGCGCAATCCAGGAGCCGCTCGGTCGCACCGTCGCGATCAAGGCCCTGAAGAGCTCCGCCGCGACGGAGGAGCACGTGGTGACTCGATTCGAGCGAGAAGCCAAGAGTCTCGCAACGTTACAGCACGAGAACATCATCCACGTTTACGACTTCCACCGCGAGCGCGGCGCCCTGTTCATCGTGATGGAGTACGTCCAGGGCATCGACCTCTACGACCTCCTGGATAAGTGCGGCCGCCTCCCCTACGACGTCGCCGCGATCATCGCGATGCAGGTCGCTCGCGCGCTCGACTACGTGCACTACCGGTCCATCGTCCATCGCGACATCAAGCCGGCCAACGTGATGCTGTCGCGCCAGGGCGGCGTGAAGGTCATGGACTTCGGCATTGCCCGCGACACCAACTTCACCGACCTGACCGAGGCCGGCACCGGTATCGGCACGCCTGCGTACATGTCGCCGGAGCAGGTGCTCGGGGACAAGCTCGACGCGCGCAGCGACATGTTCTCGCTCGGAGTCGTGCTGTACCAGATGGTCACTGGCAAGAAGCCATTCGTCGAGGACGAGAAGCGATCGGCGATGCACAAGATTCGCCTCGAGAAGCACATCGGTGCGCGCAAGCTCAACCCGGATATCCCGCGCGAGCTCGAGCGAATCATCGACCGCTGCCTCGAAAAGCAGCCGCGCGATCGCTGGCGGAGCTCGCAGCACATGGTGATGGCGCTCGAGCGGTTCCTCGCGCGTCACGTCGAGATGAATCACCACGCGCGCATCGTGCTGTTCCTGCGCTCGCAGAACGTGATCACCCAGCTCGAGGCCGACGAGTATCTCAACGCGTCGGCGCTCGGCGGCGGCAACGCGCAGTCTGCCGCGCTGCCGAACATGCAAGCGCGGCACACGGTGCGCGCCGGCATGGTCGCGCACGGCGTCACGTTCGGCGTGCTCGCGTTGATGCTCGGTCTCATCCACGTCGCACCGCTCGGCGCCACACCGGAGTCGCAGGTGGTCGTGAATCAGACCGTGGGCCGCGGGTTCATTCGCGTGCACGCCTATCCGTGGGCGAACGTCGCGATCGACGGCAAGCCCTCGGGCGAGACGCCGATCGACAAACCGATCGAGCTCTCCGATGGCGAGCACGTGATCAAGTTCGAGCACCCGTTCTACGTGCCCGTCGAGAAGAAGGTCGTCGTCAACGGCGGCACGCCCGACAACGCCACGCACGTCACCACCGACTTCGCGAAGGAGAAGACGACGATGCTCTCCGGCAAGGTCGTTCCTCCCGCCCCCGGAGCCGAGAAGTGAAGCGCGCGATCCTCGCCCTTGCGTTGCTCCTCGGTGCACCGCGCGCCCACGCGCAGGACGCGACGAGCGACGTCACCGTGTACCGCGTCAAGCAGGGCGACAACCTCGACCTGATCGCCGCCGAGTTCTACGGAGATCGCAACAAGGCGATCTTCATCATGGTCTCCAACAAGATCCTCCACCCGCGCCCGCTCAAGCCGGGCGAGAGGCTGCGCATTCCGGTCACGCGCCAGGTCACCACGTCGCCCGGCGACACGTGGGAGTCGATCGCGTCCACGTACCTCGGCGATCCGCGGCGCAGCTCGTTTCTCGCCGAGTTCAACGGTCTCGCCGCCGACGATCTCGCGAGCGGAACCCCGCTCCAGATCCCGTTCACGATCACGCACACCGCTGGCGGCACCGAGACCGTCGCGAACATCGCGCTCGCCTACTTCGGCGATAACAAGAACGCGTCGCTGATCCGCCGGTACAACTTCCTCGAGAAGGATTCGATCGAGAAGGGCGAGCAGCTGATCGTCCCGATCAACAACGTGCGCCTGCAGGCCGCGAAGATGCCGGCTCTCGACGCGGAGGCGAAGGCACGCCGCGACCGCCAGCGCGAGGCGCAGGTGCGTGCGAGCAAGTCGCTCCCCGCCGCGCGTCTTGCCTATCGCGAGGGCGACTTCGCCGCGGTGAAGGCCGCGCTCTCGAGCGTCGAGCTCGACGTGGACTACCTCGATACCGCGCAGGCCATCGAGGTCGGCCTCCTGCTCGGCTCGATGCACGTCGCCCACGGCGACAAGGAGCCCGCCCTCGAGGCATTCAAGCGCATCCTCGAGCGGCGCTCGGCGTACAAGCTCGATCCGTACTACTTCCCGCCGAAGATCCAGGCCGTCTGGAAGGAAGCCGGCGGCACCGTCGCCGAGCCGAAGTGACCGTGCGCCGCGTCCGATCGCCGGACACCAAAGGGGTCCGACTCCTTTCTTCGCTCGCAGCTGTCCGATCGCCGGACAAGAAAGGAATCGGACTGATTTCTTCGCTCGGCCGATTGATTGTCTCGCTCGGCCCTCCCTCTTCGCTCGCAGCTGTCCGATCACCGGACGAGAAAGGGGTCGGACTGCCTTCTACTTCGACGGTTACCTCGAAGGGTTCGCTCTCGGAGGGTTCGATCTCGGAGGGTTCGATCTCGGAGGGTTCGATCTCGGAGGGTTCGATCTCGGAGGGTTCGATCTCGGAGGGTTCGATCTCGGAGGGTTCGCCGCCAAGTCTCCAAGCGCTCCAAGCAGAGGATTCTGTCTTCGCGAAGCGCGAAAACAGACTCTGCTTGGAGCGCTTGGGGACTTGGCGGCGACCTTCTCCGGCACGGCGGTGGTCCGGTGGGGTGCTGCTACTTGGTGCCCTCGCTGCGGGATGCGGTGGCGGCGCGAGCGCGGTGCCCGCGGGCGAGCGCGTGGGGCCGGCGCTCTCCGCGGCCCTTTCGGCCGCCGAGAAGGCGCGCGCGCCGTGGCGGTGCGCGGCGCCGGATGGGCCGAAGCTCGTCGAGGAGACGGTCGGCGGGTGGAAGCTCGCCGCGCACACGATGACGAAGGCCGGCGATGGCGATGTGACCATCGCGGCGATCGCCGATGCGGGCGGCGCGGCGCCGGCGACGATCGCGGCGCTCGGCCGGTTGAAGACCAGGCTGGCCAAGGCCGATCTCGTGATCGCGCTCGGCGGCATGGGCACCACGCAGGCCGAGCTCGAGGCCACGCTCGGGGCGCTCGCGGACAAGGCGGCGTACGCGGTGGTCGCGCTCCCGGGGGATCTCGAGAGCGCGGGCGCGTTGCAGGCCGCGATCGGCGCGATGCGCGCGAAGGGTCAGGTCGTGATCGACGGCCGGCTTGCCCAGCGCATCGAGCTCCCCGGCGCGACGATGGCCACGGTCGCAGGTGCGGGGGACGCGACGCGCCTTGTCGCCGGTGGTGATGGCTGCGGCTATCGCGCCGAGGACGTGCGGGCGGCGTTCGCGGACCTGACCGCGCGCAAGGGTCTGCGCATCCTGGCGACCGCGGAGGCGCCGCGCGTGATGGTCGAGGGCGAGGCGGCGGGAGAAATCGCGCTCACCCCCGGTGCCGGATCAGAAATCGACGTGGTCCTGCACGGGCCGGTGGCGGCCGTGGCCACGAAGGCAACGAGCGGCGGACGCGATGCGGGAGCCGTGGCGCTCTCGCCGGGGACGGTCGATGCAACGCCGAGGTTGCCGGGCCCCGTGCGCGCGCCGAGCGCCGGCCTCTTGACGATCCACGGCGACGCGTGGACATGGAAGCCGATCGCGGACGCCGAGTAACGCGGTGCTATGATCGCATCCGTTCATGTCGACTCCGGCACCGCGCTTCGTGTGCCCTCGGTGCAAGACCGAGTTCGACGAAGCTAGTCACTACTGCCGGCAGTGCGGATCCGACATGACCCGTGCGACCGCGCCGCAGAGCGCACTGCCCGCGCTCACGGCGAAGCCGACGGATGTCACCGCGCCGCTCGAGGCGATCTCGGCCGCGGATCGCCGGCTCTCCGATTCGAACCAGGCGTGGCTGGGCAAGCTAGTCGATGGTCGGTACCGCGTGCTCGAGGTGATCGGGCGCGGCGGCATGGGCGTGGTGTACCGGGTCGAGCACCTGCGCATGGGCAAGATCGCGGCGATGAAGGTGCTGCATCGGGATCTCACCACCGACGCGGACGTGCAGCGACGGTTCGAGACGGAGGCCGCATCGATCTCGAAGCTCAACCATCCGCACACGGTGCAGGTCTTCGACTTCGGCAACTTCCTCGGAAACGCGTATCTGATCATGGAGCTGGTCCGCGGCATGGACCTCGGCCGCGTGATCTCGCGCGACGGTCCGATGCCGTGGGCGCGCGCGGCGCCGCTGTTCGTGCAGATCTGCGGCGCGCTCCAGGAAGCCCACGAGCTCGGCATCGTGCATCGCGATCTCAAGCCGGAGAACGTGCTGATCACGCGCACCACCGGCGGCCGCGACTTCGCGAAGGTCCTCGACTTCGGCCTCGCGAAGCTCGACGGGCGCAATCCAAGCGAGACGGATCGCCACGCGATCGTCGGCACGCCGTACTTCATGGCGCCCGAGCAGATCCGCGGCGACGAGGTCGACGCGCGCACCGATATCTACTCGTTCGGCGCGATGATGTTCGAGGTGCTCACCGGGCAGCACCTGTATCCATCGTCGACGGCGGTCGGCGCGCTGACCCGCCACCTGACCGGCGAGCCCGATGCGGCGTCGATGCGGAATCCCAAGATGGGAATCCCGCCGCTCGTCGATCACATCCTGAAGAAGGCACTGTCGCGCGATCCGGCGCAGCGGTACCAGTCGGCGAGCGAGCTCGGCACGGCGCTCGAAGAGGCGTACGCGGAGACGGTGACGGAGGCGACTGGGCCGAAGAGCTCGGTCTCGCGCGCCCTGCGCGGCGGGCGGATCGTCGCCGACGAATCCGACGAGAGCGATCTTCGCCTCCGCCGCTCCGATATCGACCAGTACGAGCGCGGCCTCAAGCAACGGCGCGTGCTCGTGGTCGTGATGACGGTGCTGATGTTCGCGGGCGCCGCGGCGGCGGCGATCTGGTTCCTCATGCGCGTCCCGCCACCGGCCACCGCGGAGCAGGAGCCGAACAACGAGCCGGCGCAGGCGACGGTGATCGTGGCGAATCGCGCGATTCCCGCGTACCTCGCGAAGCGGATCTCGCCGACCGAGGGTGATCGCGACGTCTACACGGTGAAGTGGCCGGCGGGGAGCCGGCGCGTGGTGACCGTGGCGGTCACGGCGCCGCCGAACATCGACATCAACGTGACGTTGACCGATGCGACGGGCGCGCATCTGATCGCGACGGACGAAGGCGGCGTCGGCGAGACCGAGACGCTCCACCGGCGCACGGTCGAAGGCGCGGTGACGATCACCGTCGCGCAGACGATGGGCAAGGATCAGAAGTTCCCGATCGAGAACGTCAGTGACCCGTACACGATCACGGTCACCGAGGAGACGGGGCCCGGCGAGGTCGAACCGAACAGCATGGATGCCGATGCGAATTCACTAGTGCCGACCGAGGAGCTGCGCGGCTACCTCGATACGCGGCAGGACGTGGATCTGCTGCGCTGGACCGGGCCCGACGGCACGTACAACGTGGTCGTGCGCTCGGATGCGTTGCCGCTCGTCTGGAAGATCTCCGACGGGAAAGCGCGAACGCCGGGCGCGGCGACGGTGGAGCTCCACAAGGGCGACACCATCAGGCTCGAGCGCGCCGACAAGACGGGCAAGGGTCCCCTGCCCGCCCGCGATGTTCCGTGGTCGATCGTCGTCACGAAGTAGTACGCTGCGACGCGTGAGGGGAATCGCTCCGGTCAACCTGCGCAATCTCGTCGGGATTGCGGCGCGCCGCACGTTCGTGGGGCTTGCCGTGTTGTCGCTCGCGCTCGGCGCGGGCTGTGGCGATGACTCGTGTGATGTCTCGCCGTATCCGGCGGGCGATCTCGAGGGGCATCCGCAACCGCTCGGCGCCAGCTCCAGCGAAGCGCGCGCGGGCCGCGTGACGACGGCGGATCTTCCGGAGACGCGGCCCGGCCTGCTCACGTGGAAGGACGGCGACTACGTCATCGCGAACGACAAGATCGCGCTCGTGATCGAGGATGTCGGCGATAGCGATCTCTACGATCCGTGGGGCGGTCGACCGGTCGGACTCGCGCGCGTGGAGAACCACAAGATGGTGGAGCCGGCGAACTTCGGCGAGCTGTTCTTGCTCACCGGCCGCTCGACGATCGTCACCGACTCGGTGTCCGTCCTGAACGATGGCAGCGATGGCAAGACGGCGATCATCCGCGCGCGCGGCAAGCTGCACCCGCTGCCGTTCTTCGAGAACCTGATCGCGGTCGTCTACAACGAGACGTGGACGGACATCGATGCGGCGATCGACTACGAGCTCGCGCCGGGCAGCGACCATGTCGACGTACGGCTGCGCTACGCGTCCGCGCGCGCCGAGGAGGAGCTCTCGCCCTCCACGCTGCACGCGCTGATGTACACGGAGCGCACGCCCGCGTTTCAGCCGAACAAGGGCTTCGACGCCACGCTCTCGAACACGCCGTACATCGCGCTCGTCGACGACGAGGCCACGAGCTGGGCGTACATCCCCGGCGAAGGCACGCTCGGGAGCTCGCTATCGACGTCGGGCTTTCTCGGCGCGTTCGCGCCCGGCTTCACGATGCCCGCGTGCGGCAAGCTCGATCGACTGCACGCGCAGATCGCGATCGGCGGCCCCGGCCTCGACGGCGCGGTGCTCGCCGCCGCGACCACCCGCGGCGAGGCGGTGCGCGAGATCACCGGCGCCGTGACGCGCAGTGGCGTCAACATCCCTCGCGTCCACGTCCACGCGCTCGACGCGGCCGGCAACTACCTGACGCGCGCGGTGACGCGTGCGGATGGAACGTTCTCGCTGCACGTCCCCGCGGGCGCCGACGTCACGCTCACCACGTACCACCGCGGCGATCAGGTCGTGAGCGTGCACGCGGGCACGGCGACGGTTTCGCCCGCGATCGATCTGCCGGCCATCGGCAGCATCATCGTGACCGCGATCGAAGGAACCACGCCGGTGCCGGTCCGCGTGCAGGTACTGCCCGTGGCGCCGACGGTGCTGCCCGCGGTGCCCGCGAGCTACGGCGAGCCGCAGGTCACGGCGGGACGGCTTCACGTGATCTACATGATCGACAGCAGCGCCACCTTGCCGGTGCCGCCCGGGAAGTGGGAGGTCATCGTGTCGCGCGGGTACGAGTACGAGATCGAGCGGCAGGTCGTCGATGTCACGGCGGGCGCGCAGGTGCACGTCGATGCGGTGATGGAGCACTCGGTCGACACCACGAAGATCCAGTGCGGCGACTTCCACATCCACACGTGGCGCTCGAACGATTCGGGTGACGACGCCACGCAGAAGGTCGCGCAGGCGATCGCCGACGGGGTCGAGCTGCCGGTGCGATCGGACCACGAGTGGGTCGCGGACTTTTCGAGAGAGATCGACGAGCTGCTCGCCACGAAGTGGGCCGCGTCGTTCGGCTCGATCGAGCTCACGTCGTTCGAGGTGTGGGGGCACATGGGCGTGTTCCCGCTGACGCCGCGTCCCGACGAGGTCAATGCGGGCGCGCCGAAGTGGCAGACGTTCCCCACGGCGGCCGCGCCCGATACGGAGTTCGCGACGCTCTCGCCGAAGGCGGTATTCGATACGGTGCGCGAGCGGCCCGAGCAGCCGGTGATCATCATCAACCACCCGCGCGGGTCCACGAACTACTTCGGGTACGTCGGCTACGATCCGGCCACCGGGCTCGCCGATTCGGTCGCCGACTGGGACACGAAGTTCACGCTCGTCGAGGTGTTCAACGACTCGAGCTGGAAGAGCAACCGCAACGGCACGGTCGTCGACTGGTTCGGCCTGTTGAAGGCGGGCCGCAAGGTGATGGCGGTCGGCTCGTCGGATACCCACGAGATGGCGAAGAACCCGGTCGGTTATCCGCGCACGTGCATTCGCGTCGGCACCGACGATCCGCGGGCGCTGACCGCGGCGGGCGTGCGCGACCAGCTCGCGGCCGGGCACACGAGTGTCTCCGGCGGGATCTACGTCAGCGCGAAGCTCGGAACGGCGGAATCGGGCGACACCACGACGGGCGCCGGCTCGCCGCTGCAGGTGGACGTCACGATCCAGGCGGCGACGTGGATCGATGTCGATGCGATCGAGGTGATCGTCGATGGCGTGACCGTCGATACCATCCCGGTGATGCCCGGCGACGCCGATCCGACGAACCCCGCGATCCGGTGGCGCGGCCAGATCCCCGTGCAGGTGAAGGCGACCGGCGGCTTCGTGGTGATCGCGGCCTACGCGGCGCGCGCGCTCGATCCCGTGCACCCGGGCAAGATGCCGTTCGGCGTGACGAATCCGATCTTCGTCACTCCGTAGCGACGGGCGGGAGCCAGAGCAGCCGCGGCTGATCGAGATCGATCCGCTTCGGCGCGATCTGCGCGAGCTCGATCGGGGTGGGAGACCGGACCCGCGCGCGCAGCGCGGTCACGATGCGCTTCGGATCGGCGGCCTTCGCCGTGATGACGAGGGCCTGCGATCCGCGGAGGACCACCGCGGAGGCGATGCCGTCCTTCTGTTCGGTCGGGAAGAAGCGCGCCAGGTCGGCGTTGATCACGCGCACGTCGACCGCGGTGCCGGCATCGATCAGGCGCGAGATCGAATCGCCCTCCACGCTGGTCTCGCGGCCGGGCGGGAGATCGATCGCGAGGCCGAGCTCCGCGAAGACCACGGTGTCACCGAGGAGCGTCTGCCGGCGCGGGTCGGCGCCCACGACGAGGCTCGCGACGTGCGCGCGGAACGCGACCTGGTCGGTGCGGCCGCCGGGGTGTTGCAGCGCGAGCACCTGCACGCGCGCGATCCGCTCCGTCCAGCGCGGATGGTGATCTTCGGGAGCGTCGCCGTCGGTCGGCGCCGTGGCCGCGTACGCGCGCAGCATTCGTTCCACGCCGCGCGCGTCGTAGCCGGCGCGGGCCAGGAGCAGCACGGCGGTCTCGTCGGCCTGGATCTCGTCGTCGCGCGCGAACCGCACCGCGTCGGCACCGGCGCGCTGCGTGCGCGGCAGATCCTTGCCGAGCTCCTCGAAGCTCTCGTGACCGTGACCGCCGAGCACGTGGCCGATCTCGTGTCCGATCACACCGGCGAGCTCGGCCTCGTCGCGGAGCGCCGCGATGGCGCCGCGATTGATGTAGACCACGGTGTCGAGGCCCGCGTAGGCCTGGATGTCCTGGCCGTCGAGCACGCGGAACTGCCAGCGCCGGTGATCGCCGCTCGCGAGGACGAGCCGCTCGCCCACGCGCGCCACGTATGCACCGAGCGCGCGATCGCGATACGGCGTGAACGCGACGGTCATCAGCAGGCGATCGAGGATCCAGCCCTTGCAGCGCTCGCTCTCGGATCCGGGCGACGTCTGGCAGCCGGCCGGCATCCGCTGGCCGAGGAACACCGGCGGCTTCTTCGCGCACGCGGTCAGGGCAAGTGCGAGGACCAGTACGCGAGCGCGTCCCATGGCCACCTCCATTGCGGTTCGAACGTGACGTGGATGCGGCGCGCGGGGAGATCCATCTTCGTGATCGGGAGCACCGACACGCCGAGCTCGGTCTCCATGCGCTCGCGTGCGTCGGCGATGCGCTTGCGCGAGAACACCTCGCCGGATGCGAGGTCGTGCGCGGTCACCGCCCACGGCGCGGCGATGCGGCCGAGGTGGAACTTGTCGCCCGGCTCGATCGGGATCTCGATCGCGAACGAGCTCTTCGCGCGCGTGATCCGCGCCGACTTCACCCTCGCCATCGGATAGCCGCGGTCGTAGAGCGCGGCGGTCAGGAACAGGTTGTCGGTCTCGAGCGCGCCGGCATCGAGAACGCCGCCGACGTGG
>Ga0247741_1001974_pt1 | contig 11427 bp, 13 predicted proteins | sample UWRJL213509R2_FD_180945 | JGI IMG/M metagenome (GOLD analysis project Ga0247741, IMG submission 180945) | Plant litter microbial communities from Arlington Agricultural Research Station in Wisconsin, United States - UWRJ-L213-509R-2 | ecosystem: Environmental > Terrestrial > Plant litter >...
GAAAGTCGGATCCGATTCGCGGATCACCATGTTCTCGATCAGGCCCGGTTCGTCTCCCGGGGTCGTGCGACATCTCCGCGCCTATACGAGAATGGCCGGCCCGTTGGGCCGTTCCCTGACGGCGCATGACTTCCGCCCGGCACGGCCCTAAGAGTCGCGCATGTCCACCCGCTTTCGACCCCGCGCCTTGCGCCCCTGGCTCCTTGCCGTGCCGCTGGCGCTTGCCGCGATGCCTGCGCGCGCGCAGCAGCAGGACGAGCAGCTGTGGCTTCAGGTCAACACCAACGTCCCCCTCGCCAAACGCGTGCGCGTCACGCTGGAGCAGATCGCACGCTTCAGCGACCGGCAGGATGGGTTGTACCAGACCGAGTTCGGTGGCCTGCTCGGCTTTCGCGCCAACAAGCACCTCGAATTCGGCTTCGGCTATCGCTGGGTCGGCGCGCATAACGGCAATAATGGCGCCGACGAGGACCGGTTGCGCCAGCAGGTGGTGGGCACGTTCGGCCCGGTGACGACGCGCTTCAGGGTCGATGAACGCTTCAACCCGCGCGGCGGCGAGGTTGGTTTCCGCATCCGTCCGCTGGTCCGCTACAATCACAAGGTCGGCACCAAAGGCGTGGCGCTGTTCGTCAGCCATGAAAGCTTCTTCCTGCCCAACACTACGAGCTGGGGGCAGCGCGCCGGTTATGAGCGGATGCGCAACATCGTCGGCGTCACTGTGCCGCTCGGGCGTTCGGTGACGAGCGATGTGGGGTATCTCAACCAATATCGTTTCGGCCATGACGGTGCCCAGGCGCAGATGGACCATGCGCTGACCGTCCAGCTCACCATCAACCTGCGCGGCTTTGTCGGATCGCAGGTCCACGACTGACCGCGATACCGTTCCGATCCGGAACAATCGCGGTAAAGCCCGCGTTGCGCCTCCAGTTAAACCAGGAGGATAGCATGGCCGACAACAGATATGACGATCGCGATACCACCATCGTGGAGCGGCGCGGGATGAGCGGCGGCGCGATTGCCGGCATTGTGGTGCTGGCCATTGCGCTGGTCGTCGCTCTGCTGTTCGCGACCGGATTCTGGAGCGCGGACGTCAAGAATGGCGAGCTGCCCAAGGTCAAGGTCAGCGCCGATAGCGGTCAGCTGCCGGACGTCGACCTGAAGTCGAAGGAAGTCGTGGTCGGCACCACCGAAAAGACGATCGACGTTCCCAAGGTGAAGACCGAAAAGGAAACGATCGACGTGCCGGTGGTCGGCGTGAAGGACAACGACAAGTAAGAATGGTCGCCGCCGAACGGCGTGATTCTCGTCCGCCCGGCCAGCAATGGCCGGGCGGATTTTCATGTGCGGCTGCTCAGTGGATCCCGGCGACCAGCATGGCAGCGGCGATCATCGCCCCGCCACTATGGATCGTGGCGCCGATCGCCGTTGCCCGCTCACGCGTCTCGGGCGCGAGCACCGTGGCGAGCCCGGCCGACAGCGATTCGGCGGTCGGGATAGGCCCGTCATGCGCCACCCCTATGCCCAGCTCGGCAACGCGGCGCGCCCAATAGGGCTGGTCCCCGATCTGCGGCACGACCAGCTGTGGTGCTCCCGCCCGCGCCGCAGCCGTCGTCGTGCCCGCGCCGCCATGGTGGACCACGGCCGCCACCCGGCGGAACAACGCCTGCTGGTTGACCTCGCCGATAACGAAGCAATCGTCGCGGTCGTCGATCGCGGCCAGATCGGCCCAGCCCTGCAGCAACAGCGCGCGGCGGCCCTGCGTGCGGAGCGCATCGATCGCGTCGCGCGCGGCATGCTTCGCGCCGCTCATCGGCATGCTGCCGAAACCGACATAGACCGGCGGCGGACCGGCATCGAGGAACGCCTCCACATCGTCAGGGAGCGGCCGGTCGTCCGGCAAGAGCCACGCGCCCGTCTGCGTCACATTGCACAGCTCGGTCGGGGCCCAGGGGCTGAGCACCGGATCCGACGCCAGCCAGGGATGGCTGGTGAAGACATGGTCGCGGACATTCTCCACCGGTTCCAGGCCGATCGAGACCCGGTGGGCGTTGATCCCCACCCCGAAGATGGTCTGCATGGTCACAGAATTGTCCACCCACAGCGCCCGGTTGTCGGGCGCATCTTCCGCCAGCGGGTAACCGCGATAGCTGTGCGGCTGGTGATGCGTCGAAGGCAGCCACAGCGGGCAGAAGGTCGCATAAACATAGCGCATGCCGCGCTTCTCGGCGACCGCGCGCGCCGCGGCGGTGGACGGGAACAGCCCAGCCGCCAGGATCACGTCGCACCCCTCGGCCGCGGCGTCGATCGCCTCATATTGCGCGGCGCAAATCTCGGCTGCGCGCTTCGGCAGGTCCACCGTCGAAGGATCGGCGATCGCCTTCGATACCCAGTCGCGCACCGAGGAGAAGGCCGGTACCAGGTTAAAGCCGGCGCGGACCAGCAGGCTGGCGAATTCCGCGTCCGGCGGCGCACATACGACTGCCTCCGCGCCGATCGCCTGCAACGCGACGGCGAGCGCCGCCAAAGGCTGCACGTCGCCGCGCGACCCATATGTCGATAACAATATACGCATGATGAAGCTCCCTCAGCTTGCGAATCGAGGGCAGCGTTCATGGCGCAGGGTGGGGCACTTGCCGCAAGTCCCCCCATGCCGTATAACATTTACATGGGAGAGAGGGTCGCTCCCCGTCTTCCCTCGGCGCTGAAAAAATGACGGGCCGTCGGGTTCGCCGACGACCGCGTCCTTCAGCCGCCTCTCCGTTCAGCCCCCCGTCTGCCAACCCGCGGCAACGCCGAACACGTTGAACGAGAAGGTCTCGGCCTGGGCGTCATAGACGACACCCCAGGACGACCAGAGATTGTCCGGCACGACCTTGAAGTAGAGCATCGTCCAGCGCGCGGCCTCGGCAGCCGGAATGCCGAACACGGTGCTGATCGCGTTGGCGGCGATGCCGATGCCGCTGCGGCCGGGCAGAGCCGACAGGCATGCCGAATAGCGCGGGTCGGCGTCGGCGCGGCGACGCGAGGCCGGGCTCATCCCGGCATAGTCGGCTGGGCAGGTGGTCGGGCGCGTCGAGGGGCTGGTGCCGCCATTGCCCCCGCTGTTCCCGCTGCCGCCATTGGCGATCGCCAGGAACGACGCCCTGGAGGCAGCGCTGACCGGGCGGCCGACCGCGCTGAGCGCGATCAGGCGCCCGAACGCGGCGGCGTTGTTCGCACGAATTCCGCGCGTGACGGTCCGGGTCAGATAGGTGCCGCCCCGCCGCGAATGCATGTCGATGATGGTGCCGTTCTCCAGCACCACCAGCGTCTCGACATTCGCGCCGCCGCCAAAATCCGCCATCGTCGCGCGATACACGCCCGTCTCTCGGCGGGAGATTGCGCCGCTCAGCGCCTGGTTCGCCGACATCACCGCAGCCCCTGGTGGCGTGGCGGCGTCCGGCAACACCTTTGTCACGGGCCGGTTGTTGTCGGCGGCGACCACCGGCAGGGCGAGGATCAGGGCGCCAGTTGCGGCGGCGGCGAACAGGGAACGTCGTGTCGGCATCTTGGGTCTCCATTCCAGCGATCGATGCCATGATCCTGCAGGACCGCGCGCGACCCCGCATCGGCCGCCGACACGCCATTCGGGTTGGCCGATTGGCCCGGCCTGCTCCGGTTCTGCCGGAGTGATGGGCGAACCCCGGCCGCCTTTTTGCATCCCGCATGTAAGATTTCCCGCGCCCGCTCGACTATACACTCGAACGGAGGGAATGGATGAACCAGGGCCGCGCCAGCCAGGATCGGGACGTCCGCTATGCGGATGCCGCGCGCAGCTACGGCGCGGCGATCGAGCGTCTCGCCCGCGGCTATGAGGCGGACGCCGAGCTGCGGCGGGATCTCGTCCAGGACATCCACGCCGCGCTGTGGCGCAGCTATGGCTATTTCGAAGGGCAATGCTCGGAACGGAGCTGGGTCTATCGCATCGCGCACAATGTCGCGGTCACGCACCTGATCGCCCGCCGGCGCCTGAAGCGCGAGAGTCTTGCCGGGCTCGACGAGGTCGAGATGCTCCCCGACAGCGGCGATCTTGAACAGGAGGCGGCCGGGCGCTGGCTCGTCGAGCAATTGCTTGCGACGATCCACCGCCTCGCGCCGGCTGACCGGCAGGTCATGCTTCTCTACCTTGAAGATCTGAGCGCGGCCGAGATCGGCGACGTGACCGGCATGTCCCCGGGCGCCGTCGCGGTGCGCATCCACCGCATCAAGGCGCTGCTCGCCAGGCCTTATGCCGAGAAAGGAGACCTCGCATGAGCGATCCCGAAAACGCCAAACAGGCCTGGCAGGCGAGCGCCGCCGAGCCGGTATTGCCCGATCTCGCCGCGGTGCGCGCCGACGCCGACCGCTTCTACCGCCGCGTCCGCCGCCGTAATGCGATCGAATATGCCGCCGCGGTCGTCGTCGTTGTCGGCTTCTCGGCCTATGTCCTGTTCCTCCCGTCGCTCGCGATGCGGATCGGGTCGGCGATGATCATCCTCGGCACGCTGTTCGTCGTGCGGCAGCTCCACCGCCTCGCCTCGGCGACACCCCCGCCGGAGCGCGCCGCCGCGGAACCGATCCTGGTCCATCAGCGCGCCCAACTCTCCCGCCAGCGCGATGCGCTCGCCGGTGTCCTCACCTGGTATCTGCTGCCGCTGGTCCCCGGCCTGCTCGTCTTCACGATCGGCCCGGTGCTGGAACGTGGCGGCGTGGCCGGCTTGCTCCACGCGCCGCGCGCCAGCTGGATCGTACTGGCCGCTGCGGTCGTGACCTTCGCCGGCGTCTGGCTGCTCAATCAGCGCGGCGCGGCGCAACTGGGCAAGCAGATCGACGCCATCGATGCGCTGGTGGCGGAAAAGGAATGAGGGCGGACGGGAAGTGGTTCCGCTTGGTTTAGGGGCCAGCGAGGGCGTTCGCCAAAGCCCCTTCGCAAACATCGCAAAAGGCATATCGTCCAAGCGACGGGATTTTGGTGATCGACTTCATCAGGCAATTCAGACTTGGCCGACAATAATCGCGGCGATACCGCGCCCCTTCGAAGAACCCGGTGATCTGTTCGGTTCCGGGTGTGCGGGCGTCCATCGTCGCTTGCTGGTCCTCGGTGACAGTCCCACCGCCCCAACCTGCCGTTGTTGGCCATGCCGCGGGAGGGTGGGCGGCGTTGATGCCAATGTTCGGCTCGCCTTGCGTTGATTGATGTGCGAGCGAGTCCAATACATATTCGTCGCCGAGCCCGAAGGCGTGACCGATTTCGTGGACCGCGATCGCACGCCAGTCTTCGCCGGGGCAGCTGGTGATGGTGGACCATGCCGGATAACCATATTCGGCCTGGCCGCCAGCACCGCCTCTGAATCCGCTGTCGACCAGAACGAGCCCGTATTTCCGTCGATACATGAGATGGCCAAGCCTTGCCTTGGCGATTTCCCTGTTGCCAAAGAACAGCGAGGTTTCGCCCGACGCGCAATCGAAGGGAATGTCCGGGGAGTCGAACCATCCCCGATCCGGTGACGGGGAGGGCCAGTAATAGGCGCGCAGCTGAAGCCGGTTTCCGATTGCCGGGCGGTCAAACGGCGCAATGGTACGAACGAACGCGTTGAGCTCGGTGGCAAAAGCGTAAAACCTTTCCCGGTCGGTGAAGCGTTCCGAGAAAATGGGGAAGAACAGGTCTCCGGTTGGGGTGTCAGGCCAGCGTTTCGGATCGACTGGGGGCATCGGCCCCTCGGCACGCGTCAATTCGGCGCGCCCGACGCTGGCCAGTAGGCCGGTGCGTGAGCGGAATTCAAGGGCGTGCGCTCCAGGCGGGTGCTGCTCGATCGAGCGCGCGACCAGGCGCTCCTGCATGTCGATCGTGCCGCCGGTGCGAAACCCCTCCACCGGCGCGGTGATCGACTGAAAGGGGCGGTCCGTGTCCACGGGCATCCCGGCGGCATCGACCCATCGCGTGAAGACCCCGGTGTCGCGGGGTTGCTCGGCCTCCACCATCGCTCGGTCGAATTTGGGTGGCGCAGCCTTGGCATTCGAGGCCGCGAGAACCAGATCAAGTATGCGTTCGGGAATCGGCATGGCACGCCTTCCTTCTCGGATCAGACCACTGGCGAAATGGTGACTTTCCCGGCTGGTGGCGTTTTCCCGGCGGGAGGCGGAACCGGGGGCGGCAAGGGAGGTCCGCCGGCGGGTGCGACCGGAGCCGGTCCGGCGGGTGCTGGGGCCGGCGGTTTGCCGTCCTCATTCTCGTTGCGCGCCTCCAATGGGGCATTCTTGATGACGCTTCGGGCAAGCGACAATATCGCTTGGGGGCTGCATTGGCCCTGGTTGTCGATCAGATGCTGCATGGCGCGTTCGAAACTTATGTCCTTCTGTTCGAAAACCTTGTTCGCATGAGCATCCAGCGACTTCAGCGCCATCACCTGCACCGATCCGATATTTTCCACGTCAAAAAGGAAATGCTCATCGTAGATGTTGAGGGCTGCCGTGCTTGCGGCTGATCCGATCGCCAGCGCGGCGATCAGATTTTCCTTCGCCCCGGGGTTCTTCGAAAAATCCTGGAAGCCGATAATGCCCGTTATCAGGGCGGTAATCGGGGGCAGCATACTGCGAATAATGTTCGAGCGGCGTTGATTTTGACCCATCTTGGTAAAATAATTATCGCAAAAACTGTAGTTATACATGAATCCGCTGCGCAGCATCTGGGGAATATAGGGGTTTATCGCGGATGGATTTTTATTTCTGAAATCATGCGCTTTCGTAAAGTCATCAATAAACATCTTGATGTTGCTTTGCGACAATGTGGCTGGCCTCGCATCTTTCGTGATGATCCGCTCTGGACCCTGAAAGGTGTAGCAACCTGACGTTATCAAGGCCATTGGCGCGATGAAGAGTGCGTGCCGAAAATTCATGATATGCCCCCCGACAATTGTGAATGATGCCCCGAACGACTCCATTTTCGCCGTGATAATTCCGCCAGCCCATTGAAGATGGGCAGCGATCGCTCATCCGAACTGTGCATCGTGAATGACTTCAGTCCATTCGACCTGACATCTTCAGTCGCCATCCTGGCCTCCCCTGTGGATGAGAATATCCGAGATCTCTTGTGGAGAGATCGCGGTGAGCAGCCGGCCGCTTCGGCGTTGCCGCGCTCCCGCGCGTCCTCTCCCACGAACACGCAGACCGAGGGGCGATCCGCCCGCCCGGCGCGATCGACCGCCAGCGTGAAGATTTCGGGTTTGTCCTTGGTCAACCTCACGTCGCTGCTGAAAATGGAGAGCGCCGGGGAAAAGAATCCTCCGATGTCCGCCCGTTCGAGGGCAGCCGCCACATTCTGCCCGGGAATTGTTCCCGTGTTGCTGATGATGCCAAGCGTCATTCCGGCGCGTTGCAGCGAATCCAGCACCTGCGGGATGCCGGGAAAAACGTCGAAGCGCTCGACGCTGTCGCTCGAAGTCGACAGGCGCGCTTCTCCCAGGGTGTTGCCGAGGTCGAAGAAGATGATTTCTATCCCCGGCAGCGTAAGTTGGTTCATCTCAGTCAAATCCAAGGTATGTCCGAGTCGATTGAGCGTAGACTATCACTCAAGCGATGATGTTTGCAGGCTGATCCATCCGAGATGGTGTTAGTTTCTATCTGCCGTAAAGTGTTCGGTGATTCTTTGGTGCGGCGCGTCGGGGGCGGCGCCAGCTATGGGGTATCGATCATCGAATTGGAGCGCACATATCTTGATCGGGAAAGGAACTGGTCCTGCCCCGCTTGTCGCGGATAAAGGGATCGGCCTGGACGTCATCACGTCGTGACGGGCGCGCTATATTCATTGACCTGGCGCATCCGGAGCGCGGGATGCAACATGCCTCCTTGCCGGCCAGATCTATTTCGGTCGTGCTTCTATTTCGGGGACGCTTTACCAAAAATTGAAATAAAGCATTGATGAATAAAGATACTTATCCGAAAACATCGCCGTCGAAAATGTCATCGACCAGCATGACATTTTGACCATGCCGCCCTTGATTCAACCCTCAAGCCAGCGCCGCTATCCCGGCGTCATGATCTACGAACCAGAATTTGCCGATCAGGCCCGCGCCCTGTGCCGTCTCGGCGCGACCGACGAGGAACTCGCCGAGCATTTCGAGGTGTGCGTGCGCACCATCTATCGCTGGCGCAACACGCATGAGGCCTTTGCTGAGGCCGTGATCGCCGGCAAGGAGCACGCCGACGCCCGGGTCGAGCGCGCGCTCTATTCCCGCGCCGTGGGCTGTACCGTGGAGCGCACCAAGGTCTTCAAGGGCGCCGGCGAAGACCCGGTCTACGTGACGTACCAGCATCATCTGCCGCCCGATACCAATGCCGCGCTGCACTGGCTTCGCGTCCGTCAGCCGAAGAAATGGCGCATGGCGGAGAAGGAGGAGGAGATGAGCGACAGCCGAAAGGCGCTTACGGAGTTCGTCCGCCGCTGCGAAGCGAGAGACGAGGAGAAAAGGCTGGCGCGACTGCAGGAGCTACAGCCGTCGACACCACCGCCTCCCCCTCCGCTGGAACCCGTCGCGCTGGAGCCCGATCCGGCACCGCAGCCCTGCCCATGCCCGGATGAAGACTTGCGCCCGGCGCCCGCGACAAAACCGGCGCTGTCGCTGCCGCCTGCGCCAAAAACCGTGATGCCACCCTGCGACTTTACCTTCGGTAGCCGAGGCCCGGGAGGCTATGGCTGGCCGCCGCCCGAGCCGGAGGGGTGACCGATCGCAGGATGGAAGCCGTCGACCCCGTCCGCGCTGTTGGAATGGCGCATATTGTCCTATAACCGTCCGGCATCGATCTTTCGGGCTTGGAAAATGGCGGTAAGTTTGTCTCCACACCGCCAGCACAGGAGATCGTGAAATGTCCCCCACTGCCGTTATCGTCATCGATGCCCAGCAATCCTTCCGCCACGCGCCCTATTTTCGCGAGGACGATGTTCCCGCCTATATCGAACGCCAGCAAGCGCTGATCGACGGGGCGGCCGCCGCCGGACTGCCCGTGGTGCAGATCTTCCATGTCGAGGACGAGGGGCATTTCTCGGAACGCTCGGGTCTGGTCAGGACGCTCGAGCCACTGCGCTTCTCGCCAACCGTCACCTTCCGCAAGCGCCGCCACAGCGCGCTGATCGGCAGCGGCCTCGACGTGTGGCTGACCATGAACGGCATCCGCCGCGTGATCATCTCCGGCATTCGCACCGAGCAATGCTGCGAGACGACGACGCGGGGCGTGTCCGACCTGGGCTATGAGGTCGATTTCGTCAGCGAGGCGACCCTGACCTTCGCGATGACGGACGCAGCGGGCCGGGAGTGGAGCGCTGCCGATATCCGCGCGCGGACCGAGCTCGTGCTGGACGGCCGCTTCGCGCGCATCGCCACGGTCGAGCAGGCGCTCGCCGCATCGTCGGAGAAGCTCGCCGCATGATCGCTGGCGTGTCCGGGCAGCCGCACGAGATCCCGGTGGTGGTGGCCGTGCCGCCGCGCGTGCTGCTGCTCAACCTCGCCGGCCCGCTCGAAGTGCTGCGCAAGGCCAATCTCGAACAGGCGGCGGTGCGTTTCGCCGTCACCTATGTCGGGCCGAACGCGATGGGCGACAGCTCGATCGGGCTTGGCCTAGCGGGCATCGCGCCGCTGCCGGACTCGCTCCCGCCCGGCGCGCTGGTCGTGGTGCCGGGTTCGACCGACGCGCTGCTGGGGCAGGGGCCGACTGACCGGGCGGACGATCACGCGGCCGAGGCCGAGATCGTCCGCTGGCTGGCCAGCGCCGTACGGCCGGGGATTCGGCTCATGTCGATCTGCTCCGGCGCCCTGCTCGCTGGCCGGGCGGGTCTGCTCGATGGCTATGAATGCACCACGCATCATGCGAGCATCGCCGAGTTGGCCCAGGCCGCGCCCCGGGCGACGGTGCTGGAGAACCGGCTGTTCGTCGACAGCGGTGATCGCCTGACCAGCGCCGGCATCACCGCGGGCGTCGATCTCATGCTGCACGTCGTTGCGCAGCAGGCGGGGCATACGACCGCGCTCGCCATCGCGCGCTATCTGGTCATCTATCTGCGCCGGGGCGGGGCCGATCCGCAGCTCTCGCCCTGGCTGGAGGGGCGCAACCATATCCATCCGGCGATCCACCGGGCCCAGGACGCGGTCGCCGCGGATCCGTTGCGCGACTGGTCGGTCGCGGCGCTGGCCGATGTCGCGGGGTCGAGCCCGCGCAATCTCTCGCGCCTGTTCAACGATCAGGCGGGCATGAGCGTGACCGATTATGTCAACCGCATGCGCATCGCGCTCGCGCATGAACTGGTCACGGCATCGCAGCTCAGCATCGAGCTCGTCGCGGAACGCGCGGGCTTCGCGTCGGCGCGGCAGTTCCGTCGCGCCTGGAACCGCCTCCATGCCGTATCGCCGAGCCGCTTGCGTCAGGCCCAGGCGCTGCAGTGATCGGGCGCTGGGCCGGATCGAATGCGTCGGTTGACAGCATCAACATTACGTATCATGGTAAGTTACATGAGTCGCGATACCTCTCTGAGCAAGGCTTTCAGCGATCCGGCGGCGGTGGCGCGCTATGCCGAAGGGCCGCCGCGGAAGGTGCCCGGTTTCGCCGATCTTCAGCGCATGGCGATGCTGCTCCTGTCGGAACGGGCGCCCGGTGCCGCGGACATCCTCGTGCTTGGCGCCGGCGGGGGGCTCGAGCTGAAGCTGTTTGCGGAAGGGCGGCCGGACTGGCGGCTGACGGGTGTCGATCCTTCAGCGGCGATGCTCGATCTGGCGCGCGTCACCCTGGGGCCCCTCGTGTCGCGGGTCGCGCTGCTGCAAGGCTATATCGACGACGCTCCATCGGGGCCGTTCGACGGGGCGGCGTGCCTCTTGACGCTTCACTTCCTCGCTGAGGAGGAGCGGCGCCGCACCTTGCGCGCGGTGCGGCAGCGGCTGAGGCCGGCCGCGCGCTTCGTCATGGCGCATTACAGCTTCCCGCTGGACGAGGCCGGGCGCTGGCTGGCGCGATCGGCCGCCTTCGCCGCGTCCTCCGGGCTCGATCCGGCCCAGGCGTCGGCATCGGCCGCGGTTATCATGGAGCGCTTGCCGATCCTTTCGCCGGCGCAGGACGAGGCGTTGCTTTGCGCGGCGGGCTTCAGCGATGTCGAGCTCTTCTATGCCGGTTTCGCCTTTCGCGGCTGGGTCGGCACTGCCTCGTAAAGGGCGTGGGGCGCTCCGCCGCGGCCTGTTCGTTCCTCACTGTCGATGCCGCGTAAACGACTCGAGATGGTTAACGCCGCCTCGGCATCGGCCGTCCTCGTCGCGGTGAGAGGGATTTGCCGGGGCCCGGTCGTGCCGCCCTCGGCAGATACAGTGGAAACACCTAGTTTACGGTGGCGGCGAAAGGGATTCTATGAGCACTCAACCAACCGAGTTCGGG
>Ga0247741_1001975_pt1 | contig 11423 bp, 9 predicted proteins | sample UWRJL213509R2_FD_180945 | JGI IMG/M metagenome (GOLD analysis project Ga0247741, IMG submission 180945) | Plant litter microbial communities from Arlington Agricultural Research Station in Wisconsin, United States - UWRJ-L213-509R-2 | ecosystem: Environmental > Terrestrial > Plant litter >...
AGTGTGGTCTTTCACCGCACTTTTCTCGTAATTTTTGTCGGCCGTACAAGCTGGTCTTTTCTAATAGCTTCGGTTTGATTTTTCAGGCTCCGAAAGAATACTTTTGCCCCTAGTGTGACGAACCCCAGATCTCTTCTCTTCAAGGGATCCTGGGACGCGTGACAAGAAGAGTAGGTCGTATCACAACAGTAGTACGTCACCGGTCACCAGCGAGCTCTGAGGTCGAAAACAAAATCGACACTCTAATTGCTTCACATCCTTCTGATACAGCCAGGTTCCTCTTCGTAACCCTCCATGTATCTAGTTCATTCCTGCCCTCATTCCATCTTTTCATTTACGTCATTGAGAATTTATATATTGTAAGCGGTATATGTACTCGTAAATGCGACCGCCTTTCGTTCGAATCACACCTCCCAGTATCTCCTCTGAATCAGCTCTCATATACGCAGAGACCTTTAGATTTTCAGAAAGTCTCCTGAACGCCCAACCTCGAACCGAAGATATCGTGGCTAGCCACACCTACATAAAATACCGTCAAAAAGTCGGGGGAGCTTGCATCTCACCGATTCAGTTCTAGTAATCGTGGTCGAGTTCTGTGTCAAGAAGAAAATCAAGAGGGGTATTGAGGTGCCTGGGCTATGTATGTACAAAAGCACTGCTTTCACTATTTAGGTCTGGCGACGCCTGGTCCTGTCGCATTTGGGCCCTTGACCCCGGGTGTTATCCGTGCTCGAGTCATTCCTCTGGGGATGTGGAGTTGACGATATCAAGTCGAAGAGAGCAATAAATTTATACTCACCCAGTGAATGTCGGAAACTCGTCGTCACTGCTTTCATCGTCGCTAGCACTTTCTGTCGTTACACCTTTCGGAATATAACCAGTAGGATCGGTAAGTATATGACTAGTATATGACTAATTATTACTGCTGCGACGTACTCTGAATCGGTTGACCTACATCCAGAGGGTCTTGTATTTCGGATGACGGGCGATGTGCCTCTGCCGACTTGTCCGATGCACCCGATCCTGAACTTGTGCCTAAGCTGCCCGCACCTGCATTGTCCCCGACAGCACCTCCATGTTCCTCAACAGGCGCATCCTTATCATCAGTGGAAGGTGCCTTTTGTTGATCGGCTGCAGCAACACTAGTGGAAGAATCAGCAGGAAGCAGTCTCAAACGCAGGTATTCTCCACTCGCCGTGTGTGTTCCTCAGAGGACATGATGATAGGTTGGGACAAGGATAGCGTCACTCCTGGTCACAAATTTGTCATTCAACGTTGATAAGATTCGTGAAATAGCGCCCGAGCGTGAGAAATCATTACCATATGGAGGACCATCGGTACGCCACATAGACTCCGTAAGGTAACAACTTTCTTGATTCCCAAGTGCGATTCAAATGCATTCAAGAGATCGCCGTGACGAAGTTCCTAATGAACCGCAATCAACGTCGCGTTTGGTCACTTGCTATTCACACCCGGGAAAGTCTCAAGACAATAAGCACTTTCTTAATACTCTTTTTTATATATCCATCTTCACGCACTGGAAATCCCTTCGACAATTCAATTTTTTCAGTCCATTAATTTACGGCCAGTCTGAACTCAACATTTCCTTTTGTATTTCTAATATATTTCCTAGCAGAAAGCCATTTCTGCGCCCAGCGTCGATTCTCAAGGTGTCAAGTAGCTAGCCTATACTATCCGACAGTGTTCCTTGTTCTCAGAATGAATCTGGCCGATGTCCACCATCTACTCATAGCGCCGACACCTGTTCGGATAAAAGCATCAGTATAAGAGCGCAGAATCTCCAGTGGTGATGCTCATAAAATTCTGGGTGAACTTTTACAGGAGTGTAGCTGTAAAGTATCCTCGAATCTATATTTTAAGCACTCAGCGCCATATATAGCTTAGAAATAGGCACTTGGTCCAAGTCATAGGGTAGATGTAAGTCAACAAAACACCGAAGCCTAAAGGCAAGCGAAAGGCGGGTGAAGTACAAAGTTGGGAAATGGATGGGCACACCCGTCGAGCACGTTGAACCGACTTGTACCGCCTATACAGTTTTTGCAGTTGTATATGAACTTGGGTATACGTTTGTAGGTTGTACACCGATAATGTGGAAGCGATTTTGAGGACAACCGTGAAGCCAATATCGCGACATCTTATCCGGGGACTGAGCGAAGCGGAATTGAGAGGGAATGGGATGAGAAATGAGGCGAGAAAGGAATGGCTAGAAAATGGAAGGCCTGAAAAAGCCGTCCTCCATCCGTGTAGTATGTCCCCTGCCTTTTGACGGCATTCGTCCTCGTCGTCATTTGCGATTGCACGTTTTCCTAGTCGAGTATTCGTCTTTCACTAGTTCCAAACACCCCACATTTCCTCACACCCGAACCATGCTCGAAATGGTAAAGATACCAAATATAGACGATTTTCCGAAGTCTATGGTTTCACTTAGCGACAAACATAATTCAGAGCTTCACATAAGGTACGATAGCAATAAACATATCGCTTGACTCAGCACTTATGTTCACGCCTGAAAGGGAGGCAACGAAGTGGATCGTCGTCTGAGTCTCGTAATCTAAGAGAAGCTCGTAGGAGTAAAACAAGAACTGTCTGTAAGTACGGGCACCTTACAAAGGTACATTGACCATTACCTAACTCCTCTCATCGACGTATTACTTTTCCTATCCCCTGTAATTTCCAGTTTCTTTCGATACTAGCTATGCAAATCCCCAGTTTCGCAGGGTCTTTCTACGTTCTAGAGCTCACTGACAGTGACAGCCAACGGGAGTCTGCAAGCGCCAGTCAGACCATCGAAGGTCGTCGAGCAGTGGGTCGATCTGAAGCCTTCCTTTTTGTCTTGTAGGTACAGTATGCCCACGCACTCGCACCCACTAGGTGGTATGGAACAAATAGCAAACTTGTAATACGAACGTGAATCTCTGCTACTCGAAAAAATGAATCGTACATGCAATAGCGCAATAAATGGTGCGAAAGAAGTCAAACTCGGATCACTTCCCCATATGAATGAAAGGAACCCAACGATGGAATGCAACACCGGATGATCGTAGCTTGCTAACTGCAAGATGGAGTGCAAGGGCTGACCTGGTTATATCCGGTCGAGCGTCTGGCTTATCATCAGGACTACGGAAAAGCTCTTCGTAGAAAGCATCAGCAACCACAGGTCCATCGTCGTCACAAATCCGCCTAAAGAAGGAAGGATATTTGTGAGGTGATGCCCGGTATGAGGGGGAGACAAAGTCTTATGTACCACATTGTTGCGACTACACGTCGAAAGCCGGAATAAAGAAGACATGCTCCCAAGCTCATGGCCTCATCAGGCATTTTCTTCACACCCATCGCTGTCTCGCAGGCGCTAAGGAAGGCAAGTGAGCCGTTAGGTAGTGGCTGCTTGACGATACTAGCGATTGTGAGGACTCCATCACCAATGTGCAATCCACTCTTTCTGAGAGGATTAGTCTGGCTCTGGGTGCCATGGCATGCGAAATGAACGATGGAAGATTTCGGCATGTGGGATTCAACGATTTCAACAGATGCTACCGCGTCAGAATCTCCCAAGACGACCAAAGATTTGGATGGGACGTGCTTTCGAATATTACGGAGCTCCGTTTCTGTGCATGGAAGAGGGGGTAGACTGCCAGGATCCGTTTTCTGAATACCAGGGGCCTTGGATTGAATGACAGCAAGCATGCTGAACGGATCTATGGATTCCGTAGGATCATCGACAAGTAATGGGTCAACGGTGGGTGTGTATGATGACACGAAGTATTGGGAAGCATAATCAGTGTCAGCCTCATATCGGCCCGCGGCGTGGATGGGGAGGAAGGCGAATGGCCCAGTGGGACACCAATACACTGTCGGCAAGGGATCTTCGGACTTCTACAGTGAAAGATACATGATGAGTCACTGGCCAGTACAACAAGTTCAAACCACATACCCGAAGATGCAGGACTTCAATAACTGGCTTCACTATTTCATCCCAAAGGACTTTGAGAACGAGCTTGAAAGCAGTATCGGATGAGATCCATTGTTTGCCATATCCACCGTCACCGCGATGCGCCTCTGGCCCGGGAGGACCATCCTTTCCCTCGTCCGATTCAAGTTCTGAATCCTGTATCGACGCATTACGCATCAGGTGGTCAAACGCAGGGGATAGCGTCTCCGGAGTTTCATCCAACTCCTCCGTGAATAAGCGTGACACTCGCTTTCCCGTAGATGTTCGTAATAGGAAACTAGCGAATTCTTGCAAAGTCTTCGTCGGTAAATTTGAGAGTCGGACATGTTGGATCTCTGTGGAGGTCATGACAAGGCAGTCACTCACTTTGTCGTTGGCGACCAGAAAAACAACTGGAGATTTATTCGCAGCTGTCTGGAGTGTTGCTAAGCGTCGTGGTAGGAGGAAGTCTGCCAGTCCTGGTAAATTTCGGATGGCATCACAGACCGCTCCACGTTCAAGCGTCGGAGACGGGATCTTTCCCGTTCAATGACAACCTTCTTGCTGTTGCAAGAATGCTCAACGTCCGAAACCTGATGTGATGCAGCATCCAGTTGAGTAGAGATTTTGATGAGTTGATCCGCCAACTGTGGAGCAATATCGCGAAGCTTGTCAACAGGCGAACGGAGTTGAAGAATTTGAGACCAAAAAACACCCCGTCCTGTCTCCAAAAATTCTACTGCTTTCTCTAGATTTCCGCACTGAATAGCACACTGTGAAGCTGCCTGTGCCAATCCGTTGCTTTCACGAGGTAATGCTGCTTGGCGTGCCTTGATATCAAGGCTGAGAGCGGCTAGCTGAGGGAGTGCACCCAAGGCAGCATCGTAGGCTTCAATGAGGGAAGGATGTTGGTATTTATTGGCAAAAAGAACCCATTTCATCGCATCCTGGAAAGTGTCCAAAGGGTATGGTTGTAGAGTGTTATGAGTAGCTTTGGCATACCAAAACATTGCTTGATCGAGATTATCATGTCCACCAAGGCGGCCAAACCTTGTGAGGAACATAGTGCCTAGTGACATGAGGGACGTGGAATGACTTGGATGACCTGGAGGGCATAGCTGTAATGCTTGGCTGTAAAATGAAGCGGCTTCCTCAAGGTCGGCGAGCTCGCCAAGTTGTTCAAATCGAGTCAGAACGGCATTCGCAAGGTTGGACAGATTGTTGAAATGGTCGGGACGGCCTGGAGGACAAAGCTCCAGTCCTGCTCTGTGCAGTACGGTGGCTTCCTCGAGGTCCTCGAGGTCGCCGAGTTGCTTGAATCGGGACAGAAGCGATTTCGCAAGGGTGTTGAGAATACGAGAACGGCCTGGATGGCCTGGAGGACGAAGCTCCAATGCTTCTTGGTGAAATATAATGGCTTGCTCGAGGTCCTGGACCTTGCCTAATTGCTTAAATCGGGTGTGAACCATACTCGCAAGGTTGCTAAGAGTCATGGAACGGTTGGGATGGCCTGGAGGAGAAAGCTCCAACGCTTCTCTCTGCAATACAGTGGCTTCCTCGAGGTCCTCAAGCTTTCCAAGTTGCTCGAATCGGATGAGAACCGAATAGGCAAGATTGTTGAGACTGTTAGAACGCTTGGGATGACCTGGGGGGCGAAGCTCCAATGCTTCTCTACGCAATATAGTGGCATCTTCAAGGTCCTCGAGATTGCCGAGTTGCTCGAATTGGGTCAAAAACGAATTCGCAAGGTTATTGAGCATGTTGGAACGCTCGGGATGGCCTGGAGGACGAAGCTCTAGTGCTGCTCTGTTCAGTGCAGTGGCTTCTTCGAGGTCCTCGAGCTTTCCGATTTGCTCAAATTGGGTCTGAACTGCATTCGCAAGGTTGGTCAAACTGATGGAACGGTCTGGATGACCCGGAGGGCGAAGTTCCAATGCTGCTCTTTGTAGTACGATGGCTTCCTCAAGGTCCTTGAGTTTGCCGAGTTGCTCGAATCGAGTGAGAACCATATTTGCAAGGGCGTTGAGACTGCGAGAACGATCTGGATGGCCTGGAGGGCGAAGCTTCAATACTTTTCTCTGCAATACATTAGCATCCTCGAGGTCCTCGATCTTGCCGAGCTGCGTGAATCGGGCCAGAATCGTACTCGCAAGGTTGCCAAGAGCCATAGAATGGTTAGGATGACCTAGAGGGCAGAGTTCCAATGCCTCCCTACGCAATACAGTAGCTTCCTCAAGGTCTTCGAGTTTACCAAGTTGGTCGAATCGGGCCAGAACCGAATTCGCAAGGTTGTTGAGACTGCCGGAACGTTTTGGATGACCAGGGGGGCGAAGCTCTAATGCTTCTCGCTGCAACGCACTGGCTTCCTCAAGGTCCTTGAGCTTTCCGAGATGCACGAATTGGGCCAGAACCGAATTCGCAAGGTTGTTGAGACTGTTGGAACGGTTGGGATGGCCTTGAGGGCAAAGCTCCAATGCTTCTCGGTACAATACAGTAGCTCCCTTGAGGTTCTCAAGGTTGCCAAGTTGCTCGAATTGGGTCAGAACCGAATTCGCAAGGTTGGTCAAACTGACGGAACGGTTGGGATGGCCTGGAGGACGAAGTTCCAATCCTGCTCTTTGCAGCTCAATGGCTTCCTCGAGGTCCTCGAGGTTGCCGAGTTGCTCGAATCGAGTGAGAACCATATTTCCAAGGTTGTTGAGGCTGCTGGAACGTTTGGGATGACCTAAGGGGTGAAGCTCCAATGCTTCTCTCTGCAATGCGATGGCTTCCCCGAGGTCCTCGAGCTTGCTGAGGTGCTCGAATTGGCTGAGAACCGTATTCGCAAGGTTGATGAGCATGTTGGAACGCTCGGGGTGGCCTGGAGGGCGAAGTTCCAGCGCTGCTCGGTGCAGTGCAGTGGCTTCTTCAAGGTCCTCGAGCTTTCTGAGTTGCTCAAATCGGGTCAGAACTACATTCGCAAGGTTGGTCAAACTGACGGAACGGTTGGGATGGCCAGGAAGGCGAAGCTCCAGTACTGCTCTTTGTAGTACAATGGCTTCCTCAAGGTCCTCAAGCTTGCCGAGTTGCTCGAACCGAGCGAGCAGCATACTTGCAAGGATGCTGAGACAGCGGGAACGCTTGGGATGACCAGGAGGGCAAAGCTTTAATGTTTCCCTCTGCAAGACAGAGGCTTCCTCGAGGTCCTCGAGTTTGCCGAGTTGCTTAAACCGGGTATGAATCGTACTCGCAAGGTTGCCAAGAGTCAAGGAATGGTTTGGATGACCTGGAGGGCAAAGTTCCAATGCCTCTCTACGCAATACAGTAGCTTCTTCTAGGTCCTCGAGTACGCCGAGTTGCTCGAATCGGGCCAGAACCGAATTTGCAAGGTTGTTGAGACTGCTGGAACGTTTTGGATGACCTGGGGGCCGAAGCTCTAATGCTTCTCTCTGCAATCCACTGGCTTCCTCGAGGTCTTCGAGCTTGCTGAGTTGCTCGAACCGAGCGAGAACCGAATTCGCGAGGTTGTTGAGACTGTTGGAACGGCCGGGATGGCCTGGAGGGCAAAGCCCTAATGCCTCTCTGTGCAGTGCAGTGGCTTCCTCGAGGTCCTCGGACCTGCCCAGTTGCTCGAATCTGGTCAGAACCGCATTCGCAAGGTTGGTCAAACTGATGGAACGGTCGGGATCGCCTGGAGGGCAAAGCCCCAACGCTTCTCGCTGCAATGCAGTGGCTTCCTCGAGGTCCTCGAGCTTCCCGAGTTGCTCGAATCGGGCCGCAACCGCGTTCGCAAGGTTGGTCAGGCTGCTGGAATGGTGTGGATGACCTGGAGGGCGAAGCTCCAGCGCTTCTCGGTACAATCTGACCTCCTCCACAAGGTCGTCCACCCTACCATATCTTTCAAATCGGATGGCAAGTGACCGAGCAAGGTCATTGAGGGATTCGGAGCGCTGTGGATGCGACGAGGGACGAAGCTCCAAAGCCTGTCTCTGCAATGCGATCGCTTCTTGCATATCTTCAGGGTCTCCGTATCGCTTGAACCTGACATATAATGCGTACCCAAGCCACTCAAGAGATCCATCGCGTGTAGGGTGGGATGGTGGACGGAGGTCGAGAGCCTGCCTGTAGAGGGAGATGGAGTCGTCTATATTGCTCCTCTCTCCAGATTTACTGAAACGGATGCGCAAGGCGGTCGCTTCATCCCAGAGGGACTCGAACTGCTGACACTAGGGTTTGACATACTGATATATCGCGTACAGTGGATGTAACTCACCTGCTCCTGCACATCTTCACCTGGCGGAACTAGGTTCATATCTGATGAAGCCATATGTGCGGTTGAAACTGGTAGGCGTGAGCGCAGGAAAGGGATGAGCAATAATAAACATCGAAACCCTCGTCATCTATGAGTTCACAAGTCTCCGTGCTCTGTCAAAAAACCCCAAGAATGCTGTGCTGACGAAGGTGTATCCGCCGTCTTGCAGTAAACGTGAACCAAGGAAAGGTTGATCGTTGAATAATGTAATATTATGCAGTGGGGCTGAGATTTTTTGAACTCCTACATGAGTCTTCAGAGTCTTCAGCCGCCTGACGCTAACCTGGTTCAATAGAGTAGAGTCTAACCTAACTCAACCGTGACATGTTCACATGATCGCATTTCTCGGCGGGCCGACCACAGGGCCGGAGTGCCGAGAGTGGTCACTTTGTCTTTTGAACTTTTCACCTCAAGACAACCTATAGGCCTCAACACCTCAACGTTGCAACGTCAACGTCCAACCGCCATATGTTTTATCATAACGTCATCCCTCGCGCATTTTCGGACCTCCACTCACAGACCTCTGATGGCGTCAACAGGTTGAGTACACCATGGCCACGCACAATGCCACTTCACTAGCACTATCGACAACGAAACCCGTGAACACCTCGACCTGAACTCGCATAGAGTTCTCAAGCGTCGAACGTCTGCTGGTGCCTATCCTTGCACTCCTTCATCGCCTCAATGATCGAACATCCACACTACGAGAGCCTCGGTCTCCCTCAAAGACGGCGGAAGGTACCATGTGCTGCCTGCGGGTGGACGTTGATATTCTAATCCTTGACCACCAGCCGGACGGTATTCCCGAACCCAGCTTGAGGTGCTCGTCTATCTCTAAATCGCTGGTATCTGGAGATTTCATGTTTCAGCGATCGATTCAGGCTTCTAGTAAGTCATCCCTTCGCCATCTTTTCTACACACGAACAACTGCTGACCATTTTATCTTTATCCTAGATCGTCACATTCTTTCCATCTGCATCCTAGTACGCGATTTGGGCCGATTTCAACGCGAATGCTAGGCTTGGGTATCACGCTGTCGACAAAGTACACGTCGTGAAGAGGTGCTAGCTGTTGGGCATCCTTGGGAAGCGCAGAGCCAATCCTAGACATCTCCTTTCCCGACGACTATCCCGCATATATTCCTCGGCGTATCATCCGCGTCAAATTCGCGAGGTGGCTGGGCTGGATGGAGAATTCGGCGGCACCAGGCTGGACATTCGATGAGACAGCAAAGAATTACAGCAGAGCTCCAGTAGGGAAGGATGCCACTGGGACGCGACGAGAAGAGGTTGGAGAGAGGGCTTACAGTGGAGGTCGATTGCGTCTCAGCGCCCCATGTCTCCTATAAGACTTTTGGATGCCCTACGCAGCGAACATTGTCATTGGGACGCCGTGGGTGGTCGGGCTCGGACTCGGACGCGCACATAACCACCGCCCTTCATTCAACCTCCTCAGCTCCTCCACCTATATCCCTCGACTTCTACGCCTCACCCCCGCAGCTGGCTGGTTAGCCGGACTCAATCTGCGGTGAGATTGGACGGAGAGACTCTGTTCCCTTCATATCATGGGAAGGGAGGTAGAATGGGACGAGACGGGACGAGAGTACGAACGAGAACGAGAGAGTTGGATGTGGGTCGGTGGCTTCCTCTGGATGGACAAGGACACACCACCTTCCTTTGTCTCGTCTCATGGACACTGCATCCAGCACTATCACATCGACATGGACGACCAGGCCAACGGGAAGCTGTCGCGTATGGCGGTTGGTAGCGGCCAGACGACAGATTTTGGTCCAATCAACCATAGGTCAGTATTTCCAAGGCCTGCGAAACATCGATACTCACCTTCGCCTATCTTTCAGGCCCCATTACCCCTCTACGGCCTTAAGACCACCTTGAGCATCTCGACGGATTTCAAGGGTGGACGAAAAACGAGGCGCTGAAAAAGATCTGGCTCGAACTTGACATCAACCTCGCAGTCGGCGTCACCCTTTTTACCCGATCGACTTGGAACAGCGGCGGGTTCTCCATCCTGAGATGCGGTCCGAACTTCAGGCCTCAGATGTCAGACTCAAACATCATCGATGAGCATCATTCCCCACCGCTGATACGATCATCAACGTATAGTGTGACATGTCCTCCACGTGGGATTGGAAAGCCGGGGCTGCGACAAGCTCACCTGAGTGCCTTTCGATCTTCCAAGAAATGCACCAGCGACCTTTGCAAGGCTGTCGATCCACTTGAAGTATGACGAAGACCTAGGTTTGCTTTCCTTGCATGCAGCATTCGGAGCCCTGAACAGGGTTCAAGAGGAGCATAATTTTGACGAAGGGTGCTCAAGAAGCCTTTTCTGTGAACAGTACGTGTATTAGTGTGGATCTATTTGGACGTAGAAGACTGATATCTAAGCTTCAGACTACCATTGGATCGTATATACCACAGATTGACAAGATTGGCGCTGGCATCGATCAACCTACGGCCTTTGAGCTATAAGGAGAACACAGGCGACGTCTTAGTTTTTCCACCTTCTCGAGAATCTCCTGACCCCCACCATGTTACAGAACACTGGAAGGCCACTGCTTTATGAGTAGGCTCAACACTGTTTGACGATGATAGGTGACGTGAGAGGTTCGTTTTCACATATTTCTCCGTTCTGCATGATGTGACTGCAGAGTACGTCTCTTTCCCTCGGTCAATGCGCAATTTGGAAGTTGGGACAGCACGAACGTTTTCGAGTCGAAGCCAGCGCAGTGTGCCCTGGTGCCACCCCAGATCTCCAAGTCGAGTGAGGTTTTACCATGAGGATTCACTATCAAACTCGACGACACGGCGTTAGGCCTTGGGCTTGGAAGGTGGAAGTCTTGGCTTGGATATTATGGAAAGACGACTCTTCACGATTTATCCTCGGTCTCGCTCTCTGCGCTGAGTGTTTGCTTGACGGAACTAATTGGTTATGTACACTCGAAGCCTTAACAGCGGCTCGTAACGTGACATATAGGTATCGAATTAGCGATGAGGATGCAAAAAATGAGAATATTACAGGACTGTATCCGATCTTCGTAAGGAAATCAGAGGTACTTTCAGTAGTTGAGCATACAGTCTAAGTATATATAAACACAGTAAAGAGCGAGATCCGTGAATAGCAAGTACAATGGCCGGGAAGCGAAGAGAGACGAGCGTACAAAAA
>Ga0247741_1001976_pt1 | contig 11413 bp, 16 predicted proteins | sample UWRJL213509R2_FD_180945 | JGI IMG/M metagenome (GOLD analysis project Ga0247741, IMG submission 180945) | Plant litter microbial communities from Arlington Agricultural Research Station in Wisconsin, United States - UWRJ-L213-509R-2 | ecosystem: Environmental > Terrestrial > Plant litter >...
TAGATGGGTAGAGGTGGATATTCTGGTCAATGTATGTAGTTTTGGGTAGTCTAATAGTGTATATATATATGCATAATATATGATTCCTCCTGAAACTCTTGGACTAGTCAAGGACTCGTGGCCACCCGTCACAAAATAAATTTGTTCAACTAGTCGAAAAATTGGTCCCGCTCGTACGCTTGTGGCTCTTGAGCTTTTTTGACCCGCTACGGGTCAAAAAGTGACCAAATAGCGCCAAAAAGAAAAGTCCGGAAATACTGATGCGCATGGCTTCCTTGACAATAGCGTTCATGTAAGGTAAGGTGTTTCGATCAGTAAAGTCGGGAAGGCGGTTGTTGCCTATGACTGTATCGATCTCCCTTTGCGCCTTATTCTGGACTTCTGGATACAAAGCCATTGCGAGGAAGAACGATTGTACCGCCGAAACCGTCTGTATTTAGAGATATGCTTGAGTTAAAAAGGAACGTAAATATGGCCGCATACAGAAGAATATCCACTCACTGTATCGGCTCCCCCTAACGCCACCGACGACCTATCAGGATGGAACCAAAACATCACAAGAACAACATACCAGCATACGCAACAGCAGCTACGTTTCTCGCTATCGTATCTTCCTCCACTCGCCTTGGATCGCACTCATCCGGCAGTCTTTCTATCAAAGTCGCCGCAACTGAAGGAGGTGCAGTCCCTTTCACCTTGAAAAAATAAAAATGGGTGCTAATCTCAGAAATTAGAACAAGACAAGCTCACAAGCTGACCTTTAACGTGCAAGAAAGGCTTGTCGTACATCTCCTCATTGATCCTTGCCCAGTACGCTGCCTTTCTTTTGAAACCTGCACCTGGCATCCAGCTCGGAACATGCTTTAGAAATGGAAGATAATCCACCAAAAAGGTTCCGGGCATTCCAGCTTCAGCGAAGCCGTTTAAGGCTATTTCAGCGGTGGAGATGTAGGGGTCATCGGACTCCTTGATTGTGATTCCATAGGCAACGCTGAGAATCATGGCGGCGAACGCACTGGAAAAGTAGTACCATGAGTACTATTCGGAGAGAGGTTATCGTATGACCTTACTGCCGGATATGGTGCCTAAAGTTCTTCGGTGTTTCGAGAAGGCGTTTAATAAACGCATGAACCTCCCGAATCTGGACTGGCTGGTATTTCGTCACAGCGTTCGGATGAAAATGTTCGTGAAAAACCCGTCGATGCCGCCGCCACCACGGACCATATGTAAGCATAGCAAAGTTGAAATCCCAACCCATTCTAGTGATATGTTAATTACAAAAAAGCAGTCAGATGAGACAAGTCAACTTACAAGTCAATCAACATAGTCGCGCTCATCCGGTCTGAATAATTAGCGGACCGCTTCTCAAAGAGGTCGGTGGTTCTTTTCAGGTTATTCAGGACGAGGATTGGTTGGCCAAGTACTTTGAAGAATATCATGTCGCCTTGTAGTAGAAAAACATGTTGGCATATCTCGTTAGGTAGACCGGGTGTCAATGTATAGAGGTCTCACCATATGTTTTGCCCCATTCAGTGTATGTTAACCATGATTTTTCGGTAGGCGCTTTCAGGAAGCTCCCGATGATTGGGTAACCCCCTGGACCAGGGGGATAGGGAAGTCGGTGGGAATTGCGTCTAGATTTTCGCAGACTAGTAAAACAAAGAAATAAAACAGAGATCAGTGTATAATATGGATGGGCTGCTGCCCAACTTGCAACTGCCGCGCTGAAGGACATCGGGGTTGGAAGGGAGTTGGATGATGTTCGCGAAGACGTTTATATCCCCCAAATTTGACCGAATCCGAGGCGACGGGAGAAGCCAAAAGCTCTGGGAGAAATTTGCGACGTTTAAGACAATCCTCTCAAATACTTGGGGAAGAAGCCACCACCGACAGAAATAAACCCAATCAGGTGGCTGATTGCAAATATCAATCACAGCGCCTGGAAGTTACATGTAGAGGGAGCAGGTCGGTCCAGACTCTAATACACACCGGGAAGTTTAAATTCTCTTGGCATTGGAAGGTGGTGTTGACCATGAGAGAACGAGAGTGCTCGGAGGTGCTCGGATGCGCGGTCGTTTCATTGGGATTGAGTCCAGCATTGAAGGCATGAACTTAAGACGTGCGAAGTTCAACAAATTAGTGGATTGATGTTGTAGAAAAGAATAGTTGGAATGAGGATCGGATTCGAAAGTTGGGCGCAGAGTAGAGGGAAAGCCTACCAAACGATGTGAGGCATCGTAGGGATTTTTATCCTGCCCAATGGCCTTTTATTTTGTGAGGCAATGGTATCGGATATTGTGGGGCACCTCTGGGTGAGCGTTGTGTCAGGACTGCCAGAAATTCATGGCTTATCATGAAATCTTTGACCAAGAGTCGCTGGCCGATTGCTTTCAACGAAGTCTGACTAGCGAGCAGTAGTAAGTAGTGAAGGGGAGGTCAAATCCAGATTAGATGGGATCGTATGAAGGGAAGGGAAATTGGGTGTAGGGGAGCGAGAAAGACGTCCAAACATTGGTCCGAGTTGGGCATATGCATCATCGCAAATGGAGGTAGACAAGGAAGGGACACAGGGAATAGTACTCACTGATAAGTAGTCCCTCTGTCAGACCAGCTTGCGGCAAAACGAGAAGGGTGTACATCTGAATGTTGCCGTGCAATGTACGTCGAATAGATGGGCTATATTTCGAACATCGGGTACATGGTTGGAGGAATCAAGAATTGTATCCGTTCATACTGTGCAAGACGAAAGTACGTTTAGGCTATGAGTTGGTAGTGGATTACAGTAGTTGCTGGGATCTAAACACTTGTTGAGCCTTGAGAGTGGACCATTCTCATTAACATGTCCAGCCTCTCGGAGTCCATATACCCCGCATGCCCTATCAAAAAGGTCCCATGAGTGGGTAGACTCAGTTGGAGAAATGGTGGACACACCCGATCGTCGCAGGAAGTTGGCCCAGAGAACCAGGTGCCTTCTATTGTACCAGGTGTCGTCTCGCAAACTGCGCGCCAATTGGCGTCACTGGAGAGACCGTCAAGACGTGAATGGAAAAGCTGAGACTCAGTGTGAGAAGCGTGAAAACCATAGGAAGGACTGCACCCACTTTTTGCCCATGGAAACACCCCTTTCGAATGGGATGGGGAGGGTCAGATCAGTTAGGTTGATCAGCTAACGAGGTGAGGACGCCACCTTGTATGTTATCTGATCCCAATGAGGCTTGCAGGAGGCCTCGTTGTTGGTGATGAAGTGACCAGTAATGCGTCCGCACACACCCTAGAAGGCAAGCCGACGAGTTCGATCCGTCGAATGAAATAAATAAGCTGGAGCGCTCACTCGGTCTTCACAAAGTATAGGGTCTTCCTGGAGCCCATTAATCTCGATGGTTCTGTTATAACACTCCTCGATTGGGTCGACTCCAAATGGCACATTATATAACGTGGCCGTGTATTCCTTCGTTTGATAGCTTGTACACACAGAAGAGGCTTGTAATTCGCCCCAGGCAATCAGACTTCGTTTCCGCTCCAGCTCCTCGTGCTGTTGTCTTGTAGTCTTGTCGTGGTCCTCCCGTTCCAGAGCCCTCTGGCGATTCCAATAGGCAGTAGTTGCCCAGCACCCGATCATGATGCCTATGACAAGTGTTGTTACAAGATGTGGGAGGTCGTTCAGGCGAAGTGAGATCTTTCTATAACGTTTAGATTTGCGTGGTAGACCGTCATTTTCTTTCAAATTTGGTACATGCTCTTCAGTGTGTGGTGTGTAGGCTGGAAGAGGGCTGTAGAAGAGCAATGTTCATACCAGGATTGGTGGTTCTGAGGAGGAGAGAGTTTACGCACTCGGGAACATCAAGATTCTGATGGACCATTGAAGCAGTCGAGGAGATCTGGCAACAGATGGTCGTTGGTTATCGAACTGAAGAAAGGCATGGGCTGGGCGCGCTTAGTATTTACCTATGATGATCGAGTTGGAGCTGGTTGGAGTCCGTTTCTCGCATTGGGCAATGATTTAAATATACAGGATAGCCCAAAGACAGGTTCAAGACACACCTGAGAGGCGAGGGAGTTCAGGTCACGGTGGAAGGCGGAAGAGGAATGGTGGCTGTGTCCATATTGTTCCAGACTCGGACGGCGACTCGCCTCGTGCTCTTTACATGCTATCCAAGTCGCTGAACCTTAGATTCTGGAACGAACTCGCCACTTAGATGGTCAAAGCTGCTACACACACGTCTCAAGTTCATGCCTTGAACCTCGACTGGATGATATCTGTTGTCATCCGCAGATGCAGGAATACTTATGGTCCCTAATTAGAGGCACCATACGTACGAATGGACTTGTGTATCAGAACACCTCCGTTCTGCCACGGCCAACGTCACCTGCCAACGCTACAAGAATTCAAACCTCCTGATGTGTATTTGAGTTTGGGCCGACCTACTCCCCTCTCTGGGACTTGACTTGCTGGTGCTGTGAATGTTATGTGCAATCAGCCAGCTGACTGGGTTTATTTCTGTCTGTGATGGTGTCCCGTCATCTTTGGGAGGATATCTTGAACCTCGCTAAATTATTCCAGAACTCCCCGTCACCTCGACAGTGTCGGGAGATATAAACACCTTCACGAACGTTTAACCTCCATATAACCCCATGTCCTTCAGCTCTGCAGTTGCCAGCTGGGCAGTGACCTACCCATACTGTTTACTGACCATTGCCTTAGTTCTCGTTTTTGCTGGCCTGACAACTGTGCAAGATTCCAGGCGCAATTCGGGACGGCTTCCTTATCCCCCCGGTCCAAAGGGTTACCCGGTCATTGGAAGCTTGCTTGAGGCGCCTACCGAAAAACCATGGCTGACATATGCTGAATGGGGCGGGACTTATGGTGAGCAACTCGGTACACCTGGTCTATGAGGTGGTTTATCACAATTTCTACCAGGCGACATGGTGTTCTTCAAAGTGCTTGGCCAACCAATCCTTATCCTAAATAGCGTCAAAAGAACCAATGACCTCTTTGAAAAGCGGTCCTCCAATTATTCAGATCGGAAGAGTGGGATTATGCTGATGGAATTGTAAGTGTCTTATCTACTCACCAGAGCGCCTCCTTGTAACCCACGTGTTATTAGAATGAAAATGGCCTTCAACCTTGGTTTACTCCCATATGGACAGTGGTGGAGGCGGCATCGACGAGTTTTTCATGAACATTTCCATCCAAATGCTGTGAAGAAATACCATCCAGTCCAGACTCGGGAGGCGCGTGCATTAATCAATCGCCTCCTCGAGTCGCCAAAGAACTTTAGCCACCATATCCGGCAGTAAGCTTATGCAACAACCTCTCCGGTTGGTACTCACAATTCTACGTTCTAGTGCGTTCGCTGCAACGATTTTAAGTGTTACCTATGACATTACAGTGAAGGATTCCGACGACCCCTACATCACCACCGCCGAGATAGCTCTAGACGGATTTGCCGAAGCTGGAATACCTGGGTCATTTATGGTGGATTATCTTCCACTTCTAAAATATATTCCCAGCTGGATGCCAGGTGCCGGCTTCAAGAGAAAGGCAGCGCATTGGGCAAGGGCCAATGAGGAAATGTGCGAGAAGCCTTTTTTGTACGTCAAAGATCAACTGGTGAGCTGGACTATCCCCAATATTCCGTACCAATCTTGAATTCTCCAAGGCGAGAGGAATTGCATCTCCTTCGATTGCAGCGACTCTAATAGAAAGACTGCCAGAAGAGTCCGATCCAAGGAGAGCCGAGGAGGAAACAATAGCGAAAAACGTAGCTGCTAACGCATATGGCGGTATGTTGCCATAACAATATTTGGTTCCATCCTAATAGGTCATCTGCGATGTTAGGCGGAGCCGATACAGTGAGTGAACCGCATTCTGTGAACTTACGGTCCCTTTTAAATCAAGCTTGCCTCTGAATGCAGACGGTGTCGGCGGTACAGTCGTTCTTCCTTGCGATGGCTTTGTATCCAGAAGTCCAAAAGAAAGCCCAGACAGAAATCAATACAGTCATAGGCAACAACCAGCTCCCCGACTTCAGCGATAGAGACGCCCTGCCTTACACGAACGCTATTGTCAAGGAAGCTATGCGGTGGCAGCCGGTGACCCCCTTGGGTCTGTTAAATTTCATTATCTAAACTCCTCGAAAACTTTGGGCTGACGATTATCCTTAAAGCCGCTCATATGTGCACTGTAGATGACGAGTATGATGGTTATTTTATTCCAAAAGGCACGCTAGTTCTTGGGAATACTTGGTCAGTATCATAATGGCTGATCAACGATCGTCCATCATTCTGACTGTGCACCCAAGGGCGATCTTACACGATCCCAAACAATATCCTGAACCCGAGGAATTCAAACCAGAGCGCTTTCTGAAAGATGGTGCATTAGACCCTACTGTTAAAGATCCAGATTCTGCAGCGTTTGGCTTTGGTCGTCGGTATGTCCATTCCCTTCCCAAAACATCACTTGAGAACCGCTTACCGAAATTATTACTCCTAGGATCTGTCCGGGAAGACACATGAGTAATAATTCGCTTTATGCCGTCGTGTCATCAGTGTTGGCGGTATTTGATATAAAACCACCCCTCGACGCCGATCGAAAGCCTTCACAGCTGAGCGCAGATGTCAGCAGCGGACTACTATCGTATGTCATCCAATTATGTTAATCTCGAATATATGCTGAGTCTGAGGTGCTGTAAGGTATCCCTTACCATTCGATTGTATTATCACACCGCGAAACCCGAATGTTGAGGGTCTCGTTCGGGATAATTTTCAGATGGATTGATCGTTGTATTTTCGGTCGTTCTGTTTAGTTTATTCATCCATTGTTATACCTCCCAAAGAGCCCCTTCGCCAATTCCATCCAACGAGACCCAAATCCAAAACCGAGTGATCAATATCCCATAATGTAGTAGTGCCTCACAATCACCATTGACACAATGTAACAACGTGCGTAGAAAATTGAAACACGGTCGAGATCCCCAGTACAAGAAACTGGGCGGCTATCGATTCGTCAACGTCATTTACTGTCTCCGATGGGTTACTCATAAAAGTGGCTTATGAGATGCACTCTCATAGCCAGACACGAACAGTTGGCAATCAAGTAACATTGGGTGATTCAATGAACTTGAAGCTTCGGCGTTGCGGACCTGCGGTTGCATGAGTAAGCATGATCGGACTGCTTGCATGTTCGTAGCTAATGCGAACAATTTATGTGAGATATATTTAGTAGATGATTTGTCTTGCAACGACATAGATAGTGAGCACTGCATCGACGCGATTTGGTAGCAACCAACCGAAGTGGGTAATATTTCCCTAATGGAGGTACAGTGTCACCTGGCAAGATTCAGGCACGACACTTCAGTGTTGTGCCGGTCAATGACCGGTCAATGACTGTGGGTGACTGGTCAACGAAGTGATGACCGCCAGTCAAGACTCAGTGATGACCCCGGTTAGGCGCACCAGTGGCGGCGACCATACGTGATCAGGCTAATCCCATCAGCCGTTCCGTGGATAGACCACATTTACTTCGTATTTTGAATAGGAGATGCAGTTTATTGTATCGTGCAACTCGCCTGGTAAACCTACTGCAATACATATCACATCTCGTCCAGCTAAATAAATAGTACACCATACCCAAAAACCGCTGTCACCTCCATCTCCTCTACCTCGCTGTATTTGTTCCATTGGGATATAATGAATTTGTGAACTTTGACGACAAACACGTCAGTCTTGCGGCCAGCGGCAAACTTGCTGGCCTCTGGCTGCAGCTGAAAGAGATGAGCGCGAACGGATTACCAGTGAAAGTGGTGCATCTGGCGTTTGAAGCTGAGAGCAGAGAGGTGGTGGATACGTTCTATCAAGCAGTTGTATACGTCTTATCATCGTTGGTTGAGGAGTTGACTTTGAATAAGTTATTGTCAAATTTTTTGTATAGGAAAGCAGGCGGCAATACAATGGCTCACCAGGAGAGAGGGACTACGTCCCCGGATATTATGCAGCATTTGTCCTCGATCCGGATGGTAACAACGTCGAGGTGGTTTTCGTCTAACAGATAGACAAATCACCAGGGCGGAGAAGAGATGTGAAGGACAGAGCAGCGACACGAAGATGTAGACAGTAAAATGCGAAGAATTTTCGCGCTGAGTGAGACTAATGAGTTGCGAGTGAGCGTATGGAGAAGGGGTCCAGAGCGGTGCGGTGTCAGGTGTTCCTCCACCCAGGCTAGAGTCGGAGCGTCTGAGCTGGAGGAGTCAAGGTCAGAAGCAAGGGAAGAAGCGAGAATATGAAGGTAAGAGCGAGATGAATTGGAGTGTTATCGTATACTCAGCCGTGATCTTCTTCAAAAATGATGGTAAGCCACTCGAAAATCAGAAGATGGCGTTCGTACGCAAGCATGACCCAAGCTGTAGAATCCACATCGACGGCACCGACGGTAATGCAGGTCCTAGTGCTAGTCCTGGCACTCTTGTACCCACCAGAGATAATACGGAGTTGCAGGCGTAGTTCGTCCATGATAACCTTCTTAGCGGGCATGATAGCCACTGCATACTCTAGGGTATATTGTCAACACCTCCTCCGCCAATCCTCCCACTAAGGCATCGACGCCCACTCAGGCCTCCTCACAATCCGTTAGATCTTCACCAGTTCCAGCCGTGCCTGGGCCTTGATAACGTTGCAATATAACCAACCGATCGTGCGGTTAATATTGATCCATCGCTAGTGGCTCGATACAGCCGAGGGCGGATGTGGTTTTACAAAGATAAAGAATGGGGCGTGCGATATTGAGGTTCGGTTTGGAGATAGGCGTTGTTGAGGCGGGATACAAACAGCGTTTGTGAACAAAATCTCGCTAGCTTTGTTCGTTATTGCATTCACGGCTGGTTTGCATGCCTATGCGAAGTGAAGGGGAAGGTGGTCTGACAGAGAAGCTTGGTGGGGAAGAGTTGGAGGGGCAAAAGTACAATGGGTAGAAGAAACGGGAGGGCTTCTAGTGAAGAGTATGCGGTTTGGAGGTTTCGTGCAACCACCGGAGTATGGACGATGATGGTGACCTCGACTGGCACCAGCGCTGTCAATCCGTGCGGTATTGCCCGTGACAATGAAATTTACGATGCGTCCCCAAAAGGTTAGTCACATGACCGTAAACAAGGACGCGACGACAATGCAATGGAAGGATTCGCCTCATAAATAGGAAATGAGTCACCATGCACCGTGTAAAATCATGACATATTATTTCCCAGAGCGTGGTTTGAAACTGGTTTCCGATCGGGGATTACCACGTCGGGACTCGGATGTAGGATTCCTCGAGGCTTGACGAAATTGACGCTCAAACACAACCGCCATCGATTCAAAACGATAAGCTGCTCACACGTGTCCAACACATGTAACCAACTCAGTATCGGCGTTCTTAGGCTTTCTCATTCCCTCCACTACGATGTCGTCTGACTCTCACTTTGAAGCACCAGCAAATTCCAATCGCAAGCGTGATCGCTTGAAGCGCCTGCTCAAATATACCATACCATGTCTGTCCAACAATGCGGTGACATCCCCACTCACCGATACCACTCTTGCGCATGGCACAAGTACGGATAATAGTCGCCCGGCTTCCCTTCACCCTCTCGTCGCGACTGGGACTAGTACCGCTGATATTCTCCCTTCGTCACACGATTCGCACTCAGAACCAGGTATTTAAGCCTACTACATTTATCCAGAACTTTATCCTAACATAAATAAGATAAAGCAACCGAAATAAAACCTGCGAACATATCGACTTCACATGAATTCGAGCCCATTCTGCCAGTGGGATCCTATAATCAGGCTGGAGATAGTGGGACAGAAGTTGATGGAGGCGAAGTTGCACCAGGTGAACACAACGAGTTTAACAAAATATTCAATCTGTAGCTTACTATATGGCACCAGATGAAGACCCGACTTTACACGACCCCGAGCTCATTTTATCAGCTGAACCTTGTGACAAGGCTGGAAGTAGTGCGACTGACGTCGTTGAAGGAGAGGTTTTGCTAGGTACATATGATGAGCTTAACACGGAATGCATTCCGTATCTTACTTTACATATTTTAGATCTCACAGACGAGTACACCAAAGCGACCAAGAACAATCACGACGAGGCTGGAGATACTGCTATAGAAACCAATAGTGGAGGCGCAACAATGAGTGGTAAGCGTCACGAATCTTATAACACATGTGCTGTGTCTTACGGATGACAATATTTCAGATCCTACGCCCGATAACACCGTACCCACCGATGTCCAGCAACGAGTGCTCAATGATCTAGCCTCTGAACAAGGGCTTTCCGAGACACCAGCTTTGCAAACGTCAGCGATTGTAGGCGGTGAAAACGTCAAGAGTGGTGCGAGGTCCGCGTATCGACATTATATAACGGGTAAGAACCATCACTACTCGAGAGTACGGTGTCTCTAAAGTATTTTCTGCAGAGCTCCGACTTCATTGTACAACAGAAGAGCCGAAATTTCAGCCTCTCGACAGGGTCAGACTCGTTATTTTTGGGCTCGCAAATGAAGAGGGGGATACTTTGGTTTTGCAAAAGGAATCGCGAGATACGTGGAGGCAACCTGAGACAGCGTCTCCTTGTGAAGTGTAAGTACAATCAATTCCCTCACAAGTTTCGATACCAATCGCCCTTCAGACTCGCAGACGCAGAAGGCATTACAATCGTGGCTACATCGGAAGATTTAACCGACTTCGCGCACGTATCTTTCACAAAAAGCGAATTGGGATTGGGATTAGGGCAAGAAATTCAAGAAATACGTGAGTATAAGAACGGTCTAAGCTTCTCACGATTGTTTTCTGATGCAAATCGAATCTTACAAAATTATAGGAATAACGAAAGGCTTCACATCTGAAGCAGAGGTGCCATCGCTCCAACTGTCGTTCACGATCATTGGCGTTCCGAAAGAAGAGGTGGTCGGTGGGGATATAAATGATGATGAAATAGTACAAATTGGTATGTCCATTCTTCGGCTGCAAAAGAGGAAATAGATTAAACACATGCAGCCCAGGAGCTTGGGGAGCATGGCATCGCATTGGTCAAAAAATTCGAACGATCAGGAAATATGGCAGATATTTATGAAGCTATATCCGTCCTGCAGCAAGCAGTTCAACTCTCTGCCAATGGACATTCGGATGGCTTAACATTACTGAACAACCTTGGAGTTGCATTTCAGTATCGTTTTGAGCGCATGGGAGATCTCTCAGACCTCACAGAGGCCATTTCAGCCCAGCAGCGTGCTGTTCAACTCACTCCTGACGGCCACCCAGACATGCCATCAAGGCTGGGCAATCTTGGAAATTCATTTCAATATCGTTTTGAGCGCATGGGAGATCTCTCAGACCTCACCAAGGCCATTTCAGCCTACCAGCGTGCTGTTCAACTCAC
>Ga0247741_1001977_pt1 | contig 11412 bp, 15 predicted proteins | sample UWRJL213509R2_FD_180945 | JGI IMG/M metagenome (GOLD analysis project Ga0247741, IMG submission 180945) | Plant litter microbial communities from Arlington Agricultural Research Station in Wisconsin, United States - UWRJ-L213-509R-2 | ecosystem: Environmental > Terrestrial > Plant litter >...
ATCTCATCCTATCCGCCTCTGAGGAGTAGTCGATTGCGCCGTTCTTCGTCCATGAACGGCGTGCTAGTGGGACGTGAAGTGTTGCATCCTGTGCGAAACTCAGAGCTGGTAGGAGGAGGAAAGAGAGAGCGAGGGAGAGGGGAGCCATTCCGAGATAGTGGTAGTAAAGAAAGAAGGAGTAGAAGAAGAAAGGGAGAAGAAATATAAAGAATGAAAGGGACGGTGGAGAAAGGTGGATGCAGTAGGCGTGGACAGCTCAGCCGTCGGACCGTGGGTCAAAGTCGCCGTCATGGCGCAGCAACAAGGCGATGCGATCTTCTTATTTTTAGAAACAATTCCAGCCGGCAGGAGCCTTCACGGCGCATCGCATATAACCATTATTGTCTGAATAGCGAAACCTCCTCGATCATGATACAAGTGAACTTCTTCAGCAGTGTATGAGATGGATGGTCGGCGTTTAGCGCTTGCTTCCCAACCTCAAGCACGCTCGGCGTTTTGCTGAGAAACGAGGATTCACCGTGTTGACGTGCTGACTTCCAAGCCGCCGGCAGCCATGCACGGCACAATGCTAAGCGCTTAGTGTACAATCCGGGCATCGGAATGCTAAACGCTTGTGACGATCGAGTGAACGGTCGAACTCCGTCGCGTAAAACAGGGCATAAATTCCTCGGTAATGTTGCACTGGACAAGGAGATTGCTGTGCGAAGTCAGACCCCGCAGTCATCAACTTGGGCGTGCTCGACTTTGTCTCCCCGATTGGTCGGGCTCCGCAGCAGCCTCCGGATTAAAAACACCAAAAGAAAATTCTTGAATTCTATAATGAAGATCAATGTGAGACTACTCTCAACTGTCTAATATCAGTATTGTATAGGAGAAACAACCTACACCTGGCCGAAGCCTACGCTATTTTTCGATGCTAAGATTTATGGTAGCCGTGGTTGATACCGTCAGCGATGCTCAACAATGTCAACATCAGCCGACTCCGCTTCCATCAACCTAGATTCTATGGAAGACAAAGGCTGACTGCGGAAAGTCGCTCTTTTTTCTGCTTCCGTTTTGTTATCTATGTGGCGTCCGAGAATAAACCCCTATCTGAAGCTAAAAATCCATGGTATTCGCCGCGGGTAAGCCATCATCCATCGAACCGTGTGCCACTTGAGGAAAGCTACATCAATCCTGGGCGCCTAAATTTAATATCTCATCGTGGGAATCTAAGCACCATGGGGATGTCGAATCACTGACACCATTCCCTGTGCTCGTCAAGTAAGTAGTTATGCCCGCCGCCTAGTACAAATATCTAGTCTTATCCAATGCGATGTCGATGAGTCTCGGCTCTCACCTCGGCATTCGGATAATCAGATATAATAACTTTGAAAAGGAAGGCTTCTCGACTGTATCGTGGTCTCTATATTCTGAGCAGTGTTCTGCCATGATGATGTTGTAGGTCTGAAAAACATGATTCATGCACTCAACTATTCGATAGACTCGATCTAAAACTGCATAGCAGGGACTTTGGTGACGACGTAACCACTCTTATTCCACTCAGCTTCCATCTTGATCAGGGAGTCGACCGTGTCCAAGATGGTCTATTGCAGCAAGCAAACTGTCAGTCTCCAAGCGCAACAAACAGGCAGAGTAGAAACAAACCTGATCGATGGTATGAAAATCTTCCTTCTTCATGCCAATCAACTCCTCGACCCTTCCAAAATCCAAACCGAGTCTATCAAAAGGGAGCTCCGGAGCAGATGCCGTGATCAATCTATCATTGAGCTCTGGTCTCTCACGTCGTATGAGCTCTACGACGTCCTTGAATACGATCCCATGCGGAGACCCAACGATGAGTCTCTGGCCTTTGGCCTTTGACGAGAAAGCAGCGGACAATGCGCGGATGTGCGCATTAGCGGCGTCACGGACGTCTGCGTGTACTGGGAAAGCTGGGAAGGTACCAGTAGGAAAGATGAGATTGTAGATGCATATACTGGTGGTGAATGCATTGAAGTCGCCCGGTGCGGGATGGATGCCAACAGGGGGCAAAGGCCCATATAGCAAGGGTGGGAGAACTATATTTTGTGGTTGACATGATGCTTCATGAATAGCAAAAAGGGCTCACTAGTTGTTACGCTGACATGGGGATGCACTTTTGCCCACTCCCAGACGGCACGCTCACCGGCCGTCTTGGACAAACTATACGGTGCGTTATAGTCGTTGGGCGGGAGGGTCTCTTTGGTTATCGGATTCCAAACTAGAAGTCATGTTATAAATTCTGTGAGGAAAGAGTCGAAGAGAAAATGGCTCACGTTCAGCTAGCATATACAACCCCGGTACTTTGGGATCATTTCCAGCAGCAGCTACCGAGCTAGTGACGACAATCTTCTTGACGCCAGCCTTTTCGGCCTGATTCAAGACATTTAAGGATCCATCGATGGCGGTCTTTTACACCAAAAATGAGAAATGGGAACCAAAAGAGCCGTGAAAAGCAAATTCACACCTTGAGCATTATTTCGATTGGGTCCCGTCCAGGAAGGGGAGACGCCGTGTGTATGACGGCATCTACGCCCTTAAGCGCTTCTCCAAATTGATCGTGTGCAATGTCCTCCACATCGACTATCTCGACAGATGGTAGGGTTTTGTAGGCCTCTCGGAGAGCAGCAGCTTTCTTCGAACGCGCAGTTCTGTGTTATATCATTGCTGAGTAAATTTAAACGTCTCTAATGTATATCACCGTCGAGTAACGCACCCTCGGACACGGTATCCCTGCTGCGCGAGTAGGTATACAATATGAGAGGCAAGGAACCCAGAGGCTCCAGTAACCTGGATTTATTGTAATAAAAAGGCAATCAGCATCCAATGAAATAAATAGACGATTCCTGGATGGACGTACGAGTACGAGCTCTGACATCTTCAATATGAAATACTTTTACAAGTTGGTCCGTTGGTGGTGAGACTTTGTCCTCTGGTGGGTAGAATAATGAATTTAACAATCCAATAACATGATCGAACCTCCTTTAAAGGCGCCATTGGGCAGTATGGCGCTTAGAGTCGGCTTAGAGATCTACTCCATTTGGAAGTCCGAGTCGGAATTGGCTGACAAAGAGATTATAAATAAAGCAATTAATAACGCAATTATCATATAAGACCTGAGAGGTGCATCAGCAATCTAGAAGTTTACTTTCCAGGGGTTCCACAACACCAAAAAGGTCCGGAAAGTGGCTAAAAGTTCGAGCATCGAAATATTACACTATACCAGCCCCGAATTACTAGCTAAATTTGTAACTGAATAGAAATGTCCCGCTTTCCAAGTTTCCAAAAGACCCCGGGAAACACCAAAAAGGTTGGTAAATTTTCCCCAATTTGCTGATGACTGACTGTATCACGCCGCACTGTGTAGGGCTTTTGAGTTGCGGTGTCCTCAAGTATCAAAGTGTCGAAATATGGTGCGATTAGAATGCGTATGATGACCCAACATTTACGCAAAAAAAAAAACTCACTACTGGACACTAAAGATGACAGTCCGTAATATTTTTCGATGCTAGGCCAGCTGAACTGCGCTTCTTATTAGGAAGATTCAGTGGAAGAGAAACTTGCTACAACGTTGAAGGGTTACCTTCCGACCGAGGAGTCGAGTCAACATGGCTGCTGGTAGATGGAGGTGTTGGGTGAAAAAATACTTCAACAGGTAGACAAAAGCGACCTCTACCTGGTTGTAAGTATATAGCGAAGGTTTAATCACGGTATAACCGGCGTCGGGGCTATTTTCGGCGACAAAAGTGCTATGTACCACTTGGGCAACATTGTCTACACGAAAGGGTCCCGTCTATCACCTGAGGCAGTGGCAATAGCATTATAATCCATTGATTTAGGTGTTATGGTGTCGTCGGCTGTAGACGTGCCTTTGATTCTTTCTTGAGTCTAGTCCAGCAAGGATCTTTGATGACTAAGCCATGCGCCACAATTGCCAGGTTTGTCCGAGGGGATCGTTCATACAGTCTCAGATCGATCCATCCTTGTCTCCAAGTCAAACCCCACCATCTGTTCTAATCAAATTCTACATATTCAAACCCAGCCTTCTACTCACATCCACACCTGCTTATTGTTTTCGAAGAAATCCTTAAGCTCGACTTTACCAGTGACGGTATTGCTCTTCCCAATAGGTGCCTCCTCAGAACCACTTGCCCATTCAGTTTCCTGACGAGAGAACAAAACCTGGGCGGTTTCCTTTGAAACGCCCATTGCCAGTGCACTCTCAGCGAGCTTCTCGGCGGAGGAGCGGATGTGGGTGATTTGGCGACCGAGGACGGCGGTTAGTAGGGCAGCAACCTGAGATGAGGGTGAGATGAGTCATTTGCAAGAGAATGAACATGTCACAAGGGAGCTGTATCTTACCTCATCGTGGGTGTACAAAGTAGGGCCGATGAGATTTAGGACCGAGTTAGGGTACTTCTCCTCAAAGAGTGCCTTGTAGGCTGCTTGACCGACATCCTGGACGGAGATGAATGGTACCTTGCCATCTCCCGCAGCAGTAATGATTGCATTCATCTCCTTAATACTCTCAGGAAAGGTAGCGAAGTTCTCTGTGTTCCAGATTTACCAGTAAGTACCGAATTAGGCTCAAGTCATAAACACATATACCCTGGAACGCCGTTGGCCTCAAAATTGTGTACTCCACACCAATCTGACCCAAATATACCCACAACTTTCCATGCGCATAGGCTCCTTTCGAAACAGCTGTACCAGAAAGTAACACGAATTTGTTGACCCCTTTGGCCTTTGCGAGATCCACAAATGCTATTATTGGGGAAGCATCTTCAAGCGTCAAGGTTGGTAATGGGAGGACCATGTAAACTCGATCGATATCAGAGGAGACTTTGAAGGGATTCTCGTGGGTACTGGCGTTAAGCCAGTCAAATTTGACGCCTTTGCCTGTGAATTGCTTGGGCACGCCGCCTGAACGGGAGGCGAGGAGGAAGGAATGGTTGGCGGTATACAAGAGCTCTGCGAGTGCTAAACCGGTGTTGCCTGTTCCACCTATTACGAGGGTTGTCATGTTGTAGTGATTCTAGATGGATCGGCTTGTGTTACTTTACTGGGTTGTCTGTGGGTTGAACGAAAGATGGGAGGTCAATGGAAGAAACAACACACTATATACTTATAATTAACTGTTCAATGACTGATATGGCAACCCTGGGGTCAGCATGATTTGTAGACCCTGCCGTGATTACGAGTCCAGTACGGCTACCACGGGAAGGTCATTGACCATCAATCCGTGAACTTTCTTTGTTGGCATTGATATCTGTGTGGCGTCAATATAGCCTAACTTGGGAGTTCCTGAATATATTTCTTACTGGTGTTTTGATACTCTGCAGCCCGAGACTTTTAATGTGTTGTACCCTGTTTGGCCATGGGAAAGTTCCTCATCAATCCTGGGCGCCTAAATGCAAGCGGATCACGTGTACAATATTACCTGTTCATTAAACAGTTTAAAACAATAATAATAATCACATATGGATAGACCTCCAATGGTCATTTTCAAAAGCTCTAATTGAACGAAAATTAAACTGTTTAAGGGCAATAGCATCAACGCTTCGACTTCAAGCTACTTTGATTGAGCCTGTTCACGGCCCGCTAAATCCGTGCCGGTCCATGCTCAATTCTGCTCCAAGCGGGCTTTAACTTGAACATCACCACTACCAAGAAGAGTGCGATGTCTGATGCGACCTCCGAAGGAGACAGACACATAGGGATAGAGTTTCCCAACGAACTTCAGAACTTGATCTTCGACTACGCAGCCAGGTCCGACGGCAGATGTGCCCGTGAGCTGGTGCAGGTTTCTCAATACGTCAATCAATGGTGGGTAGCCTTTAATATTAGGATAGTCACTCAAATATCTTTTTGGAACAGGATAAACCCTATTTTATATGAAAGAATTGTTGTCAGGGGTCCGCAGTCGGCGATGTGCCTCCTCCGCACGATCCGGGAACGCCCAAGAGGGTACTTCACCTCCTTCATCAAATCGCTTGCATTCAGCGACGATGTGATGCTTCCATTGGTCAAACCAATACTGGCCGAATTCTCCAAATCTATCATCGTCTTCACCGTCTTTCGGACGAGCGACTCGCCTGACAATTTCCTGCAATTCGTGCGATCGCCGTACCTCCGCCGTTTGACACTGGTGCATAAACGCGTTCCAGGGTCTAGGCCTTATTTATGGGAGAATCCATATGAGATCCCATCAGATATGGTCTCCCTCCTCACACATCTTGCTGTGGTGATCGATTACCAGCACGGTGGATGGAGGACTCTAACGGAAGCAACCCGGAGACACAACCGTGACCATGCAGATCCAGACTTAATGGCACCATTTAGGAATTTGACTTGCTTCGCGGTATCCCATCTCTGTTGGACATCAACGAAGGACTTGAGGTTAATCGCGAAGAACTTGCGGTGCTTTGCGATCCTTGGTTCAGAAGCTACAAGAGGCGAGGAGAACGAAAGGACACTCAAAGCCATGGTAAAGCTCCAAGACCGACGATTTATTCTGATCAGCAAGTACGGCAGACCAGGCGATTGGTCTGTCGACAACGCATTTACGCCTTCGAATTTTTGGATGCAGATAGAAGCTATGGTCAGTCAAGGATACATCAGTGACGAAGGGGCATTGTGGGCAGATCAGATTAGGAGTTGAGTGAATCAGATATTTTGGAAATTTGATTTCGAATGAGAGTCCTACCATTTTCGTTCAGACAAAAGTCACATCCAAGGTCCTGGTCGCGTCAGAAATGAGCGCTCTGGCTTTTTTGGCAGATACCTAATGGAAAATATGAAGTTAAATTACCCGAACAAAGTATATTACTGGAGGTTTTGAACCATGTCTAATTCGAGCATGAGTGCGGGCAGCTCTTAGGCCTTCGAATTATAAGACAACGAGAAGTAAATATTGCGCCTCTCAGGCTCCTCAGTTAATTCAAGGAATCATTCTGTATACCTGCAATATCGCTTTCGTGTACTGAGTTTGATAAGCTATAGCTAATCGAATGAACACTCTCCCATCGAAGCAAAGCAGGCCATTTAACTTGGGCTTTGATCTCAGTAGTTCAGCGTTGAGTTCTCTCCACCGAACTCCTTCTTGATACTTCTGTTCTGACACACAATAATGTTTCTCTTCTCGTAATTTAGACTATGACGATCTAGATCAGGGGCACGGGGCACTTTAATTTTCTATATTGTGAGCTCATTGAGAGCCTGAATGGACCTATAGAGCAGGATTGTTCGGTTAGCGCCAAAAACGATCAATTGGACACCTGCGACTGTATGTTTGGCGGATGAGAAATGCACCCCTGTCTAGAAATAGCAATTCGTCCAAAGTGTCAAGTTGGACAACCGAAAGGAACATTGGGCGATCCGTATAAAAAATTTGGAACTCCACAGAACGCGAATATTCGGGCGCTAAACTCAAGGTGATATACAACGCAACTGACATAAAAACGTGAAACATACTATGGAATCCAGTCGACCCAGACCACCTCCGAAAACCCTCCATTCACAACCCAGACGGCAATGACACATCTAACCATCACTGCAGTTATCAACGTTGCCAACCTCGCCTGGTCCAAAGAGTTCAATAAAATGGTCAGATGTGCAGCATTTTTCGGCTGACGGAGTGAGCTTGGGATCGGTTTCGGTCCTGCGAACGGGGGAGCCGGCTAGTCGTGGTTGGCATGATCAAGAGTAAGCTAGACTTCAATGTGAAATGCCACATTCTGATAAGGTGCAGGTTGCTTAATTACGAGCGCAGGAGCTACAAAAACGGCGTATGAGAGAGAGGGATTGCAGAGTCCGAGATTCGCAGAAGATACTTTTCGAGCACAGTTGCGCAGTAGAAGTACAGGGGAAATCCACAGCAAGTGAACTCCCATTCACTATGGTCAAGTGCAGCCCACTGCTGACTGAGAAGCTCATCGTTTCAGCAGATAGGAAGACAAAGATAGCACATATCAGAGTGGTGAATCGTCCATTGATTCCGTTGACCAGAATTGAAGAAAATTTCGATTGCATCGGCTGGACCAGTTCAGCGGCCAATGTCAGAAAAACCAATGATGGATTGGATCTTAAAGCGACGCATTCAATTCACGAACTAGGAGGAAGAGACTTTCATGTGCATCGCAGGTAAGGCCTCTATGTTGTGTTCTTTCAGCCAATTGGTTGACCAAATGGCTTAAAGACGGGCCCAATCCATGCGAGACTTCTATCGAGTTCAAGTTGAATCTGTAGGGTCTCTCCTTCGCAGATATCCAATGTCAATCGAAATCCGACTAATCGCGCAGGTCTTTGTCTTCAATTAGGGAAGTTGGTATGAGCAAGAGCAGAATTTAGCGGCCCGTTAGACAATGCGTGACAGCGTAGCCGAGATTCGAAAAATCCGAGGTATATATCAGATCGACTGTCATCTGTCGGTTTGAAGAGACTAAATCCGAGGTAGAGCCCAAGTAGAGCCAAGCACCAGCCTGTTCGTGGTTCGACAAACGCCAGAGTTTGTGTGAATATAGAACAAGACGAATGTCGTATCGGAGCAGAGTTCATGGATGAAATATCTTTTATACAACGTGGTGGAATGCGAAAGTAATGGTTTTCAAGTTTTTCCCATGGAGCTTACATGAGCTCACCACGAGGCTCTTGCCGCCAAATTTGTCCTTCACTCCTGACTCCCATGATGGCATGCAACTTCGCGTTTCTTTCTCCAGTTACTCCATCTCAACTCAGGAAGTAATATTCAGGAGAATAAATAGGCTTAATAGTCACAAGACACGAGCTTTGAGCTCCTTTTGGCTGCGCGGTTTTGAAATCATGCTAGCTGATGTTCTGAGAAGCAGAAGTCCAGGTGGTTACTGGTGCTGCCGACGATTGTTACGGTAAAATTCTGCATGTAACACATTGCTAAGGTATACATAGTCCCCGCAATTCTATGTGCACTTCACTGACCATATCAGACTTTCACAGTATCGAGCTTCTTCAGCGATAAGATACTTGGAATGACAAAATGATCCGCTAGCGCCTTCTTATCTTCATATATGTCGCTCGTGCCGACTCTGTGCGAGGACTGTGAATTTCTCTTCTTTGGGGCCGCTTCTCGGAGGCTCGAAGTTGGCTCACTGGGCTCGTATAGGATTCTATCTGGGTGCAAAATACCTTCCGAATAGCAGGGAACAGGCGCGGTTACGGTTTCCCGAATAACAAGGCCTCTCCATAAATGGCACCTGATGTGGCTGCTCACGTAGCTTCGCGCCAGCTGTAAGCATGAGGGAGAGAAGCCCCATGCGCTGCTAGGTAGCATCTTCCTTCTACTCAGCATCCTTAATTCTCGTTGAGGTGCGGGCTTAGAAGATAGGTCACCCGAGGATAGTAAATATATACTGACTGACCCTAACTCATTTCCCCCAGCTCTCCTGCTTGCAACGGCTCCAGCAAGATGCAGGAACCACGCTCCTTTCTGTCTCTCCTTTGCCTTTCCTTACTGCCTATCACCGTTGTCTTGGCCCAGCCTTCCCCTGACCTTCAAAAACGCATTTCTGCTGCAATTGCTGCTGCAGCAAACGGGACCGGTCAGCCAGATTACACTGCTTTCGTCAACCCTTTCATTGGGACAGGTGTGAAAGTCGCGCTCTTAGTGGTGAATGTAGCTAACATCCGTCTTGACAGACAACTACGGCGATGTTTGGTGAGATCGTTCTAACCTACGTGTCCAATCAGGTGCTGAACCTATCCTCAGCCCAGGAGCATCTATTCCTTTCGGAATGGTACGATTCACCCCGTTTTATTAGCACGCATACCTGAAATTCTTGACTCGAAGGCCAAATTCACAACGGATTTGACAGGATATGCCCCTGCGGGTGAGTGGTAATAAAGATCACCGTTCACATAATGACTTGAATTGTTGTCCTAAGGCTATGTCACTGACCCTACCGAATATGTTCGTGGGCTGAGCCCTCTCCACGACAGTGGAACAGGATCGTCTTTGGGTATGTTGTACATGTTTTAGCGAATGCTTGATTTGTCTGATTGCAGGTAATAGGTACATATGGCAACTTTGAAATCATGCCATTGCTTTGTCCCAAAGGCTTTAACAGCTGTAATACCACCTTAGCAGCTCGTCAGCGTCACCGCAAGAATAACACTGATGGTTGGTCAATTGTCCAAATTTTAGTCTAGAATACCCAAACTATCCCGTAGATGCATCACCTGGATACTTCGCTCTTACATTGAACAACGATATCAAGATGGAGGCTACCGCGACTCGTCGTGCCGGTCTCGAGCGTTTCACTTTCCCCGATGACTCAAAGCCTTACTTTGTATTGGATCTCGCAAACGACCTTCCTGCTTCCTTTGCTGGAGGCTCGCTCAATATTGACGCCGCAAAAGGACGGATTACAATCGGTGGCCGCTGGGGTTCGAGGTTCGTATATCTTATTGTCCGAGATATCTCACTTATTTAGTTTGCGGATGTTTCTAGCTTCGGTCCAGGAAGATACAGCTACCAAGCCTTTGCTTGCTACGACCTTCTCGACGGAGGGAAACAGAAGCTTGATGAGTACGGGGTCTGGACGGGTGACACGTCAGTAAATTTCTCTTGGTTTGTCGCACTATACCCATTTCATTCCACAGATACGGACTTGATGCCAAAGGTCTCGGTCAGACTCATCTTAACCTCTCTCTCAACCTCATTGGTGGCATCTACCAATCTGGTGCACTCTTTTCCTATTCGGGCAAACCCAAAACCGTCAACATCCGTGTTGGGGTGTCGTTCCGCTCTACAGACCAGGCTTGCGCCAATGCCGAGTCAGAGGTTGGAGACGCATCCTTTGACGATATTTTGAATCGGGCCAAGGCACTCTGGCAGGAGAAGCTTGCAAAGATTGAGATTGACGTTGCTGGCACACCACCAAACGTCACAGAGATGCTTTACTCTTCGTTGTATCGAGCATCGCTGACTCCGGTAAGTGTTAGAACATTTTGATGAAGTACGAGACTGATTATTTGCAGAATAATGCCACCGGGGAAAGTCAAGGACTCTATGCAACTACCACCTCCGCTTATTTCGATTCTCTTTACTGCAGGTAAGCTCTTATTATAGATACATATGCTCTCTCTGACGCTGACCACCCTTTGCAGCTGGGATACCGTAAGAATTCTCATTTCTATTCTTTATAATATCCTAAACACGAGATGCATAAGTTTCGAACATTCTTCCCACTCTTAGCGTTACACTCCCCTGCCGAATATGCCCAGATCGTTGACACCTACATCGATGGCTGGCGCAAGGATGGTTGGATGCCTGAGTGTCGTGCCAACAATCTTCCAGGTTGGACTCAAGGAGGTTCGTACTATTTTACTTTCAACGACAACCCTCAGCTAAATTGC